>OKWJ01000427.1_pt1 | contig 53998 bp, 49 predicted proteins | sample 1607121 | NCBI WGS metagenome assembly OKWJ01 (sample SAMN04414080, study PRJEB24778) | human gut metagenome | material: faecal | host: Homo sapiens | reverse complement strand
GGCAGCCCTTTCTGCGTGGATTTTAGAACAACTATTTCACTAACTCTCAAGTTACGCATGATACTCTGCCAGGAGCTGTTTTGCGTAAGCAACGCAGTCTCTGTGCAGCGAGAACTTTTTCCCATCGCACATGATGACTTTACGGAATCCCAGCTTCTCCATGTATCTGCCGTTAAGGATGGCCTTAACGGTAGGGGCAAAGAAGGTGGGATGATTTTCGATCTGGGAGAATAAATTGATCGCGGTGGTAGCGACTTTTATGGTACGACCGTCCTTCAGGGTTACAATGACGTTGCGTCCCTCTTCCTCAGCGTAGAGGATGTCCGGTTCGGTCACATAGATGGTATCCTCATTCTCACGAAGCTCGATGAGGGGAACCGCTTTCGCCATGATCTCCAGGGCATGGTCAATGCTCTGTGCCAGTTCCGCTACTTTGATGGGCTTGTCTAGGAAGATGACATTTTCCGGATAGGTCTGTTCCCTGTAATTGATCTTAGAACAGCATAATACGATGGGCGCGTTGACACCCTGCGCTGTGAGGGCATTGACCACATCGGTACCGGTGGTCCCTTCTGTCAGACACATGTCGATATAAAAAGCATCATACTGCATGGGATTGGACAGCAGAGAAGTAGAATTGCCGAAAGAATCGGTATAAATGATCCCGGTAGATGCAGCGCGTTTGTCGGATTCCCGCTTTAACAAGCGCTCTAACTGTTTTCTGTCGGCTACATTATCATCACATACTGCTATATGCATATCGACACCTCCCAAATATACGCAGAGACAGCCAACCAGGACCTTCTCCGTAAAAATTACTCATCTGTAAAGCCCTAAAGAATCAGCTTACATAATGTCAGTATAGCATAACTCTTACTTGAATAAAAGGATAAAAAGCAGTATCTGTACCACAAGGATCGCCGGCATTCCGTATTTGAAATACCAGTGTTTCGTCTTATGGCGGAAATGCTGCATTCCCAGGATACATCCCAGGCTGCCGCCCAATATCGCCGTTAAAAAAAGAGAAGCCTCCGAGATGCGCCAGGCACCCCGGATGGCTCTTTTTTTATCGACGCCCATGATGATGAATCCTGCCAGGTTGATACCGATCAGATAGATCAGTCCCACGGCAGTAATTGACTGCATTGTAATCATAGACACCTCTTAATGTATCATTCGTGAATTTACTCACAAAATTGCTGAATAACTATTAGTTGCCGAGCTTCTTCTCGTTCTCCTGCAGCTTCATGGCACGAACCTTCAGGGACAGACCGAACAGATTGATGAAGCCTTCTGCATCGTGATGGTCATACAGATCACCGGTGGTGAAGGAAGCCAGGTTCTCATTGTACAGAGAGTAAGGAGAAGTGGTTCCCGCCTTGATGATGTTGCCCTTGTAGAGCTTGAATTTCACTTCACCGGTTACATATTCCTGGGTCTTTTCGATGAAAGCCTGCTCAGCCTCACGGAGAGGAGTGAACCATTTGCCTTCGTATACCAGGCTTGCGAACTTTGCACCCATTTCCTTCTCGAATGCGTAAGTATCACGGTCTAAGATCAGTTCTTCTAACTGCTGGTGAGCCTCCATGAGGATGGTACCGCCGGGAGTCTCATAGACACCACGGGACTTCATACCTACAACACGGTTCTCTACGATATCTACGATACCGATACCGTGCTTGCCGCCCAACTTGTTCAGGGTACGGATGATATCGGATACCTTCATCTTCTCGCCGTTAACGGAAGTGGGAACACCCTTTTCAAAAGTCATAGTCACATACTCGCCCTCATCGGGAGCCTTCTCGGGAGTTACGCCTAAGACAAGCAGATGCTCGTAGTTAGGTTCGTTGCCGGGATCTTCCAGCTCCAGACCTTCGTGGCTGATGTGCCAGATATTACGGTCACGGCTGTAGGAAGAATCGGTGGAGAAAGGAAGATGAATACCATGAGCCTTACAGTACTCGATCTCGGATTCACGGGAATCCATGTTCCACTTGTCGCTTCTCCAGGGAGCAATGATCTTAATATCGGGAGCCAGAGCCTTGATACCTAACTCGAAACGGATCTGGTCATTACCCTTACCGGTAGCACCGTGGCAGATGGCAACAGCGCCTTCTTTTCTGGCAATCTCTACCAGCTTCTTGGCGATCAGAGGTCTTGCCATGGAAGTACCTAACAGGTACTTGTTCTCGTATACGGCATGAGCCTGGACACAGGGAACAATATAATCATCACAAAATTCATCGATAACATCTTCAATATACAGCTTGGAAGCGCCGCAGGCCTTGGCTCTTTCTTCCAGACCGTCCAGTTCCTCTGCCTGTCCGCAGTTGACACAGACACAGATAACTTCGTAGTCGAAATTCTCCTTCAGCCAGGGAATGATAGCGGTAGTATCCAGACCGCCGGAATAAGCTAAAACTACTTTTTCCTTCATGATAAAATCCTCCGTTTTATAGTGTGTATGATGCCAGGGGCAAAAGCATGAAGCAATCCGTAATGGCACCAGGTATCAGGATCGTGTGTTACGCTCTGACAATTACTATACAACATTATATTCGCAAAAGCAAGCAGAAAAGTTGCATAAATAAATCATAAAAATGAATAAAACAAATTAAAATATGCACATAAATGCATAAAACTAAAAATATACAGTATAATTATACATAAAATCGGACACCGAACGCATAGAACGGTCAGTCACTGATCTTTTCGATGCCTGAGATATCGCTGTCGATCATCAGGGAGTAGTTCGTATAATAGACTACAAACCCCGGCTTGGCACCGGCAGGCTTTTTGACCTGTTTTTTCTGGACGTAGTCGATCTCCACTTTCTCCTGTTCCCTACCCTTGGAGTAGTAAGCCGCCAGTCTGCCCGCCTCTTCAAAAGTACGGTCCGGCAGCTCCTTTCCCTCGGTCTTTACCACCACGTGGGAGCCGGGGATGCCTTTGGCATGGAACCACCAGTCATTTCCGGTGGCGAATTTGAAGGTCAGTTCGTCATTCTGGAAATTATTTTTCCCTACGTAAATATGAAAACCGTCGCTGCTTAAATAGTGGAAAGGCCTGCTGGTGATCTTCGCCTTTTTCGTGCCGCCTTTTCTGCGGATGTAACCGCTCTGGGTCAGCTCTTCTTTGATCTCCACCAGATCTTCTTCTTTCAGGGCAATGTCCAGTGCGGTGCTGATGGTCTCCAGATGATCGATCTCTTCCTTTACCTGGCAGGTCAGTTCGGACAGTGCTTCATAAGTACGCTTTAACTTGCCATATTTGTCGAAGTATTTTTTCGCATTTTCCGTGGCGGAGAGGGTGGGATCCAAGGGGATCGTCACCGGTTCATTTGTATAATAATTCACGGTGGTGAGAGATCTGTCGCCGGGCTTTGCGCTGTAACCGTAGGTATTGAGCAGTTCTCCGTAAATCCGGTATTTTTCCCGCTTTTTGGTGTCCTCCATCTGGGTCAGCTGGAGGTCATATTTCTTAATATCACGTTCCAGGGCTGTCTGCACGATACGGCGCAGATCGGAAGATTTCTGGCGGATCCTTGTTAATGTATTTTTCTCCGCATAAAAATGCTCCAACAGAGCGGACATGGAAGTGTAGGCTTCCAAATGATCCGCTCCCGAGCCATACATCGTCAGAGGAACCGCTGCGTATTCCACGGGCTGGGTGCCGGTGTAGGCGATGCATGGAGAGAAGGCTTCTTCCTTAATAGAAGTGACCATTTCGGAAAAAGCTCTGTATAAAGCAAGGTAATCCTCGGATGTCAGTGCCGCCGTAGGACGATCCCCGTCGAGACCGGCCTCGTGGCACAGTTCCTGCGCCAGTACCGGCGAGATACCGGTGAAGCTTCCGTAGATTGCCTTAAAGACCGGCTGGGGCTTGGCGGCAAGCGCTTCACGGAACGTATTCTCATTGCAGGTAAGGGCATCCAGCTTGTCCTGTGTATGGGCGATGAAGTAAGGCTTGCCGGGCAGGACCTCTCTTACACTGCTGACCGCAGCGGATACGTGCTTGATGCTGTCGATGATCATATTATCGTCGTTACAGAAGATCAGGTTACTGTGCTTGCCCATCAGCTCCATGACCAGCGTCTTGTGACGCAGATCCCCCATCTCGTCGAGATGCTCGATATCGATATGCACGATACGCTCTAATCCCGGCTGGGAGATGTTCACGATACGGCCGTTCTGTAAGTGCTTGCGTAGCAGCATACAGAAGTTGGGAGCCGTCATGGGGCTTTGTTTGTTGCTTTCCGTCAGATAGATCAGGGGAAGGGAAGCACTGGCGGACAGAAGCAGTCTCTTTTGCCCTGTGGGCTGCTTGATGGTCAGCAACAGTTCATCGTTCTCCGGCTGGGCGATCTTGTACAGCCTTCCGCCGATCAGTTCCTTTTTTAATTCCGATATTACACAGGCAATGGTAACGCCGTCAAAAGCCATAATTTCCTCATTTCTGTGTCCGGAAAGGACACGCAAAAATAAACACAAATTATTGTAACAGACTTTGCGCGGAAAAGAAAGAGGCTGTGGATTTTGCGTTGCATATCTTGAAATTTTCTACTATAATATGTTTAAATAACTACTATAGAACGGAAAGATAAAACAATGAAAGAATTGGAATATCCTTTTGATCCGGAATGGATCCTGAAAAAGAAAAAGGCATTGAAGCGGGAACTGCTTCAAAATACACAACAGACATTTCTGGAAAAAAAGATAGCGATTCTGGGAGGAAGTACGACCCGTGACATTCGTGACATTCTGGAACTGTTTTTGCTCAATTACGGCATCCGTCCCTGCTTTTATGAATCGGAATACAATCAGTATTATGCAGACGGGATGTTTCCGAATCCGGCACTGGAGGAATTTCATCCGGATATCCTATATATTCACACATCCAATCGGAATATTGAACAGTACCCCTCCCTGGAGGATGACAGGACGCTGGTTACGCAGAAGCTTCAGGCAGAGTATGAACGTTTTCAGGCGTTGTGGGAGCATCTTCATGCGGTCTACGGCTGTCCTGTGATACAGAATAATTTTGAACCGCCACTTTACAGACTGTTAGGGAACAGAGATGCCTCGGATCACAGAGGAAGATGGAATTATATTCAGCGGCTCAATCAGATGTTTTATGAATATGCGGATATGCATCAGGATTTCTATATTCACGATATTTGTTATGAAGCGGCGGATTACGGTCTGGAGCGCTGGTCGGATCCGTTTTACTGGAATATGTATAAATACGCCATGTGTGTTCCAGCCATTCCTTATACGGCATTCCAGCTGGCGCGGATCATCAAATCCATTTTCGGCAGAAATAAAAAGGTATTGAACCTTGATCTGGATAACACGTTGTGGGGTGGAGTGATCGGAGATGACGGTCCGGAAAATATCGAGATCGGACAGGAAACTTCCCTGGGGCAGACTTATGCGGAATTCCAGGATTATCTGAAACAGCATAAGAAACTGGGAGTTTTGTTATCCGTGAATTCCAAAAATAATGAAGAAACGGCACTGTCAGGTCTGGAACGGGCGGACAGTGTTCTGAAGCGGGAGGATTTTGTGGTATTTCGGGCGAACTGGGAGCCGAAGAGCCATAATCTGTATGCCACAGCGGAAGAATTGAAGCTATTGCCTGAGAGCTTTGTGTTCGTGGATGATAATCCAGCAGAGCGGGAGATCGTGCGGCAGGAGGTTCCCGGGGCGGCGGTTCCGGAGATCACGAAGGTGGAAGAATACATCCGGGTGCTGGATCGTAGCGGCTTCTTCGAGGTGACAAATTTCTCAGAGGATGATCTGAAGCGGAATGAAATGTATCTGGCAAATGAACAGCGAAACAGGATGCAGAAGAACTTCTCGGATTACGGAGACTATCTGCGTTCCCTGGAGATGAAGGCCCAGATCGGGGCTTTTGATCCGGCATATTTTTCCAGAATTGCACAGTTAACGAATAAGAGTAATCAGTTCAACCTGACCACACACCGTTACAGCCAGTCGGAGATTGAACAGATCGCTGCAGATCCACAGTACCTGACATTGTGTGGACGCCTGGAGGATAAATTCGGAGATAACGGTGTGGTGAGCATCGTGATCGGACGAAAAGAAAAAGATGTTTTACAGATCGAGCTGTGGCTGATGAGCTGCAGAGTCCTGAAACGGGATATGGAATATGCTATGATGGATACTCTGGTGAAACAATGCAGAGACTGTGGAATCCGTCAGATCTACGGATATTTTTATCCCACAGCGAAAAACGCCATGGTAAAAGATTTTTATGCATTGCAGGGATTTGAAAAGCTGGAGGAAGACGTAGACGGAAATGCAAAATGGTCCTTCCGGATACCGGAACAGTACACCCTGAAAAATCAGGTGATCACAGTAATGGAAAGCTTTAAGTGAGAGCAGATAAACATACATAAAAACAGGAGACAAACAGATGACAAGAGAAGAAGTATTTGAGAGACTGAACAAGGTATTTCAGGAAGTGTTTGACGATGAAACCATCGAAGTAAATGACGATACCACATCAGAGGATATCGATGACTGGGATTCTTTTGAACATATCAATCTGATCGTTGCGGTGGAAGAGGAATTTTCCATCAAGATCCCCATGGGAAAAGTAGTAACCATGAAAAACGTAGGTGAGATGGCAGATATCATTCTGCAGCTGGGGAACTAAATATGACGATCACATCTTTTACATATCTGCTGTTTCTGGCAGCAGGAGTCTTTATCTATTATCTACTTCCAAGAAAGTGGCAATGGGTGGAACTCCTGGGACTGAGTATTTTATTTTATTGTATTGTGGCTACACCGTACACCCTGATTTATATACTGATTGCCACGGCAGCAGTGTATTTTGCCACGGCCTTTTTGGAAAAGGGCGGCAGAAAGGCAGCAACAGCAGGAGTGATCGCGGTAGTGATCAATGCGGTGCTGTGGTTTGCCCTAAAAGGGTATGCTCTATGGGCACCGCTTTTTCAGGTAATGGGGATCACTGTGAAAGCGCCGGTGGCAGCTCTTGGCATGGGATATTATACGCTGCAGGCAGTAGGATATATTTTGGACTGTTATTGGGGGAATAGCAAACCGCTGAAGAACCCTTTACAGCTTTTGTTGTTCTTATGCTTTTTCCCACAGATGATCACGGGTCCCATCAGCCGGTTCCACGAACTGGAAGATATGTATGAGGGACAAGGTCTTTCTTATCAGAATCTGACCTACGGCGCTCAGCGGATCCTCTGGGGATTTTTTAAGAAACTTGTGCTGGCGGAGCGTGTAGGTGTCCTGGTGACAGCAATCTGGGGGAATCTTTGGCAATATAACGGCTTTTACAGCTGGATCGCTTTTCTGGCATTTCCGCTGCAACTTTATGCGGATTTTCCGGATGTATCGATATTGCGCTGGGAACAGCGGGACTTTTCGGAATCAGACTTCCGGAGAATTTCAATTCTCCGTTTTTTTCAAGAACCACACAGGAATTCTGGCAGAGATGGCATATCACTCTGGGAACCTGGACCAAGGATTATATTCTCTATCCGGTGTTAAAATGCAGTGCCATGCAGAAGCTTTCCCGCTTTTTGCAGAAAAAGTGGGGGAAGAAAAACGGAAAACTGGCAGTCACGGCAGTGGGAATGTTCTGCGTATGGATGTTCATCGGACTTTGGCACGGCGAGATGAAATATGTGGTTGGAGAGAGCCTGTGGTATTGGATCCTGCTGATGCTGGGAGAGATCTTTGCAAAAAGATGTAAAAAGTGGAAGAACACACTGGGGATTACAGAAGACAGCTTCAGCTGGCATCTGTTCCAGTCGCTCCGTACATTTTTGATCTATGCCATAGGAATCGTATTCTTCCGCGCGGACAATTTAAAGGAGGCATTTTCCTTCCTGGGAGATGTGGGAGGCGTTCTGATCGGCAGACATTTTAATCCCTGGGTGCTTTTTGATGGCAGCATGGAAATGCTGGGAATCGGCAGCGCGGATCTGTGGGTCATTTTTTGGGGCGTTGTGCTGTTGTTTGTGGTTGGCGCTTTGCGGGAGAAATACGGTTATGCCAGAGAATGGGTGAGCAGACAGCTCCTTCCCTTCCGGTGGCTTGTCTGGTGCGGACTGTTTTTGTTCGTGGTATTGTACGGAAAATACGGTGCACAGTACGATTCTGTGAATTTTATCTATCAGGCATTTTGAGGTAGGAAGCATGACAAAAAAGGAAGTATGTAAAATAATAGGATTCCTGGCGGTGCTGCTTATGGCATTGTACGGTTGCTCGCTGATCTGCTTTCGCAATCTGCGGGGATTTAATGATCATGAGGATTTCTACAACTGTGAGCAGGATACTGTGGATGTGATCTTCGTGGGAGGCAGCATGTCTTACAGTGGATTTTCCCCCATGGAATTATATGAGAAATACGGCATCAGCAGTTATAATTTCGGAACCTCGAATCAGTCCATGCTGGCGGGCTGGCTGTGGGCGATGGAAGCCTGCGAAAAACAGAATGTGAAAGTAGTCATTGTGGAGGCAATGGAAGTGCCGATGTCTCATGGTGAGGTGGCTACGGATGTGCGTTCTCTCTTCAGTATGGGGATGAACGAGAATTATCGCAAGCTGGCCGGAGTATATAAGCGCAATGCACTAAACGTGCTGCTGCCGGTGTTTATCCTGCATGATGAGTGGAGAATTGACGGAGATACTTTTCGTGACGAAGCGGAAGAGGATTATCTCCGGGGATTTGTTCCTATTGACAGCTGTGCGGGAGAAGAGTACCGGGAATCTATTCTCCAGGAAGATCCCGAGGCAACCACTTATCTGAATTTTACCTATGTGGATAAACTCAGAGAGTACTGTGAGGAAAAGGGGATTTGGCTGATCTTCGTCAAAACACTGATGGCAAGCAATGAGGTGAATCACTGGGATGACGGCTGCCATAACAGACTGCAGGAATATACGGAAGAATACAGAATTCCCTTTATTGATTTCAATACAGCAGAGTATCGTAATGCAGCAGGTCTGGTGATCTCGGAGGATGTGGCAGCGGATCTCAGACATATGAATATAGACGGAGCGTACAAGGCAACGGATTACCTGGGAGAATATCTGCTGGATCATTACGGAAGTGTCCTGCGGCAGTGGCAGGATCCGGGGCTGGATACACAGACTCTGGAAGGATACCACAGAATTATGGAAGGGTATCATAGAGGTCTGGATGAATTCTAGTGTGCAACTGCATATTATTACAGAGAAAACTCCATAAAAATGTTTAAATGCAGTGCATAAATGCATAAATATACATGAATAAATAAAAATAATGCATAAAAATAAAAAAGTAGTAGACATTTGAAAAGAAAGTGAGTATGATAATTTACAGAATTGCGGGAGCTGCTTGCTGCGAAGCAATTCGTTGACACAGAAGTGCAATGAAACGAGTGTGAGGTAGAAAAATGATCAGAGTAGGAATCATCGGAGCAACCGGTTATGCCGGAGGAGAACTGGTACGTATCCTGTTGAATCACAAGGATGCCAAAATCGTATGGTACGGTTCCCGAAGCTATATAGATAAGAAATATTATCAGGTATACCAGAACATGTTTCAGCTGGTAGAGGATATCTGCAAGGATGACAATCTGGAAGAACTGGCGAAGCAGGTGGATGTGATCTTCACTGCGACTCCACAGGGATTCCTGGCGGGACTTCTGACCGAGGAGATCCTCTCTCAGGTGAAGATCGTGGATCTGTCCGCGGACTATCGTATCAAGGATGTGGCTACCTATGAGAAATGGTACGGCATCGAGCATAAGTCTCCGCAGTTCATTGAGGAAGCGGTATACGGACTCTGCGAGATCAACCGTGACAAGATTACAGAGAAGACCAGACTGGTAGCAAATCCCGGCTGTTATACCACTTGCTCGATCCTGACCGCTTACCCTATGGTAAAGGAAGGCATGATCGATGTGAATACCCTGATCGTGGATGCCAAGTCCGGAACTTCCGGTGCAGGCAGAGGAGCCAAGGTGCCCAACCTGTTCTGCGAAGTGAATGAGAATATGAAGGCATACGGTGTGGCAAGCCACAGACATACCCCGGAGATCGAGGAGCAGTTAGGCTATGCGGGCAACTGTCAGGTGACCATTAATTTTACTCCACATCTCGTACCTATGAACCGTGGTATTCTGGCAACCGAGTATGCAACACTGAAGAGAAAACCGGACGGAACACTTCCTACTTATGAAGAGGTAAAGGCTGTCTATGATAAATATTATGCAAACGAGAAATTTGTCCGTGTACTGGATAAGGGCAGCTGCCCCGAGACCAAGTGGGTGGAAGGCAGTAACTACGTGGATATCAACTTCGTCATCGACGAGCGTACCGGACGCATCATTATGATGGGTGCACTGGACAATCTCGTAAAAGGCGCTGCCGGTCAGGCAGTACAGAATATGAACCTGCTGTTCGGACTTCCCGAGAGCGAAGGGCTTAAGCTGGTTCCCTGCTTCCCTTAAAGCAGACAAAGGACAAGGACGAAAGGATTACATACATCAATGAGCAAACAGTTTACGATCAAACCAATGACCATAGAAGATTATGACGGTCTGCATGCCCTCTGGATGACCATTCATGGCTTCGGTATCCGAAGCATCGATGATTCCAGAGAAGGTGTGGAACGTTTTATCAACCGGAATCCCGGTACCAGTGTGGTAGCCATCGGGGAGGATGGAACCGTAGTGGGCGGCATTCTCTGCGGTCATGACGGACGACGGGGCTGCCTGTATCATGTATGTGTGAGAGAAGATCATAGAAGACTTGGCATTGGAAAAGCCATGGTTGTCCACTGCATGAATGCCCTGAAAGAAGAGCACATCAATAAAGTCAGCCTGATCGCTTTTACCCAGAATGATATCGGTAATGCTTTCTGGAAATGCATCGGCTGGACGAAGCGGGAAGACCTGAACTATTACGATTTTACCCTGAACGAAGAAAACATTACGGCGTTTAATCAATAGAAACAAAATCGAAAGGAGATTATTCCAATATGAAACAGATCCAGGGCGGTGTGACCGCAGCAAAAGGCTTTGAGGCAGCAGGTGTTGAGGCTGCCATTAAATATCAGAATCGTAAGGATATGGCATTGATCGTAAGTAAGGTTCCCTGCACCGTGGCAGGTACTTTTACCTCCAATGTGGTAAAGGCGGCTCCTGTGCTGTGGGATAAGCAGATAGTGGAACATTCCGCATATGCACAGGCAGTGGTAGTTAATTCCGGAATCGCCAATGCCTGCACCGGCAAACAGGGACTGGACTGCTGCGAGGCTGAAGCAAAATGTGCCGGAGAATTGTTAGGAGTGCCCACGGATGCAGTACTGGTAGCATCCACCGGTGTCATCGGTATGCAGATTCCCGTAGATAAGATTACCGCTGGAATCAAAAAGCTGGTGGCAGCGAAGGCGGACACCTTAGAGGCCGGTTCCGATGCGGCTCATGCCATCATGACCACCGATACCATTTCCAAGGAGATTGCCATTGAGACCGAGATCGGCGGCAAGACCGTGACATTAGGCGGTATGTGCAAGGGATCCGGAATGATCCATCCGAACATGTGCACTATGTTAGGCTTTGTAACCACCGATGTGAATATTTCCAAAGAGATGTTACAGAAGTGCGTCAGCGCAGACGTAGTAGATTCCTTTAACATGATCTCCGTGGACGGCGATACTTCCACCAATGATACACTGTTAGTACTGGCGAACGGTATGGCAGGCAATGAGGAGATCACCGCAGAGGGCGAAGATTACGACAAGTTCTGCAAGGCATTGCATGAGATCACCACGTTCCTGGCCAAGAAAATGGCAGGAGACGGCGAAGGAGCAACCGCCCTGTTTGAGACCAAAGTGATCCATGCAGCCAGCAAGGAAGATGCCAGAACCCTGGCGAAATCCGTGATCTGTTCTTCCCTGACCAAAGCAGCTATCTTTGGACATGATGCCAACTGGGGACGTATCCTCTGCGCACTGGGCTATTCCGGAGCCAGATTCGATCCGGAAAATGTAGACCTGTATTTCGAGAGCAAGAGCGGCAAGATCCATATCTTCGGTAATGGCGTGGCATGTGATTACAGCGAGGAAGAGGCTACGAAGATTCTCTCCGATCCGGAAGTTACTGCCCTGGTGGATATGCATATGGGTGATGCGGAAGCAACTGCATGGGGCTGTGATCTAAGCTATGACTATGTGAAGATCAACGCAGACTATCGTTCCTAAGACAGTGCGCGACATACGGAAGAAATAAGTGACGGGCGGACCAAATATCTGCGGAAAGGCATGGACAAAACAATGGAAAAAGATATGGAACAGGTAATGAAAAAAGCAGAAGTGCTGATTGAGGCACTTCCTTACATACAGAAATTCAATCGCAAGATCATTGTGGTAAAATACGGCGGCAGCGCCATGAGCAACGAAGAACTGCAGAAGAATGTCATCAAGGACGTGACACTGTTGAAGCTGGTAGGTTTCAAACCCATCATCGTGCACGGCGGCGGCAAGGAGATCAGCCGCTGGGTCGGCAAGGTCGGCAAAGAGGCGAAGTTTATAAACGGTCTGCGTGTCACCGATGAGGAGACCATGGAAATTGCCGAAATGGTATTGAACAAGGTGAATAAGAGCCTGGTGACCATGGTGGAAGAACTGGGGGTCAAGGCAGTCGGTGTCAGCGGTAAGGACGGTGGACTGCTTCAGGTAGAGAAAAAATATTCCGACGGTCAGGACATTGGTTATGTGGGGGAGATCACCGGCGTGAATCCCGATATTCTCTTCGATATGCTGGAGAAGGATTACCTGCCCATCATCGCCCCCATCGGACTGGACAAAGATTATCACACCTACAATATCAATGCGGATGATGCAGCCTGCGCGATCGCAAAAGCAGTACATGCGGAGAAACTGGCGTTCCTGACAGACATCGAAGGTCTGTACAAGGATATCAACGACAAGTCCACCTTTATCTCCAGACTGACCGCCTCCGAGGCAGAGGGACTGATCCACGACGGTTACATCGGCGGTGGCATGCTGCCGAAGTTAAACAACTGTACTTCCGCCATCCGTAACGGCGTAAACCGTGTGCATATTCTGGACGGACGCCTGGCACACTGCCTGCTGCTGGAGATCTTCACCAATCAGGGTATCGGTACCGCGATCGTATCCGATGAGGAGGAATAGAAAAATGAGTGACACCATGAAAGAATATATTGCAGAGGCGGAAAAAGATTTGCTGCATACCTATAACCGGTACCAGATCGTTCTGGATAAGGGGGATGGTGTGTATCTGTATGATACAGACGGTAAAAAATATCTGGATTTTGTGGCCGGTATTGCTGTGTTTGCACTGGGATATCAGAACAAAGCATACAACGATGCACTGAAAGCACAGATCGACAAGGTGATCCACACTTCCAACTATTATTACAATGTGCCTGCCATCGAAGCGGCAAGAAAGATCAAAAAAGTATCCGGCATGGATCGCGTCTTTTTCACCAATTCCGGCGCGGAAGCAGTGGAGGGTGCCATCAAGGCAGCCAGAAAATACGCCTATCTGAAAGACGGCTGTACCGATCACGAGATCATTGCCATGAACCATTCTTTCCATGGCAGAACCATGGGAGCTTTGTCCGTAACAGGCAACCCCAAGTACCGTGAGGCATTCCAGCCTATGATCGGTCATATCAGATTTGCCGATCTGAATGATTTTCAGAGTGTTCTGGATCAGGTGACGGACAAGACCTGCGCTATCATTATGGAAACCGTGCAGGGCGAGGGCGGACTGTATCCCGCTACCGGGGAATTCTTAAAGCAGGTACGTGATCTGTGCAATGAACGGGATATCCTGCTGATCTTAGATGAGATCCAGTGTGGAATGGGCCGTACCGGCTACATGTATGCATGGCAGCGTTTCGGTGTGAAGCCGGATATCATGACCTCAGCCAAGGCATTAGGCTGCGGCGTGCCGGTAGGCGCTTTTATGATGACAGAAAAGGTTGCACAACATTCTCTGACCGTGGGGGATCACGGAACTACCTACGGTGGCAACCCGTTGGCCTGCGCCGCTGTGGAAAAAGTGCTTGATTTATTCGAAGAGGACCATATAATAGAACATGTGAGAGAGGTGGCTCCTTATCTGGAACAGCGCCTGAATGAACTGGCAGACAAGTACGACTGCATTCAGGAACGCCGCGGCGTGGGACTGATGCAGGGACTGGTATTTGACCATCCGGTAGGAGACATTATTAATAAGGCATTGGAGAAGGGATTGATCCTGATCAATGCCGGTGCGGATATTATTCGTTTTGTACCTCCTCTCGTAATTACCATAGAAAATGTGGACGAAATGATCGCTATTTTGGACACCTGTATCGAATAAGAGGTTTAAGTTAAGTATGTTTTTGAAAAAAAGAATTATTGCAACAGCAGCTGTGATCGCCATGGCTGCTGCAGCTGTTTACGGAAGTACGCAGGAAATGAGTCAGACGCAGGATACCGGAGATCGTCTGCAGTTATTTCGCGGGAAGGAGACCATCTACTGCTGGTATTCGGATGAATCTCTATCCGGCTATATCAATGCGGCAGCGGTGTCTTTCGGAGAACAGAATAAGGTCCGTGTGATCCCGGTGCTGACTGCCGACAGTGAATATCTGGAGGTAATCAATCAGGAGACACTGCATTCCGATCAGATACCGGATATCTATCTGTTAAGCAGTGACTCCCTGGAGAAGGCTTATCTTGCGGGACTGGCATCGAAAGTGCCGGACACGGAGGAAATCTGCGATACGGATCATTTTTCCCCGGCAGCACTGGCAGCGGTGACCTATAATGATAAGATCATAGGATATCCTGTGTACTTTGACACCAGTGCACTGGTATATAATGAAGACTATCTTAAGACCTGGGCGACGCAACAGGCGGAAAAAGAGCTGTCCGGCAGCAGTGACAATGACGAACCGGTAGGAGAAGGTGAGGAGATCATCGAGGAAGATTCTCTTCCGGAGGATCAGACCACAGAGCAGGCTGCCGCGGACGAGGCAGCGGTAAACGCGCTGGCGGAACAGTATTTCGCCAAAGCGCTACCCTCTACGGTGGACGATCTGTTGAACATTGCAGACACTTTTGATGCACCGGAGGGTGTGGAAGGTGTCATGAAATGGGATGTGAATAATATTTTCTATAATTACTGGATCGTGGGTAATTACATGATCGTAGGCGGTGACCCCGGTGATGACAGAAATGACATCAATATCAATAATCCGGAGACCATACAGTGTCTGGAAGTATACAAGGCGCTGAACCAGTTCTTCTTCATCGAGTCCGACACTGTGACCTATGATTCCGTGATCCAGGACTTTATTGATGGAAAGACCATGTTTACCATCGGTACCACGGATGTGGTAAAGCGGCTGGAGGATGCAAAGACGGACGGCAGTCTTACATTCAATTACGGAATTGCCCGTATGCCGGATGTCAGTGCCGAACTTCAAAGCAGATCCCTGTCTGTTACGGGAGCGGCAGTTATCAACGGTTATTCGGAGCACAAGGAACTGGCGGATCGTTTTGCGGCGTATCTGGCGGAAGGATATTCTGACGGATTATATGAACGTTCCGGTAAAATGCCGGCAAGCCTTCATGCGGCAGAGAATGCGGACAACGGAGCACTTACCGTATTTGCTGACGAGTATGCGGACAGCGTATCCCTTCCGAAAATGCTGGAAACAGGGAACTTCTGGATGCAGCTGGAGGTATTGTTCTCCAAGGTATGGAATGGTGAGGATGTGACAACGCTGATAGAGCAGCTTGCGGGAACAATAGCTGAACAGGTGGGAAGTACGGAGAACTAGATTAATACAGTAAAATATGAATGAAGGAACCGGTCACAGGATAGACTACTACTAAAAAGAAAAGGTGGTAGAATCCTATGATCGGTTTTTTGATTGCATTATTATCCGGAGCACTGATGAGTATTCAGGGCGTGTTCAATACCCAGGTGACGAAAAACTCAAGCATCTGGACCGCCAGTGCTTTTGTGCAATTCACGGCACTGTTGGTATGTCTGGGGGCATGGCTGTGCACGGAGCGTACTTCTTTTCTTAAGGTATGGCAGGTGGAGCCGAAATACATGCTTTTAGGAGGTGCCATCGGTGCATTTATTACGTACACCGTAATTCGCAGCATGGATGCCCTGGGACCGGCGAAAGCGGTCATGCTGATCGTGACCGCACAACTGGCAGTGGCGTATATCATCGAACTGTTCGGGTGGTTTGGCGTGGAGAAGCAGCCATGGGAGTGGCGCAAGGCGGTCGGCATGGCGGTGGCAATTGTGGGAATTATAATTTTCAAGTGGTAACTATTATGAAAAGTTATCAATTAATTATCACAAATGCGAAAACAGCTTGTAAATTCCGCGTGATTCCAGTACAATAAAAGTTAACAGCATAGAGAGGCAATCCCCTGAAAAGAACGACAGGAAGGGGACTATGATGTTTTTTAAAGTTATTTCTAAAATAAAATATAGGTGTCTGATCACTCTGTTGGGATGCATTGCACTTCTCATGGCAGGCTGTGGGGGGAAGGACGAGGCAATTATTTTGCTCCCGTCCGGAGAGTCTGCGGCAGAATATCCGGAGCTGGAAGCCGTGGAACAGGTCGCGGAGACTGTGGATAACAATGTGGCGTTATCGACAGCGGAGACGATAAACAGAACGCAGATGGTGTATGTCTATGTCTGTGGGGCCGTGTACTCACCGGGAGTCGTGGAAATCGCGGAGGGCAGCAGAGCAGAAGAAGCCCTGCGCCTTGCGGGCGGTATGACACAGGAGGCGGATCCCTTTTATGTGAATCTGGCGGAGACGGTGACGGATGGACAGAAGTTGTATTTTCCCACGACAGAGGAAGCAGAGAGGCTGGAGACTGCGGCAAAAGCGGCGGAAGAGGGACTGGTGAATATCAATACGGCATCCGAGGAGGAATTGTGTACCCTTCCCGGAATCGGAGCTTCCAGGGCAGCGGACATTGTGCGTTACCGAGAGAAAAACGGTAGTTTTCAGACCAAAGAAGATATTATGAAGGTATCCGGAATCAAACAGAATGCCTATGATAAGTTATGTGATAAAATTACGGTGCAGTGAGAGTGGCACAGCACCGGGAAGAGAAAAGTAAGATAGAGAGGTTGAGGAAGATGGCAGGCAAGAAAGTGCTGGTAGTGGATGATGAGAAGCTGATCGTGAAGGGAATCCGTTTCAGCCTGGAGCAGGACAATATGGAAGTGGACTGTGCCTATGACGGAGAGGAAGCCCTGCAGATGGCGAGTAATAAAGAATATGACATTATATTGCTGGATGTCATGTTACCGAAGCTGACTGGTTTCGAGGTCTGCCAGCAGATCCGCGAATTTTCCAATGTGCCGGTGATCATGCTGACCGCCAAGGGCGACGATATGGATAAGATCCTGGGGCTGGAGTACGGTGCCGACGATTACATAACGAAACCTTTCAATATACTGGAAGTAAAGGCGAGAATCAAAGCAATCTTCCGCCGCATGGAGCCGAAGAAGGGAACTGCGGAGAATACCGTTATCTTAGAGAGTGGCGATCTGAAGCTGGATCGTGAGGGCAGAAGAGCCTACATCCAGGGAAGAGAGATCGGTCTGACGGCCAAAGAATTCGAAGTACTGGAGCTTCTGATGCTGAATCCGGACAAGGTATACAGCAGAGAGAATTTGTTAAAACTTGTGTGGGGCACGGACTATCCCGGAGACGTGCGTACCGTGGATGTACATATCCGGAGACTGCGCGAGAAGATCGAATTGAGTCCCAGCGAACCCAGGTATGTCCATACCAAATGGGGCGTCGGCTACTACTTTAATGATAAACTCAGCCATGGACAGAATGCGTGACTGCTTGCAGGCAAAGCATTCTGTCCATGAGCGGAGTGAACGAACATGAGCAAGGAGGACGAAAGTCCGGAATGCGAATGGGCGTTACGATTTCGAGAGTGTGAAGCACGAAGAAATCGTATATCATGTCATGGAGTCGGATGAGCGTGACTGCTTGCAGGCAAAGCATTCTGTCCATGAGCGGAGTGAACGAACATGAGCAAGGAGGACGAAAGTCCGGAATGCGAATGGGCGTTACGATTTCGAGAGTGTGAAGCACGAAGAAATCGTATATCATGTCATGGAGTCGGATGAGCGTGACTGCTTGCAGGCAAAGCATTCTGTCTATGAGCGGAGTGAATGAACTGAGGTTTTTATATTGTGAAGAAATGGAATAAAGAACGATTCATAACTATATGGGAAAAAATAGAGAGCATGATCGAACTTCGAAGCCTTCGTGCCCGTATTTTCCTGTTGATCCTGTTGATCGGTCTCGTGCCCTGCATTGCCATGCGTCACGGCATTGTGAATAATTATGAGGATATGGCAGTGGAACAGCGGATCACCGTGGTGCAGAACCAGCTGATGATCCTGGCAAACCACCTGGTCAGCAACAATTATTTGAGCAGCCACGGTGTCAGAGAGGATACCGGCAATTCCAGAGAAGTCATCAACGCGGAGTTGGAGATGCTGTCCAATCTGTACGAAGGCCGTGTGATGATCATTAACAAGAACTTCAAGGTTGAGAAGGATACCTACGGCATCAGTGAAGGGAAGACGATCATTTCCGAGGAAGTCATTAAGTGTTTTCAGGGGGAAAATGTCTCTCACTACGACCCGGAGCACGGTTACATAGAGATGACGACTCCCATCATGGATACCACAGCCAATACCACGGACGAGAACGGCAAAAAAAATCCCGATGCGATCCGAGGTGTCATGCTGACCAGTATTTCCAATGACAGTATTGTAAATGCTAGGGAAGTGTTGAACCGTAAGGCATATATCATGGAAGTGATCATGATCGTGGCAATCCTGGCACTGGCAATCGTGTTGTCCCAGGTGCTGACGAAGCCGTTCAACCGGGTTACCCAGGCGATTAATGCGGTACGGGAAGGCTTCAGCGATGAGACCATATCAGTCCCGGATTATGTGGAGACCGTACATATTGTAGATGCGTTTAATCAACTGTTAAAACGAATGAAGGCACTGGATGATTCCAGACAGGAGTTCGTGGCAAATGTGTCCCATGAACTGAAAACTCCCATGACATCCATAAAAGTTCTGGCAGATTCCCTGCTGGCACAGGAAGATGCCCCGGCGGAACTGTATCATGAGTTCATGGAGGATATTGCCTCAGAAATCGACAGAGAGAATCAGATCATCACAGATCTGCTGGCTTTGGTAAAAATGGACAAGAAGGTGCAGGATCTGAACATTGTATCATTGAATATCAATGATCTGACAGAACTGATCCTGAAGAGGCTGCGCCCTATCGCCAGAAAAAAAGATGTGGAAGTCGTATTTGAGAGCGTTCGTCCCGTAGTGGCGGAGGTTGATGAAGTCAAGATGACGCTGATCATGACGAATCTGGTGGAAAATGCCATTAAATACAACAAGGATCATGGCTGGGTAAAGGTGGTACTGGATGCGGATCATCAGTATTTTACTTTTGAAGTCAGCGATTCCGGTATCGGCATCCCGGAGGAATCCCTGGCACACATCTGCGAACGTTTTTATCGTGTGGACAAGTCCCATTCCAGAGAGATCGGAGGAACCGGACTGGGGCTGGCGATCACCAAGAGTGCCGTGCTGATGCACAAAGGATCCCTCACGGTGACCAGCACAGAAGGACAGGGATCCTGCTTCCTGGTGAAGATTCCGCTAATGTATATAGCGTCTTAGAAGGACTGTGACTATGAAGAAAATAATAAGTTATATGATGACAGGAATATTGCTGTTGTCGTTTTTGTTGACCGGATGTGGTAAGACAGAGCCCCAGACCGGGAAGAAAATGTCCATGTATTATATCAATACAGCGGAGACGAAGGTTGAGGTACATGAACAATATCTGAACACCAAGACACCGGAAGAACAGGTGGATGAGACCATGAGGTATCTATCCACAACTCCGGAAAAGCTGGAATATAAGGCACCTTTGGATATGGGATTCCAGGTCCTGGATTATGAAGTAGAAGATGGGAAACTTTTGATCAACGTAAACAAGGCGTATTCGGAACTGTCTCCCACTACGGAGGTGCTGGTGCGCGCAGCCATTGTAAGAACGCTTACGCAGCTGCCCGATGTGAAGTATGTGGGCATTACTGTAGAGGACAGTCAGCTGTACGATAATGCCGGAGAACTGGTAGGCTGGATGAATGCCGATCAGTTTATCAATAATGACGGTAACGAGATCAATACCTATGAACTGGTGAAGGTAAAGCTGTATTTTGCCAATGCGGACGGTGACAAACTGATCGCTGCATACAGAGAAAAGCATTATTCCACCAACACGCCCCTGGAGCGTTTTGTTGTGGAAGAACTGATCACTGGTCCCAGCGGACAGATCGAGGGCTTATATCCGGTGATCAATCCGGAGACAAAGATTGTCAATATCCTTACTAAGGACGGCATCTGTTATGTGAATCTGGATTCGAATTTCCTGACGGTGGTAAATAACGTATCTACGGAAGTGGCAGTTTACGCTATCGTGAATTCGCTGGTAGAACTGGATAATATCAATAAAGTACAGATTCTGGTCAATGGCGAAGTGCCGACTACCTTCAGTAATTCCACTTTTGAGAGAAACCTGGATTATGTAACGACTTTGGAACAGTAAATAGATACGGATATGGATTGCTTTGCCTTTTATTGCAGAGACAGTCCGATCTGTGGTGCAGGCGTGTAAGACGTTTGCAGAAAGGAATTTAATGAGACGACCGCTTTTTATGGCGTGTTTGTGTCTCGTGATAGTAATCACTATAATGAAAATACTGACAGGCGCAGGCACCGGCGGAGACGCCGTGCTGCCGCCTGACGGAAGTCCGGTGAGAATCACGGGACGGATAGACACGAGAACTTCTGAAGTAATTATTCTGCAATGTATTTCTTTGATCCACAAGGATCAGACCTATTCCTATTCTGGAAAATTACAATGTGAACTGGACAATATGAAAACGGCAATGATCACTGCAGGTGCTGTGACCGGAGAAGAGGCAAGCCTTAAGATCGGGCAGCAGATTATCCTGGAGGGGACATTTTCACATTTTGCCACGGCAACGAATCCCGGTGAATTTGATGTGCAGCGTTACTATGCGGCGAAAGGTATTGGCGGCAGAGTGCGAAAGTCACAGATTCTGGCAGTTGGGGAGACGTATAGTTGTCTGAGAGAGCTGCTGTATCAATGCCGTTTTGTATTGCATGACAGGCTGGCAGAAGTTTTTCCTGCGAAAGAAGCCTCCGTTATGCAGACATTGCTGCTTGGGGAGAAGGAGGAACTGGATGCGGAGGTAAAGGCGCTGTATCAGAAAAACGGAATTGCCCATATCTTAAGTATTTCGGGATTACATATTACTTTGCTTGGAATGGGGGTATACCGGTTGCTTAAGAGACTGGGGTTACCTGTCAGGGCAGCAGCAGTGGGTGGTGCAATGCTGCTTCTTATATATGGTGTGATGGTGGGCATGAGTGTGTCTGCCAGCCGTGCCATTGGAATGTATCTGCTGCAGATGCTCGGGATATTTGTGGGCAGGACTTATGACATGCTGACAGGTCTGGGACTGATGGCACTATTGCTCGTCTTACAGGAACCGGAGAGGCTTTTTGATGTGAGCTTTTTAATGTCCTTCGGAGCGGTGTTGGGAATCTGTATTCTGACACCGGTGCTTTCCGGGGACGGCAGGGAAAGGGATGCAGATGCGGAATTAGAAGTCAAGGGGATATCGGCATGGCCGGTATGGCTTCGGACTGTGGCAGATATTCTGGGTGATTCCGCCTATGCGAGAAACAAGTACCGGGAAGGCTGGAGAAAGGTGGCATATGAAGGAATTCAACGTATAGTGTCGGCGGTCAAAGGAGGTTTTGCCGCCAGCGTGGGAGTCATCCTGTTTACATTGCCCGTACAGTTATGGTTTTTCTATGAGATCCCGGTCTATTCGGTGTTGTTGAATCTGTTGGTGCTGCCATTTATGAGTGTGGTAGTGGCGGGAGGAATCCTGTCGTTGATTCCGGGACTTGGGCTTGTCGGAACAGTGGATTGCCTGATTTTGTGGTGGTATGAATGGATCTGCGGGCGGTTCGCCCAATTGCCGGGAGCAATATGGTGCGTGGGGCGCCCTGAGGTATGGCAGATCATTTGTTATTATGTCGGGATATTTTTGCTGGTCTTCGGCAGAGAATATGTGGAAGCATGGAAGAGACGGGGAACATATGGGGAGAAAAATGTTCCGGGAGACAGGCAGCATTTTGCGAGAACTCTATGGTGTCTTATAACGAGAGGAGCGGATGAAAGTATCAGGAATAGAAAAAAGGATTGCAACGGAGAGATGATACAACATTCTGACAGACGTTTTGGAATATGTTCCACGGGAGTGCAGAATGCGTTGGCAAAATTTCGGTGTGCATGGCAGGGAGCGATGACATATATGAACAGAGTCCCGCACTTGATCGCAGTCGTGATGATCTTAGGATTATTGATTGGTTTGCTCACGGGAAATTTTGATTGTGGGAGTCGCGTGACTTTCCTGGACGTGGGGCAGGGCGACGGCATCGTGGTGGAGACCGGGCAGGGGGCCTATCTTTTCGACTGTGGCAGCACCAGCCGGAAGAACATCGGGGAATATGTGCTGAAGGCTTATCTTAAGAGTCGTGGGACCCGATCCCTCCGTGGAGTGTTTGTATCCCATCCTGATGAAGATCACATAAATGGTGTAATCGAATTGCTGGAAAATGGTGCGGACTGGGGGATAGACGTAGAGCAGCTATTCCTACCGGCGATTGCGGAAGGAAAGCGTACAGAGTCTTTTGTCACGTTGCTGGCTGCGGCGGAAGTGGCAGAAGTACCGGTGAGTTACATAAAATGCGGCGATGAGATCAGAGACAGTCAACTTAGGTTGTTGTGTCTGCACCCGGAGGAGAATACGACCCTTGCAGATGCCAACGCCTATTCGGAATGCTTCTATGTGGAGGTGTTTGCGAAGAAGATGAAGCAGGAAGCAATAGACGACAGGAAAGCAAATGACGCGAGTGGGGGATCTGCCATTGAAGGTTCCGGTGAAAACGGTAGTTTTGCTGGTAATAGTGAAAGGAAGGATTTCAGAGTGAACGATGGGAAGATAAACATTCTCCTGACTGGGGACGTGGAAGGAGAAGGGGAACGGCAATTGATGCAGGAATTGCAGGAACAGCGCGGACAGAGGGCGTTCAGGGTAGATATACTGAAGGTAGCTCATCACGGTTCCGGATATTCCACCGGCACCGAGTTCCTTGCCGCTGCCAGTCCTGCCACCGCAATCATATCCTGTGGCCGCAACAATTCCTATGGTCATCCCCATGCCGAGACTCTGCAGCGCTTAGAGGACGCCCGGGTTCCCTGGTATGGGACCATGGACTACGGAGCCCTGACAGTGACTGTCGATTCTCATGGAAATCGCCTGCATGGGTATCTGAGTGGGAAATAAGCCATGATACCCACGGCGCTTGGTGAGTGTGGGTATGAGAGACAGAAATAAGCCCAGATACCCACGACGCTTGGAAAGCGTGGGTATGAGAGACAGGAAGAAGCCCAGATACCCACGGCGCTTGAAAAGTGTGGGTATGAGAGGCGGAAATAAGTCCAGATACCCACGCCACTTGGAGAGTGTGGGTATGAGAGACGGAAATAAGCCCTGATACCCATGCCACTTGAAAAGTGTGGGTATGAGAGACGGGAAGAAGCCATGATACCCAAGGCGCATGAAAAATGTGGGTATGAGAGACAAGAAGAAGCCATGATACCCACGGCATTTGAAAAGTATGGGTATAAGAGGCAGGAAAAAGCTGAAATACCCACGCCACTTGAAAAATGTGGGTATGAGAGACAGGAAGAAGCCGTGATACCCATGGCATTTGAAAAATGTGGGTATGAGAGACAAGAAGAAGCCATGATACCCACGGCATTTGAAAAGTGTGGGTATGAGAGGCAGGAAGAAGCCATGATACCCAAGGCGCTTGAAAAGTGTGGGCATGAGAGGTGAAAAGAAGATAAAATCCTCCACGACTTAGAAAATGAGGGTATATGGAATATAACAATAGGAAGGAGAACAATATGTTTGCGAATTATTGGGAGATACAAAATCGTGTAAAGTACATCGAGGAAGAATTAAGCCGTATAGAAACTGTGGAAAAGGGAATGCCGGAGGGAGAACTTATTGTAGCAAAGAATGATAAGAATTATAAGTGGTATTTTCATAATCAGAATATCACGATATATTTGCCGAAGAAAGAAATTGAACTTGCTAAGAAATTAACATTAAAAAAATATTACCAGTTGCGTAAGGGAGAATTACAAAGAGAGTTGCAGGCATGCCAGATATATATGCAGAAGGCAGACTGTAAGAAAGATATGTTGGAAAAAATGTTGGACAATGCGGAATATGAACGGCTTTTAGGAGGACGAAGACATTCTGTAAAAAAAGAGTTGGAGAGTTGGATGAATGAAAAATATGAGAAAAATGGCAGTCATCCTGAAAACCTGATTGTAAAAGGAACACAGGGAAAATTTCTGCGTTCGAAGTCAGAGGCTATTATAGATAAAGCATTGTACACAAATGGAATTCCCTTTCGATATGAAGATAAACTCGTCCTTGAGAACACTTTTCTGTATCCGGATTTTACGGCCCGGCACCCTAAAACGGGACAGGTATATTATTGGGAACATTTTGGATTGATGGATCAACCGGAGTATATAAATAGAGCCTGCCAAAAAATAAAATTGTATTTTGAAAATGGAATTATACCAGGGATAAATCTGATTTTGACATATGAGACAAGAGAGCATCCCTTGTCAATTGATCAGGTGGAAAAAATAGTGAAAGAATATTTCCAATAGAAAAGGATATTATGGTACAATTTATAAGAGCACATTCCAAGGCAGGAGGAATTGATATGAAGCACCTGATTATTGTAAAGTTTAAAGAAAATGTATGGGACAGGGAGACCGAGGCGAGTAGAGAAATGCTTGCGGATATCCGTGGGATCTTCGATCGGACGAAGCAGATCGAAGGTGTCCATACAGTGAATATTTATGAAAATGTGACGCCGAGACCGAACCGGCATGACTTGATGATCGAGATGGAGATGGATCCGGAGGCACTGTCTGTATACGATGATTCCGCAGCTCATCAGGAATGGAAGGCAAAGTACGGGGAGTATATTCAGACTAAGACCATTTTTGATTATGAATAAAATATATAATTTTATGAAAAGAAGAAAACCAGAATGAAAGAAAACCAGAATGAAGGAAAACCAGAATGAAAGAAAACAGGCATGAAAGAAAACCAGAATCTGATCGGCAGGATAATCATTGCGGCAGCTATTGTGATTGCGGGAATATTGATCGCAAATGCGCTGGAGCATCTGGGTGGAAGTATTGGTGCAGGTCTTAATACGATTGTAGGTCAGATCAATTAACAGATGACAGAAGGGCTGGAGGTAGTTATGGAAGAATTTGATATCAGAGAAGCTACGCCGGAAGATGCGGAGAAGATCATTGCATATTTGGCGCAGGTAGGTGGAGAGACAGATTATCTGTCCTTTGGAAAAGAAGGGCTTCCTATTTCGACAGCAGAGGAAGAGAAGTTCATACAGAACATGAAAGAAGAGGAACATTCCGTTCTCTATGTAGTATGGAAAAATGGAGAGATCGTCGGAGATGCCAGCCTGAACGGATTTTCTAGAAGGATGAGCCACCGCGCCGAATTCGGAATCTCTGTAGTCAAGTCGGAATGGGGGCAGGGAATTGGTAGTGCGTTGTTACAGAAATGCATTATGTATGCAAAAGAACATACGATAGAACTGATCAATCTGGAAGTCCGAAGCGATAATATACACGCTATTCAAGTCTATGAGAAATATGGCTTCCGAAAAATCGGGACCTCGCCGGCGTATTATAAGATGGACGGAATATATTATGATTTCGATCTGATGGTATTAGACCTTAGAAGGGAAAGAGAGTAGCTATCGATATCGCCGCGGTCATCATCGCAAAGGTCATCGAAACGGACAGGCAGCAATATCGGAGAAAAACTCGGCACGATCTCAGCACAGATGAATTAACAAAGAAATCCAGAGGACTGCAAAGAACCCCAGAGGACTAGAAAGAAACACAAGGAGCCATAACACCATGGAAATATTTGACATCGTAGATGAAAAAGGCATTCCCACAGGGGAGACCATAGAACGCACACAGGCGCATGAAAAGGGTGTTCGCCACAGAACCGCCCATATCTGGATCGTGAGGGAACAGGACGGAAAAGCCCAGCTGTTATTGCAGAAGCGCTCTGCGGAGAAAGACAGTTTCCCGGGGCGGTTCGATACCTCTTCCGCCGGGCATATTCAGGCTGGGGATGAGCCGGAAGAGTCCGCAATCCGGGAGCTTCACGAAGAACTGGGAATCCGGGCATCAAAGGAGGATCTTACATTCGCCGGATGTTTTGATATTCAATACGAAAAAGAATTCTATGGAAAAATGTTCCGGGACAATGAAGTGGCATTCGTCTACATGTACACCAAGCATGTAGATGCTAAAAAGCTTACCCTGCAAAAAGAGGAAGTGGAGTGCGTGGAGTGGTTCGATATGGAGGAACTCGATATTGCATTGCAACCGCCAAGAGACCAAAGGTTCTGCGTTCCCATGGAGGGCTTTCGGATTGCTAAACGATGGTGGGAGAGCAGAAGATAAGGATTGCAGCACATGGAAGTATTGGAATTTGCTTTTGCAGCAAGCGGAAGTCCCCGGAACCGGAAGCATGGACAATGTATGAAAACGCTAAAGTATAAAAGAATGCAGTAGACAGATAGGCAGAGTAAAAAGAGCCGCCCTCTTTACGAGGACAGCTCTTTCATATTGCAATCTTCTGAATTGACGATGCCATGAAATTACTTCACAGTTACGGAAGTGATGTGAGGGTTCACACCTTCGTACCAGTACAGGAAGCCTTCCATATCAACGGTGTCACCGATCTTTAAGTTCTTTACTGCGTTGTAAACATCGGTGGTGTTGTCGCACAGATAAGACTCAACGGTGAAGGTATAGGTCTGACCATTCAGAGATACGTTGAAGTACAGGTCGTTACCGTCTTCACCGGAACCGTCCCAGTTGTACAGGAAAGCAACGTCGTTGCCGTCAGCATCCTGACCTGCAGCTTCTACGGTCATGCCCTTGAAAGCTACGAACTGGTTCTGGTAGTTGATCAGATCATCGGTACCTAACAGATCGGTCACATCGGTAACGGGAGCGATGTAGCTGCCGTCTTCGATCTCGAAGGTAGCACCTTCAGCGATCTCTACTTCACCGGACCACTCGGTCTTATAACCGGTTACTTTGATCTTGGTACCGGGTACCAGCTTTGCATAATCCTCTTCGGAACATACGGCATTATAAATGAAGTAAGCGCCGTCCTGATCCTGGGTGTACAGAGTGGCCTTGTCTTCCCACCAGGACTGTTTAGCCTGAACATAAGCCTCGATCACAACTTCAGAATCGAGATCAGCAGCCATGTACTCTTCATAGGTCATAACACCCTCGGACTTCTCATCAGCAACAGCCTCAGTAGAAGCTTCGGTAGTAGCAGCTTCGGTAGTAGCCTCAGTGGTGGCAGCAGCGGTAGATTCAGCAGCAACGTCTGCATTGCTGTTTCCACATGCAGCGAGAGACAGAACCAGAGCCATAGCCATGGTTAATGCAAGTGTCTTCTTTTTCATAATAATCCTCCATTCCTGCGCTTTGTGGCGCATATGGGTCTGTGCAGATACACAGACATCTCCTCAATTTATCCGGTGCGCTCAGACACCGAACAGTTCCATTATACCTGAAACGTAAGATAAATCAAGGCTTTTTGCAAAAAGAGACCCCATGCGCAGGAAAATACCACCAGATATTATCTTACGAATGGGGCTGAAAAATTACTTCTTTCTGTTTTTTAAATATTCCCGCCCGACATACAGCAGGATCAGAACCCAGGTGACTACAAGTGTGCTTAACAGGAGCACGGAAGCCCGGGGCATGGCACCCAGTTCCTTTTTGCCGAAGGAGGCATCACTTCCCTGACCGAGACGGTACAGGCTCTCCACATCGCTGTAAAGCTTTTGCATGTAGGCATCATCCACAGTTTCTTTTCTACGGGTGGACTTCACCACGTTTTCAATCAACTGTCCGGAAGCATCACGTAAGGATGCGGAACCGTTGAAGACCGGTGTAACGAAGGTGCTGTCCACGTTGTCAAGCAACAGTTTGGAAGCTTCAATCTTCACTGCATAATGTGTACCGTTATCTGCACCGCTTTTGGACAGATAATCCTGATATTCTGCGGAGCTTTGTGCCTTAGAGGTTACAGGTACATAGCCTTCTGTCTCGGAATAAGCGATCTGCACATCGTTGGTGAGCAGATACTGGGCAAACAGCCAGGATGCCAGTACTTCCTGGGAGTCTGATTTATTGAAGACGCAGACGGAAGGACCCTGAGAGATCATTTCGGGATGCTCCGGGTCAAACTGGGGAATCATCCGCACGGCGGTCTCAAACTGCACCAGAGAGTCCTCACTGATATCCGACAGCGGAGCGAAAGTACCCATCCAGGTAGCTCCGGCAGTGGAATCAATGGCAAAAATACATTGCCCTGCATTCAGAAAGTTCGCAGGATAACCGGAAATCTTGAAGGTGGAAAAGGCACCGCTTTTTACGTGTCCGGCAATACCATACAAAAGATCCGTGGTGGTATCGTTGAAAAGTTCAATGCTGCCGTCAGCTGTGGAATATCCCGCGTTCTTTTGCTTTAACATCTGGATCATCATGTTATCGGTGGACTTGTAGATAAACGGGATCAGTACGTTCTGTCCGTTGACTACATAGGTGCCGTCCGCATTTTGAGCGGTGGCAGCCTCGGAGACCTCCCAGATGAAATCCCAGGTCAGTACATCCGGCAGAGTATATCCAAGATTTTCCACGTAGGTCTTATTCACGTAGCAGGCTTCGGTGGAACGCATGTAGGGTACGGCATAGTAATGACCGTCGATGGAGCATTCATTCAAAAACTGCGGAATGACTTCTTCTCTGGTAGGACCGTCATAGGCAAGCTCCGTGCCGCCCAAACCGTATTTCTCATCAGCAAACAGGTCATCCAGAGGAACTACGGTGTTCTGTCCGGTGAGGTAGGTGGCAATGTGATCCGGGTAGGTGATGCAGACATTGGGTGTCGTATTGGTGGAAATATTGGTAATGACATCGTTGTAAATTTTGCCGTAATCCGTGTATAGATTCAGGTTCACCGTGATATTGGGATACAGGGCTTCAAAATCCGCGATGGCTTTTTTGTAGATTTCCGTCTGGGTCTTGTTGGTATCGTTTTTCGCCCAGAAGGTGATCTCATAGTTCCTGGAAGTATCGAATTCCTCCGGAACAGTGAATTCCGGCAGCCCCTTGGAACCATGGCAGCCGGTCAGAGACAGGGACAGCCCGCCCAGGGCACATAAGAGTGCCAGCTTTTTGCTAAATCGACTCATCCTTTGGTACCTCCTCTGGCAACGCCTGCCATGACTTTTTTACGGAATACGAGGAACAACACCACCAGAGGAACGGAGATCACGACCACCGCAGCCATCATGGCGGGGATATTCTCTCTGCCGAAACCATTCTCACGGATCTCCTGGATACCGTTGGATACCAGATAGTAATCCGGATCATCGGTGATCAGTCTGGGCCACACATAGGAGTTCCAGCATTCAATAACCTTCAAGATCACGATGGTGATCAGCGTGGGCTTGCAGATGGGCACCATGACCTTGCGCAGATACCGCAGATCGGAAGTACCGTCCACCTTGGCGGCATAATACAGCTCGTCCGGAATCTGTGCGAAATTCTCCCGCAGCAGATAGATATAAAATACGCTGGTCACGGAAGGCAGGATCAGGCCGGTGAAGGTATTACGCAGATCCAGGTTCGTGATAGTGGTGAAATTCGTAATGACCACCAGCTCGTTCGGAATCATCATCAGGGATAAAAATAACGTAAAGATCAGATCTTTTCCGGCAAATTTCAACCTTGCAAACGCGAAGGCCGCCAGGGTGATGACCACCAACATGATGGCAGTGGTGACCACAGTGAAAAACAAAGTGTTCCACAGGTATCTTCCCAGAGAAACAGTGGTAAAAGCGTCCACGTAGTTCTGCAGAGTGGGAGACAGAGTGAAAAACTTCGGAATATATTCCGCATTATAGGAGCCGTAGCTTTTTACGGAGGTCAGTACCATCCAGTAAAAAGGGAACAGCACGATCAGCGCCCACAGACACAGAAAAAAGTAGACGATCCCATTACGGATATTGCCGCAGATCCGGGTGCGCTTTTCTTGTTTTTTATAATCAGATGTAACATCAGACATCACAAAGACCTCCTTTCCTATACATAGTGGACATGCTTTTTGCTGACCAGCAGATTGATGCAGGTGATGGTCAGGACGATGGCAAACAGCAGGATCGCCGCGGCGGAAGCATAGGAAGGATATCCGCCGCTGTCGCCGTAGAGCATGTCGTAGACGTAACCGACAATGGTATTCATCTCTGCAGCATTTAAGTTCGTGCCGAAGAGCGCCACGGCATCACTGTATGCCTTGAATGCGCCGATAAAGCCGGTGATGATCAGGTAGAACACCATGGGGGAGATCATGGGCAGTGTGATCTCCGTGAACATCCGGAAACGGGAAGTGCCGTCCACTCTTGCCGCATTGTAGTACATGGGGTTCACACTGGCGAGAGCGCTGGTCAGGATCAGGATCTTAAAAGGCATAACGATCCAGATGGTGTAAAAGCACAGCACGAACATTTTCGCCCAGTAGGGTCCATCGATGAAATCTACGGAGCTGCCGCCGAAAAACTGGATCAGCAGATTGATCAGACCGTCGGAGTAAGGAGTCTTTTTGAAAAGAATCATGAAGACCAGACCGACCGCCAGCGTATTGGTTACGTAGGGCAGGAAAAATATGGTCTGGAACAGATCCCGCAGCGGTTTGATGGAGCTTAAGGCAGCGGAGATCAAAAGAGCCAGTCCGGTGGAGACCGGAACGGTGATGATGACCAGAATGAAGGTATTTTTCAATGCCTGTAAAAAGTACGGATCGTGGAGTACATAGGAGTAATTGTACATGCCTACGCCGTAAAAGGTCTGGGATGCGGAATTGTAACCCTCTTCAAAGGAGTACACGAATACGTCGATAAGAGGATAGATCATAAAAGCACCCAGAAACAGGAATGCCGGCAATAGATAGAGCCAGGCTTTCAGATTTTGTTTTTCCATAAGAAACCTCAATTCTTTCTGCAGTCCATGAATATCGCCGGACTGCAAAAGCGGATAAAATATTAGAAACGGATACGTTCTTCGGTGTCGGTGCAAAAGAGGAATACTTTTGCGGGCTTTAAGGCAAAATGCACTTTTCCGGTGGGAAGAGATCTGCCTTCGTCCGCATCAATGATGGAACGGATGGTAACGTTCTGGGACTTCTCATGGGTGGAAACAATGCTCACATCCCGGCCCATGACCTCCAGACGCACCAGATCGCAGGAGAGTGGTCCGTCCTCTTTTAAGACGAAGCCTTCCGGGCGAATGCCGACATGCACGGGCTGATCCGCTACTCCGGGAGTGGACAGGACAGCCTCGGAGCCAATGTATAACTGTTCATTTTTTACCTCACCGGAAAATACATTGATGGGAGGTGTGCCGAGGAACTTTGCAACGAACAGATTCACGGGATCATCGTATACGTTCTGGGGCTTGCCGATCTGCTGTACGATACCGTCCTTCATCACGACGATCATATCGGAGATGCTCATGGCTTCGTCCTGATCGTGGGTAACGAAGATGGTGGTGATCTGTGTCTCCTGCTGGATCCGGCGGATCTCTTCTCTGGTCTGGAGACGGAGTCTGGCATCCAGATTGGAGAGAGGCTCGTCCAAAAGAAGAACTTTTGGCAGCTTAACTAAGGCTCTGGCGATGGCAACACGCTGCTGCTGACCGCCGGAGAGCTCATTGGGTTTACGCTCTAACAGGTGATCGATCTGTACCAGCTTTGCTGCCTCCAGCACGCGCTTATTCATCTCTTCTTTGGAAAGCTTGTCAGCACCCTTCAGATTCTCCAGGGGGAACTGAATGTTTTTTTCCACAGTGAGGTGGGGGTAGAGGGCATAGTTCTGGAACACCATGCCGACACCACGGTTCTCGGGCGGGAGTCCGGTGACATCATCTTCGCCGAAAAAGATCTTGCCATCGGTGGGTTTCAGCAGACCGCAGATCAGATTCAAGGCAGTACTTTTGCCACAGCCGGAGGGACCTAAGAGTCCGATCAGCTTGCCGTCGGGGATCTCGAAGTCGAAGTCATTCACGGCAATGACATCCTCGCGGTTCTTCCTGCCGCGGACAGGACCGCGGGCGGGGAATTTCTTGGTCAGATGCTGTAATACGATTTTCATGTGTATATTTCCTTTCTTATAATGAATTCAAAATAAGTCGAACAGTTCAGTCCGCGCCATTCGCAAAGCCGCGTTATCACGCTTTTGAACTTAAATCCCATAGGAGTCCTTCAAAATCACAAATGATTTTCAGATTCCATAGGAATCTTTCAAAATCCCACAGTGATTTGCACCAGGTGGATTTAAATTCCGTAGGAATCACGCAAATCACTGGATATATGATCCAGGTCGGGGTATACGAAGCTCTCGGAGATGCCGAATACCCGCAGGCTTTCAATAAAGTATTGTTTCCGCCCGGAGGGAATAATGATCTTATACAGCATATTTTCATCGCAGATGTCTTCCAGACGTTCCAGAGAGTTATGTACGGTGAAGTTGGAGTACTGGGAGTACATGCGGAGGTTATTCTCTGTGGAGCTGCAAGCCAGAATCTTGTTTTTCAATTCCGGATTGTGGTGGTTGTGTTTGAAGGCGGGCAGCAGCATTTCCTGTGTGGTGTCCGCATCAATGGGATAGATGCAGTTGCCGAAGCCTTCCTTCTCGTTCAACAGACCCGGTGTCAGTACCCAGACGCAGGCATCGGTGTCCGGAGTCTCCCGGTAAGTCTCCGTGGCGAAAAATACGGCGATCAGGGGAGACTGGGTCCAGTCTAACATTCTCGTGGGCAGACCGTAGTGCTGCATCAGGGAGACCCAGCCGGCGTAATTGTGTTTGTCGGGAGGATTGTCCAGGATCTGTCTCGCCCGGATATAGAAATCATTGGCAATATAGCGTTCGGAGTCCAGTCTTTTCTGGCTTCGTTGGATGGAAGGGATCAGAGTCAGATCCGCGTTCTCTTCCCCGCGGAACCAGAGGCGGACGCCGTGCTTTTGGCGTAACGTGCTGACGAACTGTAGGAGTTCATCGATGGTGCTTACTTTTTGTGTTAACATGATAGACCTCGTTCTTATTTCTTTATCCTAGCCGGATGCCTACGGATTGTTTTGTGCTATTCGCATATCGTGAAGCTTACCGGGGCATCAAGCTATTTTATTATAGATGGTTTTTCTCAGTTGTACAAGTATCCATTCTGTGGTATGGTAAAAGAAAGAATACGGAAAACGTTTTTATAATAAAAATAAAGAACACAGGAAGGAGTACACTATGGCAAAATGGCTTGATAATGCAATCTTTTATGAAATTTATCCCCAGTCTTTTCTGGATACCAATGGTGACGGTATCGGTGATTTTCAGGGTATCATAGAAAAACTGGATTATATTAAGGAACTGGGATGTAATGCGATCTGGATGAATCCCTGTTTTGCATCCCCCTTCGGAGACGCAGGCTATGATGTGGCGGACTACTATCAGGCAGCTCCTAGATACGGCACCAATGCGGACCTGAAGCGCCTGTTTAACGAAGTACACAAGCGGAATATGCATATCCTGTTAGACCTGGTGCCGGGACATACATCTGTGGCACATCCCTGGTTTAAGGAGTCCTGTAAGGCAGATCGTAATGAATTTACTGATCGTTATATCTGGACCGACAGCACCTGGGGACAGCTGGAAAACATGGGAAGTCTGTGCGGTATCTCCGAGAGAGAGGGCTCAGTGATCGTGAACTTTTTCGCACACCAGCCGGCACTCAATTACGGATTTTATAAAAAGACACAGGACTGGCAGCAGGATCCCGATGATCCGGGTCCTAAGGCGACGCTTGCAGAGATGGAAAATGTCATGCGGTTCTGGATCGGCATGGGCTGTGACGGCTTCCGTGTGGATATGGCAGGTTCTCTGGTGAAAAATGATGAGGACAGCAAGGGAAACATTGCTCTGTGGAGAAAGGTAAGAGCGTTCCTGGATGCAGAGTTCCCCGAGGCAGTGCTGGTATCCGAATGGGGAGAACCGGACAAGTCCCTGCAGGGCGGCTTCCATATGGACTTTTTACTTCATTTTGGACCGTCTCATTATAACGATCTGTTCCGCTGCGAGGAGCCTTTCTTCTCCGGAAGAGGTAAAGGCGATGTGGCAGCCTTCGTGGAGAAATATAAGGAAAATTATGAAAAGGCACAGCGCAAGGGTCTGATCTGTATTCCCTCCGGCAACCATGATATGGATCGTCTGGCGAGAAGCATTCATGGGGAGGAATTAAAGGTGGCATTTGCATTCCTTCTGTCCATGCCAGGTGCACCGTTCCTGTATTACGGTGATGAGATTGGTATGCGCTATGTGGAAAATCTGCACTCCGTAGAGGGCGGTTACGGACGCACCGGTTCCCGCTCGCCCATGCAGTGGGATCATACCACCAACGCCGGTTTCAGCGCAGCACCGAAGGAAAAGCTCTATGTCAAACAAGATGAATCTGCAGACCGTCCCACGGTGGAAGCGCAGATGGCAGATCCGGATTCTCTGTATCATGAGATTCAGAAATTAATTAACATCCGTCAGGCGCACAGTGCATTGCAGAGCCGTGGAGAGATCGAGTTCGTCTATGCCGAGGAAAAACAATATCCTCTGGCCTACCTGCGCAGTGATGACAACGAGAAGATTCTGGTCATCATCAATCCGGCGGACAGAGAGGCCAGCTTCGACGGAGACTATGCGGTAAAGGAAGCTTTGTATACCTTCGGCGGTGAAGCAGCATTTGCAGGCGGAAAGGTTACTGTGCCTGGGGGCAGCGCCGGATTTTATCTGTTGTAGGTGGTGGAATATATTTTAAAAGAAGTGGATGATCAGTCTGTCATAGCGGAGGAGCTTTTGAAAAATTATTGCGGTATCTCCAAAAAAATATGCTATAATGAACGCAGATCATGAACAGCGTCGCATGCATGCCTTGCACAATATGACTGTTTGCAGGAGATATTGGGTAAGATATGTGGAGTATAGATAGAGTATAGATATACGAAAAGAGAACCGTATGAATCAGGTAAATTATCAGAAAGAATTAGAGAAAATTTTAAATACCTTACAGGAGAAGGGCGAGGCAGCGTCGGATTACCGGCCGCCCCGCCTGTTTCTGCATAGCTGCTGTGCACCGTGCAGCAGTTATTGTCTGGAATATCTGTGCCGTTATTTTTTGATCACGGTATTTTATTACAATCCCAACATTTCCTTTTCGGAAGAATATCGAAAGCGCGTGGCGGAGCAGAAGCGCCTGATCGCAGCTTATAATAAAGAAGAAAAGGGCTGGCCCATTGATATCGTGGAGGGAGATTATGAACCGGAGCGTTTTTATGAGATGGCAAAGGGCTACGAGAACTGTCCCGAAGGGGGAGAGAGGTGCTTCCGCTGCTTCGACCTGCGGCTGCGCAGGACCGCGGAGCTGGCAGCAGGTGGCGGTTATGATTATTTTGCCACGACCCTGACCATCAGCCCTCTGAAAAATGCGGCGAAGATCAATGAGATCGGGCAGGCACTTTCCAAGGAATATAGTATCCCCTGGCTGCCCTCGGATTTCAAGAAAAAGAACGGGTATAAGAGATCCATCGAACTGTCCGCAGAGTATGAACTGTACCGGCAGAATTACTGCGGCTGCGCCTTTTCCAAGGCGGAGCGGGAAGCACAGATTGCAAATGCGTAATTGCGTCTTGCGGGATAATAGATTTTAGGATATAGTAGAAATATTGAAAACAGCATAGTAGCGTGAGAGATAGAACTTGTGACTGCACAAGATATTCCGGTACATTATAGGTAACGGAATACCGGCAGATTACTGAAAGGTATGAGGATTAACTGACATGAAGAAATTTTTAGAAATGCTGACAGAGGAAATGCAGCAGGCATTTACCGCAGCCGGTTATGACGGAAATCTCGGAAAAGTAATGCTTTCCAACCGTCCCGACCTGTGCGAATATCAGTGTAATGGCGCCATGGCGGGAGCCAAGCTGTATAAAAAAGCCCCCATCATGATTGCAAATGATGTGGCAGAAAAGCTTGCAGACAGCAAAGTATTTTCCGAAGTGGTGGCAGTAGCCCCCGGATTTTTGAACCTGAAGGTCAGCGAGGCATTTTTGCTCACCTATTTACAGGGCATGGAGGCAAATGAAAAATTCGGTCTGGAGAAGCCCGAACATCCCAAGAAGATCATTATCGACTACGGCGGCCCCAACGTGGCAAAACCTCTGCATGTGGGACATTTACGTTCCGCAGTGATCGGTGAGAGCGTAAAACGCATCAGCCGCTATGTGGGACATGAGGTTATCGGTGATGTGCATCTGGGTGACTGGGGATTACAGATGGGTCTGGTCATCACCGGTTTACAGGAGAGACAGCCGGAACTGGTATATTTTGATGAGAACTACGCCGGGGAATATCCCGAGGAAGCTCCGTTTACCATCAGTGAACTGGAGGAAATCTATCCCGCAGCCAGCGCCAAGTCCAAGGAAGATCCCGAGTACAAGGCAAAGGCCATGGAAGCAACCTTCAAATTACAGAGCGGTGTCAGAGGATATCGTGCTCTGTGGAAGCACATTATCAATGTGTCTGTGAACGACCTGAAGAAGAATTATTCCAAATTAAACGTAGAATTCGATCTGTGGAAGGGAGAGAGCGATGTCCATGACATCATCCCGGAGATGGTCGCTTATATGAAGGACAACGGCTATGCACACTTAAGTGAGGGTGCGTTGGTAGTGGATGTCAAGGAAGATACCGACACCAAGGAGATCCCTCCCTGCATGATCTTAAAGTCCGACGGGGCCTCTCTGTACAATACCACAGACCTGGCTACTATTATGGAGCGTATGAAGCTGTATCATCCCGACGAGCTGATCTACGTGGTGGACAAGCGTCAGGAATTGTACTTCGAGCAGGTATTCCGCTGTGCCCGCAAGACGAAATTGGTAGAACCCGAGACCGAGCTGAAGTTCTTGGGCTTCGGTACCATGAACGGCAAGGATGGCAAACCCTTCAAGACCAGACAGGGCGGTGTTATGCGTCTCGAGAACCTGATCAAGGATACCCAGGATGAGATGTACAAAAAGATCAAGGAAGGCCGCGATATGGAAGATGCCGAGGCGAGAAAGGTAGCGGACGTGGTAGCTATCTCCGCGTTAAAATACGGTGATCTGTCCAATCAGGCATCCAAGGATTATGTTTTTGATATCGACCGTTTCACCTCCTTCGAGGGAGATACCGGCCCCTACATCCTGTATACCATTGTGCGAATCAAGTCTATTTTGAATAAATACAAGGAGCAGGGCGGAGACCTGACCGCTGTAAAATTACAGCAGCCCGGTAATGCGTCCGAGAAAGAGCTTGCCATGGAACTGGCACAGTTCAATACCATGATCGCTACCGCTGGAGAAGAACTGGCACCCCATAAGGTATGTGCCTATATTTACGATCTTGCCAATGCGTTCAACCACTTCTACCATGAGACCAAGATCTTAGGTGAAGAGAATGAGGAGCGTAAGCAGGGACTGGTAGCACTTTTAGTGCTGACCAGAGATATCCTGGAGACCTGTATTGATATGCTGGGATTCGAAGCTCCGGAGAAAATGTAATAAAAATAATATCTATTTAGTAAACCCGCTGAAAAACGGGGACACAAAGCCAGATGGGTCTAAGGTCTGAACATAGAGAAAAATCAGACTATGACAGCCGGTTGCAGCAGATTCCTGAGTGTAGGGGAGTATGTTTATCGTGAGCCGTCTGTCAGTGCACATTTTTGGCAGACGGCTTTTATTGTGCCGTAGAAGGGGAAAACGATGTCTTTAAACTATGAGCAGAACGAAAATGACATCCTGAATAAATTATTGCCGGAATATAGACAGCATTCTGTACAAAGAAAAAGCAATCCAGAAGCAGTTACAGGACACATTGGAGAAAGTGAAGCTGAGTAACGAGATCATTTCCTCCATCGCCAGAACTTACCAGTATATTTCACGGATCGATATTCAGGCAGATTATTTCGAAGAGATCAATAACCGGGATACCGAGCATCTGAAGTTCACGAAATCGGGAAAGCTGTCGGAAAGCAATGAAAAGGTATGCAGACAATACGTGGCGGAGGAGTATCAGGAGGCATTTTTCAAATTTGTGGATCTGAAGACCCTGCCGGAACGCATGAAGAATGAAGAGACGTTAGTCCTAGAATACCGGATGAAGGATGGCGACTGGCACAGACTCCGTTTTGTGGAAAAAAAGAGAGACGAAAACGGTGTACTGACCCATGTGCTCTGCCTGATCCGCAGCATCAGCGATACCAAGAAGTGGGAACATGAACTGATGTATCAGGTGGAGGAAGCCAGGAAGGCAGCAGCTTTGAAGGCCCGTTTCCTGTCAAATATGAGTCATGATATCCGGACACCCATGAATGGCATTATCGGCACGCTGAATCTGGCAAACCGTTATCCGGATGATCTGGAGGTACAGAGAAAGTGCTGGGAACAGATCATGACTTCATCGAAGTATCTGGTCTCTATCGTGAATGATATTCTGGATATGAACAAACTGGAGTCGGGAGGTGTAGTGGAACAGGAGATTCCGTTTAATCTGGCAGAACTGCTGAACCGGGTTAACCTCGGCAAGCAGAAGCAGGCGGCAGAAAAGAATGTGGAATATATTGTTGACTGGGAACAGAGTGATATCCGCCATATGGATCTGGCAGGGAATCCAATCTATGTGGAGAGACTGCTGACCAATATTTCTGATAATGCGGTTAAATTTACCGGACCGGGCGGCAGTGTGCGTGTCTGGTGTGCAGAAAAATATGCGGACGAGGAGCGGGTAGTCTATGAATTCGGCTGTGCCGATACTGGTATCGGCATGAGTGAAACCTTTCTGGAACATGCTTTTGAACCGTTCACGCAGGAGAATGAGACCAGCAGATCCAGGTACGAAGGCACAGGACTGGGACTTGCCATTGCAAAGAAAATCGTGGACAGGCTGGATGGAGACATTGCCATAGAGAGTAAAAAAGGCGTCGGAACTACTGTGACCATGACACTTCCGTTCAAAATCGGGGAACCGGTGGAGAAGGAGAAGAACGTAAACTATGAGGAAATCCCGGTGGAAGGTCTGCGGGCGCTGTTAGCAGAGGACAATGAACTCAACATGGAGATCACAAAATTCATGCTGGAGGATTACGGGATCCACGTAGAGTGCGCTGCAGACGGAGAAGAGGCGGTACAAAAGTTCAAAAATCTGAGCTGGGATATTACGATGTGATCTTCATGGACATTATGATGCCGAAGCTAAATGGCTGGGATGCCACCCGCAGGATCCGGTCCATGAAACGGTCGGATGCCGGAAATGTCCCCATCATTGCCATGAGCGCCAATGCCTTTGCGGAAGACATTATCAACAGCCGATGGATGAAAAGAAGCTGTTGGAAACAGTGAAGGAATGCATTATGTTCCGGGACCATTCCTGAAGAAACAGCATAGAAACAGCCTAGAAAAGGGCAGAGGATATCCTCTGTCCTTTTCCTATATTAGGATGACTTATCGTGCAACATTACGTACTGAAAATGGTGGGACAACCGGATATAATAGCTACAAAGACAGGAGTTTTTTCTGTGAAGCATGTGGCCTACATTATGGAAAGGAGAAAAATTATGATTTCATTTATATTGTGTCTGTTGCTGTTAACCATTTTATTCGGAATCGCATATAAGATTACCGGGGCAATTTTAAAGGCCTGTGTGTGGCTGCTGATCCTGTAGCCCATCGGCCTCATCCTGTCGGGCGTGGGAGTGATCTTCTGCTGTACAATCATTTTAATACCGGTAGGGATCGGAATTATCAAGGCCGGGATCCGGATGATATTGCCGGGGTAAAGAAATAAAATGATAACAGACTGCCTGATGTGTGGTAAAATAAAGTTATCGCATATCAGGCAGTTTCATTATTATTGATATATAGTATTGATAAATCAGGAAAGGTGATGGCATATGGAGATCAAAAGTATACTGATCAAAGATACAACGAGAGAAGAGCGGATCCGCATTATACAGGAGGGTTTGAACCAGTGCGGTGGAGCCTGTGACTTCTGCAACGGTTGTGATAATCTGGGCGGTGGTTCCGTGGATACATTTTATGAACCGTACATTAACGGGGAGAAGGAACTGCGGCAGCTGAATGAGGAATACAGAAGCAACATGGGACTGGTGAGATAGGAGACGGGCTATGTTTTTCATACCGTGTATTAAGTGGAATAAGCACTATTATGTGCGGACAAGCTGCTGTAATACGCTGTATGAACTGGATCCGGAGATGGGAAAGGCCATTGCCCGGGGAGAGCAGGTACTGATTCGCCCGGAGCATTTGCAGAGAATTTCAAAAGTGACCTATGGGTATAACTATAAACATTGCAATTACTGTGGGTATGAGACAGCAGAAAATTTTGAGTATTGCCCAAAGTGCGGTAAGAAATTTTAAAAGCGAGAGGGGACGTGAATCTGTCTCGATTTCAAAAGGGAGTGTTACTCACAAGGACCATTGTCTTTCCAGGCACCTTTCCATTTTGGTTTTTCTGTGGAACGTTTTGGTAGATTCATAGTGTTCATCAGGCGGTCCACTCTGCCGAGACTGATGTTTATGCCATAATCACGTTCTAATACACGACGGATCTTGTAAGCACCAAGAGAGTTATCGTAATCAGTATAGATTTGTAAAAGGTGCTTACGAATCAACGGATTTTCTTTTGTACGAGGTGCTAAATCTGAATAAAAGTGCTTGTAATAAGTACTGCGATTTATGCGAAGAACTCGACAAAGAGTTTTGATATCGTATTGATGACGCAGCTTATGCACGGCATCTAATCGTTGCTTGAGTGTGGCGTGAATATGGCAATCGCTTTTTTTAGTATTTGGTTTTCTTCTTCCAGCTGAGCCATACGTTTTTGAAGCTCTTTCACCTGCTTTGCAGTAAGAACTTCACCGTCATCAGTTTCAACAGTTGAATACTGTTTGACCCATCTGGAAAGAGCAGTTTGAGATACGCCGTACTCTTTGATAAGAGAGGCCTGAGTTTTACCATTGTGGTAAAGCTCAACGAGGGTTCGTTTGAAATCCTCATCGTAATGTTGTTTTGTGGACATAAAAGATACCTCCTTTTGGTGTCTATGTTAATAGTAAGTCTATTTAACCAATGTGTCCACTTTTATAAGTATAATGCAGGTAGTACACATGATAAGAATTGCTGTTTGTGATGATGAAAATGTAATTGTGAATCAGATAGAGCATATAATTTCTGAAGTATGCAAGCGGGAAAGCATTCCCGTGAATATTGATGTTTTTTACAGTGGTAGGGAACTCAAAAGGCAGGTTACATCAGGAACAAAGTATGACATCATCTTTTTGGATATTCAGATGAAGGGTGGCGATGGCATCACTGCGGCTGAAAATATACGGAAGGTGGATGATAATGTACTTCTGATTTATGTATCAGGCTATGATAAATATATGATGGAATTGTTCCGGTTGGATGTATTTGGATTTATAAAGAAACCAATCGATGAGGAGATATTGACAAAGACATTTCTGGAAACTTATCAGAGAGTCTGCAGTAAAATGGTCTATTTTACCTTTTCTTATAAGCATGAAGAATATAAAATTCTATGTAAAGAGATTTTATACTTTGAAAGCAATGCCAGGAAAGTTACAATATATACGCAAAACGGGGAGCATTACACATTTAACGGGAAAATGTCAGAGATAGAACAAAAAATGTCAGATGGAAAAATACCTTTTTTGAGAGTACATCAGTCTTATCTGGTAAATTATTATTTGATTAGATCAAGGACAAAAATAGAAATAACGTTGGTAAATGGGAAGAAACTGCCTATAAGCGAAGAACGGCAGAAATACTTTAACCAACAATACAGCCATCTTCTGGGAGGGGAAATCAATGTATAATCAAATAGAAGATATTCTATTAAATATTTCTATTGTTATCGCAACCGTATGGATTGTAAAAAGATTTTGGGGAAGCTTTTTTGAAGAAAAGCAGAATAGTATACTTTCTGTTTCTCTGTGGATTGTTTATTGCATATTCCAATTTTTCTTTGGTTATCATAATGGGCGCCTGCAAATTTTTGCAACCATTCTGAACATTTTACTGATTCTGTCCATAGCGATGGTTGCCTACCAAAGCCGTGGAAAGGAAAAATACTTTTTATTGGCTACATTCTATGCAGGCTGGTCGGTGATTGAGGTCTTTGTCTTTTCCCTAATCAATAGCTTTGACATAGGGGAAAGCCAGCAAAGGGATATTATTGGGTTGGTATTATCGAACATCCTGATGATCCTTTCTGTATATGCACTGTCGATGGTAGCAGAAAAAAGAAAGGAGAGTCCGGTACCGGGAAAATATTATTTTTTTCTCCTGTTGGTGCCAGTGGGAAGCATAGTCATTGCAATCAATGAATTTTGCTCAGAAGGAAAGTCCTTTTTTGCTGTTATCACTATCAGCATTCTTATCTTATTTAATGTCATTATTTTTGAATTGTATGTAAAAATAAATAAAGTTTTTGCTTATGAAAAAGAACATACAGTTTATGCCCAGCAATTTGATATGATCGAAAAAATTACGGTATCGCAAAAAAAGATGTTGGAGGAATTTTATGAGGACAGGCACAATCTGCTGAATAAACTTATTGTTTTAAAAAACAGCGTTGAAAACAGTGATAAAGAGTCTGTAATCAGAAACCTGAATCAGATTATCAAAAACAGCAATATTTCCGAAAACATTTCCAATACCGGCAACAGTACCATTGATTGTCTGATTAATTTCAAATATGCCGTTGCTAAGGAATACGGGATTACATTTCAGTTAAAAATATTTATTCCAGAGGAGCTTTCCATGGAACCATGTGATATTGGCATAGCACTGGGAAATGCACTGGATAATGCAATAGAAGCTGTCCGGGACTGCAGGCAGCACCAAAAGGTGATAGAAATATCCATGGGAGTGAAAAAGCAGGCGCTGGTCATGCTGATAAAGAATCCATATGAGCATGTCTTAAAAAACGACAGAAGCGGAAAATATCAATCCACAAAAACAGAAAGCGGCAGACATGGATATGGATTAAATTCCATAGCAAGAATTGCAGAAAAGTACCAGGGCGAAATTCTAGTGGAAGCACAGGATTCTGTATTTTGCCTGACCGTTGTTATGAATTTGCCGGAAAATTGACAGCTATTGCCGTATTTTTGACATATTAGGGATTATTTTGAGGGGAATATGATACCTGACTTTGGGAGTTGAATCTTAAAATATGGTGCTAAGCCACGGATTAAAACCTGTGGCTTAGCATTTTTTCTGATGTCTCCGTCGTTTAAAAAGTAGGAACTTAACGGCAGGCCGATAAGTGCTGAAAATTCTTTTATAAATTTAGAACCCCGTGCAAGGTTGATATACTTTCGGTCTGATATTTTACAACTCGGAACTCATGGATAAAATTAAAGATATCCTAAAGACGGATGACCGTTGTCATGAATCTACTGGAAAATTGACAGCTATTGCCGTATTTTTGACATATTAGTGATTATCTTGCGGGGAATATGATATGATTACAAAAATAGTTCATTAAGGGGGTAAACGAAGAAGAGAACGAGTGTTTTAAAATAAAGCTGATGAAGTATTTATGCTTGGATTTTTTTATCGGAATAGTTTGCACTATATTTGAAAAGGATAGCTACTTCTTGGAGCTAAATATAATATTTTTAATAGTTGTAATCACAATGCTGATAGGGAAATGCAGAAATCATTTGAAAAATGTATGTAAAAGCTATGTTCCAGGAAAAGGTCTCTGGTAGCTGGGTCAATGTGGAATCATGGGAAGATTCGAGCAATACCATAACAGCATCTGGCTTGGAAATATATCTGGTTTCCAGAGGTACATATCGAGTTACAATGACGTGTAGTGTTAATGGAGAAATTAAAACGGCAACATCGGCAGAAAAGAATTATCAGTTTGTAGAAAAATGTAACGTGTATTGCAGGTGGGGAAATCTGCTTTGCAACTATGGATGGGAGTGGTGCCCATGAAGAGTCTATAATGGCGAGAAATTTGAGAAGTGAAACGGAGGAGATTTTGAATGAAAATATTGACAAAAGTTATGGATTTACTTGCATTATCGGTTATCTTGTCTTTTATGATTTTGATGTTTTCAGGATGCCAGATGGCTTCCGGTACTCTTTCCGAAAAGGAAATTACTGTGTTTAACACAGAATTTTTCAATGGTGACATAACGAACATGAACAATATGCTGTTATCCAGCGAGTATAGTCAACCAGATGAAATTAACTTGTTTGAGTTATTTTATAATGGCGTTGGAGGAGCGTTTGGCGAAGTATCGGAGGATGAACTGTCAATGCTGACAGAGTTATGTAGTGATGCCCCGTATTTGGATATCATAAAAATCACAGCAAATGAAATGGATGCTTTTTTGCAGGAAAAAATGGGAATAAGTCTGGCGGAGACAAAAAAGACAGGCTTGGACAGTTTCTATTATTTGGAGCAATATGACAGTTACTATCTGATTAAGGGAGACTCGAATTTTGATTGGTGTATGGTTACTTCCGGAACTTGGGAGTCAAATAACAAACTCATACTGAAATACGAAAAAGAGTATGAGGGGGGGCAATGGGTGGTCATTTTACAAAAGACGGATGATGGTTATTTGTTTATTTCTAACCAGAAGGCAGATTAAACAAGTTCAGACGAGAAAGAGAGGTATTTTATGAAGAGAAAAGAGGAAGCAATGAAAAAGTATATTGCGAGTTTTTTAGCTATTACGCAGCCTGCTTTGAAAGCTGTAAGTTGCACAGATATTGCAACTGGTGCGGGAGGACATCGTTACGGGCTATGTCAAATGGGTGCCGCATTGCGTGCAAAAAATGGTGATTCCGCATCGAATATTTTGTTGTATTATTACACTGATTGCAGGATCATATCCTGCACATTAAAATAGAAAATGTGCCAGAAAGAGATTAAGACGAGTATGGGTAAGATGAAAAATAAGGTTTTGCCGGTCTCTGTTCTTGTGTTGTTTATGCTGATGTGCATCAATGCGTGTGGAATATCGAAATCCAGGGATAGTGCTGATATGGTCTCAGAGCTTAATAACAGGATTATAGAAAAGGTAGCAGAGAATTACGAAGAAGGTAACATCAGTGCATTAGATATTGTTATAGTTCGGATTGATTTTGGTTCTTTCTCGCAAGATAATGCCAGTGAAATATTCGTGTTATGCAAGATTTTGAATACCCCTCATGTTGCAGGATTGGATAAAACGGTGGGTATCCTTTTAGATGCTGATTCATTAGAAATGGTAGCATATAAGGAGTTTGCGGCTGATAAAGTAGTTATAAACTGTATTCAAGCGAGTGACGGACAAAGCAGAATATTGGTATCAAAAACCACAACATATCAAGGAATATCAACACAGGAAATTCAGCTTTTAGCTGTCGAAGGCAGTCAATGGGTAGAAATTCCGATAGATGCGCTAAAGATCATTGGAGATGAATCTTTTTATTATATGGATATAGTAGATGATTTGATTATTGTGGCATCTGAGGATAAATTGATAAGTTCTGAAGAAATCGTAGCAGTATTAAAGTGGAACCCTGAGACAGAGCAGTTTGTTTTGGAACAGTAACGGGTTTGGCGGTGTGCAAGTCCAAATTATTAAATAACAATGTGCATAAAGAAAAGCGGAAATCTGGCTATATTAGATGAAATCACCATGACCACTAATTCCTTTGTCTATCAGAATGCTGAAAGCGGTGATGCTAAAGTTTAATTTTTATTTAAAACCGTATTTTCCAAAGAGGGAAGAAGTTCGGCAACCGTAACTTTTTCCACGGAGTCAGCTTTCGTACCTTTTGTTTTAGGCTTCTTAACCCTGGTTTTAAGAGGAGAAAACCGGCGCATTTTAAACTCTGGTTTAACCATTATCACCGTCAGAAATCCAGAAGTAAACAAAAGTAAACATATTATTTGATACTTTGAGAAATCAAAAAAATCGGAAACGCTGTATTTATCAGCATTTCCGACCCTTTTAACCTAATAGCGAGAGGGGGATTCGAACCCTCGACACTGCGGGTATGAACCGCATGCTCTAGCCAACTGAGCTATCTCGCCATATGACCAACCGAAGTTGGAATGGAACCTATAGGGCTCGAACCTATGACCCTCTGCTTGTAAGGCAGATGCTCTCCCAGCTGAGCTAAGATTCCATTTCGTTGCTCTCGCAACTGACCTGTTCAGTATACAATGCGTGTCCCACTTTGTCAACACGTTTTTTGATATTTTTGTAAAAATTTTGTATGCAATTAGAACAATAATAGCAAAAAGCAGGAAATTACAGGGCTTTCTTTACACTGATAGCCTTCATGGGGCACATTTCCTGACAACAGAAGCAGGAGATGCAGCCTTTTCTCTTGAATTTCGCCTTGCGATTTTCGATTCTGATGACATGTGCCGGACAGCTTTCCGCACATTTTCCGCATCCCACGCATTTCTCCGGGGTCAGCTGCGGATAGGATTTCAACAGTCGGGAAGCCACGAACATGAAAGGCTTGCGTAAAAATTTCGGCACACCGTTGGTAAAATCTAATTTTATGGTATCCGGCTTCTGAAAAGGAGATAAGCCTTCCGGAACCGGATCTCCCACAAGCGCCAACTCCTTAGGGCGAGCCAGACCTTTTTCCAGTGCCTGACGCAGCATGACGATCTCTGTAGGTTCTAATCCCATAAGTTTTGCGGCGAAGCAGTCCTGGGTATAGAAATCTTTTGCCGCCAGCAGCATATGCAAAGGATGCGAAGTGCCGCCGGTGGGACCGTTACCCTCCATGGCATCAATGGCGTCAATGACGGTGAGATTGGGAGCTACGGTCTGAGCCAGTTCTAAGAGCATGTTGGAGAAATCTTCGATCTCCGGCCAGCGGTAGTGCATCTGGGGCTTTTCCAGACCGGGGATGGTGCCGAAGAGATTCTTGATGCCGCCGGAATAGCCGGTCATGGCATGGGTCTTCAGTTTACAGATATTAATGATATAATCGGCTTCCACGATAGGAGTGATCAGGTGGAAACTGTGATTTTTAAATCCTGCCGGACAATTTACGGTCTGTGCGGAAAAGTCCATGTTGAGTTCAGCACCTTCGCCCAGAGTATCCATGCCGCATACGTGATATACGTGTTTCATGGCTTCGGCATTGTAGAGACCGCCGGAACTTTCCGCAATGGTGATGTGCTGCATGCCCTGCTCTCGCAGCCACCTGATCACAGCTTTTATGACCAGAGGGTGGGTCGTGGCGGGAAAATCCGGGGATTTCGCCATGACGAGATTCGGCTTGATGACGATCTTCATCTCCGGGCGCAAGTCTGCGGCGATGTTCAAAGCCTCCATACTTTTGCAGATGGCGGGATAGATCAGTTCTTCGTTATATTCCGGTACGATGTGTAATGTCTGTATCATAATGACCTCTAAAGTGGTTTATTTTCTATATAGTACATGAATTTACTTGTTTTTTCAATGCTTCCGTGCTATACTACGAAATGTTGTTGAGATTTGATGGAAGAAATCAGAAGCGCATCGCAATGATTTCTTTTTTTGTGCTAAAAAGGAGTATTTTGTGAGTTATTTTTTGGAAAATGAAGAAGTGGAAAAAGTAGAAGAGGTAAAGGAGCAGGACGGTATCGCATCGATCGAGCCGTTGTTGGATAACCGTATCGTCCGTGCGATTCGTGAGATGGGTTTTGAGAAGCTGTCTCCGATCCAGGAGCAGGCGATTCCCTATTTATTACAGGGTGAGGACATTATCGGACAGGCACAGACCGGAACGGGCAAGACTGCTGCATTCGGCATTCCGGCGATCCAGCACATCAATCCGGATGTGAAAAAGTTACAGACCATTATCTTGTGCCCCACCAGAGAACTGGCGATCCAGGCAGCGGAAGAACTGCGGAAGATCGCAAAATACATGCACGGCATTAAGGTGCTGCCGGTCTACGGCGGACAGGATATCAGCCGTCAGATCGCGGGACTGCGGGGCGTGCAGATCATCGTGGGAACCCCAGGACGTGTCATGGACCATATGCGCAGACGCACCATTAAGCTGGATCTGGTGAACATGGTGGTACTGGATGAAGCGGATGAGATGCTCAACATGGGCTTCCGTGAGGATATGGAGCTGATCCTTGGTCAGATCCCCGGAGAGCACCAGACCGCTCTGTTCTCCGCGACCATGCCGAAGCCGATCCTGGAGATCACAGACCGTTTCCAGAACGATGCGAAATTAGTAAAGGTGGCAGCGCAGGAGCTGACCATTCCTCTGGTATCCCAGAAGTTCTACCGCGTGAAAAATCAGGATAAGGATGCTGCCTGCGTAAGACTGTTAGAGTATTATCAGCCGAAGCTGACCCTGATCTTTTGTAATACGAAGAAAAAGGTGGACGAACTGTCAGACTTATTAAAGGAGCAGGGCTTCCAGGCGGAAGGACTGCATGGAGACCTGTCCCAGGCGCAGCGTGATGCGGTCATGAAGCGTTTCCGTAACGGTGGAACCAGTATTCTGATCGCTACGGATGTGGCAGCCAGAGGTATTGATGTGGATGATGTGGAAGCTGTCATCAATTACGATATTCCGCAGGATATCGAGTACTATGTGCACCGTATCGGCAGAACCGGCCGTGCCGGCAGAAAGGGCAGATCCTTTACTTTTGCCAACAGCAGGGAGATCTACAAGATCCGCGAGATTGAGAGAGTCTGCCATACCACCATCACGGAGAAAAAGCTTCCCGGAGCTGCGAAGGTGCTGAAAGCGAAGGCAGACAAATATCTGAACAAGGCTTGGGAACTGCATGAGCATGAAGACATCGAGCTGATGAAGAGCTTTTTACAACGAAAGATGGAAGAGGAAGGCTGTGATGCACTGGAGCTGGCAGCTGCCATGCTGAAATTACAGGTCGGTGACAAGGGCGAGGAGATCGCCGCAGATGAATATACAAAGCGTGGCAATCGTTTCGGGGACAGAGGCCGGTCCGGCAGAGGCGATGGTGAAGTCCGCAGCTTCCACAGAGGAGACGGAAGACGGAGATTCGGTCGTGAAGACGGGGAACGCAGAAGATTCGGCCGCGGTGACAGAGACCACAGAGAGGATGGAAGCGCCGGATCCGGTGAGGGTAGACGCCGCCGCAGAAGCGACAGCCGCGAAGACGGAAGAAAATGGAACGACCGCGACAGGAAAACCGCAGATCGTAAGCCCTCCGCAGAGAGAGCAGAGAGAGAAGCGAAAAAGAGAAAGAAACGGGAAGAGCCGGGCATCGGCAACAGTTTCCCCAAGAGAAAACGATCTTAATTTAATGAGAAAACTTGTAGATTTGCCGCAAAAGCCGCAGTTGTGCTTTTGCGGCAAATCGTGTATAGTTAGGGAAGAATGCATAGGCAATAACAGAAAGGTCTGCGGTATGAAAACACTGAAAAAACAGATACCATATATTTTGCTGGGAGCGACGCTTTTGCTCCTGCTTGGTTTGAATATCATCAGCCAGGATCACTGGCTGGATTCCGATATGGCGGCGGAGATGATCTTTTCCCGGATCCTATCCGAAGAGCACCACATTTTTTCCACGACAAACTGGTATTATTCCACGGAATTCCGCGTGTTGTATACACAGCTGATCATGGGGCCGCTGTTTCGCATCTGCAGCAACTGGCATGTGATCCGCACGATCACGAACCTGGTATTTTACGGGCTGATGCTGGCTTCCTATTATTATTTTATGAAGCCGTTAAAAGTATCCCGCGGACTTACGGTGTTAAGCTCCTGTCTGCTGCTGCTGCCTTTTTCCGAGACCATGATGACGCATATGCAGATGGGCAATACCTACATGTCCCATGTGATCCTGGTGCTGTGGTTCTTCGGTATGTATCTGCGGTTGTGTAGCGGAGAATATTGTGCAAAACGTAAGGTCAGTCTGTGGATATTCTATGTGTTGCTTGCTATCGTCTGTGGAATGTCCGGCGTGCGTTACCTGCTGGCATTGCAGTGTCCTCTGGTACTGACTTCCTTTTTCTATCTGCTGGGTGGAGAGGAATTTCAGAGCTTCCGCGGAGAGATGACAAAGGAGAATTTCGGAAAATTATGGCGCACCGACCGGATGAAGTATTTCCTGTACAGTCTGGCAGGGGCATTTTTCGCAGTCGTGGGATATGGCATCAATGTAGTGTTCATCAGTCACAAATACGTATTCCAGACCTATGGCGCGACGAATTTCATCGCATTGTATCACGGTGTGTTATTTGACCGGATCCAGAATGCGGTGGGGTGCCTGCTGATGCTGTTTGGCTATATTCCGGATAAGGGATTTTTATCCCTGCGGGGCGTTGTGACGATGGCAGCCTTTGTGATGCTTGGCATCTACGGATTCGTTACTGTTAAAAGCGGGAAAATGCAGCGTGTCACGGGATTTCGCAGTCTGATCACACTGTTTTTAAAGGTCAGCTTTGTACTGAATCTGTTTGTGTTTATTTTTACCACCAGTACCATGGTGCCGCGGTATTATATCACGATCTTCATTTTTGCCCTGCCGGTATTGTGCTTTTATCTGGAAGAGGAAGAAATGCCCTTTGACAGATTTGCGGTGACGGCACTGCTTACGGTATGTCTGATCCTTGGAACGGGGAAAACGGTGATGTCTTTCCTGACGGTGGACAAGAACGAGACGAAGCGTCCCGTGGCGCAGTTCCTTGCGGAGAACGGGTATGATTTCGGCTTTGCTACTTATAATAATGCCAATATCATCACGGAGCTTACGAATGGTGAAGTGGAGATCGGCAACATCGGAGATCCCGAGCACCTGGAGTATTTCAAGTGGTCTTCACCTATGAAATATTATGAGGAAGGGTATCATGCCGGGGAGACATTCCTGCTACTGACGGCGGAGGAGTGCGCTGAATATGCAGAGACTCCCGCATTAAAGCAGGGCAAAAAGGTATATGAGGACGGCAGTTATACCGTCTATGTATTCGACAGCACGGAGAATCTGATGAACTGTGCTGTGGCGAGATGATAATGACAGAGATTTCGCATATTGCGGACGATATTGGCACCCGGCACTGGCCGCAACGGGACAGTCGGTACTTTTTGAAAAAGGATAACGTCTGCGGAAAGGTTGTAAGTATGAGAATCGGAATGGGATATGACGTACACCGTCTGGTGGAGGGAAGAGACCTCATCATCGGCGGCGTGAAAATACCTTATGAAAAGGGTCTTTTGGGACATTCGGATGCGGATGTCCTGCTCCATGCGATCATGGATGCGCTGTTGGGAGCAGCGGCGCTGGGGGACATCGGGAAACATTTCCCGGATACAGATCCCGCGTACAAGGGTATTTCTTCCATAAAATTGCTGGAAAAAGTGGGCGAGCTGCTGGAAGAGAATCATGTGTTTATCGAAAATATCGATGCAACGATCATTGCACAGGCACCGAAGATGCGCCCGCATATCGATACCATGCGGGAAAATATCGCGAAAGCCCTGGTGATCGATGTGGGACAGGTCAATGTGAAGGCTACCACGGAGGAAGGGCTGGGATTCACCGGAAGCGGAGAGGGAATCTCCTCTCAGGCAATCTGTCTGGTGACTACGCCTTATGATCTTACGGCACAGGCGGTGCAGGGCGGCTGCGGAAGCTGTAGCGGATGCCCGAAGAGCTGATAATTTCGGAAAATAAGAACTTGACAAATAGGTCGATAGGATATAGACTTTAATTAGAACAAGGTCTGTATACTATCGACCTTTTATAATGTGATGAGCGCAAAAAAGCCAATAGGACTGCATATGGCAAGTGCTGGATTAAGAAGGATACAAGGAGGAATGGGAATGTATCAGATGACGGAGACAGAATACAAATTTGCTGAACTGATCTGGGAGGAGGAACCCATCGGTTCCGGAGAACTGGTAAAACAGTGCGCGGAGAAGTTCGGCTGGAAGAAATCCACTACCTATACGTTTATTAAAAAGCTTTGTGAGAACGGTATTTTCAAAAATGAGAATGCCATCGTATCTTCCGTATTGAATAAGGAGGAATACCACAGAGCCCAGGGGGAGGCTTTCGTGGAGAAGGCTTACGGCGGTTCGCTGCCGAAGATGATCGCAGCATTTATCCAGAGCAAGAAGCTCAGCGCAGCGCAGATCGCTGAGATCGAAGCTATGATCGAGGATTATAAGGGCTGACGGAGGAGATTGGATGAGGGAGATTTTAGAGAAGGTATTTGGGATCGTTTGCAACTTGAGCCTGGTGGGAAGCTATTGCATTTTGCTGGTGCTGGTGGCGAGACTGGTACTGCGCAGGGCTCCCAGATGGTGTTCTTATCTGTTGTGGGGAATCGTGTTTCTGCGTCTGTGTTGTCCGATATTTCCACAGACACAGATCAGCCTGATTCCACAGCGGTTGGTAATGGGACAGACGGTGAGCGCGCCGCTGAAGGTGCCCGGAGATATCATGCAGAATGAGAGAAATGCCGGAGAAAAAGCAGCCATGGAACATTCAACCGCGGAAGCAATACAGATTTCAGGCATGACGGAGCAGACCGATAGTGACGATGGCGGTCAGCCGGAGACACTTTCGCAGGAGCCCTCTATGGTAACCGGACAGACAGGAATGTCTGCAACGAGCGATCCAACCACGGAAATGTTTGCAACGCACAGCACACAGATGCTGAAAACACTGGCGGGAATCGTGTTACCGTACTTGTGGCTGATCGGGTTTGTTGGGTTTGCCGGTTATCATCTGTTTTCCTATCTGCGGATGTATTACCGTCTGCGTCAGCCGGAAAATGGCATTCATAAAGTAGAAGAAGGAATTTGTGAGATTAAGGGGGGACACCTTTCTTTTGTTATGGGGATCCTGCATCCGACCATTTATCTGTCATCGGAGCTTGCCGGGGAGAGCAGAGAGGTAGTGTTGTGCCATGAGAGGGTGCATTTGCAGAGAAGAGACTATCTGATCAAGCCGGCAGTGCTTTTTATCTGCTGTGTGCATTGGTTCAATCCCCTGGTGTGGCTGGCCTTTTACCTGATGAATATGGACTGTGAGATGTCCTGCGACGAAAAAGTGGTAAAGCTTTTGGGAGAGGAAAGCAAGAAGGTCTATTCTTATACACTGTTGGAGGAAGCCAGCGACGGCAGGTGGAGAAAATACCGTGGTGGTACGATCTGCGCGCTGTTATCCTTCGGAGAGGATCATGTGAAGAACCGGATCCGTCATGTGCTGGATTATCGTAAGCTTCCGTTCTGGATCCTCATCGGTGCGGTGGCGGTGATCGTAGCACTCATCATCTGCCTGTGCAGTAATCCGGGAGGAAACCGCAGTGAGGAAAAACTTCCTACGGAAACTGCACCGTCTGCACAGAACGAGCCGGTAGATATCAGTGATACGGAG
>OKWJ01000415.1_pt1 | contig 54587 bp, 45 predicted proteins | sample 1607121 | NCBI WGS metagenome assembly OKWJ01 (sample SAMN04414080, study PRJEB24778) | human gut metagenome | material: faecal | host: Homo sapiens | reverse complement strand
CGGAGAGGGAAAACTACAACCCCAAGAATCTCCCCCCCCATGATAAACCGCACCCACTATATGACAGGGCTGCGCCCCTAAGCAACCACGCCCAATGTGAGAAAACTGCATGAATCTCCCGCCCAATATTAAAAAAAAGCCGGAACTGTTGGTTCCGGCGGTTAATGTTTACGATATAAAAATTTAGGCGTTTATTAGCTGCCTTGCAAATTTTAAAGAATCCTCGGTAATATCGCCTGCAGCGAGCATTGCAATGGCTTTTACGCGGTTTTCTTCGTCCAGCGTGTAAACTTTTACGCGGGTGCGGTCTTCCTGGCTTTTGGAAACGTAAAAATGCCTGTCTGACTTGGCTGCAATGATTGGCTGGTGCGTGATTGAGATTATCTGGTGGGATTTTGCAAGTGCGGCAATCTCTTCTGCGACCGCCTGACAGGCTTTTCCGGAAATTCCCGTGTCAATTTCATCAAAAATAATTGTGTTTATGTTGTCTGTGTGGGCGAAAATGGTCTTAATTGCAAGCATTACGCGGGAAATCTCCCCGCCTGACGCAATTTTTGCAAGCGGCCTGGGCGCTTCTGAAATGTTGGTGGAAATTAAAAATTCAACGTTGTTTGCCCCGTTTGCGTTGAAATCACAGGGTTTCACGTCGATTTCAAAGCGAACTTTCGGCATATCAAGTTTTTCAAGCTCTGCACTCAAAATTTCACCGAGCTCTGCGGCAATATTTTTTCTGGAAATTGTTAATTTTTCGCTTATAGCGGTCATTTCGCGCAATAAAGCGCTTTTTTCAGCCTCAAGCCGCTGAATTTCATCTTCTGAAAACTCAACAGCATTAAGCTCTTTAACAAATCCATCGTAAGTTTCAAGAACTTTTTCCAGAGTGTTTCCGTATTTGCGCTTGATTTTTTCAAGCGTGTCCAAACGCTCCTGAATCCCGTTCAATCGCGCCTCATCAAGCTCCATATTGTCCGCATAATCCCTTAGCCTTGAGGAAATATCCCTCAAAATCTCCTGACAGTTGATTAATTCGGACTCGATTTCCGAAAGATTTGTGTCGAATTCGCCGGCTTTGCTGATATTTGTTTTGATTTTGCCTAAAACCGGCACAATTCCTGCATCATCACCGTACAGGCTCCAGTAGGAGGAATAAGTGTATTCTTTAAGCTTTTCGGCGTTTGCAAGCACCTGCAGCTCATTTTCAAGCTGCTCGTCCTCTGAAATGTCCTCAATATGCGCGTCTTCAATCTCATTTATCTGAAATTTCAGAAATTCAACCTGCTGTTCGCTTAATTCTGTTTTGTTTTTGGCTTCTTCCAGCCTTTTTAGGACATTGTTGCAGCGGGTGTAAATTTCTTTGTAGCTGTTAAGCGTTGCCAAATGCTCATTTCCGCCGTAATTGTCCAAAAGCCGTATGTGGTGCTTTGGCTGGATATAAGTGTAGGTCATGTGCTGGGAATGAATGTCGATAAGCTGTTCGCGGATTTGTTTCATGACATCCTGTGAAACCATTACGCCGTTAATGCGCGAACGCGAGCCTGATTCGGTGATTTCTCTTGAAATAACAAGCTCTTCGCCCATCATCTCAATCCCCTGCTCCTCAAAAAGCTCTTTTGAAAAATCTTTTTCAGTTTTGAGCGTTAATTCAATGATTGCACGGGTTTTCCCCGTTTTTATGACCTCTTTGCTCGCTCTTGCGCCGAATGCGAGGTCAATTGCGTTGATTATGATACTTTTCCCTGCGCCGGTTTCGCCCGTGATGACGTTAAAGCCTTTGTCAAACGCAATTTCAAGCTCATCAATCAATATAAAATCTTTTATACAAAGCGTCTTAATCATACTAAGCGCGCGGCGCGACCCCCCATTGTAATTTTTCTCTCAAAACGCTGTAAAAACCATTGTTTTCCCGCTTCAATACAACAAGTTTAGCAGTTTTTCTGCTTTTTTCAATAGTTACTGTCTGATTTTGCCTGATATCTATTGTTTTCTGCCCGTCAGCAGAGAGTTTCATCCCCGTGCAGCTTTCGCAGCTTGAAATTTCTATTTTTTCATTCGACGGAACAACAAGCGGGCGCGCTGTAAGCGTATGCGGGCAAATCGGGACGATTACAATGGCCTCCATGCCCGGATAAATCACCGGGCCGCCCGCAGAAAGCGTGTATGCGGTTGAGCCTGTGGGCGTAGCTATGATTATTCCGTCTGCAAGGTAGTCGCACACGGGTTTTCCGTTTATTGAAAGATATAACCGTGAAGTTCTTGAAAAAGAATCGCCTTTTATCACAATATCGTTGAGTGCGGTCGCTTTTTCGCCGGAAGCTTCCAGCATCATCCTTTTTTGCACCGTATATTCGCCGTTGATAAGCTTTTTTACCGCTGTTTTTATTTCTGCGGGTTTTGCCTGCGCAAGAAAGCCCAGACGCCCGAGATTTATGCCGAATACAGGCGTTTCAGGGTATAGCCTTGCCGCCTTTAATAGCGTGCCGTCGCCGCCGACTGTTATTACAAAATCAGCGTCGATTTTCTTATCGGAGGGAATTACTGTAGAGCTCAAATTGTTTGTGCAAAGCTCTTCTTGAAGTAATTTTGCGGTGGTTAAGGATTCCCGCACATCTTCATTATAGATGATGGCGATTTTTTGGAAAGAAATCTTTTCATAAGGCGTTTTTTCTGACATATCCATATGAAAATTATACAATAAATTCTGTAATCCAGCTTATTTTTTACATTTTTCGTATGCTGCATCCAGCGAGCCGCAGCAGGCTTTTTCATAAGCGTTGGCGACCCCTTCTGCTTCCATAAGTTCATAAGCATGGTCGCCTGCATTGATAGCGTGCATAGCGAGTTTCGGATTCTTCATAAAAACATCCATGTCGGCTTTGAAATTTACCGTAGAAGTTTTGCTGATTTGTGATTTTCCGGCAATAGCTTTGGGGTCATTGTCGAGCGAAGTTTCCTGTTTCGGTGCAGCAGCCTTTTCTTCAATAGTCGGAGGAGTTTTGTCATCCCCTTTCTTGAAGTTCGGAGCATAGCCTTGCGACATTGCGCCGATGTTTAAATTGTTGTTGAGTTCTGCCATTTATTTGCTCTCCATTATTATTTTGTCGTTGTGCGGGCTTTTTGGGCCCATCTCGTGTTTTCGGCTATTAATTTATTTTAATTAATTCCTGTTGCATGCTTTAAAACACGAACTAAAAATTTTTTGCTAGTTAATTTAAAAAATATATATTAATTTTTTAAAATTTTATACTCATTTTTTCTGAAAGTCAATAATATTAAGGAAAAAAAGAATAAGTGTATAGTATATACTTTCTTAATATTTCGTTACAAATGGCCGTTTGTAACAATATTTTAATAATTGAGTATTAATCCTAAAGTTAAGCTTTCAAATGCCGATAAAAATAATATAAAGGCAGTGTGAATGAAATGAGCATAAATAAAGCAGAACTAATAACCCAAATCCTCGCCCAGTCTTCACTTACGGGCGAGGATTTGAATAAATTAAAACAGGAGCTCCACACAAAATCGCTTGCGGAGCTCTCAACTATGCTCTCAAACGCTGCTCCTGAGGAGGTTACATTCAAAAATTTTGTTGAACTGCCAAAAGAACAGGAAAAATATGACGGAAATATCTGGCAATCCTCAATTGTAAATAACTATGGTGATTATCTCTCTTTTTCTGCTTCCTCAGCGAAAAATCCTGCTCCGGCGAAAAAAATTACCCCCGCAGAAGAACGCGCAGCCCGGGAATTCACCAAAGAATACCTGACCACCGCCACCGAATCCGCAATGAACCTGAAAAATACCTACGCCCAAAACTACTCTTTCCTCGATAGAATGTGGTCGGGCCTCAAAAATACTGCCAACCTCCTCGACACCTCCCCCGACGGAAAAGCCATAACCACCAACAAAGAACTCGTGGCTTTCCTCGATGAAGAATATAACTCCGCACAAATCCTTAAAAACTCAAAACAAAAAGGCGCTTTCGAATTCCAATTCCTCAAAACCAGAGGCATTGAATTCAACCCCGCCAACGTCCTAAACTTTAAAAAACAATCAGAATCATTCCTCCAACTCTCCGTACTTAAAGATAAATCCGATACCCTCAACAACGATTTCAAAGAACTCCAAAATATCTATAAAAAAGAACAAGCCCTCCAAAAACTCAAAAATATGGGCCAAAATATTCCCGCCTCTGCCTATCCCTCCACAAACTTTGAAACAAAATTTCTCCAAACTATTGATAACTACTGCAATGGCAACGAAAACCTCAAAAAACAACTAATCTCCCAAATCTCAAATGACGCCGGCTCAAAATCCCAGCTTCCCCCTAAAAAAGATATCCTAAACTACCTCCAAAACCTCAACAACCAAACAAAACATTCCCTGAATCAGCAACTCAACGGAAAATCCTACAACCAACATAAAAATGAATACGAAGCCGCTCACAAACTAGCTTTCGGCTCCTCAAATACCGAAGAATTTACAAAATCCTGGCTCGAAAATCAACAAAATGGCGCTCTCGGCGTGAAATTCGCCCTCACTATCGCTGCCACGGCCCTCTCCGGAGGTGTTGTCAACCCTACAGCTACAACCCTCATAAAAACTGCCCAAATCGCTAAAAATACAGTCTACGGGCTCGCTGCCTCTACCACACTCGACTACGCAGGCGCCCTCTCGTCGCAATCAGGATTAACCAAAGAAAAAAATGAACAAATCCTCACAACAGCTAAAAATGCAATCCCATACGCTTTCTTCGGCGCTTTCGTGTCAGGCCCACTCGGCTCAAAAATAACCTCCGCACTCAAATCCTCCCCCTCAACCCCCCAAATCCTCCAAAAAGCTTTCAACACAAGCGCTCAAACGACCGGATTCGCCTCCGAAATCACTGCTGATGCGCTCTTTGAACTGGCAATATCTGACGGCGAGCTGTTAAATATCCTCCAAAATAACGCAACGGGCGAATCTCAAGCCCGCCTCTTTAATAAATTCGGCTCAATGCTGACAGGCGGCCGCGCAAACGCCGCCGCCAAAGCTGCATTACGTAATGCAGGGCTCGAAAACGCAAAAATTCGCCAAACCGCCGGCAACAAGTACGAATTAATAACTCCCGACGGAAAAAATTACATCGCCGACTCCCCCGAATCCCTGCTGGGCGGTATCTTTGCCAAAGTCGGTGCCGGTCTGGAAACCTCTGCTTCCAAGGTCAAAAAGAAACCTGCAAATCCATTTTTAGGTGATAAAATCCATGAAAATGACCAAATAAATACGATAAAAACTCCGGATACGGGCATTCCCGCCTTTAAGGGCGCTTCTAAGAGCAGCGACGTGCCGTTTGTTTTGAAAGAGGCAGTTTCACTAACTCCGGATGAGTTTAAATCTGCTTTAAAATCTTTGCAGTTTACGGATGAGGAAATTAAATCAATAGACCTTAATGATAAAGAGGCTTCTTCGATAGTTTCCGCTTTTAAACTTATTTCTGAAAATAAAATGCCCGAGGATTGGGACTTTTCTGACGCAGAATTCAGGTCAGAGTTTAGTGAATTACTAAAAAATCCTAATTCTGATGAAGCAAAAACTTTTAAGTATGTAAATAAAGAAAATCTTGAATATTTGGACAAATATATAAAATCTGATTGTGATTTTGAGCAAAAAATGCGTTTTATTTCCGATTGTATGTCATATGGTAATGGAAATATCAAAGCTGTTTTTGAAAAACTTCCGATTCTTTCAAAAATGTCGCCTGATGGAAAATTAAGCGCTGAAAATTTAAAAGATTTGGCGTGGGTATACGCTGATGACTTGGCCAAAATCACTCCTCAATGCATTGAAATTGTCCGTAAAATCAATGAACAGGTGCCGGAACAATTTATGATTAAAGTTTCAGATTTGAGCTATTTGCGAAATACTTCAGGTGAAAATGTTCAAAATTACGTTAAAGAGGCTAACCGTGCTTCAAAATTCCCTGTTGAATTTTCTTCAACCGGTGATTTGGCGGAAGCCGGCGCCAAAATGAAAGCTGTTTCTGACATGCTGGAACGTTATCCGATGGATTTGAAGCTTGAATCGGGGGAAAAAGTTTCATCTTACTATCTTGTAAATATAGCCAATAGAAAAGACCTTTCTGACGTCCAAAAATTCGTAAATACGCTCACTCCTGCTGCTAAAGATGAAGGGTTAAGGCATTTGGCTGAGGGTGATTCTCCGGCAGCGGTTGAAATTGCAGGGATTTACAATACAATTAAGGCTCCTGACTATGGTCGGTGTGCTTTTGACTCAAGAATGATTAAAGAGCTTGGTATAACCGACTATGCAGGGCTGAATGATTTGATAAAATCAATGAAAGGTACAAATTTGCTTGAGTACTCGCACACTTGCAAAGAGTACCTGACTGTAAAAAATGGTGATTACAAAGGCGCAGCTGAATTTTTTGAAAAACTGAAAAAACACCACAAAAATGGCATAGACGCTTATTATTTGCTCGGTGCTTCTGTCCGGAATGAGAATTTCTCATATAAAACTGCCATAGAAGTTCTTGATTATGTTGAAAAAAACAATATCAGCCTCTCAAAACATAACGCAACTGTGCTTTTAAGAGATAAAAACGGTATTGAGCATTTAAAAATGCTTGAATATTTTGATTCAAAGGGCTTTAAAATTGAATCCTCACTGACTAATTATATTGCAGATTCTTCTGTAACGAAATTTGATGAATTTAAAGCCAAATTAGATTTGTTGTGTGAAAATGCAGAGTCAAAAGAAGCCTATTCTCATTTAAAAGCCGCTTCTAATCCGCTGACGATTGAAGAATTTAAGGCAGTGCTTAAAAAACATCCTCTTTCCGACTCCCCTGCTGCCACTGTTCAGGCGCTTGGTTCCTGTACGCAGGAAAATAAGCATATTGCATTGAAATTGTTGCTGGACCCTGAAATTAAGGATTCTCCGTCAAAAATCTGGCCTGTTATAAATTGCTGTAGTAAAGAGAACAGTGCTTTTGCTGAAAAATTACTCTTCGGCAGTGAATATGATGTGCCTAAAGCATATGTTGTTGATATTTTATCAACAACAACTAAAGATAACACTAAATTTGCCGAAAAACTCTGTGGTGATAAGGATTATCCAAAAGATAAAATAGCTGCAGCTTTACGTAATGTGAATAATGATAGCATGCCTCTTTGTGAAACGGTTCTGGAAACTAACGGGCTGAATAAGGGATGTTTGCCCGATATTTTAAGCTCTCTGGTTCTTAAGGAAGGCATAAACCACGGAAAAACCGATACAAATAAGGTAAAACGCTACACAAACCTTTTGCAGAGCCCGAAATCCTCGCCTTTTGTCGTAAAACTGCTTAATGAGGGTGTGGATATTGATACTGCGGCATTTTTGTCAAAAACCCGGCAAAAACTCGAAAATGAAAAGAACACAACCCAAAACAACCCTGCGAAAAAGTCTGCTTCTGCAAATATGTCTTTCGAGCAGCAAGACGCGTTCAAAACGCTGGAATCAAACGGTTTCAATGAAAAAGAGGCTGCCTCTGTAATAAAAGCGGCTTCTTCTGACGGGGTAGTGGATTTAGCGCTGCAATCAAAGGCAATTGAGCTCGCAAAATCGGGAATTGCGAAGAACAAAATCGGCGATATAATAAATTCTGCGAAAATAACAGGGGATTACAACCCGAAAATCGTTGATGATTTCGTTAATTTGCAAAATATGGGGCTAAATCCGCTTCTTGAGAAAAATCTTGCTATTTTGAACAATATTTCGGGCGCTGATGTTGCAGTAAAATTCAATTCCAAGCTTAAAAAACAGCTAAAAGGTATGATTCAGGGGCTTTCTCCTGAAATGCAAAGCACGCTTCGCGAAAAAGGCTTTGATTTGGATGCGATAAGTTCAAAACTCGACTCAAAAATCGTCAAAGAAACAGGAAATGTGCCCCAAAAAGTAAAAGTTAGCTCAGGATTGCGCTCAAAACAGAATATCAAAGGCTTTGAACGAATTATCATCGACAAATACAACCCGGATGAGAAAATCTGGCGAAATGAAGCCGCTACAAAACAATGGGCACAGGAAAAATATGATTCAATCAAAAACGGTGATTATCAGTCAAGAACCTATGCTCAAGCTAACGAACACAGAGATAAAATGCTCAAAGAATGGTTCGATTTTATGGACAATGAGCCGGAACTCAAGGACAACACCTGCGCAAAAATCGTTGTTGCTGACTTTATAACAAAAGATTTGCTTCCCGAAAACGCGGATATCCCGCCGCAGCTTGATAAAGGGCTTGTAAAAGAAATTCTTGCCTCAGCAGCTGACAACAGCCGCAATGTGTCCTTCTCCAGCCTTTATTCGCAGAGAATCAGGGAAAAAGCTATGTCCGGCAGCAATGTAGAAGAAGTCGAAGTCGATGGAATCAAAGGAAAATGGTTCACCGTTCCCCAGACCGACTCGAGTTCGCCGTCCTACAAAGCGAATGTCGATAAAGTCAAGGCTTTTTCCGACGGAACAAACTGGTGCATAAGGACTTTTAATGCAGGACCCTATGTAACTCAGGGCGCAATGCACTTTTTTGTTGATGAAAACGGCTTAACTCAGGTATGCGTTAGAGAAAACGCACCCGGCAGTGTATATGAAATACAAAAACGCCAGCAAAACGCTACTGTTCCGATTCCTTATATAAATGTAATCAGCGATTACATGTCCAGAAATGGTTTGACTGCTCAATCCGGCTGTCAGAAAGGCATAGATAACGCATTAAGTGCAAAACCCGAATATGATCGCCTGAGAACAGAATATCGTAATGCTGAAGCCCAAAAGGACTATAAATCCATACTTGAATCTATGGGAATAACAGTTAAACCGCTTGAAGATGGCACTATGTCAATATCACACTACAATCCCAATGTTGGTAGATTCACTCTTTCTGAATTGGGCGTAAAAGAAAGCGAACTCCTCTCTAATGTGTCAAAAATCGAGGGCGATGCCGATTTTAAAAACTCAAACGCAACTTCATTGCCGAATCTGAAAGAAGTCGGCGGAAAATTCATCTTTGATGAGTCGAATCTTTCCGATGTGCGCTCCCTTAGGGCGATTAACGGTTATAAAATCGACTGGGGCGTTGAAGATTTTCAGCAAAAAATGCAGAACCTCGATATTCTCAATGATGAAGCCGGCCTTGACTATGTGCTGGCGCAGTGGAAAGCGGATTTGGATTCCATTGATAAAATAAAAACCCTTGAAGAATACAATACGCTTATGCCGACCGTAAGGGAAAAATATAACGCAATTCAGGAAAAAATCTTTGATTTGCAGTTCAATGGTGCGCCGGAAAACCGTGCTAAGGCCGCAAAAATCTTTGAAGAAAAATTTATGCCGGTTATTGAATACAGTACAGAGGTTTTTGCAAGGGTAGACAACAGAAAAGATATCAAAGGTTCGTACAATCTTTGATTTGAATGTAAAACTTTGTAAATAATCCTGAAATTCTCTGGTAAATAATCTTATTCAGGAGTTTTTACCCTGCATATTAAAAATTAGGAATTTGTAAATGAACCCTGTAAGATTTCATAGTCAGAATATAAGTGCAATGAAAAAAGCCCTGTTCGCCCCGAACAACAAATACGCTGAATTCAGAACAACAACGCCAAAAGGCTCTGTTGTCCAATATGTAAACCTCGGCGGCGGAAAAGCCAAAAAACAAATCCTGAAAAGCAACGGAACAATAATAATTTCTGAGTTATCCGCAACGAATAATCCGCATAAAATCGGCAGCGCCTTAAATGTCAGAGAACTTTATCCTGAAAGCATTATTACAACAACGTTTAAAGAAGACGGCTCAAGAAAAATCCTTGCAGTTGGCTTTGATAAAGGGCTTGCCTCTTATGATTCGGGGCTGGATTTAGTAAAAATCAACTCCAATCCTGTAGAATCACCGCAAGGCAAAGAAATTTTCCGAAATATGCTCAAACTCTTCCGCTCTTTTGTGAAAAAATAAGATTATCCGCGAGGATCCGTGATATAGCCGTTGATTGCCGAAACAGCTGCCGTGGCCGGCGAACAAAGGTAAATGAACCCTTTTGTGTTGCCCATTCTTCCCTGAAAATTCCTGTTCTGGGTGGCAAGGCAAACCTCTCCGTCGCCGAGAGTTCCGGCATGAACGCCAACACAGGGCCCGCAGCCCGGGCCGAGGATTTGGCCTCCGGATTCTACAAAAATTTTCAACAAACCTTCATCCATTGCCTGCAAATAAACCTGTTTTGACGCCGGAACCACAATCAGGCGTACATCTGGATTTACTTTTTTCCCTTTCAGGATTTCCGCAGCAATCCTCAAGTCCTCAATTCGTCCGTTTGTGCATGTTCCGATGAAAACCTGATTAATTTTTACGTCTTTTAAGGCTTTTGCTGGTTTTGTATTATCGACTGTGTGCGGGCATGATACTGTTGGCTCCAGTTTTGACGCGTCAATCTTTATAATTCGCTCATAAACCGCGTCTTCATCCGGTTTAATTTCCGTAAATTTATCGCCGCGGCCCTGTTTTTCAAGATATTCTCTGGTTTTTTCATCAGAAACAAACAATCCCGCCTTTGCTCCCGCCTCAACGGCCATATTCGCGAGTGTAAAGCGGTCAGCCATTGACATGTTTTCGACTGTAGAACCGCAAAACTCCAGTGCTCTGTAAGTCGCTCCATCTGCGCCGATTTCGCCGATTAGATGCAAAATAAGGTCTTTTGCGTAAACACCTTTTTGAAATTCGCCGTTTACTTCGATTTTGAAGGTAGATGGGACTTTAAGCCAGGTTTTTCCGAGCGCCATTGCGACAGCTACATCGGTTGAGCCCATGCCGGTTGCAAAAGCGCCCAGTGCGCCGGACGTGCAGGTGTGTGAATCAGCGCCTACAAGGATTTCGCCGGGATTTACAAAAGATTCTACGAGCCTCTGGTGGCAAACGCCGGCTCCTGTGTCTGAGAGCACTGCTCCTGTTTCTTTTGCGAATTCCCTGAGCACAAGATGCGTGTTAGAAAGCTCTTTTCTGGGGCTTGGAGAAGCATGGTCGATAAAAAGTATGCTTCTTTGCGGGTTTGCCAGCGTTTTTTTGCCCAGTTTTTTGAATTCCTGAACCATTAATGGCCCTGTTCCGTCCTGAACAGCCGCTACATCGACTTTTGCTATGCAAAGCTCGCCGGCTTTAACTTTTTTTCCTGCATGTTGTGAAATAATTTTTTCTGCAATTGTTTGTCCCATTTTTGCCCCGTCTTTTTTATATTTACTGAATTTATCTTACCAAATTTGTGATTTTCCTGCCATTTGTAAAGATATGTAAAATATATACGTTGTATATGTTTAGAAAGTGTTAAATCCGGGCATTATATACATGTAGCCAATTCTCTTTATACTTTCTCTTCCACTCCTTTTCTCCATGATGAAAAATTCGAGCCGCCCCGTAAGGCGGCTTTTCATTATTTTATCTGTAATTCGTGAATTGAAGCGGCAGGTTGTAGCTTTCTGTGTTTTCTTTGAGGAGTTTTATGACTTCTTGCAAATCATCGCGGCTTTTTCCTGAAACTCTCACCTGTTCGCCCTGGATTGAAGCTTGAACTTTTATTTTTGAATTTTTAATGTCCGCAACGATTTTTTTCGCAATTTCCTGTGAAAGACCTTTTTTGAGGTTGAAAACCTGCCTGATATTGCCGCCCAGCGCGTTTTCTGCCGGCTGCGGGTCAAGAATTTTTATGTCGAGGTTTCTTTTTACCAGCTTTGACTGGAGGATGTCGAGAATATTTCTCAATTTCATATCATCTGATGTTGTGATTGTGATACTTTTGTCAGCGTCCAGCTCAATGTTTGAGTTTGTGTTCTTCAGGTCGAAGCGGGAATTTATATCACGCATAGTCTGGTCAACCGCGTTTAAAAGCTCCTGCTTATCGAACTCGGATACTACGTCGAAACTGCTGTCTTTTGCCATATTTTACCTCCGTAAATAAACTTTTGCTTATTATACCAGAAAATCCTCAAATTTGCGCAAGAAAAAAGAGGGGGTAATAAATTCTCAAAAATAAAAAGAGCCCGAAATTTTCGGACTCTTTTTATTCATTATAGAAGTTAAATGACTAATTAAGCTTTTTTGCTGCCTGTGAAGTGAGTTACGAGCATTGCTGCAGCACCTACAGCAAGACCGATTCCGCCGTAAAGCATTGCTTTGGATTTTTTAGCAGCTTTAGTTAATTTTGAAACTAATTTTTCTGCTTCGTCTGCGCGTTTTTCGCCTTCTTTTACAGTAAACCAGCTTTTGAATTTGTTAACAAGAGCATTTTCAGATTTTGAAAGGTCTTTTGTTGTTTTAAGTTCTTCAGCTGCTGTTTTTGCTTCGTTCATCAAGGGAGTTTTTTCAGTGATGACTTTTTGTGCAGCTTCTACTGCTTTTTTGTCGTCGCCCTGTAATGATTCAAGAGCTGTTTTTTTGAGATCTTTAGCTCTTTGTTCAAGCTGTTCATTGCTGAATTTCTTGTCATTTGGCAATTTGTCATATTCTTTGAATGCATTATCTTTATCCGTTGTTGCTGTCTCAACAGCTTTTTTTGCCTTGTTGAATTTGTCTTCAGCAACATCTGCTAATTTGTTGCCATCTTTGTCTGACAATTTTTTCAAATCAGCTTCTGCTTTTTTGAAGTTTTCTTCAGCTGCTCTTAAGTTTTCTCTTGCTTTAACATCATTACTTAAATCTTTCAGGCCTGCTTCATATGTTTCTTTTGCAGTGCCGTCTACTTTTTTAAGAAAGCCATCAAGTTCTTTTTCAGCTTTTTTAATCTCTTTTTGTGCTGATTTTTCCTGATCAGCAACTGCAGCTCTTACGAAAGAGTCTTCGTTTAATTTAGTTCCAAAATATCCGCCAGCTGCACCTGCGCCTGTAAGAACTACTGTTGCGGCTGCTGCTGCGGGCATAGCACTTTTCTTTTGTACCTGGTCATTCTGTCCGAATGAAATTGCTTGAATAGCCATTTAGTTTTAACCTCCACTTTTTAAGATTTTTTATATAATATTAGTAACTTTCACCTTTGTATTTCGTTAAAGAACCGAACAAGATTTTTGTTGCGCATTTTGGGAAAAATTTTTGTAAATTTTAACAATTTGTTACATTGATTACACTTTCCCGAACAAAATTTCATTGATTTTGAACATTCTAAACCGAATTTCGTTATTAATTCAGATACAGTTTTATTGATTATACAACACAATTTGATTTTTGAACATATAATAATCAAAATGTATTGTAAATTAACTTATCGGACATTATAATTAGTGAACCAGATTAATTACGGAGGCAAAACACCATGAATAAAAAGATTTTATCAGCAGCACTTATCGCAGCAATGGCATGCAGCAATGCAGGAGTATTTGCCGCTGCAAATTATCAGGTACAACAGGCAGCAAATCCTTATTCTACATATACACAGCAGCCGTCGTATAATACACAGACATTGAAAGGTAAAGTCGTGATGATTCCTGCCGGAGTCAGCATTCCTGCCATGACAAACATGGTTTTGAGCTCGGAATCGCTTTCTCTCGGTCAGAGCGTATCTGTTCCTGTTTGTAACAACTTTTATTACAGCAATTCTCTGGTTGCGCCGTCGGGCAGCAGCATAAACGGTACTGTTGTACAGGTAAAAAAAGCCGGCAGAGCAGGAATAAACGGACAACTCATGATTAAATTCACAAATATCATTACTCCTTACGGCCAAATGATACCTATTTCCGGTCATATCAAAACCGATGACGGCACAGGGCTTCTTGTCGGAGGCACAAAAGCTGACAGCGCAAAAGAATATGCTAAAGATGTTGCTGTTGGTGCGGGCGCCGGTGCAGTCGGAGGCGTTGTCATGGGTGCACTTTCCGGCGGAAAGGTCGGCAAAGGCGCTGCATACGGAACAGCAGTCGGTGCGGGTGTAGGTCTGGCAAAATCGCTCTGGGATAAGGGTGTTGATGTCGAAATCCCCGCAGGAAGCCAGATTGATATTGTTGTTGACCAGCCTGTGACAGTTACGGTTCAACAATAGTACATGCAATATAAGTTAATCAGGCAATTTGTTTTGTGATAAATTTTTTGCTAGACTTATTACGAAGTCAGAAATAAAATGTTTATAAATTCTTATTTATAAACGAGATTTGGGGAAAAAATGACACTACTCGGCGATAAAAATATATATGAGGAAGAAGAACTGCGGGAGGAATACGTTGTTCCCTCCATATATCAAGAAGACACAAATGACGAATTGCCTTTAAAATCCTGTGTTTTTATTTCAGCGCTTTTGCACCCGACGGTGGCGGGTCTAGCATGGCTTGTTGTCTTTGTGCTGGCGTTATTGGGTGTGAATCTTGAACTTTTTCACAAACCTGCGCAGCCGCCGAAAGATATTGAGTTTGTGCTTGTAAATAAAGAGGCGGAACCGATTAATAAAAATACACCCTACAGAGCTGACATGAACTCCAGAGCAGGCGGAATCCATGACCCAAAACGCCCTGTGTCCATGCCCACTCCGTCAGCGGCACCTGCAAAACAACAGCAAAAAGCCGCTCCTGCGAAGCCTGCACCGAAAAAACAGCCGGCTCCGCAGCAAAAACCTAAACAGGCACCCAAAAAACAGGAATTTAAAATGCCATGGGAGAACAAACCGGTTCAAAAACAGGCACCTGCCCCGAAAGCAACAACGCCTAAGGCTCTTGCACCGGCTCCGCGACCTGCACTAAAACCGACTTCGCCCAAACCAACGGCCAAACCTCAGGGCAATTTCAATATTCCCATACCAAAAACCGCAGCACCTAAGCTCGCTGGTACTCCGGGCGGCCCTGTAACCGGCTCAAGAGCAGGTTCAGGCTCAAAATCCGGAAGCGGAACTTCTGCGCCGTCACCAAGCTTTGCACCAAGCGGAAGCAGCTCAGGCGGAAGGTTCTCTTCCTCCGGAAGCAGCGGAAGCAGGGGTAATGTCGGCAATCCCGGCCCCGGAAACCCCAAAGGCGCACCGGGTATTGACGCAGTTAAAGAACCGGATTTCGGCCCGTACATGAGAGAGCTGCAAAGACGCATAAAAATGAACTGGGAACCGCCAAAAGGCAACGAAAGTAAGAGAGTAGTACTTTTGTTCAGAATCGGGCGCGATGGAAGGCTCCTTTCCAACAAAGTTCTCAAATCGTCGGGACTGGCGGTTGCAGATAACGCCGCAAAAGCCGCAGTTGAGCTGACCGCACCGTTCAAACCGCTCCCTCCGGAATACAAAGGCAGCAGTGTCGATATCCAGTTTACATTTGATTACAATGTCTTTGGCGCAACAAGTTATTACTAAGAAATATTATAGAAAAGAGGATTAAAACTATGGATTTACTTTTAAAAGCGATGATTGAAGATATCTGGATTGTTGCCCCGATTCTTCTGTGCTCCTTTTTGACGCTCGGCGTTGTTATCAACAGATTGTACTACTACAACAAGAACAAACGCGACGTTGTACTGTTCATTCCGAAGCTCCAGAAGGAACTTGCAAGAAACAACCTTGATTCTGCCCAAAATTTGAGCGTTCAGCTCGGCGGTATTGTCGGAGAGGTTTCTGAAGAAGCTGTAAGAATTTTTTCAGAACAAAAATCGGGTTTTTCACGTTCATTTGACATTGCTGCAGCGCTTGCTACCAGAAAATTGGAAACTCACCTTACAATTCTCGGTACAATCGGCGGTGTTTGCCCGTTCTTAGGTTTGTTCGGTACAGTTGTAAGAATTCTTTATACTTTTCAGGATTTGGCATTGCAGGGCAACCAGTCTGCCGCTGTTGCAACAGGTATTGCGTCAGCGTTGATTGCTACGGCTTTAGGTCTTGGCGTTGCGATTGTTGCGGTTATTTTCTACAACTATTTCCAGTCAATCGTTAAAAGATTTGAAGATGATTTCCAGTTAATCAAGCTGCTCTTCCTGAGCTTTGTTGATAACAACGACGAAGTCACCCTCGCAGGGAACCAAACCAACATTGCATTATAGAAAGCAAAGAAATGGCTATTAAAAAATCAAAAGGTTCATTATTCACAGAAATCAACATAACTCCGCTCACAGATATCTTTCTGGTGCTGCTGATTATCATGATGGTTATCGCTCCGACGTTTCAGTCTATTGATAACAACATAAAAGTGCCCGAAATCAACAGCGGAATAGCGGTTGAGCAGAAAAATGCGACTGTTTCGGTGACCAAAGACGGCTCGTTCTTCGTAAATGGAACAAAAGTTCAACCGGAGCAGATTGCTTCCGAGCTTACGAAGATAAAAGACGGCCTTGAGAAGAAAGAAGTCGTCGTAAAAGCTGACAAAGACGCCAGAAGCAAGGAAATAATGAAGGTCATGCAGGCTGCTCAGGCTGCTGAATATGAAAAACTCATTGTTGCGGGTGAACCGTTGAGCAAAAAAGAACAAAATGCTCTTCAAAATCCTGAAAACAGTGAAGAAAACCAGAATAATGATGAATACAGAGGTACTCTCGGCGAGATTCCGTCCGAAGAGTAATCAACAGAGGTAAAAAACGTGGCTAGAGAACGTAACGAATTTAATGATATTAATATTACTCCGCTGACAGATATCTTTCTTGTTCTGTTAATCATTATGATGGTAATAGCGCCTTTGCTCGACCAACAGGGCTTGAACCTCGCTGTTCCTAACAATGTTGAGGTCGAAGATGTCAAAGACAGCAAGCTTATTTCTATCACAGTGACAAACGATGACAAATACCTTATTGACGATTCGGAAGTTTCGGCGGCGCAGCTTATTCCCGTAATAAAAGACAAGTCAAAAGAACTTCCCGACGGGCTTTTAATCCTCGCCCAGCCCGAAGCATCGCATGGCGCGCTCGTGAAATTGATGGATGAAGCAAGAAATGCCGGCGTAACGAGCATATCTATTGCGGAATCATAACAATTTGCCTAAAAAAAGCCTTAAAAGTAAAATGAAACTATGGAAATGAAAAATTTATTAATCATTTTTATAGTTTCTTTTTTATGTGTCATATATTCTATAAACCACCTGAGTTTTAAGTATATTGACCATAGAATTGACAGGTACGTTATTGAGCAAAAATTCGATACGTACGACACAAACGTGATAAATCAGGCGCTTTCCCGGCAAAATGTCAGGTTGGCAGATGAAAATACCCGGCTTCTTATGATTTTGACGGTTTCTTTTGCGGTACTTGTGCTCATGCTTGCTGTTCAAAGCTGGGTGAAATACATTTTTCTGATTTTTTTCATGCTGGCATATTTTGCTGCGTACAAACTGCTTTTTGACCATTATATTTTTGTCAGCCTTGCCGGCCCTCTCGGAGCAATGATTTTCACCCCGTTTTTTGCCGGAACCTACCGCAGAATTTTCCTTGAACGTAAAAATAACAAAATAGAAAAAATTCTGGGCAAATATATCTCAAAAGACATAAAAAATAAAATCCTGAAAAACGGTACAAATGCAGAACTCGGCGGAAAAAAGGCGGAAATTTCGATTATGTTCGCAGATATAAGGGGGTTTACCTCACTTTCGGAAACCCACAGCGCGGAGGAGGTTTCCAGCCTGCTGAATGAGTATTTTTCCCTGATTGAGCCGGTAATAAACAAATACAACGGCGTAATCAATAAATTTATCGGTGATGCCGTGCTTGTAATCTTCGGTGAGCCGATTCAGGATAAAAACCATGCCAGAAATGCGGTTTTATGCGCTTATGAGCTGAATAAAAAGGTTAAAAGCATACAGGAAAAATGGATAAGCGAAGGAAAACCCAAAATTGACATCGGCATAGGCGTAAATACCGGAGAAGCCTTTGTCGGCAACGTTGGAACCGCTGACAGGTTTGAATATACCGTGATTGGCGACGCTGTCAATATTGCAAGCAGAATAGAGGATTATAACAAAATTTACAAAACCCATATTCTAATCAGTCAGTTCACTTACGCAAAAATTTCTCATATTGTTGATGTAATAAAGATTCGCGAGGTTTCTATCAAGGGCAAGGCAAAAAAAATCAACATATATGAGGTTTTGAGAGTTACTGAACAATAAAAAAAGCGCTTAATGCGCTTTTTTTAATCTGTAATGCTTCTTCTGCCGCCGGCTCCGCTGCCGTTTCCGTTATTTGCCGCTGCAATGTCGGCATCATTGCCTGTATAGAACCTCGGGCCGGTTTTTTTGTTTCCGCTGCCGTTTCCGTTTCCATTTGCGTCAGTATTGTCGTTATTTCCGTTTCCGTTGCCTGTTTTGCCGCTTTGTGCGCCGTCGCCTGTTCTTTGTCCGTTTCCGGCGCCTGTTGCGCCATTGTCTGCACCGTTATTATTGCCATTGTTCCCGTCATTTGCATTGACTGATTGGTCTGTAGTATTACTGTTTACTGTTCTCCGGCTGTTTTCGCTGCCTGCTGTGCTTTCTTCTGCACCATTGTTATTTCCGTTGTTATCTGTGTCTTGATTTTTAGCTACAGTGAGCTCTAATCCTGCATTAGGATTGCCGTATAATCCATAGGGGTTTCCGTTTCCATACAAGCCGTTCATTCCGCCGAGTCCACCCGGAATATTGCCCAGACCGGCACCGTTGAGCACTGCATAAGCGCCCTGAGTGCTGCCTGTGTAACCGATATCGCCGCTCCACATTGAATTTAATCCGTAATTCCAGACGCGCATGTCGTTGAAACCAACGCCGCCGCAGCCATTGAACGCCCAGGAGTCCTGTCCGCCCCAAAAGCCGCCGCCGAAGCCGAACAATCCGCCTAATGTAAACATTGAGGAGATTCCGCCCATAAATCCGTTCATAAATCCTTGCAGATTGCCCCAGAAATTGCCTTTTTTCTTTCCGCCTGCTGCTTGAGCCTGCGGATTATTAAGTTCGTTAGCAACAAGCAAAATATCTTGTTGAGTGAACCCTGAGCCTGACAATTCGCTCGAAAGTTCATCGCCGTTTGCAAGTTTTCCATCGCCGTTGTCTTTTATCGAAATGCTTTTGTCGCCTTTCGTAAGAAGCCAGCCGGTATCTGTGATTTTTACGTTAATCGTGCTCATCTCTGTCCTCAATTTTTTATTTCTTACTTATATAAACGTTATATACTTTCAGAAATTGCCATTGAAAGACAAAATATTAAGAAATATTACAAAAAACTTTACAAATTAATCATCATTAAGCGAAAGAACAGCCATAAACGCTTCTTGCGGAACCTCTACTCGCCCTATGGCTTTCATACGCTTTTTACCTTTTTTCTGTTTTTCGAGCAGTTTGCGTTTTCGCGAGATGTCGCCGCCGTAACACTTGTCCAAAACGCTTTTTCTAAGCGCTTTTATGTTCGTTCTTGCAATGATTCTTCCGCCGTAGGCAGCTTGAATCGGAACTTCAAACATCTGGCGCGGAATAATGTCTTTTAGCTTTGCTGTAAGCTTTTGGCCGATATAAAATGCGTTATCTTTATGCACAATCGCGCTCAGCGCGTCAACAACCTCTCCCGCAAGCATAATATCGAGTTTTACAAGGTCAGAGCGCTTGTATTCTTTGAACTCGTAGTCCATGCTTGCATATCCTTTTGTTCTGGACTTTAATTGGTCGTAAAAATCAACAATAACTTCGCTCAACGGGATTTCGTATTCCAAATCAACGCGAATTTTGTCAATATAGTGCATATTTATGAAAATACCACGTTTTGACTGCGCCAAATCCATCAAAGTGCCCGTATAATCGTTTGGAGCGATGATATTGACCTTTACATAAGGCTCTTCAATAAAATCTCTGTACTGTGCGGCGGGCAGATTTGCGGGGTTGTCGATTTCGACCACTTCGCCGTTTGTTTTGTGGACTCTGTAAACAACTGACGGCGCTGTTGTGACGATTGAAAGGTCGTATTCGCGCTCCAGCCTTTCCTGCGCAATCTCCATATGCAGCATTCCTAAAAATCCGCACCTGAAGCCGAATCCGAGCGCCGATGAGGTTTCAGGCTCGAACGTAATCGATGAATCGTTGAGTTTTAGCTTTTCAAGCGCCTCTTTTAGGTCTTGATAATCGTCATTATCGACCGGATACATGCCGGAAAATACCATCGGCAGGGCTTCTTTGTACCCCGGGAGCGGTTCTGCGGCAGGCATTTCTGCAAGTGTGACAGTATCGCCCACAAAACGCGTTAATTCTTTTATAGAACCCGCCATATAGCCTACATCACCGGTTTTCAGCTCCTGAACCGGCACGCGTTTCGGGTTTAAATAACCCAGCTCAACGATTTCATACTCTTTTCCTGACGCCATGAATTTTACTTTGTCGCCGAGCCTTATATTTCCGTCAATTACCTTAAAAAAGCACAATGTACCGAGATAAGGGTCATACGCGCTGTCAAAAACCAGCGCTCTGAGCGGTTTATCGGAAGTATCCTGCGGCGGGGGTACGAAATTCACCACTGCTTCAAGAACTTTGTCAATGCCTTCGCCGGTTTTTGCGCTTACGGGGATTGCCATTGAGGCGTCAATGCCGAGAACTTCTTCAATTTCTTCTTTTACGCGCTCAACATCCGCTGACGGAAGGTCAATTTTGTTGATAACCGGAATAATTTCAAGATTTTGTTCAATTGCGAGGTAAACATTGGACAAAGTCTGCGCTTCTACACCCTGAGTTGCGTCAACAATCAACAGCGCACCCTCGCAGGCCGCAAGCGAACGCGAAACTTCATAAGAAAAGTCCACATGACCCGGTGTATCAATGAGATTCAGGATATAATCCTTGCCATCTTCTGCTTTGTAATTCATTCTCGCCGCATTAAGCTTAATTGTAATGCCCCGCTCACGCTCAATGTCCATTGTGTCCATTAGCTGGTCTTGCATGTCGCGTTCAGCAATGGTTCCGGTGGCTTCAAGAAGCCTGTCGGCAAGTGTTGATTTTCCGTGGTCAATATGCGCGATTATACAAAAATTGCGTACGTTATCAATAGTTTTCATACGATTTAGTATAGCTCAAAAAGAGTTTTTATCAAGTTTGCCGGTGGCGTGCAGGGAACAGGCTGGAAACAGGCAGGATTACTCTTTGGAGTGACTATGGGGGAGGCTTCCAAGAACAAGAAAACCATCAAAAAGCCCCGCAAGCCGGAGGAATCGGAACGGAAAAGAGTAATCCTGCCTGTTTCCCTTTGTATGCGTAAATATTAGTTAGGCGGGGTGGCTTTACTAATTTTTATGTTTTTACGAAAATAAACCATGTACGGAGATGACGAAAAGAGGTATCTATGAAAAAATCACTCAAAGATTTAGGCGATATCAAGGGCAAAAGAGCTCTTGTCCGCGTAGATGTTAACGTTCCTATGGACGAAAACAAAAATGTTACTGATGACACAAGAATTCAGGCTATTTTGCCGACTGTAAAATTCTTGAAAGATAAAGGCGCAAAAATCATCCTTATGGCTCACCTCGGCAGACCCAAAGGCGAATGGAAAGCCGAAGAATTCTCCCTCGAGCCCGTTGCTAAATATCTTGGCAAAGTTCTCGGCGAAGATGTTCTTTTTGTTAAATCACCTGTCGGCCAGGGCGCTGATAAAGAGCTTGAAGCCTTAAAAGACGGTCAGGTTGCTTTGCTTGAAAACATCAGATTCTACAAAGCTGAAGAAGCAAAAGACGATGACATGACTTTTGCAAATGAACTTGCAAAACTCGGCGATTTCTATGTAAATGACGCTTTCGGCGCTGCTCACAGAAACCACACTTCAACAGCAAAACTCGCAAAAGTTTTAAAACCCGCAGTTTCCGGCCTTTTGATGGAAAAAGAACTCAGATGTCTTTCTCAGGCGCTCGATAATCCTGTAAGACCTTTCACTGCTGTTGTTGGCGGCGCTAAAGTTTCTTCAAAAATCGGCGTTCTTGAAAACTTAATTGACAAAGTTGACAATCTGATTATCGGCGGCGGCATGGCTTATACATTTGTAAAAGCTAACGGCGGAAAAATCGGAAATTCAATCTGCGAAGACGACCAGATGGACGTTGCAAAAGCAATCGAAAAGAAAGCTGCTGACAAGGGCGTTAAAATCATCATGGCTACTGACGTTTTGGTTACTGATGACTTCTCCGGCAACGGCACAAACAAAGTCGTCAACGTAAACGAAATTCCTGACGGCTTTGAAGGCGTAGACGCAGGCCCGGAAACCCAAAAAGCGTTCGCTGACGTAATTAAAAACTCAAAAACAATCCTCATGAACGGCCCTGTGGGTGCATTTGAAAACCCTGCTTTCGCAGAAGGCACAAAAGCTGTTCTGAAAGCGATTGTAGAAGCAACAAAAGACGGCGCTATCTCAGTTATCGGCGGCGGCGATTCGGTTTCTGCGGCTAAAAAATTCTGCAATGCTGAAGATTTCACCCATGTTTCTACCGGCGGCGGAGCTTCCCTCGAATTTATCGAAGGAAAAGTTCTTCCCGGCGTAGCCGCACTGGATGACTAATTAATATTTGAATTAATCCTGAAAAGCTCCCCCCAAGGGAGCTTTTTTAGGCTCAAAAGGTATATTTTATTTTGTGTATATTAATGTAAAAATGTTGCCTGTACATGCTAATGTTATTATGATAACATTAGTACACTAACGATATATCATGAAATATAGAGGTTTTACATGGATAAAAAGAAGCTGTGGATAGGTATAATTCTTGCGGTAATGATTGTTCCTATCGTGTTCAATAAAGTTATGACTGTAATCGGCGCAAAAATGGCTGCAGAAGCGGCAAAAAGACCGCAAATCGTTCAGGTTGCCGAGGTTAAAGGCGAAGATATCTACCAGAAAACCGAATCCGTGGGCAGAATCGAAGCAAAATACTCTGTTGACGTCGTCGCCCGTATAAACGGGTGGCTCCAGAAGCGTTATTTCAAAGAGGGCGATTATGTCAAAAAAGGGCAAACGCTTTTCCTTATCCAGCCTAATGAATATGCAATTGCAGTCCAGCAGGCGCAGGCAACCGTGAATCAGAATCAGGCTGCGCTTGTTAATTCAGAAAAAGAGCTTAAACGTGCGCAGGAACTCGTTAAAAACGATTTTGTAAGCAAATCCTACTATGATCAGGCGCTGGCAACACGCGACCAGAACAAAGCTGCGCTCGAAGCAGCCCGGGCAAACCTTGCAAATGCAAAATTAAACCTCAGCTACACGCGGATTGCCTCTCCTGTTGACGGGAAAATCGGTAAAATCCTTATTACAGAAGGAAACCTCGTCAATGCCCAGTCCGGAACGCTTGCTAAAATCGTCAGCACCAGCCCGATTTACGGAATTTTTACTTTAAAGAGCGAAGATTACCTGAAATTCAAAAAAGGCGACAATTCTGACAAAGATTTTTCAAACATGGATGTAAAAATCAAACTTTCCGACGGAAGCGAGTATAAAGAAACCGGAAAACTCGAGTTTGTAAACAACGAAGTTGACCCGACCGCGGGAACTATTACCCTGAGGGCAACTTTCCAGAATAAAGACCATTTGCTTGTGCCGGGTGACTTTATCAACGTAACAGCAACCTCAAAAGCGCCGCGCCATGTGCTGCTCGTGCCTCAGGTGGCTGTTTCTGACAGTACTGCCGGATATTATGTCTGGGTTATTGATAAAGACGGGCTTGCACAGCAAAAAAGCATAAAAATCGGCAATGCAATCAACACGGACTGGGAAGTTCTTGAAGGATTGCAGGAGGGTGAAAAGGTTATTTCGACCGGCGTCCAAAAACTTCGCCCGGGCGTGCCCGTAAAAGTTGAAGAAACTCCATCAAATGCCCAAAATTCACAAACTGAAAACAACAACAATGAGAAAGATAATAAATAATGATCGAACAGAACAACAACGGACACAAAGATAAGAAAAATCTATATTTCTTTATCCAGAAGCCCAGATTTGCGATAGTAATTTCAATATTTATTACTTTGCTGGGTATAATCTCGATTATGGGGCTGCAGCTTGAGAAATATCCTGATATTACTCCGCCGCAGATTGCCGTTTCAGCGTCGTATCCCGGCGCAAGTGCCGATGTTGTTGAATCCTCGGTCGCTGCGGTTGTTGAATCGCAGGTAAACGGCGTTGAGGATATGCTTTATATGATTTCGACTAGCTCGGATGAGTCATACAAGCTCCAGATTTATTTTAAAGTCGGTTCTGACAGGAATATCGACCTTGTAAACGTACAAAACCGTATCCAGCAGATTCAGCCAAAACTCCCCGAGGACGTTAAAAGGCTCGGTGTTACGGCTAAACAACAGGTAAGCGGTTCCGGTGTTTGTATTTTGAACGTAATTTCAGAAGACGGCTCATGGTCGCAGCTGGATTTGACAAACTACGCTTCTATCTTTATTAAAGATGAAATCGCCCGTCTTAACGGCGTTGGCGAGGTAAATGTATTCGGTGCGGGCAATTATAGTATGCGTATCTGGCTTGATACCGAAAAAATGGCTAATCTGGGCGTTTCTGTCGCAGAAATTCAGGCTGCAATCCAAACTCAAAACATTCAGGTTTCAGCGGGCGCTCTCGGTCAGGAACCGGGGCCGGATAAGCAAAAATTCCAGATAACTTTGAGAACAAAAGGCCGTTTGCTTGAGCCTGAAGAATTTGAAAACATAATAATCCGTGCAAATCTTGACGGTTCAATTATCAGGATGAAAGATATCGGCAGGGTCGAGCTCGGCGCGGAATCTTATAATATTTACGGTGAAGTCAACGCAAAACCTGCTGCATTGATGCAGATTGTTCAGATTCCGGGCGCGAATGCAATCGAAATCGTAAATGAAGTAAAAGATAAGCTCGCAGAAATCCAAAAAACGCTTCCTGACGGAATAAGTGTCAAAATCATGCACGATGATACGCAATTTATCCGCGAATCAATGTCCGAGGTTGTCCACACAATCCTTGAAGCGTCAATAATCGTTATTGCGATTATCTTCATCTTTCTGGGCGACCCGAGAGCCACTCTGGTTCCGCTTCTTGCGATTCCGGTGTCATTGATTGGTACTTTTTCGGTTTTGCCGCTTTTTGGCATGTCGATTAACCTGTTATCGCTGTTTGCAATGGTGCTGGCGGTCGCCACAGTAGTCGATGACGCGATTGTTGTAATTGAAAACGTAAAAAGGCACCTTGAGGAGGGAAAAGACCCTATTGAAGCAACTCAGCTCACAATGGAAGAGGTCGGCGGCGCTCTGGTCGCAATGGCGCTCGTTTTGATGGCGGTATTTGTTCCTATGGGCTTTGTTCCGGGCCTGTCGGGCTTAATGTACAAGCAGTTTGCTGTTTGTATTGCTGTTTCCATTGCACTTTCTGCGGTTTGTGCGCTTACTCTGTCGCCTGCTTTGTGTTCGATTATTTTGAGAAAAGAAGACCCGAACAGAAAACCCTCAAACAAAGCTTCGGCTGCTATTAAATTTGTTTTTGAAAAATTTAACGTTTATTTCAAAGAACTTACCGATGTTTATATGAAATATGTTAAAGTTTTTGTCTATGATAAAAAATTAACGCTCAAAGTATATGGCGGATTTTTGATTCTGCTGTTAATTCTTTTTAAGGCCATTCCTTCGGGCTTTATTCCTGATGAAGACCAGGGCGTATTGATGGCGCAAATTACTTTGCCGGCCGGTTCGTCTATCAGCCGTACAACACAGGCCGCACAGCAGATGGACCAGGCAATTCGCAATATTGAGGGCGTTAGCAACAGAATTATGTTCGTAGGAATCGGCCCCTCAAACTCGGCTTTCATGGTTATTGAGCTGAAAGAATGGGGCGAACGTGAATTTAATATCTGGCAAAAATTTGTCAGAATGATTCAGGGTAAAGAAACCGACCTTTCTATGAATGCGATTCTTGGCCGCGTAAGGCAGGCAATTGCGCCGATTCGGGATGCACAGGTTGGTGTTTTCTCGCCTCCGGCTATTTCCGGTATGAGTATGCTGGGCGGTTTTGAGTTCCAAATGCTCTCCAAAGGCGAATATACGCCTCAGGAAATGGAAACCTGGGCAAATAAACTCCTTATGGCGGCAAACCAGAACAAAGATTTGAACAACGTTTATACGACTTATCAGGCGAACGTTCCGCAGTACATTGTGGATGTTGATTACGAAAAAGCAATGTCGCAGGGCGTAAATCTTTCTGACCTTTACAGCACGCTTTCATCTACGCTCGGCACATATTACGTAAATGATTTCAACAAACTCGGCCGTGTATTCAGGGTGCAGCTGCAGGCAGAACAAAAATACAGACGTAAGGCGACTGATATTTCCGGTATATATGTTAAAAACTCAAAAGGCATAATGACGCCTATTTCGACGATGGTTGATTTAAAACAATCTGTCGGTGCAAACCAGATTACAAGGTACAACCAGTATAGAAACGTTCAGTTCAGCGGTCAGCCTGCATCGGGCAAAAGCTCCGGCGAAGCAATGAAAGCAATGGAAGAAGTTTCTGTAAAAACGCTGCCAAATGACATTTCGTTTGAATGGTCGGGTACTTCAAAACAGGAAATTGAATCTTCCGGACAAACAGGCTTTATTGTTGCAATGGCTTTAACGTTTGTATATCTGTTTCTTGTCGCACTTTATGAAAGTTGGACAATTCCTATGGCGGTATTGCTGATTTGTCCTCTTGCCGCGGTTGGTGCGCTTATTTTCCAGCTTATGATGGGTCAGGCTTTCGATTTGTACTCACAGGTAGGTATGATTATGCTTATCGGTATGGCTGCAAAACAGGCAATCCTTATTGTTGAGTTTGCGAAGGTTCTTCATGAAGAAAACGGAAAGACTATCGAAGAAGCTGCAATTGAGGCAGCTCACATAAGGTTCAGGGCAATTATGATGACGGTTGTGGCGTTCGTACTGGGTATTTTGCCGCTTGTTCTTGCTACGGGCGCGGGTGCACAGAGCCGTATTTCACTTGGTAGTACGGTTTTTGGCGGTATGGTTGCAGCAGGTACAATCGGTACGCTCCTGACGCCTGCTTTTTATGTAATCATCCAGTCTATGGTTGATAAAGTGGAAAATAAACTTCACCACAAGAAAAATGAAGAAAAATAATACATAATGTAGCTAAAACTCTATCTATTATGAATAAGAGGAAGAAATGATAAAAAAACTAACAACATTAATAATGATAATATCGCTGTTCTCGGCATATATGCCTGTTTCTATGGCTTATGACGTGAGAATCGCGCAGGTAGATGAAGCTTTTTCGCCTGCGTCAAATGAACAGGCGCTTGAAGAACAGGCTGAAGAGCTTCCTGCTGCTCAAAAAAAGGAAAAGAAGCAATTCAAATTATTTAATAAAAAGAAAAAAACGGAAAATACAGAACAAAAAACCAAAGAACGCAGCTTTAAAAACGCAACAAAATATGCGGAAGAATCTTACAAAAACCGCAAAGAAGAAGAAAAAGCCGGTAAAAAAGCTGCCAGAAAGCAGCCCAAAAAGAAAAAATCCGCAAAAAAAGACGCACAGGAAATCGAAGTAAATCTAAACAGCGAAAATTCCGGCAATAATGCGGAAATTCAAACAACACAGCAGGTAATGACCGGCTCTATTACGGCAAATAAAATCATTTCCGTTGATGATTGCGTAAAATTGGCGCTTGAAAACAACCCTTCTATCGTTTCACAGATGATGAACAGGGATATTTACAAAAATAAAATTGCGCAGGCGTGGGCAAATTACTTCCCTACAATTAATCTTGGCGTCAGTGCTTCAAAAAATGATATGCTGATGACGAACTTCAAGTTCCCCATGCAAAAATATACCCTTTGGAACGCGCCCAGCGCAGGCGTGAACCTGCTTTTGTTTGACTTTGGCAAAACTTCTGCTTCTGCGGGTGTTGCAAAGAAAACTTTTGAAGCGTCGGAAGAAAATCTTCAGGCTAATATCAATGAAATTATCTACAACGTTAAAAATGCCTACTATTCGCTTCTGTACGCGCTTCAGCAGGTAGAAGTTCAGGAAGAAGCCGTTGCGCAGTATGAAATTCACCTGAAACAGGCCGAGGCTTATTACAATATCGGCTCAAAAGCCAAAATTGACGTCACTACGGCCCAGTACAACCTCAATAACGCAAAATTGGATTTGATTCAGGCGAAAAATACTGTTGATATGGCTTATGCAAATTTAAATAACGCAATGGGGCTTCCTGAATTTGCCGATTATGAAATAAAAGAAAAGCTTACCTCCAGAAAATACGATATTATTTTTGACGATATAATCAAAACGGCTTATGAACAGCGTCCTCAACTTCTTGCGGCAAAGAAGAAAATGGAGGGGTCAAAAATTTTGATTAAAGCGTCGAAATACGCGTTTTTGCCGGATGTTACGGGATTTGGCAGCTATACAAGGGGCGGAAAAACTCCGGGAACCGATTATGGCTACCAGATAGGCGCCCAGGTTGCATATCAGAACCTTAATTTGCTCTTGCTGAAACAGCAGGTGGATGAGGCAAAACTTACCTACTTAAAGGACAAAGCGGACTATGAGGTTCAGCGTCAGAGCGTTTATCTTGAAGTAAAACAGGCATATATTCAGTTTAAAAATGCACAGGAGTCGATTCCGGTTGCGCTTTCTTCAATGAATGAGGCAAAAGACCGCTATGACCTTGCTGCTGGCAGATATAAGGTCGGATTGGGCGATGCGGTTGAGTTGAAAGACGCGCAAACTACCTATTTGAATGCGCAATTGGGCTATTACAACACGCTCACGCAGTACAATACCTCGGCTGCCAACCTCGAAAGGGTTGTGGGCGCACCGATTATCCCTGTTGAGAACAATCTTTAATAAAAAGCTGCGCGCTTACCATTCCGAATGCCCATTTGCGGATTTTACAGCATTTCAGGCCCTGAGTTTCTATTGCGCAGGCCAGTTTTTCGGGTGATAAAAAGCTGTTTTTGGACAAAATTAAATATTTGTAGGATTCAGGCGATTTGCTGAATATTTTTGCTAAAATTACGGCAAGAATATCAAATATTTTGTTCACAGGCTCATTGCCTTTAAAAAGGTCAAGATGCAGGAAAAATCCGCCGTTTTTGAGCACTCTGGCGATTTCTGAGACAACTTTTTCATAGTTTTCAAAATTTCTCAGCCCGAAACCCAGCGTGCAGCCGTCGAGCGATGACGATTCAAAAGGCAAATTAGAGCAATCGCCCTCAATGAAGCTGATTTTGCCTGATTTGCGCTTTGTTTTTGCAATTTGGAGCATGTCGGGGGAAAAATCAAGCGCAAAAACCTTATCAACATTTTCATTTCGGGCGAGAAGTTCCGCAATTTCGCCGGTTCCGCTGCATAAATCGGCTATTCGGGCGCCTTTTTTAATTTTTATAAACCCGACGCTTTTTTGCTTGATTATTTTTTGAATGCCCAGTGATATCGCAAAATTCATAAAATCGTAGCGCGAAGCCAGAGCATTGAACATATTTTTAATTTTTTCGGGATTTTTGTCAATCATTTTACTATCAAAACCGCTGCAACGAGCAAATTATAGACCATTGAAGCGTTTCTTGCAAGTTTGAAGATGTTCATAAAATCGTTTTCTTTATGCTCTGTTGTTTTTATGTAGTTTTTAAGCAGCGAAAATGCCCTTAAATAGTACAATATCACGGGAATCACGATAATTCCCGCGCAAATCGGGAGTATATTTTTCATTATGAGCACAAAGTGAATTAAAACCGCAATCAATCCAATGAACAAAAAAAGTTTGAGCGCCAATTTTTTTGAACCAAGCCGCACGCAAAGCGTTTTTTTGCAATTCAGGCTGTCAAAGTCATAATCCATCAGCGAATGGGCGTACAGGAGGTTCATTATTAACAAAGAAACCGGCACGGAAAGCAAAAGAAGCTTAAATGTGACTACACCGGTCATTACAACGCTTATACCCGAGAACAAAAGCACGCCGTATGTCAGCGCAACAGCGATTTCTCCGAGTGCATAGTGATTCAGCCGCGGATAGAGCAGGATTATTATGGCGGCAATCGCAGCAATAAGCAAAACTTTTACGCCGGACTGCAAAAACAAATAAAAACCCGCCGCAGCCGCAATCAAAAAGTAAATTCCGCAGGCAATGCTGATAAATTTAAGCGTAAAATGGCCTTTGTCCAGATATTCTGTTTTGCATTTTTGCTTTGGTACTTTGAATATCGTGTCAATGCAGTCATCGAGGAGGTTTGTGCCCAGATGTGCAAATGTTACGCCAATAAGTGCGATAATTCCGTTGATAAAATCGCCGCCATATCCCAAACAGTAAACAAAACACACAAGCCAGCTTGTAAAGCTTGTCGGCAGCGAATATCCGCGCGAAACGGTGTAGAAAAAGTATGTGATTTTTTTCAGCATATTATGATTATAGCTGAAAGTTTTATTTTTTTGTGCCCCTAATTTCTTTTAGTTTTTTTATGGAGGCTTTTATATCGTTAAACGGTAATTCTTTGATTATATCGTCATCTAGTTCCCACCATTTTAGTTTAAGAAGTTCTGATATAGTTTCTTCGTCAAAGCGATAACGAATAATTTTTGCTGGTACGCCACCGACAATTGCATATGGGGGAACATCTTTGGTCACAACCGACCCGGCTCCGATAATAGCACCGTCACCGACTGTTATGTTGCCCTTTATGACAACATTGCATCCAATCCAAACATCATTTCCTATTAAAACTGGCTGGATTCCCTCGTTAAAGGCATATAATTTATTTTTCTCAAGAAATATATCATAATCATCCCGCTTCTGCCTATAGGTAAATGTATGTATAGTGAGTCTATCTTGTGGATGTGATGGTGGGCCTATGCACACATTCCAAGAAATGCAACAGAAAGCGCCAATTTTACTATTGTAATGCCAAATTTTTGAATTTTCGCCAAGATATGAATTTTTTCCTATTTTGATAGGTATTCCCCATACATTGGTATATCCCTGAATGGCTTGTGTTGTGCGGGTTTGGGGGGGGGGGGTGTAATAACAGGGTTCTAAGCCGTTTTCTAACATCTTTTATAAAAATAAAAGATGTTAGAATTCTGACTATGAGATTGTGTAATTTTATGAACAATTTTCTCATTTTAGCCTTTTAATAATTTATTTCTCACATTTCTTCGGATTTCGCTACATGGAATTAGTGATGAAATTGCATGAGCAACGAAATTTTTTGCTGGGCTTACTTTGGGTTTTTCTTCTTGACAACAGCACTGACATGTTTCTTCAATGTAAAAATCGCGTGCTGGATGATCCATTTCTCCTCCAAAGTTGTACACTCTTTTATCCTTTAGTGCTGGATGTTGGAGAATTTCTAAGTATTCTGCGTGGTAAGGGTGCTTGGGATTTAATACATCTTTGAACCAGAAAGCTTTTTCAGGCATGGTTCCCCATTGGTAAACTGGGCGCAGCAGAATTTTATCAACACAGTAATTATTAAAAGTTGTTTCTATGAAAGAAGGTATTTCTCTAAAGTTTCTATCTTGTGTTACAAGCGCAAACATTAAGTTATTAATATGATTTTTCTTTCTTAATTCTGATATAAATTCTAAATTTTTCATTAATTTTTCAAAATTGCCGCCTCTTGATATGTGTTCATAAGTAAACTTGTTATAACTGTTAACAGTAACTAAAGTATCAATTTTAAAATCTTTTAAATGTTCAATTCTTTTCCAATGTTCTTCATCGAAAAATACTCCGTTTGTTTCCAGCTGCAAGCATAGTTCAGGGTCCTCCGGATGTAGATTTTCCAACAACTTCATCATGTATGGTGAAGCAAAAGGATCTCCGTGACCTGAAGCGCTTATCTTTTTTGCTTTATCCAAATAAGGGGCAATTCTTTTTTGAAGTTTTTCTATTTTTTTTGCGTAATCTTTAGGCGGGATAAATACCTCTGGACGACAAGTTTCACATGACTGGTTACAAACAAAATCATAAGCCAGGTTCAAAATTGTTGGATATTCTCTGGTTTTTGTCAATTCTTTATATTGATTTTCATCTGTAATTTCAGTAAAATCATTGTTTTGAATATGAGGGCAGGCTTGAGGCCGACAATAGCAGAAAGAGTTATCGGTATGGCTATCTCTGAGCTTTTGTGCTATATCACTGTTCCAAAGAGTTCCAAGATCATCTTCCAAGATATTTCCTATGCAGGATATTTTGGGGTCCATCCAAGGGCAAAGATAAACTTCTCCATTGTAAGTATCAAAGTAAAGATTTTCGTATGCCAATGTGCAGTATTTCATTTAATGTTCCTTTCTATTTTTCATTATTCTAAAAATATCTCGTGGTAAATCTAATATATCTATCAAAAAATCTGATAGAATATAATGTTTCAGTTTTTTTATATTGTTAAGTTGTCTTATATTCTCAATAATTTGTATTCTTTGAGCACCTATTTGTTTTTGTGCCCCTGTAAAGTATGACAAGTAACTTTGTAGATGTTCATATATGATTTCTTCTAATTGATAATCTATTTGCCGATTTACTTCAATTAGTGCATTTAAATGTATTCTTAGCTTTTTGTTAGTGTTAAGACTGGAAAAAATACCGCTCCCCGTCATTATTCTTACACTAAAAATTTTGTCAATCATAATTATCGGTCCTTTACTTAGCAGATAAAAGAATTGTGCATTATCATAGCAAAAACTTTCTAAATCTCTAATTTCATCAAGATTGACCTTTTCCATGTTTATTATTCTTGTCGAAATGTGATTAATGTAACCGCAGAATTTGCCTTTAAGTCTTTCTCTGGTAAAGATTGGGCTTTTATCTATTAAATCTTTTGAAACTAGTAATGAACCGTTTTTGGCTTTGTCATATTTGTCCCCTTTATTAAACATTATAGTATTCCCGGCACAACTTGCACATTCAGGATGCTGCTCCAGAGCTGCAATTTGCAACTCCAGCTTGTTTTCGTCACCCCAGTAATCATCGCCCTCAAGTAACGCACAATACTTGGTTTTTACCGATTTATAAGCGTTCCAGATGTTGTTTTGTGCACCTTTATTTGTTTCTGATATAAAGGGTCTTATTTTATCCGGATAGTTTTGGGCATATTCTCTTATTATATCTGATGTACCGTCATTTGATGCGTCATCAAATATATGTATAACAAAATCATATTGCGTTTTTTGTTCTAAAACTGAATCTATTGCTTTTCTTATGTATTCGGCATGATTATACGTAATAAGTAGTACTGTGCAAATTGGCATGTTAAAATGTTCCTCTGTTTTCAAGAATTTCATCGATATGTTTGTTATTGACGATGTCATTAACAATAGCTTTTTCATTGTAAAAAACGTCCAGTACACGTTTTATGACTTCTTGTTCGTATTTTTTATAAATAACGACCATTGCGCATTCATCAATAAATATCAAATCTCCGGGATTAATTGTTTTTCCGTCGATTTTTACAGGTTTGTTGATATAATCAACTGTTGCTCTTCTTCTTACATCGGCAGCGTTGTAGCTTCTGGCAAACACTGGAAAATTTAGAAGCTGAGTTTGCCTAACATCTCTGGTTGCGCCGTCTATTACCGCACCGGAGGCGCCGTTTTTAATTGCTAATCTCGCATTTAAATCACCAAAGTAGGCATATTCTTTGACTTCATTTTCTACAATTATTATGTCGTTTTGTGTAATGCCCTCATATGACTCAATAGCTTTGTAAATTCCTTTGAAATCTTCATCTTTTTTCAACGCCCTGAGTTTCAGAGTGTTCGCTCTGCCGAGGAGCTTTGTGCCGGGCATATTTGTTTTCCACTCGTTTATGACAACGCCGCATTCTTCATTTTTTTCGATTCTCATATCGTCCAAAAGGTCAGAAAGGGCCGGAGAAGATATGAAATGCTTGATAAGACGTAATTTTTCGTTTTCGGCCTGCCTCAAACCTCTTGCATAGTTTCTTGCAAATTCCAAATCTTCAGGTGTATTTACATCAATAAGCTCTTCAAGCTCGCCGTAGAATAAGTAAGGATTATCCCCAAAACGTCTGTTGAATTTTAGGGCGGTCTCTTTTTTTACTATATATAACCCCATTGACTCAATTATTGTTTCAGGCAGGTCTTTACTGTTCGGGATGTGATTTATATCATAAGTGGGTTTGCCATCTTTCCAAAAATAAAATTTGTCTTTTTTCATCAAAATTGCAGAGTCATATGTGCTATTGGGGTCCTTTAGCATTAAAATTGCAGAGTCAATTGTGTCTGGATGAATAAAAGGCGAGGTGCATAACATTTGTACGTAAATATCTGCATCAGGATAAGAATTGACCTCATTCATGAACATTTTGTGCCCGTCTGTTTTATTATTAGCGAGAGAAGCATCTCTTTTCATAAATGTGATGGGCAGATAATCCACAGCCTTGTACATTTCCTCGGATTCGGTGTCAAGAAAAACCTGGTCGATTTCTTTGCAGTTCAACAAGGTTTTCAGAGCTTTGGCATAAAGCCTTTCTCCGTCTAGATATCTCATATTTTTGTTTTCGACCCGTTCACTGCTGCCTTTGGCAGGTACAAATGCATATACTTTCATTATTTACTCCCAACTTCAAGTATTCTTATACCTACCTGCAAATGTCCTATTGATATGTATTCAAACTTGAAATTTGTCCTGGTTATAAATTCATTAAATGCTTTGAATTCGTGATTTTGCCAGTTCGGGTAATTAAAATACTCATCAAAAACAATAATTGTACCCTTTTGTAAGTATTGTTCAACTATATTGAATATATCTACTGTTGACTGATAAATATCGCAATCGACATGTAAAAATGCGATTTTTTCATCTTGCTCCTTGAAAAATTTCGTTAATGATTCATTGAACCAGCCTTTATATAGTCGAACATTTTTTTCGACTTCCGGTAAGCATCCTCCTAAGTCAAAAGCGCCTGTTTGCATTGAATTGCCTGACCATTCCTCAGGTAATCCTTCAAATGAATCGAATCCATGGAATGTTATATTTCTATTGTGCCTCGCTGCGTGATTTATGCTTCTTCCGCTATGAACTCCGCATTCAATATATAAACCTGGTATTTTTTTCGCCTTATCAATGCAATATAATAAATTCTGCCATCTGTCTTTGAGTAAAATTACTTTATTTAAATCAATATGAGTTTTGATAAATTGAAGTGTTTCTTGATGTGCTTCTTTTTCTAGTGAATTATAGATTGATGTTCTGTCCCACCAATCTTTATATGCTATATCGCTTGATATTTTTTCAGATAAACTATTTAATATTTCGTCAAGGTTGTCTAAATTGATTCTTTTTTTCAATTTAACTTTTAATCCCATAAATGTCAGTACTTTATGATTTTTTTCATTTTTTATTGAAAAAATTGTTTGAAAAAATTTTTTTGTCATGATTATTCTTCCCTCGTTGTATCTTGATAAGTATCTGTAAACAACCCTTTTAACCCTACTGGGTTTACCGATATAATCTCTGTTTCTGGATAATACATCTGTGCAAAGTTTTTTAGCTCATTCCACCATCTGTGCATCCACTCGGGATCAAGCGGAAAGAGTGGCGGGCCGTTGAAATATCCTTGGGTTGAACAGTCGCAGCCCACAAGGTAGATTTTTGATGGATTTGTATATAAAATAAACTGCATTGCAGGGAATACCACCGAACCGTGGCAAATTAATGGCTCTGACGATATATCATAGGTAAAATTAATAACAGGATTGCTTGCATTGGGTGCCCAGGAAGAGCGTGCATAATATCTTTCTGCCTTATGTTTTATTGCATAAGATTCAGGAATAACCCAGTTTTCAACCAACTCGGGCTGCAACAAGCCGTAAAATCTCTTTAATTCTTTGTTTTTATAGTTATAAGAGTCTTCTATGTAGTTTTTTACGGCAAGATAATCTTGCATAAACAAAATATCAAACGTAATTTTGTCGAACATATAAGCTCTGTTTACACCCACATGAACAGCATTTTCAATGGGAATGTAATCATTCAACGTAGGTCCCGTTGCGACGAGCACAACCTCTTTTCCTGCATTACAGTTCTTATATTTTTTGAAAGTTTCTTTGTGGAGCTCCCGGGCCGCATTCAGCGCTTTGATTTCATTTATAATATCACTTTTAACAGTGAAAATAATGTTTTTACTTTCATCAACTTTTCTGCTCAATGTATGGACGATGAATTCATTCTTCTTTATTCTGAATTTGAGTTTTATGCCACAAAAGCAGAACACCAAATGATTTTTATCTTCATGCACCGAAAGCATGTTCCTTAAAAACTGTTTAACTTCCATTATTACCTCTTCCAATCCGCCAATACCTCAATTCCGTCAACATCAAAAACCGGAATTTTAAAAATTTCATGAACTTTTTTTCGTTCTTTATATGAGTTGTCAACAAAAATTGCCTTTTCAGGCTTGATGTGAGGTGATTTTTCTTCATTAGGCTTTAGGACAATAATTTCATCGAATAACTCTTTGCATATCGAAAAACGGGATAACGTTTTTTGCAGGTCGTATTCGTGTTTTGTGAGCAAAACTATTTTTTTATCCTCGTTTTTGCATTGATATAAAAATGAAATTGCCGGTAAATGTACCTTATTGTTGATAATTAATGTATCATCGAAGTCAAAATAAACTTTTGAGTATTCATAGTCCATTTTATACCTGGATATCAAAGTTCTATCCATTTTGAGATTGTAAGGATTTTTAAAAACTTCTATTTCCTGACCTATTGCAGTGTAAATACTCAATAGCGCTAAATTTACTCCCATAGCTCGAGATAGACACATTGTACCTGCGCATCGTACGGAGATTTCGAGAAGCTTGAATTTTCCATTGTTGTCTTTTTTAATCTGGAAGAACCATAATCCGCGAAATTTGAGTTTATCGTTGATTTTATCAGCAATTTTCTGAATTTCCGGTGTAAGCGCTTCATTTTGTCCTGCAACGCAGACCCCGGCCAGAAGCCTTTTTCTGGAACGCGGCAGAACTGCTTTCAGGATGCCATTTTTATCTGTAATACAATCAACTGTATATTCATCACCTGGTAAGTATTCAGAAATTATGTACTCTTCGGTGTTCAGGTTTGCAGGGAGGTCGGTTTTCGCTTTAATCAGCTTTGCTCCCACAGAACCCTGACCTTTTCTGGGCTTGATAAATACAGGTAAATCTTCTATTGTTGAGTATATTTTTGGGCAGAAATCTTCGTTTTTGAAAATTTCAAAGGTTGCCTTTTTATCCCTGCATACTTCTGCGGTCTTTTTGTCTGAACAAACAACAACAGAATTGAGTTTTTCGGGATTTTGGGCAAAAAATTCTGCAACTGTGTCATGCGTAGGAAAAATTACGTCTATTTTGTTTTCGTCAAGGATTTTATTGAACTTCTCAAAGAAATCAGGCTCGCTAATTAAAGGAACATTTGCAATGTAGTTTTTGAAAATATAACTTCCGTGTCGTTCCACAGAAGAAGCACCGAAAAGCTCAATATTGACACATGTAGAAAGTGCGTCATGCAGCTCAACAGAATTGATTTCACCGGCCGGGAATATTAATACTCTGATTTTACTCATAAACTACCTCCAATACTCTGTGCATATCGTTTGCACAGTATCGTTGGTCCAGAGGGAGCGGCACGAGGTATTTTTGAAAATATCCCTCGGTATATTCGTCAGGAAGCGGATTCCAATATGTAGCACAGTAGATTTTTTTACTTATAAGTTTTTGCTTGAGACCATTCTCCTCTACAAGATATGGATATGCCATAGGTACATCGTCAGTGTCTAATTCAAATTTCAATTCGTTGCTATTTTTTAACGATTCATGCAAAATCCTAAAATTTTCAAGCCGGATGGCTTTTGCTCGTTGTGTATCAATCTGATTGAAGATTTTATATGTTAAATTTGACATATATTTAACCGGCTCATTATTCAGGAGTTCTTCATCTTTGCAAAAGTCCTGATATCCTGAACTTGCGTCAATATCCAATCTTTTTAACAGATGTGTGAATCTTGGATAAGAAATATCAGTTTCAAATTCGTCCTCCAATTTTTTGTCGCAATAGAGCAATGATCCGTCAGGAACTCCAAAAAACTTCCGAATGGAATTGAATGAAGCAATTCCGTATTTTGGCATATAAAATGCCTGAGCGTTATCAATAATCAGGTTTCTGTATTTTTTAGCAAGTAGTTTTACGTTTTTGGCGCAAATTCCAAAATAGTTTGTATAGAGGACAAAAGCGTCTTCTGCGAACTCCTCCCGGGGTAAAAAGTCTTTGTTAACGTGATAAAAATTAATTTTGCAATTTTCTTTTTTTATTGCCTGCCAAACGACAGGACAGGTGTAATACGGTACAAAAATTTCTTTAATATTGTATGCCCTGATAACATATCTTAAACTATTTCTTGCCGTGTTTAAGGATATGCTGTTAGATTTTATGTTAAAAGCACATTCACCCAGCTCTAGGCCGGGATATCCGCCCAGTTCTTTAGAGCAATTCAAAGTCATCGAGCATCTCCGATATTTTTTCTGGTGAATTGAACATCATTACATCAATGATAGATAGGCCAGTTATGATATTTTCAGGACCTCTTCTTTGAGGATAGGGTTTTATGTTGACTTTTTGGAAAAATAGCTTAATTCCTGCTTGTTCATATTTGTTTCTGTCGAAAAATTCCAAACCACCCTGGGGGTTCCAGTATTCATCGGCATCCGGATAGGCTTTACAGATATTCAATGCCCATTCATCAGGAGCGTTAACCTCATCTATTTTTAGATTCATCTGTGAAAATATTTCATAGTCGAAGTTGATACCAAGATATCTGCATACAGACTCCATTGTGTGTGCATTTAATTCAACAATGCTATCTGTAATAATATCTAAACCATCTTCTACCACAGCAACAGTTTGCTTGTAGAAAGGTGATTTTTTCTTGTAATGCTGCAACTGGCTCAAAATTTTTGATTTCCAGTCATTTTCATTATTTATCTTAATATCTTTTATTTTCGTGTCCAATGAGTGTTTTTCCAGTGGAACATTGATATATTGCCAGTCATTTTCCGGTTTTAGTACACGATTTCTTTCTATCCAGCCATGTCTTATAAACTGAACAGGATCAAAAAGTATGAATTTATCTGTATGTTTTATTAAGCTAAAATAGCCTAGATATGGGAAAAAATAAGGCTGCATAATTCCAAGCTTCATTGTGAAATCCCTCCCTCTATAGTGGGAAGAAAGCTGTATTTTCCCTGGTAAAACAGTTTTAAATTATTTTTAAAACAATCAATGTTGTATATGCTGTCATGCTTTTCTTTTAAGGTATTTGCTAATTTTATGTATTCTTCTTTATTCTGCAGTAGTGAAATCATATCATTTGTAATTTTTTTATACATTTCGTCAAAGGAATCATATGTCAAAGGCAGCTCTTTCCAGCTTTTGTCCGGGAAAAATTTGTCGTTGTAAACCGCAAAACCAATGCTTCCCACCAGCGCAGGTATAATAAAATACCCGTCAAACCCTTCCCCAAAGGTTACAGAAAAATAAGAACGTGCAATCAAATCCATATAATCCTGAAATCTCATGTTCTTTACAGTGACGATTTTATAGTCAGGCAGTTCTTTTTCTATTTTTTTCTGTATTTTTGACTTTTCCGGACAACAATCCGGAGAAAATACTATAATTTTTTCTTTAGATTCAAAGGGCAAAATTTTATATATTGAAGTTTCGATACCTACTGATAAAAAATGAGTTGGTATGCCCCATTTGTTACATATTTCTTGTGTTGCACATTTGTCGTGGCCTATAGTTTGCGTAATATTAGCTGTTAATTTTTTGAGATTTTGTATTTTTGACGGTTCCGGCATCAAATCAATATTTTGATTTAATATATTGATTTGCAAATCCTTGGTGGATTTTAAAAACTTCTTTTCTTTCAGGGACAATGAGTTGTAGAACTTATCAGCCAAAAACTCCGGCAAATGAACAGTAATCTTTTCAGCTGAAGCATTATCTGTTATTTGTGACCATCTGTATATCTTTTCTTCGTTATTGAAATAGTTATTGTGACTATATGTTCTGTTTCCTGGCGGTGTCGAAATCAAACACATAGCATTAGGGCAAATTTCTCTAGAATACTTACAAATTGAATATATAGATAGAATTCCTCCAGTTATCATTTCAATTTTAGGCACAAAAAATATAATCAGTTCTTTTGCCGTTTTTAACTCCGTGAGGTCATAATTATTCTGTTGTGTTATGGCTTTTAAAGTGTTTTCTTTGTTTTTGTATGAAATTTTAAAGCCTAAAACCCGCCAAACCGTGTTAATATCATCTTTTTTATAAGAAAAGATTTTATCAAAGAAATTTGTCATACTTTGCAAACTCCCCTGATAATTTTACAAATTTTCTCAATTGTTCCAAGCTCTAATCCGATAAACAATGGAAGGCACGCGATTCTGCTGGCTATATCCTCCGAAATTGGGCAATCGAGCGTATTTTCCAGATATGGAAGTTTGTTAAGGCTTGGATAAAAGTATCTTCTGGGGTGAATACCATCTTTGCTCAAGGCATTGAAGACTTCTTTTAACTCGGTTTCTGATTCAAAAAGAACAGGATAATATGCAAAATTGTACATTAAATCTTTTTGTTTGGCGGGTCTTTTGAGGCAATTTTCCAGGTATGTATCGTACAACTCGCTAATTTTTCTTCTTTCTGAAATAATTTCAGACAAATACGGCAAATTTGAAAGCCCCATTGCAGCATTCATTTCCGTTTGTTTAGCATTTATGCCCAAACAGTAATGATTGTCGCCGTCATGCCCGAAACGTTTTATAAGGTCTAATCTTTGAGAAACTGCGTCCTCCTTGACAATGCAAGCACCGCCTTCTATCGTGTGGAAAAGCTTGGTTGCGTGGAAACTACAGGTCGAAATATCGCCGTAATCAAGCAGGGATTTGCCTTTGTATTTTGACGCAAAGGCATGAGCCGCGTCGTAGATTACAAAAATATTGTGTTTTTTAGCAATTTTTTCAATTTTTTCGACGTCACAGGCATATCCGAAAACATGCACGGCTAAAATCGCCTTTGTATTGGGCGTTATGGCCGCTTCAATTTTATCTGCGTCAATTGTGAAATTTTCCGGCTCAATATCAACAAAAACAGGTTTGCAGCGTTCCCAGAGGATAGAGCTGGTCGTTGCAACGTATGAAAAAGGAGTTGTGATAATTTCTCCTTCGGTTATCCCCAGCGCTTTTAGGGCTATTTGAATAGCAATTGTACCGTTAGTGACATAATGGAAATTTTTAACTCCCAGATAAGTTGAAAGTCTGGATTCCAACTCACGTAACAGCGGGCCTTGATTTGTGAGTTGCCCATTTTCAAAGATTTTTGCTATCCACTTGTTATATTCTTCTATCGGCGGCAAAAAGGATTTTGTCACGTATATCTTATCACACTGTTGCATGTCAATTCTTTCCTAAGGAAAGCCGGTCTCCAACTCCCGCTTTACATTCAATACAACATATTCTCCAAAATGTTGTAAACTACTTGCTAGGAAAAATTCTAGCACAAACAAATTTTTTTTAGTATCAATGTATATAAATATGAAGTATGAAAAGAAAAATTCTTATTTCCACCCGACGGCTGTGATATCGGCAGTTTTTAGCCTCTCATTTAATGAAGTATCCGCCACTGCTAAAAATTCTTTGTATCCGGAACTTTTTTCGCTGGAGATTGAGGGGTGAAGAAGAAGTTCTGTGAGAGATTTTACGTTTTTCAATGCAAATTCGATGGTTTTATTGTCCATATAGCCTGTATAATTCACGCCAATAAGGTTTTCATTCGTCGAAAGCCCGAACTCCTTTGCGCAGCGCCAATTTATAAGCGTAAAACTGTTTAATAATGCTACTTTTATAAGGTTTATCGGGTATTTGAATGAAATATATTTTGAAATATCAGGCACCAGATAAGGTATTTCAAATTGAGTTCTGATATTTTTAATTGCGTATTCTTTTGCCAGCTTGCAGGCAATCCTGAAAATCCCGGGGATTGCATGGACATGAACATGGGAATCTATATGAGAAACCTTTGTTTTTTCAAGGATTTTTTCGATTTGCAGGCGAAAATCCTGTTCAACTTCTTCTAAAAACTCCTCATTAAAGGATTTTAGAAGTATCTGCACAAAACCGTTTTTATACTGCCCGTTCTGGTCGTACAAAAGCGAATTATGTTTCAACTTCTCTTTTAATGTCGAAAATTCAATGATATTCAGGTGAACTCCGATACTTATCCCCTCCAGTTGCTCCAAAATTGAAACTGCGTCCTCAAAAGCCGGTGCATTTGCCATTAAACTTGCCGAAGTTAGCACACCGTCTTTTGCAGCTTTTAAAATTGCGAGATTTGCAGATTTTGAGATACCAAAATCGTCCGCATTTATAATAAGTTGTTTTTTCGTGGTCATTAATATAAAATTCCTATGTGGAAATAATATCACAAAGGATTTATATATGGGTAAAAACAAACTCGGAGTTATAGTTCCATGCTTTAACGAAGAAGAATCGTTGAAAGTTAATATAGAGCTGCTAAGACAAAGGCTTTTTCTTCTGATGGAGAAAGAATTGATTAGCGAGGACAGTTTTATCTGTTTTATTGACGACGGAAGCAAGGATAAAACCTGGCAGCTCATTGTAAATGCTCATCAGAACGATAGCAGGCACATAAAAGCTTTGAAATTTACAAAAAACTACGGAAATCAAAAAGCTTTGATTGCCGGACTTGAGTATGCGCAAAAACTTGAAGTCGATTGTGCGGTTACAATTGATGCTGATTTACAACAGGATGAATCCAAAATCGAGGAGTTTCTCGCTAAATTCAACAACGGCGCTGAAATTGTTTATGGCGTGAGAAAAGACAGAAAAACCGATAATTTCTGGAAAAAGTTCACTTCTAATGCTTTTTACAAATTCATGAACATTATGGGCGCAAATATCATGCCCAATCATTCCGAATATCGTCTTATGAGCCGTAAAGCGCTCGATATACTTGCTCAGTATCCTGAACGCAACCTGTTTTTGAGAGGGATTTTCTTTGACACGGGTTTGAAAAGCGAAATTGTCGAGTTTGACGTAAAAAAACGCGAGTTTGGTAAATCAAAATTTGGCTACGGCTCGCTTTTCAGGCTTGCTGCGGCGGGAATTACTTCTTTCAGCGTCAGACCTTTGCGGATTATTTTCTATATTGGCATAATAATCTCGCTCATTAGTATTTGCTGGGGCTGTTGGACTATTTTCAGGCTTATGGCGGACTTGCCGGCAAGAATCGGCGCTATTGATTACTATGAAATTTTTGAAATGTTTATGTCAGGGCTCCAGATGCTCTGCATTGGCATAATCGGCGAATATGTCGGGCAAATTTTGCAAGAAGTCAAAGGCCGCCCCAGAGCAATAATCGAAAAAGAGCTTAATTAGGCTCTTTTTCTTTTAAGAGTGTGTATTTTCGGCCCTTTTTTATTTCTGTAAAATTGGCAAAAGCTTTTTCATTGTTTTTTATCTCTTTATTTTTTACTAGTATCAGTGCTTCCGGCGCAAATTCGAGTTCTGAAAGCCCGCTGTAATCAACATCTTTCAGATAAACCACTTTTGCGCCATAACCGTAGTAATTAAGAGAAAAGCGGCGCCCCGTGTTGATTGCGTAAATCGTTGCATTGCTTTCTTTTGCCAGTTTTGCATACTCCATTAAATCATTCTGCCCGAATGCGTAATCTAATCTGTAAAACTGCGGCGTTCCCCATGCCGAAAGAATCAGGATAAACAATATATAAGCCCCGAAAAGCGCTTTTCGATTCTTTTTTATAAGAAAAATCACTGCCGGAACCTGTGTAAGCAAAATTGTCGCAACGCAGAACCATTGTATGGATTTTATGTCCGCATAAATTGCCTGCGGCAGAAAAAATTGCATAAATATTGCGCTGACGCCGCATAAAATACAAAATCCGCTGAAAATATACGAAGAAACCTCAATTTCTTTTGAAAAACAGCCTTCTGAAAGGTATTTTGTCCAGATATAACCGATAATACAGGCCATAAAAGGGTATACCGGCAGAATATAAGTTATTAGCTTTGTGCTCGAGGATGAAAAAAAGAACAGCGTAAACAGGGCTGCGATGATGTTCACTGCCAGAAAGAGTTTTGCGTTTTCAAAGGTGGGCTTCAGGTTCGGCGATTTGAGTTTTTTCAGCTTTGCACCCGCAGCTGTAAAAACAGAAAGCGTCCACGGCACTATTCCCCATGTTACAGTGATTAAAAAATAATACCATGGCTGTTTTCGGCCCAGTTCTTCGGAATTCAAAAAACGCTGCAAATGATGTTTTACAATATACTCGTGATAAAAAGTCGGGTGCGTTTTTAGCATAATTATGTGCCATGGCAGCGTAATCAGCAGAAAAAGCGCTATTCCGGGCAAAATATAAAGCGGTTTGAAGATTTCTTTAAAGGTTCGGGTGTAAATTGAAACAAAAAACGCTGTTCCAAACGGGATTGCTGCGCCCGGAACGCCCTTTGCCATAACAGCAAGCGCCGAAAATATGTAAAAAAGCCACCAGAAGTATTTTTTATTCTTTTCCTGCACAAAGAGCGTCAAGAAGTAAGAAAACACCGAAAAAGCGGCAAGTGTACACAGAAAAATGTCTAAAATAGCGTATTTTGCCAGAATTGTATATTCAAGGCAGGTTGCAAGCACCAGTGAGGACACAATGCCGTATTTTTCGGAAACAATTTTTCTTCCGCAGAAATAAACAAGGAAAGAAGTCGCCATGCCGCACAATGCAGCAGGAAATCTTGCGCTGAACTCGTTAACAGCGCCAAAAAGCTTGAATGACAGGCATTCAATCCAGAAATACAAAGGCGGTTTTTCAAAAAAATATTCCCCGTTCAGATAAAGCGTCATAAAATTGCCGCTTTTGAGCATATCTCTGGACATCAGCACGTATCGGGTTTCGTCAATATCCATAAGCGGGTAGGAGCCGATATTGTGGAAGAAAATCAGGTAAAACACGGCAAATAAGCCGATTATAGTGAATAAATTCTTGTGTTTTTCTAAAAATCCGGTCATAATCTCAACTCCCCGTGCTAAAATCCAGGCTAAGTTATCTATAAAAATATGCCGCGTCTCGGAATCGAACCAAGGACACAGGGATTTTCAGTCCCTTGCTCTACCAACTGAGCTAACGCGGCATATTTTATTCAATTTTTTCCGGAGTTGGTAGAGCAAGCTCTACGAAATCTAACTCCGTTCCGTTTCACTCCACTGGGGGAGCTAACGCGGCATATTTTATTCAATTTTTTCCAGAGTTGGTAGAGCAAGCTCTACGAAATCTAACTCCGTTCCGTTTCACTCCACTGGGGGAGCTAACGCGGCATGTTTTATTCAATTTTTTCGGAGCCGGTAGAGCGAACTCTACGAAATTTAACTCCGTGTGTTATTCTATATTACTCGCTGAATACAATGCGTCAAGTGATTAATTTCTTTAACTTTTTTGTTATAATAAATATTTGTATGATAGAATGTTGAAGAATTTAATTGGTTCTAAGGAGAAAATTATGTCAAATGCGATGGATATCAATGACGCAACATTTGAAGCAGAAGTTGTAAACTCTGAATCTTTAACTATTGTAGATTTTTGGGCACCATGGTGCGGGCCATGCCGTAAATTGGGGCCTGTTCTTGATGAGGTTGCCTCTGAATTCGGGGATTCTTTGAAAGTTGTTAAACTAAACACTGATGAAAACCTCAAAACAGCTAAAGAATACTCAATCAGCGGGCTGCCGACTTTGCTTCTTTTCAAAGGCGGAAAACCGGTTGAAAGATTGGTCGGACTCATGCCGAAATCTACGATTGTATCAAATATTGAAAAACATATTTAGTTTTATCATTGAAATCTTTATCAAAAAGCCGCAGTTTTGCTTACTGCGGCTTTTTTGTACATTTTTTATGAAGAAAAATTATTTTTGCTTTTTGACTTCTTCTGTTTGCTCCGATTTGGCCGGTTTGTCGCTAACACGTTGCGTAATAGCCTTTTTGCCGGTTAATCGGGTCATAAATCTGAAGAATTTACCTTTTAATCCGGGGTCAGATAGATTTTTGTGCTCATTTTGCAGAATTTCATCTCTGCTCTGTGCAGCAACAGGCATGCCTATTGCTTTTCTGTTTGCATATTCGCCGACCGTTGTTGAAGCTGCGTTAACCAGCTGCGCTCCGAGCAGGCTTCCGTTATAAACGCTACTGAATGTGCCGTTAAACAGCTGTATGAATAGGTTATTCCAGAAAGTTCTGGATGTTTCCTGAACTATTCTTTCTTTTGCTTTTAACGAGGCGAGAGATTTGTCCTCACCGTTTGATTTGAGCATAACCATGTTGTAATTGTCAGCAACAAGGAACCATGCTGTGCCGGCAAGCGACGCATATCTGGAAAGCAGTGAAAGGTCTGCATTTGACACACTTGACATTGTGGTCGTGTTAAATGCCTTGTTTATGCTTAAATCCATGTATTTTTTGAACTGTTCATCGTCAAGTTTCATTTTTGACTTGAGCTTTTTAACGCCGTTAGAAACAGATTTAATTCCATCTGACCATGCCGGTTTTTTTACGCCACTTTTAACCCATTTGGGGACATTTTGCGAGAAAGTATAAGGGAATATTACTAAATCCTTAATAAATATAAACGGCTGCGTAAAGAAATCTGTGAACTCTTTGTAATATTTTCTATTTTTTGAGCCCAAATCATAGTTTTCAGCATTTTTAGCTTTTTCAAGAAGGTTTTCAAACTCTTTAGCTGCTGCTGAATCTTTCTTTTTGAGCTGTGAAAGCGCGTTTTCGAACATTTGTATTACGGCTTCGTTCTGGTTGATTTTAAATTTGTTGTTGAACGTATGCTGCAGAACCTCAAGTTTTTCAGCATTTTCTTTTTCATTGGAGTTTTTGGCAGCTTTTGCCATTTCTTTTAGTTTTTTAACCGCGTCTGTGTAATTTTTTGTTTCAAGAAGCTTAGTGTCTTGATTTGTGAGAATTTTCCTTATTTCATCAGCCTCAGACTTAAGGTTTTCCTTTTTCATTACGCTGAAAAATTCTTCAAGCTTTTTGACGGTTTCTTTTTCCATTATGCCATTGAAATGCTTTTCTGCGGCTTTAATTGTTTCAATATTTTTGAAGTCAGGCTTCAATTTTTTATTTGCAAGCGCATTAAAGTCAGCTGCAAGCTCATTAAGACCCGCGTCTTTAAGCTTTTGAGCAAATTTTTCAGCAATTTTGCCGACCGCTCCTGCCTGCTGATGCTCTATTGTAATTTCTTTGAATCGTTTGGCAAAGAGAGGGTCATATTTTTCAAGTTTTGCAACTATTTCATCAAATTCGGTTTTTGCAATCAGATGTTTTTCTTCGGTCAGTTTTTTGTATAAGTTTTTCCTCATTTTTGAGAGCACATCAAGGTATTCACCGACAGTTGCCTTATTAATTTTAATATTGCGGCTGTATTTAATTGCATAGCCGGCTGCAATCACTGAAACTGCCCATTTTGCAATGCCTTTCAATGAAATTAAAGGCTCTGAATCTTTTGATTGTTTGTTTTCTGTTTTGTCGTCGGGGCTGATTGGCTGCGGCAAGCTCTTTTGGGGCGTTTTAACCCTTTCATTGAAAGAAAGGTTCGCAACATTATCAAAAGCTTTAAACGCGCCTGCGCCTTTGAACGCAGGGTTTTGCGCCTGATTTGGATGTTCTGCTGCTTGAACCGGTTCCTGTGCGGGTTTTTCATTAGCTTTTTCTGCCTGAGCCGCTTCAGGATGTTTTTTGAGGTATTTTTCACGTTCTTTTCTGTTGATTTCGATTGCTTCTTCTTTTGAAATAAGGTGAAGCTTTTTGCCGTTTGAAAGTCTTGAGTATGCTTCTGTGAACAGAACGGTTGCGATGGTTGTAATAACGTATATGCCCTTGCTTGCGTTGATATGCTTGGCGAGCGCACCAAAAGTAATCAACTGCAGGTAAGCATTTGAAAAAATACGTTTTACTTCCTGGTTAAAACGGGTTTTCTTTTCTTTTTCAGCTAATTTCGGGTCATCATCCATTAATCTTGAAAGATTGTATGCGTCATTGGCAAGAAAAACCGCAGGAATCATTCCGGTAACTATTCTGGTCAGTGCTCGTTCATGCACGGCATTGTAATTTCCGGTTTTTGAATTAAACATTTTCATTGCATTGTCAAAAAGCAATGAATTGCGGTCTTTTGCCGTGTCATATCTGTATTTGTCAGCGGATTGCAAATATCCGTCCAAAGAATTCAAAAGTTCGTCATTATTGAGCAATTGACGCTGTTTTTGGAACAACCCTTTGTGCTCCGGAGAAAGAATCTTGTGTTTTTGCAGGAATTTAATCGCTTTATCGTAAATTGTTAAAGGAATTCTTTTGAAAGGCTCCTGTAGGCTGTCACAAATCAAAAGCAGAGGCCTTTTTTCGTTAATTACAATGTTTTCGCCTTTTTTTGTATAAGAGCGGCTCATTTGTTCATAAGATTCAATGTTATGAGCGAGCCTTGATGGTGCTCCGCCAATACTTTCTGAAAGGTCTTTTATCGCTTTTTGGTAGTTAAAGGGCTTTGTTTTTGAGTATAAAATATTGAAAACGCCTTTAAAGTTGATGGATTCTCTCTTTAAAGGCGTTACATGATTTTTAGAAAGCTTTTGTGAAGACAACATCCCGGATACATCCTCTTTTTTCCTAATGTATCCATTGTTATCAAGATGGGTAGTGTATTGACGGCTTATGTTCATAATCTCTTATTCTATTGTATGCTTCACAAAGTGTTTTTCAAGGTTTGCAAAATTATAATTTACTTAAATTCACAAACTCTTATTTTATTCAAATCAGCTCAAAAAAATTTTTGCTACATGCCTTTGAGAAATGAAACATTTATTTACATAAAATTTTTCAATAAAATTGCGTGTTACAGGCGTAATATTATGATAAGATTTATTAAATTTCTGCGCCTGAAATAGCAACATTAATTTTTTTTACGATTTAAGTGTTATTAAAGAAATTTTTCCTCTTTTATTCTAGTATATTATATAAGCTAACGGAAGTTTGATATGCAATTAGAAAATGATTTAAATTTACAGCAGCAAGACGTGAACTCAACCTTTCCTGTTGTGATGAAAATAGTTGAAAGCCTCAAAAAGATTCTTGAGGAGGACAAAAAGCAGCGCCAGCCTCTTTTTATAAACGTAAAAGAGTCTGTGATTTTTAATCTCGCAAGAAGAGCGCTTAACGAGCCCGGAACAAGGTTTTTGATAGGCATTGCAGGCGAATCTGCTTCCGGTAAAACGACATTTGTCCAAAATGCAATACGTTCCTGCATTGCAGAGGAAAGAACCGATGTTTATACGATTGTTTGCTGCGATGATTATTACCATGACTGGTCAAAAGAGCTGCGTGAAGCGGGAAGCTACGAAGCATTTTTCGCAAAAGGGTACAGTTTTGATACACCTGCAGCCGTCAACCTCCAGCTTATGAAAGAACATTTGATTTCCCTGAAAAACGGCTCTGCTGTTAGAAGTCCGGATTACAATTTTGCAACATGCGAAAGCAAACCGCATGGAGTTTTGAAAAAACCGGCTAAAATCATCGTTAATGAGGGACTTTATGTTCTTAATGAGGGTGTTAGGGATATTATGGACGTGAAAGTCTATGTTTTCACGCCATTTGATATTATAAAGGACAGATGGTACATTAGGGCCGAATCCAGAGGTAAAACCGGCAAAGCGGCCGACATGCAGTTTGAAAATGTCAATTTAACAGCGCAAACGTACATTCGTCCGGCTATGCAAACCGCTGATATCGTTATGAACGGGGTTGTTTCAAGCGAATATATTCAGGAAATCACAGAAAAGATTTTCAGAACAATCGATAATATTGCTAAAAACCGGTATGATTGCGAGCAAATAAAGCTTCCCGGGGTTGGAGTTTAGCTTAAAGTATAAAATAAAAAACCCGTTGATTAGTTCAACGGGTTTTTTGTTAAAATTTATCTTAAACTCTGCGTTTTCTAGCAGCTTCAGATTTTCTTTTTCTTTTGATGCTCGGTTTTTCGTAAACTTCGCGTCTTTTAACTTCGGAAAGAGTACCTGCTTTTTGAACTTTCTTTTTGAATCTCTTCAAAGCGCTTTCGATACTTTCGTTTTCACCGACTTTAACTTCTGGCATTGATTTTTCACCACCTTTAAACGGAATTATGTACTATGTGAAGCCATATTAGCATGCACAGATTCCAAATTCAACCCTATGCGCCTTTTTTGCGGCAAAGGTTGTGAAAATTTCTTAAATCTTCGGTGCTTCTGAAAAATCTATGAGGGATATAAAAAATAAATGATTCGTCAAAGTCCAGAAAATAACCGCGTTTCAGAACCACAGTATTTTTGAGCCTTGCCATTTCAAAACGCAGTTCTTTGCCTGTGTGCAGCTTTAATTCGTTTTCATTTACCTCAATATAGCTGTTAGGATTGTGGTTTTTCTTGTAATTTTCGTAAATCAGCTTTGGCTTGAAAAAATAAGACGCTCCGAAAAGCAAAAGCAGGAATATAACAAGCTTTGCGTCAACATAAGTGCTCAAAGCCGTATAAACATTATTTAAAAACAGGAATAAAAACAGCTGAATCGCCAGAATTCCGCCTCCGAGCGTTAAAATCAGCCTGTTTGCGAGATTTTGCTTTGAATTAAAGTAATATTTATTAAAATACAAATCCATGAAATCTTTAAAGTTATATTCACCTTGAAGTTTCATTTTTAGATTCTCTTCCCCGTTTATGACTTTTCATATAATAACAATTATCATAAATTTTAACAAGAGTTTTTAAATCCCCCTATTTATAATAAAATTGTACAAGAATCGGAGAAGACATGAAAAAACCTGAACTTTTAATGCCTGCAGGCAACATTGAAAAACTGGATTATGCAATAAATTACGGCGCTGACGCGGTTTATCTGGGCATGGTCGATTTTAGCCTGCGCTCAATGCGAAAAGGCGAAATTATTACACAGGAAAATTTGAAAAAAGCGGTCGATTTGGCGCATTCTTACGGGAAAAAAGCTTATTTAACGCTAAATATTTACGCTTTTAATGAAGATATTAAGAATTTATACGAAAATCTTGAACTTATTGCAGGCGCTGCTCCGGATTCTGTGATTGTGAGCGATTTCGGGATTTTGAACATAATAAGGAAAGAACTCCCGCAAATAGACCTGCATATAAGCACCCAGACCAATACTTTAAACTTCGAGGCAGTAAAATTCTGGCGTGATTTTGGCGCAAAACGTGTTATTCTTGCGCGAGAGCTTTCAATTGCGCAAATCAAAGAGATAAGAGCCGCAGTTCCCGATATTGAGCTTGAATCCTTTGTTCATGGCTCGCAATGCGTGTCATTTTCCGGCCGTTGCCTGTTGAGCGACTATATGACGGAGGGTGAGCGTAAAGCTAATCATGGAGGGTGCGCCCAGCCCTGCCGCTGGAGTTACAAACTGCTTGAAGAAACCCGTCCGGGGCAGTATTTTGAGATTGAGCAGTCAGAAAGGGGCACTCACATTCTCAGTCCCAAAGATTTGGCGCTTATTGAGTACATTCCGCAGCTTATTGAGGCCGGTGTTGACTCTTTTAAGGTTGAGGGGCGCACAAAGAGCCTTTATTATGTTTCTGCGGTTGCAAAAGCTTACAGAATGGCAATTGACGCTTATTTTAACGGCGAAAAAGACTTTAGCCGCTTCAAACAAGAGCTTCTTAAGGTCGGAAATCGCGGTTATACAACAGGTTTTTATCTTAACAAGCCCGATGGCGACGGTTACAGCTATGATATTTCAAAAGGGCTTGCCGGAGCGGATTTTCTCTTTGAATTTCTCGACAAAAAAGACGATAATTTTAAAGTAAGGATTAAAAATAAGATTAAAAAGGGCGATATTGTGGAAATCATCACGCCTGATGAGATGTTTGAGGCGCAGGTGCTTGAAATAAAAGACGGGGACGGTTTTGAGCAGGAAATCGGGAATACAAATGACGAAATTTACCTGAATCTGAGCCGCAAGCCCGAAAATTATAAATACGCAATAGGAAGAACAGTGGGGATTAAGAACCAGAGATGATTTTAAAACCTGATTACGAAGCAAAAACGGTATTTGAGGTCGATTTTGACGAATTGAAAGCCTCCGGAGTTACTGCGCTGGTTTTTGACCTTGACAGTACGGTCATGAAGTCGAAATCCGGTGTTTTTTCAAAGGAAGCTATGGATTTATTTGAAAATTTGAAAAAAGATTTTTTGCTTTTGATTGCGAGCAACAATAAAAACAAAGAATACATTGAAAACGCCCGGAAACAGGTTGATTTTACGGTTGTCGGCTATGCGAACAAGCCTAATCCGAAAATTATTCTTGATTTTCTCAAAAATCATGGCGTAAATCCAGAGAATTCAGCAATTGTTGGCGACAGGCCGCTTACTGACATTCTTGCGGGAAAGCTCGCCGGAATGAAAACAGTGCTGGTTGATTCTATAAGCTGGTTTGAAGAACCGGGGTTGACGCGGTTTGTCAGACGGCTCGAAAGGCTTGTTATCCGATAATAATTTACACATTTGCAATTAATGTTGGCTTTTGTATAATTGTAAATTATATATTGAGAGATGGAACGATGCGTAGAAGAACAATAATTGCACTTGTGTTAACAATACTTTGTGCTGTTGCTTTAAATAGATATTGGCTTGTATTTAGGCCTTTTCAAGTTGGCTTTGATATAAAAGGGCAGGGTATTGTTAATATCCTAGTTTTGCTGAATAAAGAGGATAATACCAGGTTTAAGCATGTAAAAAAGGCTGAAAATACAATTAACTTATCTGAATCTCAAGAATTTGAAGTAATAATGAATCATGTTACATCTCCTAAGCGGCTAAAACTCTCTCTACGTGCGGATTTTAACCCCATGGGGGGGGGGGGCTGGAAGCCTTTATATTTCAGGGATAAAGCTCAGAGGCGGCAAATACAGGCTTAATGATTTAGAGAATTTTTCTGCGGAAAATGCTGATTTGAAAATTCAGGGCGATTCGCTGGTTGTTACGCCGCATGAAAAAGAGTTTTCAATTTATTATAACAAGCCATTAAAAGCCCGTTCTGCTGTGCAATTTGATTTTAAAGTTTTTGTAATTATTTTAGTGCTCTCCTTTCTTCTGTTTTACAAGCTTTCCGATTATCTTGCTGATTTTAAAACACTGAAAAATCAATCCAGAAACGATATTTTATTTTTGGTCCTGATTTTCGTCGTTTTATTTATTCCGATGTTGAAATTGGATAAAGAAGTGTATTCAGTGAAAGAACTGCGGCCATTTGCTCAATATCAGCCTTTTATTAAAGACGGAGCAATCAATTTCAACTGGGGTAATAATTACACGAACTACTTTTCTGACCATTTCTTTTTGCGTGATGCAATTGTGAGCACGTACTGTAAGTTTCGCTATTATTTGGCTTATAAATTTTATGTGGTGCCCGGTCATGCTGTTTTTAATAAAGAAAATCACTGGGGGTTTCGCATTGAGCCTTATTCACGTGCTATTTACAAGAAATTGGAAGAGCAAACTGTGAAAAGAATATCTGATAATTTTGTAAAGCTCAATCAATTTTGTACAAAAAATAATATCAAGTTGTATATTGTTGTTGTTCCATCCAAAGAAGATATTTATAAAAAGCATGATCCCTATTTTCCTGCATACGGACAGGAAAATTTTCATCAAATATATGATTATATAAAATCTAAAACGGATGTTAATTTAATCTTTCCATCGCAACAGTTCAAAAATCGGGCAGAAAAAGATTACCTGTTTTTTAAAACGGATCATCATTGGACTGATACAGGCGCATTTATTGGATATAAGTTGCTTTCTGCTGCGATTCAAAAGGATTTCCCCGATTTTGTTCCGTTGAAAGAAGATGACTTTAAAATTTTCAAAGAAAAGCAGGTTCGTTCTGATTTTATGCGTGATTTTCATAACGGCACGACTTTAAGTGCATTTTTAAACCTTCAGGGCTCAAGATTTGCTAAAAAGATATTGGATGTAGAATACCTGTACTATGAATACAAGCAAAATCATTTGCTGGAAACAAAAATTGACTATGAAAACATGACAAAAGATTTTTATTTTCCCTCCAAAAACAACCTTACCGCCGTGGAAATTGGAAATAGTATGTCAGAAAACTTCAATGATTTTCTTCCTTTTAGCTTTAGGCACTTAAAATATTTCAGAGCTAATAACGGGCGGCGACAAGCCATAAATGACCTTAAAATGGCGGATTATCAACCTTTGATTCTGGAATTAAAGCCGGATGTGTTGATTTTGACAATTACAAGCGCCTATATCATTCCAATGCTAAACATGTACGAAAGTGAGAACTAAAAATGCTATTCAGTTCAATGTCATTCATATTTCTATTCCTGCCAATAGTTTGTTTAATATATCTTTGCTCCAAAAAAGAGCTGCATAACGCAATTTTACTGATTGCGAGCATAATTTTTTACGCCTGGGGAGAACCAAAATATCTCGCAATAATGCTCCTGACAATAATTATTAATTACGGCGGGGCAATCGCGATAGATAAGTATAAAAATCAC
>OKWJ01000410.1_pt1 | contig 55004 bp, 86 predicted proteins | sample 1607121 | NCBI WGS metagenome assembly OKWJ01 (sample SAMN04414080, study PRJEB24778) | human gut metagenome | material: faecal | host: Homo sapiens | reverse complement strand
GGAGCCACAAGACCGTAGTCCACGTCAAGAATATTTGTCAACACAAAGTCCGTGCTTCTGGTGAGTTCAGAACCCCAAATAGGTTCGTCCCACCCCAAGTCGCTGTCTGGTGTAGCACACTTAAACGGGTAACGCCTGTACCCAGCAGCTGTTATATATATTACGTCAGCCCCGTCATTCTTGTTGATAGGGTTGCTTGTTTTTACGTTTATTGCATTTTGGATGTCTACTGTCGCTCCCATATTACCTCCAATTCAAGCCAGTGTTGCGCCTGTTTGCTTCATCGCGGAATCCAGCACTTGCCGCTACATAGCGACCAACCTTGTTGCCGTCCAAGTAAACCGCCGCCTCACCAGAGCCACTTCCAGCCCTCGAAATGTCGCCGTAAGCCGAAGCCATACCGCTCTTAACGCCTTGTGCCACGCTGTCGCGCATAATGTCGCTCATTTGAGTGTCGTTCACAATCGTGCTCGTGCTTCCTTGTCTGCCAACCCACTCTGCGCCTTTTTCGCCAGCATAGAACAAGCCACCAGTTTGGAAGCCACCATCTGCGTGTTTTTCGGCAGCGAGCGCAATCATTGTCCCAGCAGCAAGCGTAACGCCACCAGCGATTGCAGCAGCAGTCAAACCAGCCTTGAGTGCCGCCGCAGGACCAGCCGACCAAGCAGCTGTCGCAACTGCAGCACCAGCTATAACGGCAGCCAAAGTTGATACGATTGGTATTATAACTTTTGCAGTAGAACCAAGCCTATCAAGGTTAGAAACGAATATCGTTATTCCTATGCCAAGAGCTGATATTGCTGTTAATAGACCAACATTTGTTTGTGCAAATTTTGCAAATGGAGTATTAACTGCGACAATTCCATTTTTAAGCTTAACCAATACGCCAGCAAGCATAGTAGATTTTTCAGCAATTTCTGCAATATGAACGGCGAATTGTATGCCTTTGAACGTTATTAAGGCAGATATAATCAAGCCTATTAGTGGCAACAGCAAATCGTTCTTGGTAATCCAGTCTAGTGTATTCACCACTATTTCAAGTATCTCCAAAGCAATAGGAGCGAGCTTAACCGCTATGTCTGCAATTTTTGGCAACAACTCGGACATTGTACTGCTTATGTCGGCAATTACACCAACGATTTTGTCCATTTGTTTTGTGTCGCCAAGTGCGGTTTTCCCTACCGCAAGGGCTATTGCAGCGAGTGGACTTTTAATGCCAACTAAAAGCGTGATTAACCCATAAATATTTTGCTTTAGGTCTCCCATTTTAGCACTTACGCCGCCTGTTTCCTTTGCCCAGTCAGCAAACAAGCCATCAGGGTTGCTTTTTTTCCACTCTTTGAAGTCGGGGAAGAATTTTTCGAGGAACGTGTTTGCAATTTCTTTTGCATACATTGACGAGTTTTTCATTGAGCCCTCGAACAGCTTTATATATTCAGAGGATTCTTTGCCAAACAATTTTTCGAGAAGTGCAGATATACCAGATTTGTTTCCAGAGCCTCCAGACAAAGTGTTAAACTTATCAAAACTAGCAAGAGAACCTTTTGCGGCATTTTCTATTTCGTAAAAACTATCGGTTATGTCGTCTGTACTCGCTTTTATTGCCCCGTTGACATCTTCAACATCAGGAGCAAGTTGTTGGAGAACCTCGTTGACAGCCATAAGTGCGCCGTTCAAATACCAAATCGCTTTCGTCGCTATTCCCGCAGTTTTACTCGCTTCTTCAAATGTAGTTTTATTTCCTAACTCATCTGTGAACTTAAAAGTGCCAACAAGCACCGAGCCAATCAAACGCTTAAAAGTTTCAAACTGTGCGTTCAAGACACGTTGTTGGTTTGAGAATGTGTCGACAGTTTTCGCCATATCGCCCCAAGCGTCTTTCAACTGTCTAATTAACAATAAGCTTCTAACAAGTTGCTTATCTGCTTGCGACAAGTTCCTTGTAGACATTCCGTATGGGCGCAGGAACGCGTTTATGCTGTCCTCGGTAATATCAGCACCATACTTACGCACAGGCTTAACCTGACCAGCAATACCGCTTGCTAAGTCACTCATCGCGGTTTTTATGTCGACGTTGCGCAACGAAGAAATATCCAATGCCAAGTAAGTCAAGGCTTTGGACATTTGTGTACCAGTTTCGGCGGCTTGCCCCATTGCATTTGCCATCTGTTTGAACGTAGAGGCGTACTGCGCAAGTTCGTTTACGTCAAGACCAAGATTGTTTGCTGTCGCTTTTACGAATTTTTTTGCCTCGTCTGCGGCGTCACCAAAAACAACTTCCAGCAAGTTCAAGTTTTCAACCCAATCTGCCGAAGCTGAAATGAAAGCCGTTATAGTTTGCCAAGCGCGTCGCAGCATAAATATTTGCGCAACGAGACGTTGTATGTCTATTTGTTTGATTTTAGACGAGAGCCTTTTTACTGCGTTACTAACCGCGTCTATTCTGCTTTTAGTTTTGTCGAGCGCAATTTGCTTTTGTGCGGCTGCAGTTTCCAAAAGAGCCTGTTTGTACTTTTTTTCGTTCGATTGAAGCGTTATAAGCGCATTGTTTTGAGACAATCGCGCTCGTTTAAGTGCCTCATTTGCCAAAACAAGCCTACTGGTTCTTTGCTCGTCAACAACACCACCTGCACTAAAAACTTTACCCTGTTTTATTGCTCTACCATCTCCTAAAACAGATTCTTTTACCGCTTTGAGAGATTGACGTGCAGTTTTTATTCTGCTTTGTGCTGTTTTGTAAGCGTTTTGTGCTCTTGTAACTGCTTCATATGCTTTCTGCTGACGCTCTAAAGATGCTGCTACTTGCGCATTATCTTTTGTCAGATATTGTGCCATTGATTTACTGGCAGAAACAAGCGCGTCTATATTTTTTTTTGTTTGGAGAATTCCACGCTCTGTTTGCGTGTCAACTTTTTCAATATCCGCTACGGCTTTTTTCAACCCAGACGAATCGTATTTATATGATATATCTATCTTAATACCATTGTTCTTGTTGTCTTTGTCTGCCATTGCGTTATTCCTTAAATTTATTATTCACAGCCCGTGCCATTCGCATAAACTTGCCCATAAGCGGGTGCGGACTGTCTATTTCAGTTTTAGCAGTTTCTTGTTGTTTTGTCAAGACATTTGGTTTGTCGGGGAAGATTTTTTTGCTCGAACCTTTCTTGCCCCAACCCTCGGACATAACTTGTCGGTAAGCCAATAGGTTATATTGCCCGAACAGCCAAGCCCTTATATCGTCATCGTCGTGCTGTATCTTTATTTTATCGACAAAAGCGTCTTGATACACAAAATAGTCTTGTGGGTCACCGAACCAAAATTCGGCACTGGACATTCCATAGGTGAGAGCACACTTGAACATATTATCGAAAAACTCAACTACGTCAAGCGCACCCTCATCTTCTGGCTCGCCGTTTATTTCAGACTCATCTTGACTTTCGCTTTCTTTTCGCTTCTGTCGGCGGTAAAACCCAGCATTGCGAATTGGAAAATCGCGTCATTAAACTCGTCGTCGACCTCATTATCCACAATGTACTTGTGGAACGCGTCGAGGTCAATCTTTTCGCCAGCGAGTTCAAGCATTTTGGGAAGTACATATGCAACATATTTTGGAGTTACTTCCTCTATTATGTCGTTTGCCTCCAATAAGTCTGTGAACGCAGAAATATCTTCAAGTGCGTCAACGTTCCCGCTATACTTGCTGTTGCGTGCAACAACTTTCCAAAGGTTTGGGAATTGCTTGAATCCGTCCAAGACTATTTGTCTGTTGATTGCTACGTCGAAGTCGTACTCTCCGACCGAGCAGTGTTTAGTGTTTTTTCTCAAAGTTTCCATATATTCCTCCTAACAGTTGTTTGAGTTTCAGGTTGTTTGTTGTGCAGCGGGCTTCTCATATGTAATAGGTGTTGATGGCGAAATGCTAATAGTGCAAGAAACAACCTCATCAACTCCACCGCCATTGACCCAAATTGCAAGCTGACCAGTCCATTTTGCGCGAAGAAGAACACTACCGCCCTCTGCTTCTCCTGCTTTTCCTGTGCCAGTCGGGTCTTTTACGAAGTCAATAGCGAACTCGTGAGAATCGCTCGTTGAGTCGTAAGTCTTTTTAATATACAGGAACGAGCCTTTTGTTTCATCATCACCAAAGTAAAGGTTGGTTGTAAATGTAAGAGCGTCCATAGACTGAATGCCATCGATGTAGGTATGAGCTTTGTCGCCAAGAGTAGTTGTTTGCAACATTTCGGGTTCGCCGCCGAGGTCAGGGAAATCCGTAATGGGGCAAAGAATTTCGTAGTCGGTCGCTTTTACTTTCAAGTAAGTGCCGTATGTTGATTTTACAGAAACGTCTGCCATTGTAATCTCCTTTATCTATAAAAGATTTTGTTTTTATTATCAAAAATTGTGTAGCCCTCGATTCTGCGCCTATAAATGCTTTCGTCTGGGCTTTCCAACTGTTGGTTCATAGTTATGTGCGGGTTAATTGCTTGTTTAAGCGCGGTCATAAGTTGCTTGTTAATTGCGAGTCCTATTTCACGCTTCGTTTTTTTGCTCGCTTCTTGGTTATAACACTCGACCTCAAATTCGACGTCTGTGTATTGCTCGTCGCCAGAGTTATCATAAGTGCCATCTGCTTGTGTGCAATCAGATACTCCAACGTAGACAACTGGGAACGAGGTTTGCTCACCAAAATTCTCGTCGACAATTTTCATATTCTTGCCGCCAAAAAGAGTACGCCACTCGGGGCTTTTGAAGGCATTTTTTACAACGCTTTTCAAATAGTCTATTACTTCTTGTTCGTCGAATACTATCATTTCTTGTATCTGTATATTGCTGTATTTATGTTTCGGCTAAAATACTTGTTCCAGTTTCTTCGGATAAATATTCTTGCTCTACGCATATAGTGTGCTGGTTTACTCCAGTTTGTTACGCCAATCCAACCTTTTTTCGGGCTGAAATACTTGTATGGCGGGATTCTGCCTCCACTCACACGGCTTCGGCTGTCAAGTTCTCGAATTGGTGACGGGTCGGCTGGTGTTGTCGGGTAACGCCAAGTTCTTCTTGCCCCATATGTACCTGCCCCATATTCTGCGAAGTACATATTTTCGGAAACTGTTTTTGTCGTGTTCCTTGCTGGCGCGGCTACCTCGTACCCATTTGGTATCTTGCGAAGTCCAATCTCATCAACGAGGTTAAGACCATATCTTTGCGTGAACCCAACAGTATTAGCAACGAGTGCCAGTTGGAATTGTGCTTCCGTTACGGCTTCTTGACCGAGTTGCTGAATCGAGTTGTCGGCAGCTTCAACAATGTCTTGGTCGAGTCTTTGTAGCGACTTCACGACTTTTGTTGCGCCTTTGACAAATTTGTTGCTCATTTCAGTTCTACCGTGTATTCAATGTTGCCGTTCGCTTCTTCTTTGTCTACAAGCTTCATTAAAAACTCGGTGTCGTTAGTATCTTCTGGTTCATCATACCAAAGTTTTGTGTCGAAGTCAATAGGCAAATACATATTTATTGGGACGATGAATTTTAGATTTTCAAGGTCGTCGACCGCCATAAATCTCAAAACTTCACCGTTGTGTTCGTAGTAAAATTCTGATTTGTTCGTCGCCGTGCTTCTACAAGAAAACTGAAATTGTCCGTTTCTGCGTTCTGGCGAGGAAATAATCTCATAGTCTGGCTTGTCGTCGCTCGTTCTTGGAGTCATTTTTAGCCAAACTCTTGTGTACTCATCAATTAATGATGTGCTCTCGTCCGCGTTCACTATAAACTGAACGTCGTATGATGTTTCAGTGCCCATTCGGCTGTCAAAAGCAGTGCCAGACTTGTCGGCAACAAACGCGCTAACGCTTTTTACCTCACCAAACACTTCTTGGCTCTTTGAGTTGATTCCGAGCCTGTAAGCGTAGTATATGGTGGAACAGTCTTTTAATGCCAATCTTCTTGCCATATTAGTCGGGGTACTTGGTTCTGTCGGCGGGGTAAACATACCCAGTCGGTTTTATATATTGCGGGAAGTTCGCTACAATGAAGCTCGCAATAACGTCTGTGTTGTCAAACGAGTCAGAAACGCTCAACGAACTGCGGGAGGTTGAACCCTCTGTGCCGATGTTGTTATAGAGCATTGCAACGCACCTAACCAGCTTTTTGTCCCAGACCGTGTTGTATGAGTCGGCGTTAGTATATTGCATAATGCTTTGGAACGCGTCATCAATGAGGTCTTCGAGCAAAAACTCATTATCGTCGCCCGCAAGTTCTGGAACGCGCCTTATAGTCATTTCTTTAATATCATCAAGCCAACTCATTTTTTACAGTCTGTTTTTTGCCTTTCTTGGGCGTGTGTTGTATATCATTCTCTCCGCTCGGGTTTTCCACCCGTTCTGGCGCAGGAGTTTCTACGCCAGTCGGGGTTAAGTCGACAACTGCGGGAGCGATGTGTTGCCACTCGTTGTCCGAAATGTCAACTGTTCGCACCGCTCCCCGTCGGAGGAATATGCCGTTGGAGAGTACGACATCGTTTTTTGGTTTGACCACTCTAATCATTACGCTTCAGTCGTGAGGTTCGCAATGAACATCTTGTTGATTGCAATCGGGGCGGGCAAATACATACCAGTTGCTTTCGTCCACGTGACTGCGGGGTCGTCTTGTGCCCACATAGTGAGTGTGCAGAGCGAAGATTCTTTGATGTTGTGACCAACTTTGTCGCGGAGTTGGATTTCCTCGGGCGTTACGCCGAAGAAGCCTCTGCCGAGAGAACCTTTCGTCGAGAGGAAGCAAATTGCCTTTTCATCGAAGAAACGTTTGGTCGTGGCGTCGTTGACGTTGACTTTGTACACATCGTCGTTTACAACGAACTCAATGCCGTAGTAGTCGTTAATCCACGCAAGCAATGAAGTTTGTGTAAGCGGAGCGGTCTTGTCTTTCCAGAACGACTTGATTTCGGTGTTAGCGAGCATATAGCCGATAACAGTCGAAGAAGTGATAGCTCTGACAATTTTGAAGCCTTTTGCTTGTGCTTTCTTTTGCACGCTATTGAGGTCTGCGAGGATGCCGTGTGCGGGCTTTTCCCAACCAGAGAACGTGAGTTTGTTGTCCGACTTGAAGCCGTAGTCGACGGTGTATTTCGCATTGTTTTCTTCAACCGTGATTTTACCAGTTGAGAGAAGTTCCATATTTGCGACTTCCGTTCTGGTGATAACGCGGGAGAGGAGGTTTGCTGCGTCGTTGAAAATGTAACGCACAATGCCGTCTTGGTTGCCACCATTGCGGAGGAAGTAGGCGACTCTTTCGGAAACGGGAAGTTTCTCTTTGATGAGAAGTTTCTCGAGTTCGACTTTTTGGAAGTTCGGGCGTTCGCCAATTCTTGCCTCGGTGTCAAGAGCGTGTACTTGCGCCATCACGGGGAGTTCGCCGCCCTCAACGAGTTGCTCGTAAGAAATTTTCGGGTTTTCGGTCTTTACAGGGGTAAAGAGTTTTTGTCCCATATAATTTCTGTTGTAAGAATAACTTTCGGTAAATTCCGCGAGTTCTTGCGGTTTAATGAGACTCAATACGTCCATACATTACACCTCCACCGTACCAAATTCGGGTCTAACTACTGCGCCCTCTGCGATTGCGTAGAGACCTTGTTTTGCAAATGCTTCTGCTTGCGATGCCGCGCTTGCGGGGAGCTTTGCGTCGATATAGCTGCCGCGAACCATAAGACTGCCGATTCTATCACCGTCCGTGATGTCCACGTCGTTGAAAAGAAGTCCAGGATACGGAGCTGCGAAGATTGAACCAGCTTTGACAATCTTTCTGCCATTTTCTGTAACAGCACCATTCGCGGTAGAGGGAACGGTAATGGTCTTGAGAACCAAACCTACTTCACTGCCGAGAAAATTGGGTCTGTTGAGAACGTAATTTTCCATATTGGTATGCTCCTATATTAGTATTTTTTGTTTTATATTTTGACGTCAGTTGAATCGCCTTTCAAATCGACATATCCACCTGCTGTCGGTTGCGTTGAAAACTCTTTTGCCAGTTTACTTGCGACACTTTCTCCGTCACTACCACCGCCATCTTTCGGTCTGCTTCCCGAGGTTTGGAATTCTTCCGTGAGTTTTTTCTTGTACTCCTCGTTTGCGGTTTTTCTCGCTTCTGCAAACTTTTGTGCTGTTTCGATGTTCTTGTCTGAATCGTCGCCTATGAGTGTCGTGAGGTATTCGATTTCCGCGTCAGAAATGCCAGCGTCTTTGTAAATAGTGGTAATTCTCTGCTTGTCGAAATCTCTCTTTTGCTGTGCGAACGCTTCCATATCCTTTTTCAGCTTTTCTTCTGCCGTGAGTTTTGCTTCTTCCTCAAGTTTTGCTTTGAGTTCTTTTTCAATCTCGCCACGAAGTTTTTGTTCTGCGTTCTTACGAGCCGTGTCGCTTGCTTGGGTTCTTTCTCTGTCGAGGGCGGAAGTAAATGCCGCGTCATCGTACTCAAAAGTTCCGTCACTGTTTTGCTTGATAAAATCTTTAAGGTTCATTGTCTCTCCTCCAACAAAGTCCAATTAGTTTTGTCCGTCGTTTTTGTCGCCGTCCGAGCCATTGTCCTGTGCTGTACTTGATGTATTTGTATTTTGATTTTTACATAAATATTCGTCGATTTCTTCTTTCGACTTAATGTTGTTTTCGTGAACTTCCGCTGGGTCTGTAACAGCGTTTGATGCAATAAGCGAATCCAAGTCGTTCATACCAGCATTCTTGAACGTCGCATATGCAGTGCTTGCCGACAATGGGTCGTCGCTCAACGAACGCACGAACTTGTTGCGGATATCAAACGGTTGCAAGTTGCCCAACTTGTCTTTGCCGCTTGTTAGGTTGTGCGAGTATGAAATGCAAATACCAACGAACTCGGTTTCTGCCTTGTCCATTTTCGGTATAATCATTCCCGCATTGTTTTCGAGGTCGCGGAATCCGTTTCTATAAACTACAGCTTTACCAGTGTCGTGCCCACCACCGCTTCTCTCTGCTCTGCTCGGTATTCCAGCAGTCGTTTCAATAAGTTGGTCAATATAGTCACAAAGAACTTGAACGCCAGTTTGGTCGAGCGGGTTCTTCAAAATGTCTACTTTGGGCGGGTTTTTCGCGTCTTTTTGTGTCAACGCAAATACTCGGTCGCTTATCGCAGTCTTTTTATCTTCTTCGTTCTCAAAGTCGCAGTTAATGAGCAACAAAACATAGTCGACTATTTGTTGGACGTCATCAAGTCGGTTGCTGACAAGTTGGTTTTTGAACTTGAACAAGTCTTTGCAAATCTCCCAGTCGCCCTTGCGGAACGCATTTCTTTCTACTTCGACAAGTGGGATTCTGCCGATTGTGTTTGGCTCTGCGTCATACACTCTGCCGTTAATCTCAACTGGCAACAACTTAAAGCCAGTTTGGCTCATAGAATCTTCAACAAGTCTGTACTTATAGTATTTAGTCCAAACAGTGTATTCTTTACCATCAAATTGGTTGTCTTTGTCGTAATGTTTGCCGATTATTACGCCAAGCACTTTTTCGCCTATAATAGAAGTGTTGTAAACGCAAAATGCGGACTGCGGGTTGATAAACTTGTTGTTGATTACGAACGGAACGCCGCTGTATTCCAACTCCTCTTTGTTTGAGGGAAGTGAAAGTTTATAACCGAGTCCACATACACTGGAAGAAAGCGTCGCCATAATGGTTGCGTCGTGGTTTCCTCTAAAATCGAGGAACTCGCTCAATGTTTCCACTTCTGTTTGTTTGTTGCTTTCCTTGTCTGTTTGTCTTGAAACGTACTTAATTGGCTCGCCAAAGCAATACGAGTTAATAGTTCTTGTGACAGCCCAAGCGTCGTCAACAGTAAGTTTGTTGCTGATGTCGTTGCGTTGCTTTTTGTCTTTCGACCAATAAGATGAGTCGTTGAAGAAAATTCTAAACAATTCGTCTTCTTCTTGCACGTTTTGTTGGTGCACTGAAAGCACGTCATTGAGAATCTGCATAACCGTTAGCGCGTCGACAGCGGCATTGCCCGTCAACTCTCGGTTCGTGCATATGATTTTTCTACCACAATACTTTGTATCCAACGCCAAAATTCAACCTCGCTTGGTTCTTGTCTTAAAAATAGCACCTTTTTTTTATGTTGTCAACACCTATTTTAGATTTTTTTGATAATCTGCCAAAATGTCTTCGAGTTTCATATCTGACCCAATTATGTTGATGTTTGTTTGGCTTCCGTCATCCTCTTTCATTCCGAGAACCGCTTTGCCTAAAAATGCGCCAGCACGAGAGTCGTATTCACCAGTCAACATACCCTGAACAAGTATCGATTTGAACCAATCTTGGATTTGTCTTGCGACTTCGCCTTTATCATTGTTTTCGTATGTCCAGTTGTTAAATGTCTGTGTTGATACGCTTAACATCTTGCACAACGAATAGATTGTTGGTTGGAATCTTGTACTTTCGCTCAACATCAATGTGATTTGGCGTAGCGTATCCATTGCTTCCATTAAATCTTCCGCGCTAACAGATGTACTGCCGCCCTTTCGCTCGACAAAATATTGCATTGGCTTTATGATTTTCCCCTCAATGAAATTTGATTTGTTGCACCGCAAGTCATCAAAGTCTATTTCGGAGATTTCTCGTCTGATTTTGTCAAGATATTCTGTTTTGCAGGTCTCGAAGTCATTGTAGACCATTTCTCGGTTTTTTCTCGGCACTAATTGCGAGTCAAGTTTTGGTTTTCTTGCCATTTTTCACCTCAAAAAGGAAGTTGTTTGTATGTCTTAAGTATATTTTTCGAGTTGACATTGAAAATGAAGTTCTCTGCCACACCACAAATTGAGTCGGGGGCGTCGTCGTGCAAATTTTTAGACACGTCAGCCGAGTATTGCGTCATATTGTTCATAAAAATGCCCATTTGGGTTCTTCCTGCAAACCTGCGCTTTGACGGGAACACAATGTTTTCTTTAACAGTGCCAGCCATAAGCGCGATTCTTTGTGCTTTGTTGACAGTGTTATACTTGGTAATAACCTCGCACCAACGAATGTCAAGTGCCTTGAGCCTCATCTTAATGACTTCTGCCAAACTGCCATCTACGTTTTCTTCTATAATCAATTTAACAATCTTGTTTTTGATAATCTTATTGATAATATCTCCGTACAAGTCGATTGACGCTTTTTGCACAAAAATGCAGTCCGTGAAGTAGAAAAGTTCGTCTTTCTTGTTCTGACGCAGTATTGGCATTGAGAAAAAGTCTTTTGCGCTTCGCCTTGTCGGGTCGATGTACGAAATAGACTGTTCGTTGAGGTCTTCGGTTGGCAATTCGTCGTATGTTTTCAAGAAGTCGTAGTCAAAAATGAGTCCCTCGGCTGGAATTGGCTTTTGCCTCCAAATACACGCATAGCTGTACGGGTCGAGACCATTTCGTTTTTGCACTAACGCTTCGGTGCTAATAAACTCGGGGTATGCGCTTTCACCAAACTCGTTCTCGCAGTCATTTATTATAACTATCGTTTTGTTGTCCGCACTAATATATGTATTCTTGAAGCGAGGGTCTGGGCGTGCGCCATTCATTGCCAGCCCGATTTCTTGGGCAAACACGTCGTTCGGGTTGAACATTGTGCCAGTAAGCAAAATGAGCTGGTCGTCTTGTTCTTCAAAACGGTCTGAAAAGTCGCCCCTAAACAACTGAACAATGTCGTTATGCAGTTTAGAGTTCGTTGCTTCTTGTTGACCGCGAGATGGGTCGTCCATTGCAGCCACACAACAACGCACAGAGTTAATTGCAGAGTCTCTTGTCTTAAAAACAGTAGCCGTAGGAGTGTACTTGACACCATTTATAATCCATTCTTCGTCTGATGACTTGCTAAAAGGTCTATACATTCCATTGATTATCAGTTGCCTATTCTCTGGATATATATCAATGATTCTCTTGTTCTCAATTAGGTTCTTAGTTTGCGCTGATTGTGCAAATATATTGCCCTGTTCGTTGCCTACACGCAGGAATCCGCCTTTCTCATAGATAATCCACGCCAATTCAGAGTACATCTCGTTCATTGTGTTGACAAGATATGATTTTCCGCTCGATGGAAACGTGGAAAACACGATTTTTGAGGGCGTGAACTGGTAATTTTGGTCGGAAGTCGGCATTTTTAGCCCAAAACGACCGAGCAAACCTTGATTGAACCACCAAATTGCCGATTCGAGTATGCGTTTACGACTTGGGTATGCTTTTTTGGTCTTGTCACGCTCCAAATATTGTATGTTGTACTCAATAAAGTAGCGAGCCGCTATTGCCATTTGTTCCCAACGCAACACGTCGTATATATATGCCAAGTGGCTGTACCGTTTTACCGAACCATCTTGCTGCCGTTGTTCCGTGTTCTCGTCTTGCAAGCCACACCACTCTTTAACCCACGCAGAAGTCGCAAAATACTTGTAACAGTATTCGAGCATTTCCTCTATTTTTCGCATTGTGTGCGTATAAGCATAGCAACTCGCCCGAAAATCGTTTAACTTGTACATTAAATTGACGAGCCTACACTCTGTCACCAAAGCATTAAACTCGTCTTTTAGTGAATACTTCGCAAAGCTGTACGTCCGCAATGGGTTCTTCCCCGCAACCTTTTTGAAGTTATATTCTATTTCCTTGAGGTCGTCTCCCTCGTACTTGTGCTTGTCGTGCATATGCAATGTGTATCGTCATTTTCAAGAAAACTTAAATCTATGCCGTGGTAGTTGCTCATCGCCTTGACCATACTTGGCGACACCCGCCCGTTCTCAAGCCGACACATAAAAGCGTGGTAGTTCGCCCCAATAAGCGCGCAATACTCTTTCCACGTCTTGCAACCCGCGGACTCCCGCAACTTGTCAACCCAATCTACTCTTTCTGTCGACATCTTGTAAAAACAGTATGTGGTTCACGCCCAACGAGCGGCAAAACCGCTTAATGTCGTTATATGTCCACTCCGCGTCATCTTTGTGATTCAAGTAAAAGTTCATATTTTGTTTTGTAGACAAGCCGAGTTCGCGCGCCAAGCTCTCATATGTGTAGTGGCTTCTCTTGACTTCTTCTTTAAGCGCAGCCGAAATATACTTACTCATCGTCGCCGCCCTCCCCGCAGTAATTCATAATGTAATACTCGCACACGTTTTTATGCACGCACTCAATTTCGTAGTGCACTCCAACTTTTTTCCCGTCAACAACGCTGCTGTACTTGCTAAGCTCCAGCTCTTTGTACGGGCATTGTCTGCACCTACTGCTCATTTCAATCATAAACGTTCCTGTTCTCATTGTCGTATTTTCCTCCGACTTGGTTTTTTGTTGGCACGCAGGCAAGGACTCGAACCTCGACAAACGGTTTTGGAGACCGTCGTACTTCCATTATACTACCAGCGTATACAAGGAGGAGTGCCGCCGCCAGTGAGGTGTTCTGGCTTTTGTTTATTTGTTGGCTCGGCAGGGAGAAAATGTTAAAAACCCATAAGCCAAGCGGCACGTTTTTAGTTTTTGTCTTTGAAAACTCGTATAGAATAGTCGTCTTCCGTTATTTCTTTCCGCTTGTTCAGGCGGTTTATTGTTTCTATGTGCCCGCACTCGGGACACTCCACATACTCAATCTTAGATTCGACAGTGCTCGGTATAAACAATGAGAACAAGTCGTCTCGCAAGTCATACTGCTGAACGTCGCGCTCATCAAACTCGAACACGCACCTGCACTTCCCGCACGTCACCACTCTATTGTCTTTGCCACTCGTTATTACTTTCACAGCCTTTCGCCTCCTCATTTTCGCTTCAAGTTTACCACTTGTTTTTCGTCTTGTCAACACCTTTTTTTACGCCAGAGGGCGACTTTCTTCGCCACCACCAGTTTTGCTAATAAAAAAGTAGGTTGTTGCCCTACTCTCCGTCGTAATTGCTTGCTTTTACGCTTACTCTTGCTTTTGTGATTTTTTGACCCCAGTGTACCGCTCCACAATTTTTTCGAGGTCTTCTTTGCTTACAAACTTGATGTACGACAAGCATTTTGTGCAGTATGCCACGGTGTTCACCTTGATTCTGTAAAGCGAGAACTCACGACAACCACATTTTGGACAAACTATCCCATTGTATGTCGCTTTTGGTATTAACTCTGTGTAACCAACTCGTTTTTGAAGAGTTTTTTCACTTGGGTATTTGATTTGTCGCTTCATATAGTTTTTGCTTTTGTTTTTCGTGTTCTTGTTTCCCATACTCACCAACCGTCTTGCCATTTTTTAAGCAATGCTCTTGAAGTTAGACAGTATTTGCCTGCTTCAACACAAGCAAACACCGCATAACGTAATAGGCTTGCCACAATTTGAAGTTTCTGCCCATTTCATTAGTCACCCGCAGTCCGAGCATTTCAGCCCGATGTTAGCACCCGCACCTCTGTCCTTGGGTATTGCCAACAATTTGTCTGTCAGAGGCTTCCAGCCACAAGCACCGTATTCTTTTATGCAGGTTAATTTGGTGACCACTATCCTGCTCACGAAACAACTCCACGGGGTGACACGCTTCTGTTGCCCGAGCAGATTTTACGCATTTAGGCTCTGCCACACCAACGGTTTTTAACGAGGTCGTATGTTTGCCTCGGCATATAAAGAAAGGACACTGTGTCAGTCACGGTTTCCACAATGTCCTCAATATACCCAGTATTTACAATACATAGTACCTATTTTTTCGACTCTTTGAACGCCGTGACCTGTTCCTTTCGTCTTTTTCTACACCCAGTATACACCCAGTTTGACCCAATGTCAAGCGTTTTTACCAAAAAATTTTTAGGGGACTTTTTGCACCCCGTTCGCCCCCACCTCTGCCCCCTAATTCCCGCTCTTTCCACTGGTAAATGTATAGTTTGAGTTTTACTATAGCTATTTATTAGAATTGTACGTAGAGGTGACACCCCCCCCGCCGAGGCACTTTCAATACCCTGACCCCCTTGCACATATAAGGAATCGCGCGCGTGTGCATATACAACGGCGCAAACGGCAACCGCAAACGCAAACGGCAATATAAAGCCGCCAAACGTGGCAAAAACGAGCGCAAGCGCACAACTAGACTAACAACCCGACCGCAAGCGCAAACACCGCTTAAAACGCTTTACACGGCGTCGGCGGTTCAGTTCACGCAAGCGGAGCACCAACACCAAAGAAAACATACACATTGTACAATAACCACACAAAAACAAGCCGACTGTCGACAAACCACACAAAAACGCAAAACTGTCTATAAAAACGAGTGAAAAAACGCTTGCAATGCAGTTCAGGCGGGTGTAGTATAAGCTTGCTAGCAACGAGGGCGGGTCGTTGCGGACGGGTCGGTCGCCTCATAACCGACAGCGAGGACAGCTAAGTCTAAAATTTTTGACAATCAAAAAATCAAGTCGGAGGGACAAAAAATGAAAAAATTTACTTTTAGCAACAAGGGCAGCAACATCAACGCAACAATCGACAACGGAGTCGTCACATACGAGGACGGCAACAACTACACAATATCGGCACGCTATGGCGCAGAAGGCATTTCAGGCGCATACATAACCGTCGACGGTGTGACGTATTCACTCAAAGCTGCGGAGTTTAAGCAAGTCGCAGACGAGCTCGTTCCGTATATTCAAGCGCAACCGAAAAAAGAGCGCAAGGCGGACGGCGGAGCGGTCAAAGCTAAAAATCTTGTCAAACTTGCAAGCGCAAGCGACAACCGTCTAGCAGCTCTATTGTGTGACGGCTTTTTTGCAAAGTGTGAGACTTGCAAGCAATACGGCGCAAGCATTGAGCAAATCGAGAGGGCGCAAGCGTTAGCAGTGCAAGCATTGACGGACGGTGACGTATACGCAAAGCTGTGTGCAAGCGTTGAGGCAGAGCTCGCCGTTGAACGTGAGAGAGAAGCTGCAGAACGTGCAGAACGTGAACGCAAAGCCAAAGAGGCGGCGCAAGATAAAATTATTGTCGGTATTATGGGAGCATACGGAGTGAACCGTGCGACAGCTGAGGCAATGGCGCAAGCGTTAGCAAGCGTAAACATCGAGCTCCCGCAAGCGTAACCGCAAGCGACAGCAACCACAACCACAAGCAAGACGGACGGGCATCTGCCCGCCGTTTTTGCGTATTGCCGAGTCGGGCGTCAAGATGTTTATAAATGCTAAACTTTTTGATTGCCCGATTCCCACGAGGCAAATTATTATTTTGCGAGGTAAATTATTATGACGTCAGAATTAGATGTAAAATTATTATCTTTGAGGCGCGATGTTATCAACAAGCGTTACGGCAACCAAAGCGTCGATGTGCGCAGTTCAATAAAAAGATACAAAGACACGCTTTCGCTCGGCGTAAATTTTGATTCGCACGGCAAAGCAATCATCAATAATTATAAGCGGGCGTTCAGAGATGAACTCGCAGAGGCAGGTTTGATATGAACAAATCAATCGTTGGCATAGCAAAGATGATTGTTCTGCGCCGAGATACGTCTGACGCAGGGGCAACGGTTCTCAAATCAGATTATCTGAAAGGGCGAGTCGCCGAGGGTGATTATATCTTGGAGCAGCTCCGAGTGTTTTTCCCAGATGAAGTCGCCCAAGCAAAATCAGAAATTTATGGAGATTCAGACAAATGACGACATCGCAGTATTTTTACGTACATTATTATGATTGCAACAACCACGCAAGATGTGCGGCGGTATTCGCAGATTCTTTCGAGTCTGCAATCCGCAAACTGTTCATTCGCCATCTCGGCGAGGACATAGCGATTTGCGTGAACTAATAGCCCTCCACTTTTTGTGACGATGTTTTGGGCGGTGTTCATCGTAAAATCAAACCTCCCAACATCTGGCGCACTGGTCAAGAAGCAAGACGGCTGATTCTCAGTCAGCAATCGGGAGTGCAACTCTCTCGTGCGTCACCAAAACCAAACCGATTTGACATCGCAGTAAATGAGTCCTCGTTGTAAGTCGCGATATGGCGCGCTGTAATTCGAGGTTGTAAGCCGAATTCCTCATCACGGGGCGGGGCTGATGTGTAAGCCACTATCCATCGGCTCGGCGTTCTCACGCTCTCGTCGGGCGCAAAAAGCGTGAACCCCACAACCCTCTATCTATATATACTCAGTATATCCTTAGTTATTATGCAGGCAAAGATACGTGCGTGTGCGTTATTTATCTGCCTGTATATAATATTATTTGTCTATATGCAATATATCTGAGTATACTGTGCGTGATATATATAAGAGTATAGGCATAGTTAATAATCTAAGAATGTAACCGACGGAGAGTATATCATAGTGTAGTACGTAGATATGTACGATAGTATAAGTATATAGTGAAGTATCTAAGCTAATAAAGAGTAGATTATACGTCGTTAATAAGTGCAAGTAGTCTATATAGAGTGTAGTAGATTATTGAGTGTACGTTTAATAGCAAAGGCGTATATCGGGCGGGCGGACGTGTGCGCTCGGGCGCGATTAGTTATATAATAAGTAAATACAATTATATATAGTGTATTAGTAGTTTTTAGATAAGAGCGTGCGCGATTATCTTGATTATTGTGTGCTGTATATGTGGAGGTGGATATGAAAACTGAACTTAATCAAAGAGCGTGCGACAACAAGATGTATGACCGCATAATCTATGCAAATGGGTATGAGGTTTATCGTTGGAACAGCGGATTGTACGTTCTGACGAGAGAAACCGAGTATGTGTCAAATCCGTTTATGATGATAGACGGCGAGCCTGTTTTTGACTCGATGCTTTATGTGAACCCGACTACAATCAAGCTTTGCAAGTCGGCGTACAAAAAATTGAGCGAGGTGAAAGGATGAAATATCAAGTAACAAGAATAATACACGAGACAGGCATAAGACCAGATGTAACAACGGAACAGTTTAGGTCGATTGGTAGTGCAATCAATGCGTATGACCATTATAGACAAATATATATGTCTTATGATGGGGTTAAATGTGCAGAGCAGTTCATAGCGGATAAAAAAGCTATATTTTGGGCATCGAAAAACGGTCTTAATGCGAGAATCATATTTGAAGTCGTGGCGGAATAGCCGTGATTATAAAAAAACATTTGGAGGGTATCATTATGCCAAGAGGAGCAAAATCAACAAAACCAACAACGATAAGCAAAATTATCGCCTGCAACGAGAACGTGTATCTTTACGCAAACTATTTTGTGCGAGGAATCAGCATAAGCAACGATAACGTCGTGGTGCGTGTCGGAATGGCACACCGACACGATGGCGGGGTTTCAAATCTCGGCAGGCTTGTGGGCAAAATCGTCGACACCGAACTCATTTTCGACTCAACCGAGCTGAAAACATCGAGTATTCCTGCAATCAATGCGATTGAGCGTGCGGTTGCGGACGTGCTTGCATATTTGAACAAAATCGATCCGTCAGACGAACCGATTGCAACCACCACGATTCCAACCGACGAGGACGAGGACGATGAGGCGGTTGATGTTTCTGACGTAAAGTAAGTGTTGGTTATTCCGATGACCAAAGCGAGCAAACTTGTCGGGGCAAAAATCGGCAAAGACACAATTTCATCTGTAAGCCTGTTCACGCTTGATGGCGAGTGGCGTATTGCGCTTGCAATCAACGACGGCGATTGTTATGTGCAAGCAAAAACGCTGTTCGGGTGCGATGTAGAGGTGAGCGAGGAATGAGCGCAGAATTATCGGTTGGAGACCGAATCTTGTTAAAGCCGCTTGAAGATGTGCGTAGAACACATACAATGGATGCTTTGGGATTAAACGAAAATATGGTAAAATGTTTCGGCAAGTGGCACTTTATAACATCTGTTTGCAAACATGACGATTTTACCTGTTTTAGAATCGGTGACGGTTATATGTACGCCAAAGATTGGATTGAGGCGAGAATAACTACGTGCGATTTAGAAAGCGAGGTGATTCTATGAGAATTACAGATTTACACTCGGGTAGTGCGATAATCTTAAAACCCAAAAAAGAGTGTGTAGAAACCACTTTGTCGATTCCATATATCGGTGTTTTTGACAACAAAATTCACATTGTAGAGAGAATAGCGTTTCAAGATAATTGTTTCAAAGTAAGCGATGATGATTATTGGTATCACATCGATTGGGTAAAACTGATTGTGACAGATGATGTTGAATCAGAGTTAATAATTTAGGTTAAAGCGTGGAAGTCACGATTTAATAAAAAAATAAAAGCCATACAGGAGGTAGATTTTATGGCAAGAACAAAATCAGTATCAAAATTCACGAAATCCGATTTGAAGTCGGGAATGGTTGTCGAGTACGCAAACGGCAAACGCAGATTGGTTGTGCTTGACTTCCTCGATGTGGGCGACGTTCTTTTTGGTTCGGGCGCAGGCGAGAGATTCACAAAACTTGCGAATTTCAATGATGACCTCACGCACAAAACAAAAGACTCCCTTGACATCGTTGCGGTTTATGCGCACAGAACGGACAGCAAGGCAGACGGCAATCTTTATGACGACGACGATTTGCTTTGCAACCTTACCGATGTGGACGACGATGATGACGACTACGAGGCGGAGGACATTTCGCTCAAAGACTTCTGCGACACATACGGTTTCAGAATCAAGCGTGCATAACGACACGCAAATCTATGGGGGCGGGGCAAAACTCGCTCCCATACACCCCACAAAATTTTCGGAGGCATCGAAATGATGACAATTAAACAAAAAAGAATCTACCACTGCTCGACCAAATCTGCGGTTCGAGAATTTTTAACACTTGCGAAAAAACAGGGATATACTTGGAAGAATGACCGAGAAATCGAAGTTGACCGAGATATATCAATTTACGATACATATGAGGCAGAAACTTGCTTCAAGACAAACACGGGCAAACTATCTTTTGGCGCTATGAGCGGCTATCAAGAAAAAGAGCCCGACCGAAAGATTGACGATTTTTTGGAGTTCCCGAAGTTCGACAAGATTTACACGAGCCACGGGAATCAAAAAACGCTCATAAAGATGGTGCACCAACTTTACAAGGACGGATACAAGGCGGTATTGCAAGGCGCACCGCTTACACCCACTGATGTTCTATCGCTTACCACCACGGCACAACTGTCTGATGGTTCACCTCGTGTTATTGCGGTTGACACTGAAAACAAAATCATAAGGCTTTCGACCGAGCATAGAATGAGGTTGAGAGGTTTTGATGGCTTTGACGACTTGGAAATCAATCTCCCGTCACTGCCACCGATTGGTTCAATTGTCAAAATCAAAGGCGAGCAAGAAAGTAGTGACAATGTTTATATACTTTTGGGCGAGAACGATGATTTAACAGGAACTGTATATAATCAAGGTTGTTATTCAAAGCGTGTTGCGCCCGAAAACTGCATTTTGGTTGATGAGTCAGAGGCGAGCGACGACTTTAAGAAGATTGCGGTTGGAGATTTGGTCGCATACAAGTGCGGAATTTTCCGAGTAACAGAGAAAAAACCGTTGTACATCTCGGTGACAGCAGTGTATGTCAAAGAGTATATCAGCGTTGTGGCTCTGAACGGGAAAAATGTGCTTTTCTACAATGCTCCGATACGAGTTTTAGATGAGAACGACAAAACAAGCAAATACAAGGTCGGCGATGTATACAAAATTAACGGCTACTACTACAAAATCACAGATGCGAACAGCATTTTTGTTTCGGCAGTAAGGGCAGGGAACACATCTGTTGAAACTTGGACGAGCGCAGATTTTGAATGTAAGAATCCGACAAGAGTAGAGTACACGCCGTTTGAACCTAAACCAGATGCGGTGGTTATGCCTGAAAGCGAACTTGGAGATTTGTGCGACAAGGCGGTCACGGTATTCAAGGAACACGGATACGAGGACGCAACTCACGACGGTGTGATGGCGTGGCTCAAAAAGTGGAACAAATCAAAAGGTTGGCTCGCAAGCATACTCCGAAAACATCACGCTTGGGACGAAAAGAATTTGTGCGTGTCTGACATCTTCGAGGAAGAGCGCACGACAACCGAGAGCAAGAGATGGGACGCGGTTGTGACTTTTGCTAATTGGGTTTATCACAATTCTACCGACCGCACATTGTACAATATCCTTTGCAGTGGCGATTCAAGTTTTTGCACGCGATGCAAGAGTGTAACATCTTCGTTTAAGGAAAGCGCAGAGAAATTCATATCGGGCGCAAAAGTAAGCGTGGGCGCAAAGTACACAAGGGCTATTCGTCAATTGTGTGGTGCGATAGGACTAACAAAGTGCGATGATTTTGAAAAACAATTCGCTACGCTTTCCGACGCTTTCTCGGACGGAAAAGTTAAGAGAAGATACTGCTTGTCAATCAACCCGCTCGACTTCTTGTTGATGTCAAACGGAAACTCGTGGAGCAGTTGCCACTTTTTGGAGTACGGAAATTCAAACAAATGTTATCAAACAGGCACAATGTCGTACCCAATGGACAAAGTGACGATGATTCTCTTCACGGTCGACAACATTAAAGGAGATGGAGACTTCTATACATACCCGAAACTTCATCGACAACTCTTTATGTACTCGTCGAAGTTCTTAATGCAATCAAGATTGTATCCGAGCTGGACAGACAAAGCATACTCTACGCTCACGAGAGATACTGTAAGGGGCATAATAGACGAGTGCGAGGGCAACAAAGACAAAGAGGACATTTGGGGAATGGTTAGATGGAATGTTACGAGCGGTTCGAGAAAGTTTTTCGCGACCGCACCGAAATCGCTTCACTATCAAGATTATGTGTATGAGTACAACATAAATATCATACCGAAAGCGGGCGTGTCAATTCCAGAATATTACGACGATGTGAATCCGTTTGAACTTCCAGAGATTGGCGGAACTATCGTGTGCCCTAAATGCGGAAAAGAACACAACAATAATTCGCACTGTTGTTACTGCAATGAATGTCACGACAGATACTATTAATCAGGAGATGCAAAGATGAACAAGAAAACGATTGAAAATATATTCAAAGCAACACAAACCGAGTTGAAATCTGCGCTCGAAACCTATCTGACAGGCGGTGGGCGAGAGATTTTGTCGCAAGATGGGTTCTTGTACTCGAAAGGCACGCACCCTGTTTTGCTCGTGGCTCATATGGACACGGTTCACAAGGAATCACCAAAAACGATTTTGTACTCAAAGGACGGGAAAACCATTATGTCTTTGGAGGGAATCGGTGGCGATGACAGATGTGGAATAATTATGATTCTCGAGATTTTGCAAAAATACGATTGTTCGGTCGTGTTCTTGGAAGATGAAGAAATTGGTTGTGTGGGCGCACGCAAGTTTTGCAATGCTGAAATCGACCTCGGAGACATCAATTATGCTGTCGAGTTTGATAGAAAAGGCGGGAACGACTATGTGTTCTACAAAGATTACAACAAAGATTTCGAGACTCACATCAAAAAGTTCGGTTTTGTCAAAGCGACAGGCTCTTGCTCGGACATTTCGCACATTGCGCCTGCGTTCAAAATTGAGGCAGTCAACATTTCGTGCGGATACTATTGCCCACATTGTTGGTATGAGTATGTGAAACTTGACGAGATGTACGACATTATTGAGCGAGCGACAAAAATGATTGGGGCAAAGACCGAGAGGTTCGATTATGTCGAGCCGCAATATTCCAAAAGCGTGGTTACACCAAAAATCACGTACTTTGACGATAACTATTACCAAACATCGTTCTACGACAAAACGTGGTATCACGACAGCGTACCCAAAAAAGAAGAAGACCCGATTTGGCTTACACCCGACCAAGTAATCCTCATTGTCGGTAAAAAGCAAGTCGAGTTTGATAGAATCTATATGGACAACAAGGGTAAAATCTTTGAGGATAAAAACTTAAAACACGAGTTGAAAGACGCATTTTTGATTGGGACTCAATATCATTATACCCAAACTTATTGGGGAGTCACGAGAGATTACCCGAAACAAACTTACAAGTTGGAGGCAAAAGATGATTGTGGAAAGAAAAATCCGTACTATGTGGACTACCTGCAAGCATTGTTGTGGGTAGATGGCGAAGAAAAAAAGTTTGACCGAGTGTTTATTGATTCGAGCAACACGATTTACAAGGACATTTGGCTCAAACAAAAGTACGAGGGGGCGAAGTTGGTGTCAATAATCGACGGTGGTTTCCTCGACTACAACGATATTGCAGAGTTTTATCCAGAACAAACTTATATTCTTACGAATAACTGAGGAAAGAAAAAATGAGGTTTGAAAGAGGACAAAAAGTCAAAATAATGACAAAAGATGAAATGGAAGAGTCTAACATTCCACGTTCTGCAATCGAAAAGGTTAAGAGATATGCAGGGCAAACAATCACTATGGACACTAATTATGATATTTGGGTGGGCGGTATGTTTTGTGCAAAAACAAATGACGAGTGCGAGCATTTCGTGTGGATGTCTGCCCGATTCCTTGATATGCGCGAGGTGGTGTTATGAAATATTATGCGCACCTTTTCAGTTGGGGCGGTGACGAAGATGTTGTCGAGATTGACAAGCGAGATATTGACGACATTGTTATTGCCGTTGAGCGTCAAGCGTATGTTCGTGTCGGCAACAGAATAATAAACGGAAGTCTTTACCGCACGGTTGAAATCTTGGAGGCTGACATTGGAACAACGGATAAGTAGACAAGAACACACCTGCCAAAAGTGCGGGCGGACAATAAAGAAAGGCGAAACCGTGATTTATGCACAACCGAGAGGACTAAAAGCGTTTTATAGGTGCGTAGATTGCGGTTTGTACCAAGAGGAGATTTTTGAAATGCAAGCCGAACAATGGCAAAGGAGAGATAACTATGGGCACAGTTGGAAACGATAATGAACGACTCAAAATTTTGTTGTACAATGCGGTCGAGATAATCTATAAAACTTGGTATCAAGATGTGGATTATGCGACATTCGTAGATGGAATAAAGGACGATATCGGAATCACGAAAGCAGAACTTGACGAAATAGGGTTCACGAATTGGGAAGTTTGCGACGAAGTTATCGTAGAAGATGAGCCAGCCCCAAAGTTTTGGGAAGATTTTACGCAAGCCGAGGCTTTTGGCACAACAAGCATACGGACAAGGTTCGGTTTGGCGTTCGATAAATACAAGGACAACCCAGAGGTTATGGCAGATTTGGTGTCGACAGCCAAAGTGAAAGCCTCTATGCAAAAAGTTAGCAATCACGCTTTTTCTGAACTTTACGATGAGTTGTGGAAAAAAGCAGAGGACTATGCTACAATGAATTATGACAGCAAAGATCTTAATGAGTTTTTGAAGTGCTTAGGAGGATATGGACTGTGCTAAAAAGAATAAGAATCGAGGACAGCGTAACAGGCGGTCACGGCGAAGTTTTTACAAATGTTGATTGCATTAACGAACTGCGCGACTTCCTAAAAGCGTATGCGAATGCACGCGATGTGAACAACGACGAGGGGAAAACGTTTTTGTTTTTCGGGTGGGAGTTTGATTCAGAGGACAGCCTTGTGGACTTGTTAGACTTTTTTGGGTCGTGCGTTACGGTTAGACCAGATGACATATTCGAGGTAGTAGATTTTGGAGGCGAAATACAAATATGATTTGCGACAAATACACGAGTAAATGGGCAACCGATGTGCAAAAAGCATATAAAGAGGCATACAAAAAAGGACAACTTGACGCTCTCAAACAATTATAAGATAAATGTGCTGGAGTTTATGAAGAATATATCCCAGAAATAATAGACGAATACATAGAGGAGTTGGAAGATGAATAGCAGACATTATGAAACACTATCGGCATTACGGTATGCAAACAGTGTTTTAGAGTATGTAAAGACAGGAAAAACAAATAACTCGCTTGTAAGGCGGGAAGAATTGCGGTACAAAAAAAGAGTTTACCGTCAGTCAAGACCGAGAAAAACGAGGATGGTGTGAAGTATGAAAACTGAACAAGAACAAATCGAAAAAATTACAAGTATTATTGTCGAAACTTTACAAGATAAAAGAGTCGAAAATGGTACGACTTTTGTAACGTATCTTCCAAGCCTTTTTGGAAATAATCCTGACAAAGAAAAGGAAGTAGCCGAAGCACTTATCGAAAACGGTTACGGCGACGTTTCTGAGTATAAAGCCGAGATTGAGCGGTTGAAAGCGGAGTATGAAAAGCTGCAAACTAATGCGGAAATACTTGCAAGTGGTGTAAGGGATTTGAATCATGAAAACTATGAACTGACCCAAAAACTTGCAAAACAAACACGAATTGCACGAGATGCGAATGCTAAATGTACTGGCGCAGAAAGATATTTGAGACCATTTCAATACAAAGCAGACCGACTTGAAACTAAATGCAACGACCTTAAGAGATTGAGCGACTGGCAAAGAGAAGAAATTAAAAGGTTGAAAGCAGAAGTGAACAAAGGGTGTGACAACTGTGAAACGGTCAAGCAAGCGCAAATAGATGCACTGACAAAGTTGAAAGATAGTTATGGACTATACTATTTGAGTGCGTTTGGTGTAAAAGAGAGAATGCTTGCGGACATACTCAATCCAATGATAGAGGAGTTAAAGAAATGATAACAGCAAAAGTAATTAGAAAAAGCCAAAACGATGCGTGGCTCAATCACGATTTGGAATATGGCAAAACGCATGAAGTCGAAGACATTATTGTGGGGCAATCGTTTACAAGTATTTATCTAAAAGATATGAGAAATGCTTATAATAGTGTCATTTTTGAGTTCTATGAAGATGGTAAGCCGCTGGATATTTATCGCGACACACGTTTCAATAGTTATATTTGAGGAGGTAGAAGCGCAATGACAAAAGAAGATATTAAAGAAGCATTAGAGGCTTGCGGTGCCATTAACAGCCCTTGCGTCAACTGCCCATACAAGGACGTTGAAAATTGTTACGACACGCTAAATAATGACGCTCGTAAACTTATTATTGCACAAGAGAGTGAGATTGACAGGCTAAAAGCTAAGGATGAAGAAACGTGTTTGAAGTGCATTGAATCGAAGCATGCTACAGCAGAAGAGTATGCAGAACTCCAAGAAGAATTCGCAAACTATCAACTTGCGAGTGATAAAGAAATTAGAGCGCAAGTCAAACAAGCGCAAATCGATGTGCTTAAAGAGTTAAAAACAAGACACGATTATGCAATTAAGAATATGGGCTATCCGTGGGATATTGCTCAACAAATCGACGAACTCATCAAGGAGGTAGAAAATGAGTAAAAAGACTAATAACCCGAAACAAACTAAGTGGAAACTCTTGTTGGTAGAGGACGGCTCTATCGACATTGACGAACTTCAACAGTTTTTCGATGAGCAAAATATGAAGATAAAAATAGTCATTTACAGGCAAGGTTCGCCCAAACCTGAATTGAAAGATTTTTAAGGCGGTGCAAAATGATAAGTAACATTGTAAAGAACATATTTGGAGTACTGTTTAATATGTTTTTAGTCTTGTGTTATATTGTAGGTCTTATAATTGCATCGGTTGAGCTTGCGACAAGCGGTGAATTGTCACTCATTGCTTATATTGTAGTATGTATAATCAGTGTTTCGGTTTTTATGACGTTTGCAGTGATGTCCATACGAGAGATAATCGATGATTGCCGTGAAATTGACAAAATATTAAAGGAGGTGCAAAATGCCGAAGATAAGAGTTGAAATCGAAGTGCCAAGTGGTGAATGTGATAGTTGTAGACTATTAGATGAATTTGGTTGCTGTTTGCTGTTTGAAAAGGAACTTAACCATCGTGAAGTATTAGACGACTGGGGCTTTAGCTGGGATACAGTTGAACGTTGCGACGAGTGCATACAAGCAGAGGTGAAAGATGCGTAAGATATTGGTTGAAGTACCTAAGAATTGTGCATTTTGTATTTATTTGGATTTAGATTCGTACTGGTGTAAACTTTTTTATACAAGCATCTATCCTGATGATGAAGATAAAATTTTAGAACCTTGCTATGAGTGCAAACAATCGGAGGTGAAAGATGAACATAGTAGCAATTAAACGCATCAATGATGATAGCACTATAACCGAAATCAAAGTAGATTGGGACAAAATGCCTTGTAGCAAATGTAAATGGCGATACTCATTTCACTGCCCGCACGGTTGTTGGAATGAGAAAGGCAAATACATAGTATATTAAAGGAGATTGAAGAACAATGAGCAAAGAATACGAAATCATAGAGGCAACGGGCGAGATGTATAAATGCAACGACCACTACCCCGACACATATGCACTCAACATAGAATGGGTTGCAAACGGTATAGGCTTTGGCGAATTGAACATCACATACAACGAAAAGACGGGCAAATGGCGAAAAGACACCGAATATATGTCGGACGAGTTTTGCCAAGCGGTTCTTGCAAAGTGGCTCGCAGATATGGAAAGGAGTTGAATATAAACAAGATGTACTACTACATCGTAAAAGTAAAAGAATACAGCACCGACTGTATCGATTTCATTGTCAAAGCCGACAGTAAAAAGAAAGCGATTGACGTTGCGTACAAAGAGGTTGTGCGTATATACCCGCCCGATTATATGCGGTCACGCTTGTATGAGCCGTACCACAAGAAAGACATCTCTGTGTTGCGCATTGACAAGTTGCTGTTCAACGAGGACGGACTTACGGACATATATATGGGTTAGATTTATATGAGGAATAACAATGAATCTTTTAGCAATACTGTTATCAATTTTGAGTTTTCTCGCGTTGACTTGGCTATTTGGAGGTGGGATTAAATGAAAAGACTTTATTTCAAAGATAACAAAGGGAACACGAGGTTGCTCGACTATCCAGCAGATACGGAAGAACAAGTTATGGTAGGAATCTATGATTTTTGCAAACAGCACAAATTCAAGCCGTTTTATGTGAGGACGTGGAAGAAAAACGAAAAGTGGTATTACGACGTTGGCTCGTACACGGAGTTTTTTGTTTGGGCGGACGAAAGCGATATGGAGGTGAAAGACGATGCCAACCATTGAGTACAAATTCAAAGTGGGGCAACTCGTCACTGTCAAAAACTGGGGCAAAGCGTACTCACGTTATACGGACTGGTTTTATGATAACAACGTGAAATATTTGCGAGATAAGTTTGAATACGGCTATTTTGAAACACACCCCTATCCGCCTAAAACGCTTGTTTTTAGGGTGGTAGCAAGAGGGACAAGCAGAGCGTCAAGCAAGACTATTATTTATGCGATACAAGCAATCGAGAGCACCAAGTTTATGCGACACGAACAAGTCTTTTTGGTCGAGGAATGTGGGCTTGAAAAATGCTCGGGAACGGAGGTGATAATATGAGTTACTTTACAACAAAATGCGACTTTTACGATGACGTAGAATCTATGTCGGGCGGTTTTAAGGCTTGGTTTGAACGGCACAACCGAAACGTTGAAATAGAGGTTGACAGCAAACATTTTATGGTGTCGTGTCGAGACGATGTTCTTCCGTACTACACAAGAATTGTTTGTGTTATGTGCGCAAATAAAGGACACGCGTACTACAAATTGTCATCAATTCCGTACACGCAAGAGATGATTGAGGAACGAAAAAAATGGATTGAAAAGAACAAAAAGGACATTAAACGGTGGAGCAAAAACCCAGAGAAAAACCAACGCAAAATTGCTTGGGCTGAAAAAGACATTAGGTCTTTGGAGAGATGTATAAAGTGGATTGAGGATTTGGAACAAAAATTTGCGAAATACGTTGAGCTGAACAGGGGGAAAGATGAGGAAGTGTGGCTTTGGTGACACTATAAAAAACAACAAAACTATTGACTTTGAGCCGATTCTATGGTATAATAAATACAATAAGAGGAGGCGACGATGTACTTTTTAATATTCATATTTATATTCTTAGTATTCTTACGAGGCAAGTAATGGCAAACGTAAAATTTGACAAAGACACACACACATACACAATAGCCGACGAGGCATATCCGAGCGTGACCGAGATTTGTGAACCCATAAGTTTCAAGAAATTGGACGCATTGTCGAAGCAAATATTGGATAACGCTGCACGGCGTGGCGCAAAAGTTCACGAGGCTATAAGCGAGTTCGTTCTAACGGACGAGTACGACATAGAAGAAATGGAATCGGACTTAATTCCGTACTTTGCCGCATTTATCGAATGGTGGAATACTTACCGCCCAACAACGCTGTTTAGCGAGTTCATACTTGGCGACGCTAATCTTGGCTATTGTGGAACGTGCGATTTTATAGGTCGGGTGGACGGAAAAATAGTTTTGATTGACTTCAAGACAACATCTTCTGTAGACGTAAAATATTTGGCTGTTCAACTTGCTGGGTACAAGCGACTGTTAGACGCACGAGGTATAAATATAGACGAGGCATATGTGTTGCACCTAAAAAAGACTGGTGCATACTCATACCGAAAAATTGAGCCAGACTACGAATGGTTCGATATTTTACAAGCACACAATAAAAAAATGAGGTGTAAAAATGGCAGAAAATGATTTGATAATGTACGAGCAACCAGCAGTTGTTTCGGCACTCAAACGCAACAATTATGTGGTTGAGATTGGAGATAAGTCGGTATTGCTTAAACGTGACATCGACTTCGGTAAGTACGGAAAAGCAAAATCTCCGTCGCTTATGAAATCAGGCGCGGAGAAGATTCTTACGGCGTTCGGTCTCCCATACGATGTCCAAATTGTAGATTCTTACAAAGACTACAAGTCTGGATTCTTTTACTATGAGTGTAAGGCGACCGCATATTTTAACGGGACACCAGTGCGAGTAGGTGTTGGTTGTGCAAACACGAGTGAATCGTCAAACGGCACTGCAAACGGCTTTAACCAAGCAAATTCGGCACTCAAAAAAGCAAAAAAGAGGGCTGTTGTTGACCTTGCACTAACTTTGGGCAGTTTAAGCGACTGTTTCACACAAGACTTCGAGGACGAAAATTTTGTGAACGATGAAGTAAGCAAGAAAGTTCAAAGCGACGATGACTACATCACCACAAAACAAGCGCAACGCATATACGCACTTGCGGCAATCAACGACATTTCACGAGAAAAGGCAAAATCTCTGCTAATTTCGTGGGGTGTTGAATCAACGAAACTAATAAAACTTAAAGACTACGACGCAATTTGCGAGAAAATGCAAAACTACCGAGAGTCTACGGAGGAACAAAACAATGATTAAAGCAAACAAAAGTTACAAGGTTTACGACGTGCGAAAAGGCAAAACCAACAATTCGCACTATACAATCGTAAAAATCAAAGAGTCGATACCAAAAGGAGATGGCTCATTTTTATCCGAGTATTACTCGGTATATGTCAACGCAGATATAGATGTGTATGTGAACGCAAACATTATCTTCACAATCATCGATGGAGTGCGCAAGAAAACGACAAACTATAACGGCAAGTTTTATAACGAGTGTACGCTGTTTGTTTCACCCGAAAATTTCCGTGTTGAGACGCTTGGGGACGCTCCCTCTGGCGGTGACAAGCCTGCGAGCGAGTCGGACTTGCCGTTCTGACGGCGTGTAATAGGGCAAAAACGGGCGTTGGGCTTAAATTCGACTACTTGTTCGGTTTTGGGCTTAACCCCGCTTAAAACTCAAATTAGGCGGTGGTGCTTATGGCATACATTTTAGTTGACACGCGCGAAAAAGACAACGACTATGTGCTAAAAGACTTCAAACGACTACAATACAACTACGAGAAAATCAAATTAGATGAGGGAGATTATCAAAGTTCGTTTAATCCAAACTGTGTAATAGATTTGAAAAACGGACTAATCGAGGTTCAATCTAACATTGCTGGAACAAAAAGCGGTAAAGATAGGTTTCTTCGAGAAGTACAAAGGTGCATTGACAATGGAAAAAAACTCATTGTTCTCGTGCGTGAGGAAGTCATCTATAATGTGTATGGCGTTCAATTTTGGCGGTCGCCAACCCACGAGGTTTATGACGCACGCAAAGGGAAATATATCGATAAGCCATTCACCAAAGTATCTGGAAAGTTTTTGATGAAAGTTATGGAACGATACTCCCGAGATTATGGAATTGAATGGAGATTTTGTAAGCGCAAAGACACCGCCACCGAAATAGTAAAACTACTAAACTTTAATGGAGGAAAAATCAACAAAAATGGCTACTAAAATACCGACCGATTCCGAGTTTTGGTCTAATAAAATAACTTGGTATGTTGTTAAACATAGAATGAGCTATAAAAGATTTGCCGAATTGTGTGGCTGCCACGAACAGTCGTTGTATGCAATAGTTGGCGAAAAAACAAAAAAAGTCACCCCAAAAATGCTCGGAAAGTTGCTCCAAGTGCTTGACACCGAAGAGCCGCCGTGCTATAATTAAGGGGAACTTTGGGACAAGAGTTCATACCAAACAAAATCCTCGGACTATTGAGTGGTTGCGATAATTCGAGAAAAACTGAATAGAACGAGGATAGAAACCCTCAACCGCGACCGCCAACCACATTAGGTCAAAGTTGGGGGGTTTTCATATAAAGGAGCAAATTATGAAATACACAATAGAGGGTTTTAATCAAGCATATGCAACAACTCTAACAGCGGAAACCACTATAAACGGGAAAACAGTAACCCGAAAAATAGATTGCACCGACCTTGTTTTGTTGCGCTGGTTTGTCGACTTTTACCCCAAAATGAAAAAAGTTGAAATCGACGGGAAACAATACGCTTTTGTTTCTCATAAAAAGGTTCTTGATGATATTCCTATTCTTGGTGTTACACCAAAGGCAATTATAGACAGAATGAAAAAAATGGTTTTCTTTGGTATATTGGATTATAAGTTTTTGAAAGACAATGGTTCAATTTCTGTTTATGGTTTTGGTGAAAACTATATACACTTGGTTGAATCACCCATACAACAACAAACGACAGGGTGTACAAACGATGAGGGGGGTAGCAGTTCAAACGTATACCCCGTAGCCGTTCAACAGCACACCGATTATTCTATTATACATAATTCTATTATAAGTAAAGAAAATATAAAAAGAAACGAAAACATAGTTCAGTCCTCTTTTTTAGCAAACGACGGAAACCAAGTTCAAAACGAAAAGGTCGATTTAGAAACGGTAACTCCGACTACTACGTCATCTTTAATAGCAACTGACGAACAACCGAGTTCACAACAAAAAGCTAATAAAGGAACGGACACCATAGTTATTTCGGCACTAAATGATATATATACGAAAATTGAGTTTATGTACAAAAAGTGTGGTTACAAAGATAAACTTGCAAAGAAAGACACGATTACACGTCTTAAAACTATTTGCAACAACACAAACAGGTCAAAACGACTTCACCCACTTCAAATACTCCTATCATATGGTGCATACCTTGCAGAGTGTCGTAAGTATGGTAAAGATGTACAGTATGTGAAACAAAGCAACTTCTTCTTGACGAGTATGGTGTATGATTATGCTGAAAAAACAGCGAGCGACTTTGAACAACGAGTCGTCGAAAAATATGGCGACGGCTGGAAAAAGTATAAGGTGGTCGATTGACGTGCCTAAAAAAGAGCGAGGTAAGATAAAATGAGTGTTAATAAAAGAGGAAAAATAATCAAGTATTCGTTTTTCACGGACGATAATGCAAGAGAATTTGACGACAAATTAAAAGAAGCGATAAGTGAATTTCAAGAGAAAGATTACTTTGTTGAGGTTCAGTTCTCAATAAATAACTGCTCGTACAGTGCACTTGTCATAGCGAGGGAGCAATGAAAATCGAGCCAAACAATATATACAATGCAAACTGCATAGACGTACTTGACGAAATGATACGCGACGGGCAACAAGTTCAGTTCATACTAACAGACCCTCCGTATGGTATAAACTTTGTGCCACAGCGTAATGATTTTGGTGGAATACAAGGCGACGATTTTACGGACGAAAACCAAGTAAAACTCATTTACGAATACTTCGAGCGGTGCTACCAAGTGCTTGAAAATGACAAGTTTTTGGTGTCGTTTATGGGTTGGAGTACGATACCAACATTTAATGACGCTTTGAAGAAAGCAGGGTTCACGATTAAAAGTATGCCGATTTGGTACAAGAATGTGTGGGGAATGGGCTACTATACCCGACCACAATACGAACCGATGTACTTGTGTATGAAAGGGAAACCGAAACCACCACAATCAGCAATTAGCGACGTGATAAAGGCGGACAAGGTAGTAGACCTAATACACAGTTGTCAAAAACCTATAAATTTGCTGTCGATACTAATAAACACGTTCTCGCAACCAGACGACATTGTGTTTGATGGGTTCGGCGGGAGTTTTAGCACTTGTGTTGCGGCAAGGAAGTGTGGGCGGCAATATATATCTTGCGAACTCGATGAAAAACTGTTCAAAATTGGCGAAAAGAATCTTGAACGAGAAACAAACCAATTATCGCTGTTCGACTTATAAGGAGGAAGTTATGCCACAACAAATAAAAACGTGCAGGCGAAAAACAGATGACGACGAGTTTTATACAATGTACAAAGACGTTGTTCGAGAATTGCATAAGTACGATTTTAGAGGTAAAAAAATAATATGCCCGTGCGACACAAAAGAAAGCAATATATACAAGTATCTAAAAGATTGCTATTATGACGTAAAACAAAGTAGTACTGATTGGAGAAAAGTAGATTATAGCAAATACGACATAGTTATCACAAACCCTCCGTTTTCGCAAGTTAGAGAGTTTATAAGAACGCTTGCCGACAAAAAAATAGACTTTGTTATTATTGTTAGCGACGTGCTTAGGTACAGCATTAAAAACGGGAAAGCAACATTTGGAGTCACGCTATACAAGGGCAAAGACGCACAAAAGTTTCACAGACCAGATGGTAGTATTCAGCCTGTCCACTGCGGTTGGATAGGGACAATACAAGACGATTGGAAAGAAAATCAATGTATTTGCTACTGCAACAAGGAGGAACAATATGCCAAGAGATTATGATGACACAATAGATACAATGCAATATGGAGTGTTACACTTAGGAAGCAATACTGCAAATTCAGATTTTAGAATTACATCAACAATCAAGCGCACATACTTAAACGATGAGTGCGAGGTGTGCGGTGAGCCAATATATTATTCGCAATACCACATATGTAATAGGTGTCGTATAGCTGCCAAAAAATTTAGAGACTGTTTAACCGAGGAGGATTTAAGAAATGTCTGATATTGATGAAAAACTTAAAAAGTACGCAGGGAAATTTGCAGAACGAAAGTTCTTTATAATAGATGATGTCTATGATGAAACTTTTGTAAATGTTTGTCCTATATGTGGAGAGCCGTTCAAAGCAAATTCGTCATTTTCAAAATGCTGCCCTAAGTGTGTAAAAGCGGTAATGAAAATTCGTTCAATGATGACGGAGGAAGAACTTAATGGCTAAAGATTTTGGACAATACCTCGTTAACATTGCGGACGTTCCGTATGTGCGAGAAAGCACCGAGCGCGTGCTGACTGGATTCCAAGACCTTGATTTCTTCAACAAAGGAATTGAGGTTGGGTTGACTGAAATACTGGGGCAGACAAACTGCGTCGACTGTGACACCGAATACTTCAACGGTAGTGAGTGGAAAAAGATAAGCGAATACACGGACGGAGAAAAAGTTTTGCAATTCACGCAAGACCAAAGAGCCGAGTTGGTAACACCGCTTGCATACCACAAAACGGCGTGCGACACGCTTACGCTTATGCAGAACGGAAGAAAGTCAATCAACCAATGTTTGTCTGACGACCACAAGTTCATTTACAGAAGCCACAAGACAAAAAAGATTATGGCTGTAAGGTTTGGTGATATAAAGGAGCGTGTGCCGAGTACCGCAGAAGTAATAACGGCGTTCAATTTTGACAGTTTTGGGGACTTCGAGATTGACGAGTGGCTTTTGCGACTGTTTATTGCCGTTTCGGCTGATGGACATTTCCCAAAGAACAACAGCACTAACTATTGCCAAGTCAATTTGAAACACCAATACAAGAAAGACAGGCTCGAAATGTTGCTCGCAAAGTGTGGCATTGCTTATAGAAAAGTAAAAAACAACCCAAGAGACAAAGCGTTCGACACATACACTTTTTACCCGCCCGAAAAAATCAAAGAGTTCCCGAAAACGTGGTATAATATGACAAAACGCTGTTTCGAGATTATATACGACGAAATTTTCAAGTGGGACGGCGAAGAAGAAAGGCAAAAGGTATACCGCACGATAATCAAGAACAATGCTGATTTCATACAGTTTGTGTGTTCTGCACTTGGAAAGAGAACAAGTATACACACTGATATGAGATTGGGCGGAAAGTTTAAGCACTACTGCTACGTTGTAAGAAGTTGTGGTGGTAACGACTGCTACATCGCTATGAAAAGTTCAAGACCTATTAGTTTTTCGGACTACAAAACGAAAGACGGCTTTATGTATTGCTTTACAGTTCCGAGCGGAATGTTGGTGTTGCGCAGAGAAAACGCAATTAACATAACTGGAAATTGTGGTAAGAGTATATTAACATCGTCATTGATAGGTCGTGCAATCGACCAGCACTACAAGGTCGGAGTGTTCGCTGGCGAGCACAGTTTGAAAACCTACAAACAACTGCTATACCAACAAAATGCTAAGAAAGGTGAGTTTGAGATAATTCCGTTCCACGACGCAAACGGAAACGACACTAACATAGCGGACTGGTTTGTAAACGAGAAAGCGGAGGCACGAATTGCCAAGAAGTTCAACGACAACTTGTTCTTGTTCAATGTTGAAAAGGACGAGAGAGACATAGACACGCTTATCGGCACAATATTGTACGGATACAAGGAACACGGCATACGCTTTTGGGTTATCGACAACCTAATGGAAATCGACAACAAGGCGTCAAACCAATGGCAAGAGCAAACTGGTATCGGAAACAAACTACGCAATGTATTCGTGCAAAACGGGCTGTTCGGGGTTTTGGTAATGCACACCAACAAGAGCGATGTGCTACGAGTGAATATTCGTGACGCTTTTGGCTCGTCGAACATCACGAACAAAGGCTACCGAATTTGGGTTTTGTACCGCAAGGACTATATGTTCGCAAAGCAAGGGCAAGAGCGAGAGCTTGACCGCATAAAACGCGATTTGGCAGCGAATGGCTTTGACTATGACCAATGTGACGGGTTCATTGACACAATTAAAACAAAGGGCAATAGAAACGGCATAATGGGCATTGTATACGACGCCGAAACAAAAACATACAAGCAAGCCCCGAAAATAAGCCAAACCGAGGCTGACAAAATTTATAAAAGAACAGTAAAGCAAGAATCGGTTGACAACATATTCGACGATATGGAGTATGTTGACGAACAAGATGATTTACCATTTTAGGAGCGACAATGGAAGAAATTTGGAAAGACATACCTGATTACGAGGGAATTTATCAAGCGAGCAATTTGGGAAGAATAAGAACCGCACCAGACAAAACGACTTATACCGAATTGCGAGGTGTAAGGCATTGGAAGATGAGAATAATGAAAGGGAAAGGCAATAATAAGCACACTGGCGCAAGAGTTGGTTTGTGGAAAAATGGCAAATGTAAAGATTGGCTTGTCGCAAGACTTGTAGCAATTACATTTTTAGGTAAGCCGAGTGCCGATAAAAATACAGTAAACCATATTAACGGGAATAGGCTTGATAATAGAATTGAAAATCTTGAATGGCTAAGTCTCGCAGATAATATACGGCACGCCGTTGATACAAACCTATGTTCACAAAACAAAATAATAACGCTAATTTCTGGTGAAGAAAAGAAAACATTTCGTTCGTTTTGTACTGCATCAAAATTTTTAGGGAAATGCAATGGTTATGTGTCTAACACGCTAAAATCAAAAAGGAAATTGGTCGGGAGCGACGGAAAAATATGGGACTATATTATAGTCGGAAATAAAAAGAAAAACAAACAGGAGAACAAACAATGAGCAAAGCAAACGAATTTAACGAAAAACAATTTATCCAACAAGGCTGGCAATGCCCGAAATGTGGAGCAATTCTCGCCCCGCACCAAAACCACTGTCCATTTTGTAGCCCGTCGGGATACGGTAGGTCAAATTGGGTCGTTACAACTCCTGCGGTAGTACCATTGATGCAATATACAAACCCAAATCCAAATACAGCAATCTCACTGGGTGACAAGCTAAAAACACAAAATAGCGACAATATAATATATGCAACGCCCTGCGGCAACATAAAGGAGACACAATGAAAAGATTTTTATATACACTTATTCAATGGACGTGGGGTTTCCCGCAAAACTTCGTTGGTCTATTGATGTTTATCGGGTGCAGAATAGCAAAATGCAAAAGCAGGAAATACAAGAACGCTGTCGCAACTAAATGGAGCAACAAATATGGCTCGGTTTCACTCGGTATGTTTATATTTTTGGACAACGACAAAGATGAAACGCTTGCAGCTCACGAATACGGGCACACAATTCAAAGCCTAATTCTCGGGGTTTTCTATCTGTTTGTCATAGGAATTCCGTCTCTTTGCTGGGCTGCGTTTGGGAGTAAGTACAGGACTAAGCACAACAAGACCTACTACGAATTTTACACCGAGAGCTGGGCTAACAAGATTGCGGGGCTTGATAAATACCGCATATTCATTAAAAAGGAGAAATAAAGAATGTTGAAATTTTATATGAAAGACGGGGTTACGCTTAAAAGTAGTGCCGAATATAATTTGAGACAACTTAAAGACCTAATTACCGAAAGGTATACAATTGGTAGCGATGAAATTGTAAAGATATTCAAACTGTCAAATCTCCCTTTGTTCGCATATATTTGCGATATATCTGGGAAAATGATATACATAAATATGGACAATGTACTTTATATAGAGGAGATAGAACAATGAAATTTAGAATAACAGCGTCCGAAATTAGGTGGGCGATTGGGCTTGGGAAAGCGCACGCAAAACTGCTTGTAGAGGGCTACCCGCAATTGAAAGGCAAAGTGAAGATAGACACCACTGGCACACCCGAAACAACAATAGAGTTTAACGACCTCGATGAACTGTTATCACTTGACTGCGACGAAATAATAATTTACAAACAGGCACAGTTTAGCGAAAATGATAAAAAAGACGACGAGTGCGAATACACGATTGAAATTTGCAATTTGTGAAAGGAGGCAAACTATGAAAACTTGTTTTGTAATAAGGTTGGTTGACACTTATGGCGATGAAAGCATCGTCGGTGTGACAATGACGGAAGAAAAAGCCGAGGCAAAAGCCGAGGAGTTCAAAAAGCATATCCGCGAGACGAAGCACTACGACAAGTGTTGCATTTGTGAAAAAAACGGCTGGACGGTTGACGGGAAACGCCCCGAGTGCTATTATAACGACGGCTCGTTTAAGAGCGACGACAGTTGCTGGGAGCAAGAAATCTTCGAGGACGACTCATATTTTTATATAACCGAGGAGGAATTTTATGATTAGTTGCGAAGAAAATAATAGTTGCGAGAAAACTTACACTGTCGAGAAACACGCATTAGAACGCGCTAAAGCCCGTTTTAGCACGCTTTACGCCGTGTTCTGGTTTTGGGCACGAGGCAATGGTTACGACGTTGCTATGGGCGCAATGAAAGAGGCGTGGCAAAAATACGCCGAAACGGAAATGCCAGAACAAGACAAGGTGCTTTTTGAGGGCGAGTTCGGCGAAGATGTACGAAACGAGTTCAACAAATTTTGCGCCGAAAAGTTGGCACAAGAACGAGAAAATAGACAGGAGGAAATAAAAAATGACAAACGAGATGAAACAAAAACTGCAAAGCATTAACGCTACAATTTCGAGCGTTGAAACTGGAGAGAAGTGGGTTGACTCTGATGGGACAATTTACAACATAGAACGAAAACCAATAGACTGGAATTTGATAATAAAAAAGGAGCAATACAGATGAAAAACACAGATTTGCAAAACAGATTAGACAAAGAGAAGTGGTATTGCAGCGAAAGTGCAGGCACTGATTTGAGCGGACAAATGCCGTATTGTGGCTACTGCGTGTTCAGAAAATCGAATGGCGATTGCGTTCAACCCCACAAAAGCAGAGTGGAAAACAGCGACTGCGCCAAAGCGTTCAACAAAATGAGGAAAGGAGCGGCGAAACAATGCAAGTGAGCAACGAGGAATTGTACACTAAAATGTGTGCGCTGGAGGGCGCAATAAAACAGTTGTGGCTATTTCTCGTGAAAAACGACATAACAATGCTACAAAAAGACGAAAAAATTGCGACAATCAACAAGTATTTTGAGGACTTGGACAGGTGGTGCGAGTCTGAAACACAAAGAATAAGCAAGTAAAAAGTAAAAGGGCGGTCGTGCACAAACCGCTCTTTTTTTATCCAGTATTAGTTCTGGCAACTGCGCACCTATTCTACTGCCCAATATGCGCTGGGCGATTATATAATAAACCGAAACAAACAATTTGTCAATAGGCAATCCAATATCTATCTACAAGCATATCTGAACAGTCCCAAAGGTCGTTCAAAACTCCGTATAAACCACAAGTTAGATGACCATCGGTTCTAATAATCACGATATTATTTGGATACATACCAACAACATCTTCGACCGTTTCGCCGTCATCGCAATACCTAACTGGGAAATCAAATATTTCTTCGAGAAGATACGAGTAGCACCTGACATTCATCGCATCGCAATCGCAATCTCCTGCCACGAGGCGCAAAAGATTCCACGCCACGTTGTATTTGACACCAGTACCAAGACTTATCGCTCTTGCTACACAGTCTGGTTCTTCCAAACCACTATCGTTTCGGTTGTAGTACATAAAATGCGACATAAGGTTTATTCCTTTTCAACAATGCACTTGTAGTAGAGATAGAGTTTTTCTTCGGGTTCACCGTCGAAATCTTTGTCATCAAGGAAAGCCTTTGCGAGGTCTGCATACACTTCTGGTCTATCAAAGCCGAACTTCTTGGCAACACCGCAGTAATCCGAGTACATCATATTCATTGCGAGGCAGAAAGTTGCGTCGCCGAACTGTTGCGTATCAACTCCGACTTGTTTTGCGTATTGCATAACTTGTTCTTTATTGAAGTGTTCTCCCCTGCTTCCGTCCTCGTTTATCATACCGCGCTTCCAAGATTCTATGTCGTGTTTTGTGAAATAGTCGGTATCGTATTCTCCCCTATCTCTCATAAAACGACCTCTACTGTCGCGGCGTCTTCGAGCATAATCACGGTATTCGTCATAACGACCATAGTCCTCGCGACCTCTCATACGCCTGTCAGAAACGTAATCATATTCATCGCCATATTCAGAGTATTTACCGCCTCTATCATATTCTGGTCTGTCATATGATTTATCGCCATAGCGCATATCATATCTTGAACCATCATATTCGCCATAACCCTCAAATTCATAGCGTCCTTGTCGTTCGTCGTAACCCCGACCGCCTCTCATTCCGCGTTCGCCGCGCCTATCTCTGTCTCTCATTCGTTCTCTTGCAAAATCGTTCATATTGCGCCTCCTCATTAAGTAGTCGCCGTCACGGGCAAACTTGCCAAAGCACTGTTCGGGCTACACGGCACGTCACCGAGAAGCCTGAAAGAGCCAGTTGCGCTGTCCGTCACAACAACGGTTGAGTATTTTGTTCTTGTTCTTATTGAGCACGCCGTAACTTGGGTGCAGTTGCAACGAACAAGCGGGTAAAGAGTTGTAGTATCACCGCCGATACTTACATAGACAAGTGCATTTATTGTCGTGGTGTCGGGAATTGCTTGGGCAACAACAAGACAATATTTTTGACCTCTATAATAAGTCCCAGCAGGGATATCGATTGTGAGAGAGTTTGTTGCGGCGGTATAAGTAACCGCGTCGCTAATAATCAGTTTGTTACATAATTTGCAAACGTTTTCACAAGCCATAATTATTCTCCTTTTGTCAGCGGGGCGTCAGCGGCTAACCAACGCCCCACGAAGTATTAAGTTATTTGTGTGTCACCGCGCTTGGCGGGATTTATGCCAACTTATTAGACATTGCAACAGCCACAGCCACAGCCGTATTGGGTTTTGCCAAATGCGCTCTCATACGGCGAGCACGTGATGTATGCGGGCATTGCTACTTGACGAAGCGTGTTGATGATTTGCGATGTTTGTGCGTTTTGAGAAAGTTGTGCAGCAAGCGAAGCGTTTTGTGCTTGCAAACTGGAAATCTTTTCGTTCGTCAAGAAGCCGAGAATTGCGTCTGTGCTTGCTCTTTGTCCATCAACTATGTCGCGTGTGGAAGTTGCGATTGCGTTTTGGAGAGCGCAGGTGTTTTGTGCGTCGAGGTATCTGTTTTCGAGAATACTCGTTTTTGCTTCGCAGCAGCATTGTGCGAGTTGTGCGCTCAAGCCATTGATTGCAGAGCGTGTTTCAAAGCCGCTAGTCATCAAATTTTGCGTCAAGCTGTTGAAACCGTTGACCGCCGTGTTGTTCAAAGCAAACGTGCTGTCACAGATTCCGTTGGAAATGTTGTCAAGTTTGCGCTCGATTTGCGCGAAGTCGCTGACGAGAACGTAGTCTTGAGCTGCGCCTTGACCTCCTCCGAATCCGTAGCCATTGCCCCAGCCGCAGAAAAGCAAGATGATTATGAGCCAAGCCCAGTCACCACCAAACATACCGTTGCCGTAGCCGTTTCCGTTGGTAGAAGTTACCACATTGGGGATATCGCCCTCAATATACATAATTTTTGTCTCCTTATAATTGTATTTATATCAGCCGCGATTTAGTCGACGTCACCACGGATAATATCACTTTCGATTAAACTGGTTGTACATTTGCATAAGTTGTTCGTCGCTTATGCCGTTTTGTTTTGCAAGTTGACGAGCCATTTGTTCGGGAGTCATCGAGCCACCACCGCTGTTTTGTAGTTGCGTCATTACTTGTTGCAGTTGTGGGTTGTTCTGCATTACTTGCTGTAAAAGTGCTTGTGGGTTCTTAGCGTTCCTAAAAGCGTTCATAAGTTGCATTGGGTTCATTCTCATCATAGTTATTCACCTCTCTTAACGACTGGTTTTATGAGCTTCAAGTCCTCGATTTGCTTTTTGAGTTCTTCCAAGTCTTTGAGCGTCGCATATTCGACTTTTGGTTCAAGTTTGGGTTGGCTTTCTTGCGTCACTTCTTGGTACTTAAATATTCGTATGTTGGCTTGCCCGTTTTGGTTCGCCGACTTGATGTAGAAGTAGTTGCCGTCGCTGTCCATAAGCAGTTTGGTTGAGTTTGCGAGCATTAAATAGCCCTTTGCACCCTCCAACCCGTTGACGTATTCAATGGCTTGTTGCTGTTGTTGCTGCGCCTGCTGCTGCCCGAAGCCCTGTGAGCCATTTTGAGCGTAGTTGGGGTTGAATTGAACGCTTGGACTACCGTATGGGTTAGTGTTGAAATTTGCCCCGTTGTACCCCGTGTAATAGGGGTTTGTGTAGTTGTTATACATTGTACTTCTCCTTTAGCTTGCGAATTTGGCTTAAAAACCGCAAATAGCTTCGTGAATTATAATACTGAACGCAATATTCGAGGAGTTCTTGCATTGCCTCGTCGTTGTCGAGAATCTGCAACACTCGTCCATAATACATTACCAGTTCTTCCAAGTCGTCATTGAACGTGTCAAACGGCTCAACTTGAATTATCCCAAGTTCTTCGTAAATGTCCATTGGCTCACCGCCTTTTGTTTTGTTCAATTTGAGCGTAAAATAAAAAAACGTGCAGTTCAATCTACACGTAGTCTACAATAACCGAAAAAACCGCCAAAACTGACGGTTCTCTCGGGTTTTTCATTTGGGAGGTCTATGCCTGTGGCTCAAGCGTCACAATAGCGTTGTAGTTTGTGCTGGGGCTTAAAGGGGCTTTTTCACGTCGTCTCGTGTTATCCTCCCCAGCCGCCACTCGGTGAGACTTTTTGACCGTCTCGCCTATGGTCAAACCGTTTAGACGAATAGGTTGGCGGGCAATGCTGGAATCGAACCAACATATGTCGATTAACAGTCGAGCGTTCTACCTTTGAACTAATCGCCCATAATCTAACGTGCTTCCCGTTCGCGCTTCGGTCAGCACCTTTTTGGCTACGTACATACATATTAGCACATAGCGGTGCAAAAGTCAATAGAAAATGAGAAAACCGACCAAAAGTTCTGGAAACGGTCGGCTCTCTCGGAGAGTGAAACGAAAAGTGTAATTATAATGTACTACTCCGTTGTTGTTTTGTCAAGCACGTTGGCAAACTTTTTCTTGTAACGCCACCTATCTTGCTTAATAGTTTGAGGTTCGACGAAATATTTGTCCGCTAACTCGTTGTTGTTACCAGAGCCGCGAATCAAGTCCCACACATACTCAACGCGGTCGTTGCGAACCTTGTTTTTGAGGCAAAACGCTGTAAATTCGTCGTGCGAACACGTGTAGAGCGAGAATCTTGGAGTCTTAAATTCTTGATTTTCAGCCTTGATGTCAACATAATCTTGAATTTTGTACAATATCAAGCATAAAACCATCTCGACAACTACTCCAGATAGTACGCTGTATTTAAGTGGAAGAACCGCAACTATGCACAACCAAAACGACAAAACAGACCAAAATACGCACCAGTAAGTGCTGTGGTGGTGAAACGTTTTCGGAAATTTGTAGCGCAGAAACACAAACGCCACAAATAGGAATACCGCCTCTATATGCTTGCCGAGTAAAAACGCAAACGCAATTATCAACAAAAATATAAAGGCGTATAGTCCGTACTTATACGCAAAGAATTTAATGCGCAATTTTTTAGGCAACAAGTTATTTCTCATCTTGTGCTTCGTTCTTCTTGATGTTTGCAATTATCTCGTCGATTTTTGCAATTTCATCTTTGTTCTTGAGTGTTTTCTTGAAATCTTCGAGCTGTGCTACAGTTTCAGACATCCAGAGTGTTCCCCAACGTCCCATTGCTTTCGTCCTCCTTTTTAGTTTTTATTGACGCCATATACAAGAAGTATAGTGCAATCATAATATAATAATCTATTGAAAATACAAGAGATAATATAGTGTTGTCATCAAAAGTGTGACCAAAATCAATGCCTCTGATAAACATAGATATTGCTTGGAATGCAACATTTAATGCAAGCCCGACAAAACCAGTCCACCACTTTTTGCTTATAATGGCTGGAACAACAATTATTGACACACAATCTAACACGAAACCAGCAATAGCCGAGAATATTTTGACCACCCAAATTGGTATAATAGTGCAACCAATCAAGAGCAAGTGCTTCCAAGTAGGTTTGTTGTCGTGACCAGCAGCCAACATTAAAAAAGCCGTGCTTATGGTTGACATCACGGCAGAAAGCACATAGTTGCACCAAATTCCATTCCCATCGAGCCAGTTGCATACGTTAATGAACTGCTCATTGGTAACAGCGATTTCGCATACATTGCTTCCACACAGCTTGAACACCATACATATAATTAGCAAACACCAGCATATAATGATACAAGTTTTGAGAGCTTTTCTATACATTTTATGACCTATTTTGCCTATAAAAAACCCCAACCATTGAAGTCGGGGTTCGGCGTTATTATTTGCGTTCCAAGTAATCAACAAGCGTTCCAGTGAATTCGCCTCGGGCAACAGCCGCTTGGTAATCGGCTTTGAGTTGCGCGATTTTGGCATTTCGCTCTGCTTCTTGTTTCTTCGCTTCGGCAGCTTTTTCGGCTTCGAGAATCGCTTTTTTTGCGTCTTCTTCGGCTTGTTCGTCAGCCTCAATTTGCTTCTTAATAGCTTCTTTTTCGGCTTTCTCTGCTTTTGCACGCTCTTTGTCGGCTTGCTTTATTGACTTTTCAACAGCCTCGTTCTCTTTACGGGCGTCGTACTGTTCTTGTGTTTCAAGTCCCTTGCCATTTACACCGAGTTGTGTGAGAACAAACATAACAACCGACACAACAACGCCAATAACGTAAACTGACCACTGCGGAATTTGGACGTTACCAATGATAAAACCGCCAGATGTTAATGCGCCAGCACCAAGAGAACTGATTAGGTTCGTGATTGTTGCGGTGTTTGTCTTTACGTTACGTTTGAGATATGCGAAAAGATTTATGAAGAAGTTTTTTGCGCCAACTTTCTTGTTTTCTTTGTTATCCATTCCAAATATGCTCCTAAAAAAAGATACTAATTTTGTGGTTTTGTCGTTACCCTGCCTGTAAGTTATCTTCTTTACGACTGGCTTTATGAGTATCACCAACCCCTTTACCGAGTTTTTGGCACTCACTTTCACAATTCCAGTCAAAGCAACCGTCACTGCGAACGATAGGGCTTTCGCCGCTAACGCCGTTATGCTCCAAGCAATAGCCTCCTCCAGCAATTCCTCAATTATGCCATATGTTAGCACTAAGACTATGCTTTTTACGTAACCCCAGTCATCTGCCAGCCTGCTGCGCGACGGGAGCACGATTTTTTTCACGTTATCCGATGATTCCCACGATAGGTGTTTCTTCTTGCGCAACGGGTTCGGCGACAGCCTCGTCAACAACGTCTACGACTTCGTGTTGCTCAACCACGATTCCGAGTCTATGTTCGAGGTCGCTCTTGTATTTTTCAACCTCTGCAATGTTCTCGTCATTATAGTCTGCAACGTCATTCTTGGCTTGTTCATACGCCAATCTTGCGCTTTCATATGCTTTTTCAGCCTCGTCAAGACGGGACACAGCCTCGTCCTTTCCACCGAGCCACGCATTGCACTCATCGAGTTTGTCTCTCATAAGTTGTTCAATGTTGATAAGTTCCATTGGTTCTCCTTTAACTTTCCCACTTGTAAGGCAGGGACACTCCTACTTTAACTGTCGCCGTTAAGGTCGCGATTTACCTACTGTTAAATGATTTTCAAACCGTTCTAACCAAGATTCCGCTGTCGATGAGCCATTTGATTCCAGTGACAGCACCCCAAACGAGCAGTGCCGCAATTCCACCGAAAAACAGAATTTTGAGTGTGGTTTTTATTACGTTTTGCATTGATTTTGACAAGTTCCCGTACCAGTTCGCAAACTCTTTCGTCCAGTTTATGAATTTGCTGGGCGTGAAGTCTTTTGCGGGTATCTCTTGGTACACCACATTACCGTTCTCGTCTTTGACAGTGTTACCGTCCGCGTCCAACACTTCTTTTTTCGTGGGCTTGTAAAGGTAGCCGTAGCGTTGAAGCGCAATCGCTCTCTTGACCTCTGCCACGTCCGCTTTGACCTTTTCTTTGGTCGTCTTGCGTTCGAGTTTCATTCGGTAGTCAAGAGACTCTTTCTTTTTGTCGAGTTCGTATCGAGCGTACTGGTTTTCGAGTTCTTGTTGGTAGGTTTCGTTGTCAGCCTTGTCAAGTTTTGCGCCGACAGCACGAGTATCGATTACTGCCGAGCGTTCTTGGAAGTCCTTGTTTTCGGAAATCTTCTCGTAGTTGATTTGGCGTTGTGCTTCGATGACGGATTCAGCCGTTCGCTTTTCGGTTGCGACTTCTGGAACTTTAGCAGTTTGCGCCGTAACCGATTTCTCGCTTTCGGTCTTTTGCTCTTGTTCTTTCTCGATTTCGTCAAAATTTGTCATCTCAATCATACTTCTACCTACTCATCTCGCATAATATACCCTTTATCCGAGAATGTCAATACTTTATGCCAATTTTGTTTGAAAAAAGTTTATTCGCCAAGTTTCGACTTTAACTTCTCAATTTGCTCTTGTTGTTAAACAATCAGGCTCTCGTGAGGATTTGTTACCCCCTATTTTAGAATCAATATGTCATCAATACTTATGTTGTCTGTTGCGTTAACGCTTACAGTTTGATTGTTATATGTGTTCACAAGCACGCCGTATATGTGAATCGTGCCGTTAGTGCCGTTAGTTGTGCTAATTTCCGCGCCCACACATCCGTATGCATCTTCGTCGTCATAATCAGAACAATGAAGCACTGCAACGGGTACATAACCGCTTACTGCTTTACATATACCGTTAACACTATAATGGTCAACAACAAGATTGGTAACCATAAAAATTGTAGTTATACTACTCAGTTCGTCGAGCGATGACGGTTTTACCCATTTGAGAGTGCCGCCTAACGCACCCAAGTCAATCGTTCCAGAACTTGTAATTGTTCCCTTTATCTCACCGTTCATTTTTACGGAAACCGAGGTCACTGTACCTTTGTTCTTGGTAAAGCCCCAACCAGATACTGTTGATTCTGTAACCTTCGGGGGTATATCGCTTGTTGTAGCGACCTTTGCCCCTTTCCACAATAAATTACCAGAACCTCCACCAATTGCAAGACCAGAGGCATAGTTAGTACCAAGCAAACTACCTACAACAAATGTCCCATCTGCTTGGTCGGAAGCATAACCGATGTAAGGATTTTTGCTATTAACTGTTCCCCATTTTAAGTTTGCCCCGTTAGAATTAGCAGAGGCGTCCATTTTAACAGTCTTACTCTTGTTTATTGTTCCGCCGTCAAGTGACAAAGCATTGACATCACTTGCTTTTGTCGGAACTGTTATGTTTGCAGTTATGCTGTCTTTTTGGTTAGCACTAAATGTCGCCACAGTCGTTCCATTCTTTTGGATTGTGAGAGTGCCGTTATTGACTGTCGGTATAGTAGGCGTATTTTTAAGGTCGTTGTAACTGCCACTTGTAGCAACCGTAGCCAAATCGGAAACATTTACTTTCTGTTTGATTGTTGCATCATATCCGTCATATTTTGTGATTTTTGCTTGCGTTACACCTGAATTGACAGCCGCAAGTTGCGTTTCCGTGAGCGTGTTTTGTTTTGCGTTTACCTCATCTTGTGTAGCAAGACCAGTTACAGCACCAGTCTTTCCGTTCACACTTGAAACGAATTTTGTACTTGACGGCAATGCTCCAACATCGCTTGCACCAAGTTGGACAGCACCAGTCTTTCCATTGACTGATGTTACTGGTGCGCTTTGCAATGCTGTATCTGCTTTACCGAGAGATGTCTGCACGTCGCTTGCAAGGTCAGTTTTAGGTATGCCACCACCCGGCTTCGTGTACTTTGCGTTTACTTGCGAAGTCGTTGCCAAGTCGCTTATCTTCTTGCCAGAATCTTTGAGCGTTTGCGCAGTCGAATCGTACTGCACAAGGTTGCCATCAACAAGCCCAGTTCTAGTTGCTAGAGGTTGCAATTCGCTCTTTGCCACATCAATATTGCCAGTGCTATCAAGCTTCACGTCGCCTACATAAGCCGTTCCGTCTCCGTCAAACACCAACGCGCCCGAATTCGTACCGTCGTATTTAGGTGCTACCAAGCCCGCGGGTGTCGTGAGTTTGGTTGTGTTGCCGTGTGCGACCTCGATAAGTTTGTCTTTGACTTGAAGCGTTGTCGAATCAACAGTCGTGGTCGTGCCGTTAACTGTTAGGCTGCCACCTACGGTCAAGCTACCAGATGTGCTTACATCACCGCTAATTGCACCACCACCCAATCCGTCAACCGATGTGATTGCGCTACCAGATTTAATGTTCCATATGTTATTTGCCTCATCTATTGTTTCAAGTGTAAGTCCGTCACCAATCGACAAATATAAATCTTTTGACGCGTCGTAACTTGTCCCGCTTGCCAAACTACCGTCTGGGAACACATAAACTTTCTTGTTGAGCTTTCCGTTTTCTTGTGGTGCAAGTGACATACCAAACGATTCAAGAGTTCCTGCGACTCCTGTCACAACCTCGTTTATCGCACCAACAACCGTTTTGTCGTTGGTTTTCAAACTAGCGTCGGTCTTGGTTTGGTACACGCTCAAATCGGGCTTGTTCGCTAATGCGCCATACGGAATCTGAATTATCTCTTCTTCCGTGTCGCTAACCTTTCGGCTTATTGTGTATTCTTGTGAAGTAGCCACTGCTTACCTCCAATTTTATGCTTTCGCTCTGAATATAAGTCCGTTTACCATTACGTCGCTCGGGATTGGGTCGTCTTTACCTATAAAAGCAATCGCGCGACCAGCATCTGTCACACGTCCTTTCGCATTGACTGCAAGAGCTGTATATGTACCTGCCTTGACACCTGTGTTAGAAAGACCTACCGAGAGAGTACCCGAAGTTTCGCTTACTGAAAAATCCGAAGTCCCAAGCGTTACGTTTTTCGCTGCACTACCGTCGAACTGAACGGAAGTAGTACCGTTACCGACTGTAAGTTTATTTGCAACCTTGTCAGCGGTTTCAGCTTTTTTGGCTTTTGTCGTGCCGTTTTTGAGGTTTGAAATCTCGGTAGCGTTTGCGTTTGCTTTCGAGAGCGCACTATCGGCAGTGCCTTTTACTTCGTTGATTGCGCCAACGACAGTCTTTGAAGTGGTTTCAAGAGTGTTGTCGGTTTTGGTTTGATATGTTGTCTTGATTGCCGAAATCTCGGTCGCATTTGAGTTTGCTTTTGAAAGTGCCAAGCTTGCGTTCGAGGCAACTGTTGTATCGGGAACAAGTGTCTTTTTTGTGTCGTCCCACTTCACGAGATTGCCGTCCGTCAGCCCATCACGTGTTGCCAAAGTCTGCAAATCGCTATTCGTGACATCAATGTTTCCGCTCGCGTCGAGTTTAACATCGCCAACTTGTGCGTTACCGTCACCATCTATAACGAGTGCGCCATAGTTTGCACCGTCATACTTCGGGACTACAATACCAGCAGGGGTTGTGAGTTTAACTGTATTGTCTTTCGCGACTTCAATCAGTTTGTCCGACACCTTAAGCGTTGTGCTATCGATAGAAGTAGTAGTGCCGTTGACAGTAAGGTTCCCACCAATCGTGAGGTTGCCAGTTACAGAGCCGCCCGCTTTGTCGAGTTTCTTGGCAAGTTCGGTATCAACATTTGCTTTTACTGCATAGCCTTTATCTTCTGCCGCAGTGACACGACCTTTCGCATCCACTGTCAAGCCTTGATACGTACCAGCAGTCACACCACTGTCTGCCAACGTTAAGACAAGTTTATTCGTCCCCGACGCAGTATCGGTAGTAGAAGCAAAATAACCCGAGTTCAAAGAAACAGCAGTATTAGTGCCACCATTGAAGTCAACACTATGACTACCATTCTCGATTGTAAGCGTATGCCCGACCTGACCTGCCTCTTTCACGACTGCTTTCGACAAGTCCGCAATCTTGTTCGTGACTATGCTCGTACTTGCGTCACTTGCGTTATTGCGCACGTCATCAACCTTACCAGCATTCGCTACGCGACCTGCGAGTTCAGCAAGCGCGCCCTCTACATCGTCCGAGACGAAATTGTCAGCCGCGTCGTCTATAAGTACGTTGTTAGCCTTGTTTTCCAACAAAACTTGGGTTATGCTTTCGTCGTCGTTTACTACCAAGAATTGTGTACGTTTCTTATCTTTAATCGTTATGTCCGCCATTTGGTTTTACTCCTGTTTTTGTAAGCATATATAGTCGCCTTTGACCAGCTTCGTCATATCAACGCTTGCCAAGTCGTCGGTATATGAAATTTTTGTATTCATTTTTTTGAGCGTGTCAAGTCCGAGCCTGTAACTGTTTTTGCCGTCGTCAACATACAACAATCCGTTCTTTGTGAAGCCGTCGCTCTCCCTGAAACCACCAAGCCGAAGCGGAACAAACTGCGCAGTAGGTATTAGACGCCCTGAAACGCCAGCCTTTACGCTGTTGGCTTGTGCCTCGACTGCAGCCTCAACCGAGGACACACTAGCCGTTATTTTGGCTCTCACGCCGTCGGTGTCAGCTGTCAGTGGCATTGTTCAACCTCCGCGTCTGCGTTGTCCCATATTGTCGTCACGTAAGTCCCGTAGTATGTCGTGCAATAATTATACTTGCCAACCGCGAACTTCGCACTAACTTCGTCCGTGAAATTCATTACGACTTCAACGTACTTCTTGCCGCCAACCTCGTACATCGTCAAGTTCTTGAACTCAAACTCGTGAACTAGGTTGTTTCTTCGGTCGTAAAACCTGACAACTATATAGTCATCTTCGCCCAGCACGATTGGTTCGCCTGTTTCGCCGTCAATAAGCTCAATTTCGAGAGCATACGGGAACGTGTTGCCGCTAAACCATTTCAGCGTTCTGCCGTCAAACCTCGGGCTTCCTTTTGAATTTATTTGTACTGAATCAGCCATCTTGTTACCTCATACTAAAAGTATATTACTGAATTTTCGTTTTGTCAATAGTATTTGTCGCCAAGCTCTAACTTATATTGAGATAAACGTTCTTGTATAAAATCATAAATTTCATCGCTTGTGTTTTTTTGATGACAAAGATTTATGTTTATTTTTTGTTGCTCGGTTAGGATATAAGAACAATTATCAAGCATATAAATTCCTGTCAAAATGTGATACCAGCTTTTCTTTGACTTGTCATTATCCACAAGCCCTTTTCGTACCAAACAAGCCGCATATTCATCTCTGTGTTCAAATATGTCGAATTTTGGCAGCTCATCACCATATATTAGGTTTGCAAAAGAATATTCATATGCGAACGTCCCCACAAATGGTCTTAACAATGAAACGCCCCAACACTCCCCTCTTTTCATAGAAAAAAGTTTAGACATAAGTTTTCCGTCCTTGAGGTCTTTCACATAGAACATATAATCGGTATCTCTTGGTTGCTCTATCCACGGCAAAGTTCTTGAGCCTGTTTTTGCAACAGATATTAGCCACGGCTTAAATTCATCCAATTGTTTCGTTGTTAGCATATTACACCTATATTAGTCAAAACCTACAGTAGCACTGTCTTCAAATCCGCTCGCAGAGAAATATACTCTTCCGTCGAGGCTGTTTTGGTCTTGGTTCGTTTCTGCCCAGAATAGGTCGTCTGTTTCTGTTGAAGAAGCACCAACGCTAAAAGTTCCAAATTTTTGTGCAGCGAAAGAATCCCAGTTTGCAGTGACCGCAACATCATTTTGGTTGGTTACTGTCATTCTGACAAAATACCCTCCACGAGAAGAATCTTCATGCCACGTTATAGCAACGTTTGTTGGAGATTTCAGTGTTCCATAAGTTTTTATCTTCTTAACAAATCCTGCCTCAACCCCGTCTGATTTTGTACCATTCTTATATTCAAAATACACCCATACAGTTCCGCCATCCCAATCTATTTGACTACCATCCTCATCAGTAGAAGATATGTTCAACTGTTTTTTTGCGGACGAAATCGCTCCAATGCTGAAACTAACGGAGTCTCTTGCAACATTTGTGGAGTCATATGCTATTATGTAGCAGGTCAAAACACTTATATTGCTATTGTACACGCTCACATCTACTTGGTATAGTGGGGTTGTTCCATCAGGCTCTACCCAGTATATTGCTTCAACGTTTGTTGGCTTTTTAATCGTAGTAAGCAAGTCGTGTTGTTTTTGAAGCTCCAACCCAAGAGTTGGCTCGCCAGAATATTTGAACGTTCTTCCAGTAACACGCCATTCACCATCTTCGCCATCAAATTTTAGCAGTTTATTAGGTTGCACTATTTCTCCGTTCTCCCAGTTACCAAGCCCGCAAAACAAGTCTATGTCTGCTGTTGGTATACCAACACTATAATCGTCAAGTATATTGTCGCGTATTGAAGCAACCACTTTTTCATCTTGCAAAAGTTCATTTGTTGGAATCGAAATAGGCGTAACTGCATTTTCTATATTTTGGCTGCTACAATCAACTTCTTCAAAATCTATCTGTTCAACTCTACCATAGTATGATATACTTACTTCTTTTGGGATAAAACGACAAAACTCATAGATTTCTTTTGAGTTTGGATTAAGTATATATCTTGCCTCTTTCCCAACAAGTATATTAAAACTCCCAACATAAAACCCATTTGTATACGAAAACATATTGTCTTTAAGAGTTGTGCTTAAATCTTGTTGCGATGTCCAAACTTCTTGTCCGCTTGTGTTTTTTATAAAAACAGCCATAGGGTGTTCTATCTCTTGTGGAGGAGTTACTGAAGAATTAACCCATTTTGCTGCCGCTATATCTCCAGAAGATGTCGTTGTATAAGTTATAGAATCTCCTGCGGAATCGTGGTTGCCGTTTTCATAACGCCACGCTACAGTATAAGGAATTTTGGGATAGCCATTTGCATCAACGCCTGAATACATTTGTTTGATTTGTCTTAATGCAGTTTCATTTTTTTCTGGAATTTTTACTGTAATAGACATATAATATGTAATCATAACAACAGAAGCAAAAGATGCTGTGTTATCAGATTCGTGTTTCACAAGAGTTTCAACACTGACAATCTTGTATTCATCTGTTCCACACAATGCGTTTGAATTTGTTGATTTGTTGAATTTTGTTTGTTTTATATCAACGCCATCTATTTTGTTCTTCAAAAACAGCGTCTTGTTCAGGTTCGTAATTTTGTATGAGTTTGGTACAATTGTAGATTTCTCATTATCTTTTAGAAGCGGGCGAGCGTCGTAAAAAACAATTCTACCATCTTCATCAAGCGCAAGCGTCATTTGCGCAATCACACAAAACTTCTCAATTGTTTCACGATATGTTGCTTTTGGCAAATATGGGTATTTAATTTCGACTCCAAACAACTTGTCGCCAATAGTTGCAGAAACAGCTCCTATTGCTGGCAAAACATTAAACGCTTTGCTTTTTGTCGCAAGAGAAAGAGCATTTCCATTAACACTGATATAATTTATTTGTGCCGTTATTCCAGTTTGGTTGTCCGCTGCATACCCAAAGTTTATAACAAGATATACCAAATCTGTGGTCGGCGTAAATCTAAGAATTCCGACATTCTCTTTGCCAGATTTATCAAGATAAGAACTTGCCAACAAAATTGACGAGCAGTCACTATCTGTTGGTTTCGAGTTCAACACTTGCACTGGTATTCCAGTTTTACCGCTCAACGCAGTATACGCTGTTGTGCTAATTGAAAATTCTATTTCTACGTTTTTATGGGGAGTTACTTTAATAGGCGTGCCTATTATTTCATACCCGCTTTTTGTGTTGACAACAATGGCGTTACTTTTAGAGGAGACAAGTATAGCGTCGCCGTTTTGGTACTTAACCCAGTTTATTGGCATTTCCTTGCAATATCCGCCATAAGAGCCAATTACGTCATCAAGCATTTCATATGCAGTCATTGAATAGTCACGCAAAGGCATACCCTCATAGGTCACCTTGTCAAGCAATGAAAGCCTGTCGCTAAACTGCAAATTTAGTTCTCTATCTATAATGTTATAGTTGCTGTCGCTTGTGATATGTTCTTGGATTTGGTTGCCATTGATGACAACTTTTGTTGTAGCATTAGAAATAGGCAGTACACCACTTTCGATGTCTGCCCTAATTTCGCCGTCAACGTCACGAAGTTTCGCGCTTCCAGTACTTGGAATAACGCCATAATTTATGCCAGATGGGTCAGTAGAAGTTTGCGAAGTACTTGAAACGTCATCAACCCACTTTCTGTTGTATGTCTTGTCTCCAATTTTAAGTTCTATTTTCGCCATTATTTCCACCTCGGATAGAACGTCATATCGCCCCAAACTGTTACAGCGTGTTTCGCACCATAGTATGAACTCGTGTTGGTAGACAAGTACCAACCATCAAATGTATACCCGCTTCTTGAAAAGCCGTTATTTGTTGGCATAGAACACGCACCACCCCACTCGATTTGTTTTGGGTTATTATATTGTATATTACCGTCCTTATCTTTTATTGTGTCGCCATTTTCATCGCGTTGAGCCAAGTCCATAATAGAGCCAGTCGTTTTCCCGTCGCTGTCAAGTTTCCACTCTACAGTAAACATCTTACCAATCTTGTTTTCCGTTCTATCTCTATTTGTTGCAACGAGTGCTATAGAAATGTCAAGTGCTCCAAAGTATGATGAACCGAACGCATAAAGTTGTTTCAGAGATTGGCTTGTAAAAGCAAATTCTTGGTCTATTACCCAAGTCGCCGTCTCGCGGTTAAAATACGTTACATAGCAAACGCGTTCTTTCGAGATTTTGCACAACACCTTGTAGTCGGCAATGTTCATATAGGCGTATGAGATTTCGACACGAGCCACAAGACCGTAGT
>OKWJ01000400.1_pt1 | contig 55823 bp, 43 predicted proteins | sample 1607121 | NCBI WGS metagenome assembly OKWJ01 (sample SAMN04414080, study PRJEB24778) | human gut metagenome | material: faecal | host: Homo sapiens | reverse complement strand
GCTTTTTTTCATATATAATTTCTACTCTCCTTCATACCAATACAGACTGTTTGCTCTTTTGTTTCCACGAGGTTGCCGGATTTATCATATTCATTTACTACGGTCTGGTAACCGGCACTTCCGTCTGTCTACTCATTCATTTTTTCTGCAAGTTCCGTAATCCACTCCTTTTTCGGAATAACTGCGAGCCAATCCTTTGGAAGAGCGTCCATCCCATAATACAGTCCTGCTAATCCTCCGGCTACAGCACTTACCGTATCGGTATCATCCCCAAGATTCACCGCCTTTAACACACACTCTTTGTAACTCGTTGTATTTAGGAAGCACCACAGGGCAGCCTCCAAAGTGTCAACTACATAGCCACTGCTTTTTATCTCATTTTCCTCTAACATTTTAAACTTCTGCAAATCCCACAAGCGCGAATAGTGCTGCATTTCTTCGGATACATTTTCATCGCAGGAAGAATCTAAATACTGCTTGCATTTATGGATGCTTGACTCCACTGTGTCAAATTTATCGCCGGTGCCATAAACCATATCCGCTATTACCTTAGAATAAATCAGACATCCCAATTTGCTTCTCATATGTGCGTGGGTTAAGGCAGACAAATTGTAAATGATTTCAGTCCCGCTCATTTCATCACCAGCGAGTTCTGCACTATAATAAAGCGCTGCCGGAAGTATCCGCATCAGCGAGCCATTTCCATTATTAAACTCTCCCTTTTCTCCACACAATAGAGGTTCTGTTCCTCTGCCGTAATTCATAATTGCTTTGCAGGTTGAGATGCCACAGTCAAAATTTTCCTGATATGGTGTGTAATCACCATATAAAATCCAATTACTAAATTTGTCCATCAACTGTTTGTAATCCGGCTGTGCTACTTCCATCTCTCCCAGCCACTCCATCGTTGCAACTGCCATACTGGAATCATCTGACCATGTACCGGCCGGCTGATTATGTGTTCCGTATCCTATCATGTCCGTTACCGGATTGTCTTTTAACTCGTCACGAGACACAAACTCCACCGGAACTCCCAGGGCATCTCCGATGACCAAGCCCATTATGGAAGCTGTATATTTCTTTTTACTGCACATACTTCTATACCAGTTGCACTTCTTTTTGTAATTCAAGCACCTGTTCCAAGGTAAGCCCAGAATACATTGCAATCTCTTCATAAGACAGTTTGCCTGCTTCTATCATCCGCAAAGCAGCCTGTTTATTTCCCTGTTCAATTCCCTGCTCATATTTTTCCTGATAATTCATCTGTAAAGTCATATAATCCAACCTCCATTTCTCATTTTTCCTAACCGACTGCACTGCCTCATCTAACTCCCTCGTGAAATCATCCTCTGGTTCTTTACCGTCAATAAAGTCAAGCAATCTTTTCATTTCCGGTGTGACATCATCCATTATACCCTTTGTATTTAATATAATCTTTGTTGTTCCGTCTAAAAGACTTAATTCTGGATTTTGAATACAGCGATTTTCAAAAGTATAAATGTGTCTTCCCTCACCAAACAAATCAAATGTACATACAAATATGACAAAACTTCGCTTCAAATCTCTGTAATTTTCCCCTTTTTCCAAGATATTCAAATCTATCATTCCTTGATAATATCTTGTTCGCTTAGGTAAATTTCTATTCTCTGTAGTCTGCATTTCAATATTGTAAACGGTTTCTTTTCCATCCTCTACATAAATATCCAAACGTACACTTTTCGCATCTGCAGAAATATCTATTGTTTCCTGTGACTTAGGATATTCAATACGGGATATCTTTATATTAAGTATCCGTTCTAAAAAAGGCTTACAAAACCTTGGATTTCGCATAATAACACTAAACATGAAATCGTCCTTAATTTGCAGTTTTTCAAAAGCTTTTCCCATAAATAATACTCCTCCTCTACTTCAATTTTATTATAATATGCGCCTATTTAATTGACAAGTATTTTTCCTATCAACACAATAAGTCCTGCAACCGCAAAAGCAAGAACCAAATACATTATGGTAGCAAGTCCACGTTTATGTGCTTCTTCTATGTATTCTTTGGGATAAAAATACAGGCAGTTCAACCCGTTGTTTCTTGCCGCACATTTTACCAGCGAAATAAACAAAAGACAAAATAATATATTTTGCAATGCTATTAACATTTACTTGTACCTCCTTAAATCATCGTAACTCTTTTATTACCATATACTCATAATGTATATTTGACAAGGATTTGCTTCGTCCCATAGTTCTGGAAAAACTTCCAATTCCTTAAATCCGAGTGATAAATAAAACAAGTTTGTTTTATCATAGTCCTCATATACTCCCATTTTTACAGTTTTTACTTGTATAAAACTAAACCCTTCTTTTTGTGCAATATATCGGGCTCTTTCAAAAAGTTTTTTTCCAATTCCCATTCTATGATATTCTTTTCTGACACCCATAACAGCAAGTTCAAGTGTATCTTTCCCCGTTTGCGAAAGATATAAGAAACCAATTGGCTTATCCTCATCATAAGCACATACAAATTTTTTTCCACAACTGTCCTTTATGTATTTCTCTCTTCCCTCCGGCATTTCAAACCACTCTGGAAGAGCTTCTAAAATTTCCCTTGTTATACATGCTTTCTGTTTATCCTCGAATATTTCTTCTATATTCATTTTTGATCTCCTTCAATAATTCTACACACCTCACATAAGCACTTCCACAATTTCTCCTATATTCTCTATGATATAATCTGGTTTTTCACATTCTTTTTCAACGCTTTGATACTTTGCAAATCCCTGACGTACCCAAATCGTTTTCATACCGAGCTGCCTTGCCGGAGCAATATCATTTTCAAGTCTATCCCCGACCATTATTGCATTTTGTGGATTACAGCCAGCCTGCTCAAGTGCTAACTTGAAGATTCTCAAATCCGGCTTTGCATACCCTGCTTCTGCGGAAGCTGCGACAACATCAAAATACTGCAAAACTCCCCAATTATGTAATCTCTTTTGCGTCCCCGCTAACTGATTTGCAATAATGCCCAATTTATATTTGCCTAACAAAGCTTTTAGCACATCTTCTGTTCCTAAATAAAGCTTTTCTAAACTACTGTCCCATTCCGGCAAAGTGACTCCGTAAGTCTGCGCCGCCTGTTTTATCGGTTTAGGACTCACTTTTGCCGCCTGATGCACTTTTTCTATAAATTCATCATGTTCCAATCCCTTCGCCCTTATCACATAGTTACATCTGCTTTCATAAACATCCGATTCATCAACCAGTGTTGAACCTACATCTAAAAACACCCATTTTATCTCACTCATCCATACCCGCCTCCTATTTCTTACAATATTTCATCACAAGTCCACTAGGCAATTGACCGAAAATTCAAATTTCGCTCTAACAGTCAACCTTTTTTGCAGTCCTCGTTGACTGCTTTTAAGCTTTTTCTTAACTAGGTCAACCTTTTTCACCACCCCCGTTGACTGCTTTTTAGCTTTTTCTCAGCCAGGTCAACCTTTTCGCCCTTTTTCGTTGACTTGAATCCCCATTATTGAAATTCCAGTCACCCCCAATGCACGATTCGGATGACTTATTTAACAAAAACTTGTTATTAGGTCAACTTTCTCGCAAATATTGTTGACTTATTTTGCGTTTTTTGCAATAGCAGTCATCCGATCCCCAAATTCCACTTACTCGCCTTTATAAAATTCACGAATCTTATCCATCCGCGCGGTCATTCCGACGAAAAGCCGGTCAACAATTGTAATGGCTGCCATAGATTCTACCACAACAACCGCGCGAGGCATAATCACCGGGTCATGGCGGCCTTTAATCTCGATTTCGACGTTTTCGCCATCGCGGTTTACGGTTTCCTGCGGCTGGAAAATCGAAGGCGTTGGCTTGAATGCAGCGCGAAGCACAATGTCATCACCGTCGCTCATGCCGCCTAAAATTCCACCGGCAAAATTCGTATGTTTTTTCACCTTGCCGTCCGCTCCCATATAGAAACCGTCATTATTTTCGGAACCACATTTATCGGCAACAGCGAAACCGGCGCCGATTTCAACACCTTTTACCGCACCAATGGAGAAAATCGATGCGGACAGCATAGCATCTAACTTGCCAAAAACCGGTTCTCCGATTCCTGCCGGCATGCCGCTGATTACACATTCAATCATACCACCAACGGAATCATGTGCCTCCATTTTTTCTGCCAGATAATCTTCAGCAAGAGAAGACTTTTCCAAATCCGGCATGCGCAGTGGACTCTTTTCAATATTATCCAAAGACATCTTTTCTTCCTCGCATACAAATGGTCCAATCTGCTTTGTGTAGGCAGTTACGGTAATCCCAAGCTCACTTAAAATTTTCATAGCAATGGCACCGGCTGCCACACGGCCAATGGTCTCACGTCCGGAGGAACGTCCACCGCCTCTGTAATCGCGGAATCCGTACTTGGCATCAAACGTGAAATCCGCATGACCCGGGCGAAATACGTTTGCAATGTTAGAATAATCACCGGATTTCTGCGAGGTATTCACGACAACCATGGAAATCGGTGTTCCGGTTGTCTTTCCTTCAAATACACCGGACATAATTTTTACTTTATCGCCTTCTTTGCGTGGCGTCGAATACTTCGTCTCGCCCGGTTTTCTTCTGTCGAGACATTTTTGTATATCTTCTTCGGAAAGGGAAATGCCTGCCGGCGCACCATCCACAACAACTCCTACCCCCTCGCCATGAGATTCTCCCCATGTCGATACGCGAAACACTTCTCCCCATATTGAACCTGCCATACGACAAACACTTCCTTTCTCTACATTTCTTCATTGAACTTTTCTGCGTTCTATTGTATAATAATTTTACAACAATTGAAAGGAGATTTTTATGTTTAGTCAGTTTTTTGGTCAATATTTATTAGATAACCAGAAAATCACCGCTGAGCAATTTTCCTCCTGCATGAAATACATTAAAGACAATCGCGTCAAACTGGGGTTAATTGCAGAGAACGAGGGGTTATTAACTCGCAATCAAGCGAATGAATTGAATTATTTGCAAATGCAGACAGACAAACGTTTTGGTGATTTGGCTGTGGAGAAGGGTTACTTAACGGAAGCAGATGTGAATTATCTGCTTGGTCGCCAGGGAAATCCGTACCTGATTTTCATTCAGGGGCTGGAAGAAAACGGCATTATGAGCCGCGAAGAAATTGAGACAGCTCTTGATGCATTCCAAAAGGAGAACGATTTCTCCGATGAGATTTTAAAAGCAATTCAGGATGGTAATATCGAAGGTATGATTCCTGCATTTGTTGATGCGAAAGATTCTCGTTACCAGTCGCTGATTGGTCTTACATTAAGAAATATTGTACGTTTTGTAAGTTCTTACATACGCATCGAGAAGGGACAGTTTGTCACCTCCCACAGTGCAAAGTATATTGCTTACCAGCATACAACCGGTGATTATGATGGTTTTCTTGGTTTCACCTGTGATGATGACAGCATTTTAGCGCTTGCCGACGGTTACGCAAAAGAGACTTTTGATACGGTCGATGAAGACGCTTTGGATTCGGTTTGTGAATTTACAAACTGTGTCAACGGACTGTATGCTACTGAATTAAGTTATCAGAATACAACCATCGATATGCAGCCGCCGGAATTTAAATTTGATTCATCCATTGATGGAGAAGGCGAGTTCTATGTATTGCCGGTTTACATTGACGGCAAACATTCAGACCTTATTGTAAAATTAGGCTAGATAAAGGAGATTGGAACTATGGCAAAAATATTGATTGTTGACGATTCCCGTACGTCACGTCGTATGCTTCGCAACATTCTTGTCGAGAATGGACACGAAGTCATCGGGGAAGCAGAGAATGGTCAGATTGGATTTGAAAAGTATATTGAATTGAAACCGGATATTGTAACACTGGATATCACGATGCCGGTTCTTGATGGTCTTGGTGCATTGGAAAAAATCATTGCTTATGATGAAAATGCACACGCAGTAATGGTTACCGCTGCCGGACAGAAAAACAAAATGGTGGATGCCATTAAATTAGGAGCAAACGAATTTGTTCAGAAGCCTTTTGAGCCGGACCAGATTTTAAGCGTCATAGGTAATATTACAAAATAATAACAAAATATACGAAAAAGAAGAAACGGCAAATCGACTCGAAATCGGGAATTCGCAATGCGAATTATATTTCTCGCTGATTTGTCGTTTCTTCTTTTTAAGATTTTCTTATTATTTAGCTAATTTTAAATCTCAACTTGATAGGTGGAGAAGTCCTGAATAGTTATTATTTAGCTAATTTAAATCTCAACTTTTTACCTGTTTCTCCGATTGATACCAGTTTCTTACCAGCCACACAGATATGGCGGCAACGAATGCGAGTACAACCATATACACAATCTTAGCGACAAGTGCCGGTGCATAAGTATTTAAAATCACGTCAGTGAATCGGATAAATACATACACAATAATTGGCGTAAGCCATGCTGCAAGTCTCTTCTTTTCCAAGTAATTCTTTCCAACCAAAAAGGCAACACCCATGTAAACAAGTACAACTAAAATATTGCGTACGGCGTCCAGATATAACGATGCGGTAGATGTCGATAAAATACTCGCTTTTGCCATATCGGTTCCGGTAAATGCTCCTACGTTAATCCGTATCGCATAATAAAGCTGGAATCCGTAAGTAAGAAGCGCAGCTCCAAGACCAAAACCAAGTCCTACCGTTGTTGAGCGGTACAAGGAACGCTGCTTGGTGTTTGTCAAATAAACACCCCAGTACAATCCTGCTGCAACAAAAATACTGCCGGCAAGCGCTTCTACAAAAGCAACCACAACCGCATTTCCACCGGTCGCATTTAAAACATCACGCATTTTCGTAAGTGCAAGAAGTCCTAAGAAACTGTAGATAATTTCCTGCCAGAAATATCCCATGATTCCGTAACCAATGGCTCCGAGCATTCCACGCTCCACTTTACTGGACTGTTTCCATAAGATATAAAAAGGAATCAAAACGGCAATCAGTGGCAGCAAAATTGCCATCACATAGCCCATCATTTGTCCTGTTGATACCATAGTTTCCTCCTTCTCAGTGAGTCTCTCTTTTGTTAGAATCCAACACGAATTCTCGTAATAAATGTATCAAACTGAGAAATGGTTTCGTTAAATTCTTTTTCAGTCATGGTTCCTGTCAAAAAGCCAAATTCATCTGCAATTCCACCATCTACCGGTGTAACCTCTTCAAACAAATCTTCTGCTTTTGCTTTTTCACTTGCACCAATGCGGACGAAGAAACGGTTTTTCATTTCATCCATCGGAGCAACTTCCTGTTTTTCGTCTTCCCAGATTGTCATCACATTGACATTCATATGTTTTACTGCATCGACCACATCCGATACAACCGCGCTTGCTGTTGCCTCTTTTCCGGCACCTTTACCATAAAACATAACATCACCAAGCATGTTTCCGGTCACACAGATTGCATTAAATACATCATTGACTGCGTACAGCGGATTGTCTGCCTGAATCATCTGTGGTGCAACCATTGCATACAATTTATTTCCTTCTTTACGGCTTGTGCCAAAGATTTTAATAGCAGCGCCAAGGGCTTTTGCATATTTGAAATCTTCTGCCGTAATTTTGGTAATTCCTTCGGTATAAATATCCTCGTAATCCACCTGCTGTCCATATGCTAAAGAAGTCAAAATCGCAATCTTACGGCAGGCATCATATCCTTCCACATCTGCGGTCGGGTCTTTTTCTGCATAGCCAAGCTCCTGTGCCTCTTTCAAAACGTCGGCAAAATCAGAACCTTCCTGTGCCATCTTCGTAAGGATATAGTTTGTCGTTCCATTTAAAATACCATTAATCTGCTCGATTCGGTCAGCAGTCAGACTCTGGTTTAACGGTCTGATAATCGGAATACCACCGCCAACACTCGCCTCAAACAAGAAGTTTACCGTCTTGCTCTTTGCGATATGCACAAGCTCTGCTCCATAAGCAGCCACCAATTCTTTATTGGATGTACATACACTTTTTCCGGCTAACAGAGATTTTTTCACAAATTCATAAGCCGGTTTCGTTCCGCCCATGGTCTCTACAACAATGTCCACTTCCGGGTCTTCTAAGATAACATTAAAATCATGTACTACTTTGGACTGAATCGGGTCGTCCGGGAAATCACGAAGGTCTAATACATATTTCACTTCAACTTCCTGTCCGGCTCTCTTTGCAATAATTTTTGCATTTGTCTGAATCACCTTAACAACACCGGAACCAACCGTTCCATAACCTAACACTGCAATTCGAATCATTTTTTCCTCCATTTCCAAATCAAAAGTCTTACTCTTCTTTAGACTCTTCACTTTTGCTTTTCAGCACTTTATCAACTTCCTGCCACTCTTCTTTTGTGAGAAGGCTTCCCGGATTAATACTAAGAATCAACCGTCCCTTGTGGTTTACCACAAAGTCGGCATACGCCGTCTTTTTCGTGTGCACAAGTGCCGGGAAATCCTGTATTTCATCGCCATCCGCCTGAATAATATTCGAAACACCATCCACTAAAACGGCTGCTTTCCCCTGTGGCAGCTGGAACACCAAATACTTGGTCTCCCCTGTTACGGGCACCGGCGGCAGAACCAGTTTCTTTTTCAGATTCAACAAAGGAACCCATTCATCACGGATGGAAACAATCCCAAGGAAACCATCGGAAAGCCCCGGCTCCTTTGCGTATTCCACGTAATTTTCAATTCCCTGTATCTCGGAAACATCTGCTCCGTATTCTTTGCCACTCAAAAAAAATGTAACGACTTCTTTCATACCTTATCCCCTTCTAACTGTTAATCCATTTCAAATAGGCATTCATAAACATGTCAATATCACCATCTAATACCGCAGAAACATTTCCGGTCTCTGCATTGGTCCGATGGTCTTTTACCATCGTGTACGGCTGCATGACATAAGAGCGAATCTGACTGCCCCAGCCAATTTCTTTGACTTCGCCGCGGATATCGGATTCTTTTGCAAGATTTTCCTGCTCACGCAAAATCAAAAGTTTCGCCTTGAGCATCTGCATCGCTTTATCCTTATTCATATGCTGTGAACGTTCATTCTGACATTGTACCACAATCCCCGTTGGAAAATGGGTAATTCGGATTGCCGACGACGTTTTGTTGATATGCTGTCCACCGGCACCACTTGAACGGTACGTGTCAATTCGGATATCATCATCTGCGATTTCAATATCAATATCCTGCTTAATATCCGGCATGACGTCACACGACACAAATGAAGTCTGTCGTTTTCCCGCCGCGTTAAACGGCGAGATACGCACCAGACGATGAACGCCGTGCTCACTCTTTAAGTAACCATAAGCATTATCTCCCTGAATTTCCAGTGTGACGGATTTCAGTCCTGCCTCATCACCATCCAGTGAGTCTAAAACTTCTACGCTAAAGCCACGCTTGTCTGCCCATTTCTCATACATACGGCACAACATACTTGCCCAATCGCAGCTCTCTGTACCACCGGCTCCTGCATGCAGGGTAAGAATCGCATTCTCGGCATCATGCTCACCGGTAAGCATCGTTGTAATTCGTAAATCTTCAAATTCCTTCTGGAATTGTACAAACTCATTTTCAACTTCCGGAACCAGTGACTCATCCGCCTCTTCATTCCCCATCTCAATCAGCGTCATAATATCGTCATACGCCATGCTGAGTGCATCGGCACGTTCAACAATACTCTTTAAGTCCTTTAATTCCTTCATATCCGCACTTGCCTTCTCGGCATCATCCCAAAAGTCAGGTGCTTCCATATTTCTCTCAAGTTCCTCAATCCTTAACTTTTTCTCTGCTAAGTTAAAGTGAATCCCTTACTTCCAGAAGTGGTTTTTCAAAACTGCTCAGTTCGATTCGGATGTTATCCAATTCAACCACAAAATCACCACCTTAAATTTTTATATGCAAACGCAGTTATTCACTGCTTATCTGCCACAGCAATATTTGTATTTTTTACCGGAACCACATGGGCACGGTGCATTTCGGCTGATTTTTTCCGATTTGCGGACAACCGGTGCATTTGCCGAATCATCTTTATTGGTTCCAGTTACTTCGGCAACCTGCTCACGCTCAACCTTCTGCTCAATGCGAACATGCATCAGCATCTTAACGGTCTCTTCACGGATGGATTCCGTCATATCATTGAACATATCATAGCCCTGTAAACGATACTCGACAACCGGGTCTCTCTGTCCAAATGCCTGAAGTCCAATTCCCTGACGAAGCTGATCCATATCGTCAATGTGATCCATCCAGCGGCTGTCCGTTACTTTCAAAATAATGACACGCTCAATCTCACGAATCTGCTCCGGCTCCGGAAATTCTGCTTCTTTTGTCTCATACAGACGAAGAGCCTCTTCTTTCAAATTCTGAATCAATTCCTGTTTTGAACCGCAGCCCTCACCGGTAATCGGTTTAACCGGAATCATCGGAATGAGAATTTCATTCAACTCATCCAAGTTCCACTCGGAAGGTCCCTGGTCATCGCCAATTACCATATTGACATATTTTTCAACCAGTTCATCAATCATGCTGATAATCGTATCGCGCATGTCATCGCCATCGAGTACCTTGCGGCGCTCAGCGTAAATAATCTCACGCTGCTCGTTATTAATCTGGTCATATTCCAACAGATTTTTACGGATTCCGTAGTTGTTGCTCTCAATCTTCTTCTGTGCACGCTCAATCGCTTTATTAAGCATCTTGTGCTGAATCTGCTCGCCTTCCGGCATGCCAAGCGAATTAAACATCTGCATCAAATTCTGGGAACCGAACAAGCGCATCAAATCATCTTCCAATGAAATGTAGAATTTCGATTCACCAGGGTCTCCCTGACGTCCGGCACGACCACGCAGCTGATTATCAATTCGGCGGGATTCATGACGTTCCGTACCAATAATTTTCAAACCGCCAAGTTCGGTTACGCCCTCGCCCAGTTTAATATCCGTACCACGTCCAGCCATGTTTGTCGCAATCGTAACTGCTCCAATCTGACCGGCATCTGCGATAATCTCTGCCTCAAGTTCATGGAACTTTGCATTCAATACTTTATGTGGAATTCCACGTTTTTTCAACAACTGTGACAATTCTTCCGAAGCGTCAATCGTAATCGTACCAACCAGTACCGGCTGTCCTTTTTCATGACTTGCCACAATATCTTCAACAATTGCATTCAATTTCTCGCGTTTTGTTTTATATACGGAATCGTTGTGGTCAATACGTTTCACCGGCAAGTTTGTCGGCACTTCAACAACGTCCATGCCGTAAATCTCACGGAACTCTTTTTCCTCTGTGAGAGCGGTACCGGTCATACCACATTTCTTATCATATTTATTAAAGAAGTTCTGGAATGTAATTGTGGCAAGAGTTTTACTCTCTCTCTTCACTTTTACATGCTCTTTTGCTTCAATTGCCTGATGTAAACCGTCCGAATAACGTCTTCCCGGCATGATACGTCCGGTAAATTCATCTACAATAAGTACCTGGTCATCTTTTACCACATAATCCTTATCAAGATGCATCAACGCATGTGCACGAAGTGATAAGTTTACGCAGTGCTGAATCTCTAAGTTTTCCGGGTCGGCTAAGTTTTCCAAATGGAAGAAACGCTCTACCTTTTTGATACCCTGCTCGGTAAGATTTACTGTCTTTTCCTTTTCGTTTGCAACATAGTCACCGGTTTCGTTATTATCTTCTTTCATGATAATGTCCATCTTGGACAATTCTTTTTCAGTACCTTTTTTCAACTGGCGCACTAAGTTATCACACGCCTCGTAAATCTTTGTCGATTTTCCGCTGGAACCGGAAATAATAAGTGGTGTTCTCGCCTCGTCAATCAATACCGAGTCAACCTCATCGACAATGGCATAGTGTAAATCACGCTGTACTAACTGCTCTTTGTAAATAACCATGTTATCACGCAGGTAATCAAATCCCAGTTCATTATTTGTCGCATATGTAATATCACAGTTATATGCTTCTCTTCTCTCGTCATTGTCCATGCTGTTCAAAATAACACCGACTGTCAGACCAAGAAATTCATGAATCTGCCCCATCCACTCTGCATCACGCTTTGCCAGATAGTCGTTTACTGTTACGATATGAACACCTTTTCCTTCGAGCGCATTCAGATAAGCCGGGAGAGTAGATACGAGCGTTTTACCTTCACCGGTACGCATCTCGGTAATACGTCCCTGATGTAAAATGACACCACCAATCAACTGTACACGAAAATGTCTCAGTCCGATGGTTCTCTTAGAAGCCTCACGTACAACCGCATACGCTTCCGGTAAAATGTCATCCAAAGTTTCTTTATCTGCTAAACGTTTCTTAAACTCTGCCGTTTTGCCACGAAGTTCTTCATCAGATAACTTCTCCATTTCTGGTTCAAGTGATTCAATTTTGTCAACAATCGGAATCACACGTTTCACTTCACGTTCACTATGTGTTCCTATAACCTTACTAAATAATCCCATTTTGTCACTCTCCAATTATTTTTTTAGCATTTTCTCGCTGCTACATGCCATACATCCTAACAAGAGACGTTACTGTCTCAATATGGTATTTTATCATTAGTCGGGGGAGAATGCAACCTTTTCTATTTCTTTTCGGGGTTTGTCAGTTAAGTTAGAAAAGATTGTATGTCATGCACCGCTCCCGCTGACAAACGCGCAGGGGTATCGGCGCACAAAACACGCACGCCTGATACCCGCGCGTCTGTAGTACATTCCACACAAATCTTTTCTATCCTTAACAAAAACCCGAAAAGAATAGAAAAATACATTTTTAGGAAGAGTTTCTTCCCTCTTCCCGTTTCTTCTCTTCCTTTTTTGCGAAAAATAAAATCACCCCCGGGGGAAGCTATATTTGCGAAGCAAATATCTCGCTTACCCCGGGGGTGATTATTATTTTTCATTTAGAATTCCGGCTCAATTAAACCATATGTATTGTCTTTTCTCTTATAAACAACATTTACTTCGTCGGTTTCCGAGTTGCGGAAAACGAAGAATGTGTGTCCAAGAAGTTCCATCTGTACGCAGGCTTCTTCCGGATCCATCGGTTTCATCGCAAATTTTTTAGAACGGATGATAGAAATTTCTTCTTCATCATATGTGTCCTCATCAACAAATCCTTTGCTAAACTGTGCTACGTTCTGCTCTTTCTGAATCAGCTTGTTCTTATATTTACGAAGCTGGCGTTCGATAACTTCTTCCACCAAATCAATCGATACATACATATCGGTGCTTGTTTCTTCTGCACGGATAATGGTTCCTTTCATCGGTACCGTAACTTCAATTTTCTGACGATTCTTTTCTGTGCTCAATGTAACATGAACTTCTGTTGAATCATTGAAATACCGCTCAAGTTTTCCAATCTTCTCCTCAACTGCTGCACGCAATCCTTCCGTTATGTCAATGTTTTTTCCACTTATTACTAAGTTCATACTAATCAGCTCCTTTGCCCATAAGTTTCAAGATGTCCATTGGCTCATCTCGTAATCATATTATACAACAAAAACCTCTGTTCGGCAACATAAAAATCCATAAATCAGATAAACATTTTAACCTTGTGCTATCAAGTTGTCACACAATTAACCAACTTGTCTTATAGTCAAAAATATGCTACTTAAGTCTACTTAAATTGTTGACAATGTTTATAACTTTGTTCACAACTAACAAATATCGCAATTTCGTTGTTTTAATTGTTGATAAATAACGCCTGCACACATGACTACAATTGTCTGCGTACAGGCGTTCGTTTTCGAGTTGTATGACTTCTTAGATTTAACCAAGAACTCGTCTCGCACAATATGGTTTACGATAATACATATTACTTGTCTTAATTCCGGTACGTGGGTTACTTGCATGTACAACCCTGCCACCGCCGATGCAAAGTGCAACGTGGTTGACATGTCCACCACTTGCATAGAAAATCAAGTCACCGGCTCTTGCGCTGGATGGGCTGATTTTCTTACCCACTCCCGACTGTGCGCCGGAAGTACGTGGCAAACTGATACCGAATTTCTTAAATACTGACATGGTAAATCCGGAACAGTCCGTACCATGAGTCAAACTGGAACCACCGTAGACATATGGGTTTCCAACAAATTTCAAAGCGTAGGAAGCAATTGCGGAACCGTCACCGCTTCCCAGTGTGCTGCCACCATCGGACGATGAGGAACCACCGCTTGCACCACCGGAACCATTGCTGGATCCACCGGAGCTGCTGTTTCCACCTGCGCCACCGGAACCGTTACTGGAGCCGCCGGAACTTCCTTTTGCACCACCGCCGCCATTACTGGAGGATGCACTGCTTGATTTATGACTTCCACCGCCACCATTCGAAGAACTCTTTCCTGAGCTTGATGACGATTTATGACTTGAGCTGCTTGAAGAACTGCTGCTTGACGAACTGCTGCTTGACGAACTTTTTCCTGAATTCGATGAAGACTTCGCCGGACGTTCACTTTCTGCCGCCGCTGCCTCTGCTGCCGCTTTTCTTCTCTCTTCTTCGCGTTCTTCCTCAATCGATACAGCCTTTTCAAACTGAACCGAGATTTTTACATAATCATCTCTGACATAACCGGTTGTATCGCCATCGACACGAACCTTTACCCAGCCGGATTCATGTTTAAGCACTTCATAACTTTCATCGCCGGCCAAAAGGTCAAGAATCTTACTCGATTCACTTTCTTTCTCGCGGACACGAAGCGTCTCCGTGGTAACTGTCGCCCACTTCGTACCAAACTGGTCTATCAGTTTTTCTGCACTGTAGCCGATTGCCAAATAATCTTTCATAATATAACCGGAAACCGAACCGGACTTAATGTATACCCAGTCCCCTTCCGTCTTAGCAATCGTAGCTGCGCTTCCGCGGTATAATTTACCGACAATTTCTGAATCGGTATTTGGTTTCTTACGAATATTTACATAATCCGCCGCAATGGAAATACCAACATTGGCATATTCCGATTCCGGTTTTGGTGTCGCCGTCGCTGTCGCTTCTTTCGTCGGCTCCGGTGTTGCATTCGAGACAGCAGAACCACTTACTGCGCTTGTCCCATTATTGGTGTTACCCGGCATATCCTCAAACGCTACAATTGCTTCCGGATTTGACTGTGTTGCACCAACCTGAATCGTACAGTACTGGTCTAACATATAAGCCATACCGGCAAGTTCCGTCTCAGAACCCATCGTAGTTGAAGATGAAACCATATACTTGCCAAATATTCCAAAGGATAAAACAAGTCCTGCCCCCAACGCACATTTCACAAGCCTTGTGTGTTGCATACTTTTCTTCCCTCCATTGTTACTCATCTGCCGGCCTCAAACTCATCCGGCATTCTAAATGTTACAAATTTGTTAAATACTTGTTTCAGTATAACAACTCTGTCCGCATCTGTCAACCTTTGTAAACTCATTGTTTCTACTAATTTTTACCACAATTTTACCGAGAAAATTAATTTTACATTTATTCTACAGGATTCGACTATTTATTTCGCAACAATCGCCTCAATCTCAATCAGAACATCTTTTGGCAGTCTTGCCACTTCCACGCAGGAACGTGCCGGGCAGTCTCCCGTAAAAAAGCGGGAATAAATTTCATTTACCTTGGCAAAATCATTCATATCTTTAATGAAGACAACTGTTTTAATCGTGTCCTCAATTTTTGCACCACTTGCTTCAATCAGCGCCTTCAGATTACCGATTGCCTGCTCCGCCTGTTTTTCAATACCGCCTTCAACCAATTCACCGGTCTCCGGAATAATCGGGATCACACCTGATGTAAATACAAGACCATTTACCTCTACTGCCTGAGAATAAGGACCGATTGCTGCCGGTGCCTTATCTGTTGAAATAATTTTCTTCATATTAAAACACAACCTTTCTATTCATTGTTTTCATAGCTGATATTACCACATTTTCAGAAAAAATTCACTAGTTTTTTTCGGGTAAGGGTAGTATAATGAAACTGTTTGAACGAAGGGAGGAAATCGCATGTATTCCTATCATGATAGAGTATCTTACAGCAGAATTGATAAGGACGGACTACTCGGTGTCTCCGATACCGTAAATGCAATGCAGGACTGCTGCCTGTTTCACAGCGAGGACGTCGGACATTCTGCCTTAGATTTATTAAAGAAAAACCGCGCTTGGTTAGTGAGCGCATGGCACGTTGTATTCAAACGCCGTCCGGTTATGGGCGAGCGTTTCACGGTGCATACATGGCCGTATCAGTTTAAAGGCATTTTCGGATGTCGTAATTTTTTAATGGAAACGCCGGACAAAGAGGTTCTTGCCTACGCCGATTCAAGATGGTTTTATTTTGACCCGTCTACCGGTCAGCCAACAAAAATTGATGACAGTGAAAAGGCCGCCTATCCGACAGAACCTGCTTACGACATGGAATATTCTTCCAGAAAGGTAAAATGTCCGGAAAACTTGACACTTGTCGAAGAAGTCGATGTGTGCCAGAATTATCTTGACACAAACCACCATGTAAACAACGGACAGTATATTCGTCTGGCTGTGAATGTTCTGCCAATTGATTTTGAAGTTTCCGAATTCCGTGCCGAATTTCGTCTGGCTGCCAAAATGGGAGACACCATGTACATTCGCACAGCCAGTGAAAATGGCAAATTTTATGTAGTCTTTACGGACAAAGAGGAAAATCCTTATTTCCTCAGCGAATTTACCCCGACAAAGAATGGAGAATAATATGAACGAATCAAAAGTTCTTGGCAAATTTGCCAGATTGTATGTTTCAAAAATCACAAAATTCGGTGTGATGCTTCGCTCTTTTGAAGAAAAAGATTTGGAAGTACTGCTCCCGAATAACCAGGTAAAAAAAGAAACCGAAAAAGGCGATTTTTACGAGGTGTTTTTATACAAAGATTCTGAGGACCGCTTAATTGCTACCACACAAAGACCGTATCTTTCACTCGGTGAAACTGCGGTTTTGGAAGTCAAAGACGTAACCGGCATCGGTGCTTTCTTAGACTGGGGACTTGCCAAAGATTTGCTGCTTCCTTTTAAGGAGCAGACAAAAAAAGTTCACTTGGGCGAACGCGTGTTAGTCGCTTTATACATCGACAAAAGCAGCCGTTTATGTGCAACTATGAAGGTGTATGACTATCTTTCCTGTGACAGCCCTTACCAGAAAGGGGATCACGTAGAAGGTTTGATTTATGAAATTTTGGATTCTTTTGGTGCATTTGTTGCTGTGGACAATCAGTATTCCGCTTTAATTCCACACAACGAAATGACAAGAGAACTTCACATCGGCGATGTCGTGAAGGCACGCATCAAAGAAGTTACCGAAGAAGGAAAATTGACCTTAAGTTTACAGGAAAAGACAAAAGTGCAAATGGGCAAAGACGCTGAACTTATTTACGAGAGGTTACAAAAAGAAGGCGGTTTCCTGCCATTCCACGATAAAACCTCTCCGGAGATTATCAAGCGTGAATTCAAAATCAGCAAAGCCGCCTTCAAACGAGCCATCGGCCGGCTGTTAAAGGAAGGAAAAATCAAACTGACCGATAGTGGAATTGAACGTATTTAATTTTAATAAATTAGTTATCTAAAAAGCGCATACGGCTATCCGCGGCGCTTTTTCTTGGTGCCGGCTGCGGTGCCGGTCTTTTATCCTGTCCTGCCGCATGGCGGAATCCGGTCGCTAACTCTGCTTTACATTTATCACAGAAACGTCCGGTCTTAATTGTTACGCCACAGCTCTCGCAAGGAAGTCCGACCGGTGAATCATCCGAAAATACCAGTCTCTCCTCACGCACCCAGCGGTTAATCTGACGGACAGAAACATCCATTTCCTCCGACAATTCCTTTACATCTACATTGGGATGCTCTCTGACATATTTCTTTACTTCCATAAACTTGTCCTCTAATTTACGGGAGCACGCCGGACAGACTCGCTGCCCACGTATAAAATTAAATAATTTTCCACATTCTTTACAAGAAACAATTTCCATTGTAACTTCCTCCTCTAATAATCTCTGCCAATGCAAAGGCAGGCAGAATATATTTCACTAACATCGGCTTTTTTTAATTCTCCGGCGCACGCTTCTAACGTTGAACCGGTTGTATAAATATCATCAATTAATACAACCCGCTTGCCATTTAACTTATAACCGGCACTCTCCGGAACATAGAAAGCACTTGACATATTCCGGTATCTCGCCTTATCATCCAGCTGCTTTTGCGGATTCGTATCGAGACTTCGGCACAAGACATCGGTTTCTACCGGAAGATGTAACCGCTTCCCGATTTCCTCCGCAAGAATCTCTGCCTGATTATAACCACGAAACCACCTTCTGTGTCTGTGCAGCGGAACAGGAATCAGAAAATCCGGCTTCCATGCCAGCAGTTTTTCTTTGCGGAATCGAATAAATTCTTCCGCGAAAAATGCTGCATTTTCATAACAGCCTTCGTATTTGAACGACGCCATCGCCTCTTTGAGCGAATCCGTATAAACCCACAACGCTGTCCCTTGACGTAGAAAGTCATACTTTCCCCGGCGTTTCTTTTCGCAGTCTACGCAGTACTCAGTCTCAATCTCCTCTAACGGCTTTCCACACCGGGCACAGGCAGGTTCTGCTACACGCGCTTCCGATAATTTTCTTCGGCAAGTTAAACAAACCTTTTTCTCTGTCTTTTTCAATACTGTTCCACAAATCGGACAAGCCGGTGGAAATAAAAATCCAAATGGATTCAAAGGCACTCCTCCCCTTCTTCTATCATAGCAAATTTTTCCTCATTTTGCATCCTTTTTTTACTACTTTTCCAATGACTCCTGCTCCAATTCCTGCAGACGGCGGCACAGCGAAGAATAGCGCATCTGCTCGGATTTATTTTGTATCATTTCACGCACGGTATCCTTGTTTCCGACAATCGTCACACACTTTTTGCCACGTGTAACCGCTGTATACAAAATATTTCGATTCATTAACGGCCGTGGTCCCGATAAAATAGGCAACACAACTGCCGGATACTCGCTTCCCTGCGACTTATGTATGGTAATGGCATACGCCAGTTCCAGTTCATCCAGATTCCCCTGCGGATAAGTGACATATTTTTCATCATCAAAACGCACCGTCACCTCTTTATTGAATGTATCGATTTCGGTAATAATTCCGCAGTCGCCATTAAACACGCCACTCCCCTCTTCAATCATCATATGATTGTACCCGCGGATTTCCCATTTAATCTGGTAATTGTTTTTCATCTGCATGACTTTGTCACCTTCACGGAATAAAACACCGTGAAGTTCCATTTGATTTTTCCCCGGTGCTTCCGGATTCAAATACCGCTGCAAAACTTCGTTACATCGGTGAACTCCCAGTTCTCCCTTTTTCATCGGGGTCAAGACCTGCACATCAAACGGCGTGCAGTGCGTATATTTTGGCATCCGGTCTCGGACAAGCCAGAGCATCACTTCAAGCACACCATGGCTGTCATCCCGTTTTAAGCAAAAGAAATCTTTACTCTGATTATCCAGCGCAATCTCTTCTCCGCGATGGATGCGGTGGGCATTTACAATAATATCACTTTCCGCTGCCTGACGGAAAATATGAGACAGCCTCACAACATTAAAGCAGTGAGAATTAATTACATCCCGCAGCACATTTCCCGGTCCCACACTCGGAAGCTGGTTTACATCGCCCACCAAAATCAGACGGGTTCCCACAGCAATCGCTTTCAACAAACTATGGAACAGGAAAATATCTACCATCGACATCTCATCAATAATTACGACGTCGGTTTCAAGCGGATTCCACTCATTTCTGCCAAATAAATCCGAGCGTTCCTCGCTCACATTTTCCTGTTCTGCCGCCGCTCCATTATACTCTAACAGACGGTGGATGGTCTGTGCCTCCTGACCGGTTGCCTCTGCCATTCGCTTAGCGGCACGTCCGGTTGGGGCCGCAAGCAAAATCGACAACCCTTTTTCCATAAGACACGCAATCAACGTGTTAATCGTCGTTGTTTTACCGGTACCGGGTCCACCGGTAATTACTAAAAATCCATTGGTGAGAGCTTCTCTCACCGCGATTTTCTGCTGGTCATCGAGTACAATTTCCTGACTTTTTTCCACACGCGAGATTAGTTCATCCAAAGCCTTCGTCGGACGCTCCACCGGCACATTTAGGTCAAATAACATTCTGGCACAGTTCATTTCCGAATAATATAAGGACGGCAGGTAAACATCCCGCTCCTCAGTTACAATCACGGATTTATCATATACCAATTCTTCTAAAGAATCCATCAGCTGATCCATCGACACACCAAGCTGATAAACCGCCTCCTGTAAAAGCAGTTTTTCCGGCATGTAGACATAGCCCTCTTTGGTTCCCGCATTTAACACATACAAAATACCTGCACGGATTCTCGGTGCAGAGTCCATCGCAAAGCCGCTTTTTCTTGCAATTTCATCCGCAATTCGGAATCCGACACCGCTGATATCTTCTGCCATCCGATACGGATTTTCACGGACAATTTCATAAAGTGCACTGCCATAGGTCTGATAAATTTTTACGGCAAGCGCATTTGAAATTCCATACTCCTGTAAGAAAAGCATGGCTCCGCGCATTTCTCTTTTTTCCTCAAACTGCTCGGAAATTGCACGCGCTTTCTTTTCCGTAATTCCTTTGACCTCTGCAAGCCGCTCCGGCTCTTTTTCTATGATTTCAAAGGTTTTATCCCCGAATTTATCCACAATCCGCTTTGCCAGTCCGCCACGCACACCGGCAATCGCACCGGACGAAAGATATCTGAGCATCGCCAGTTCATCATCCGGTTCCTGCACCTCACAGGACATCACCTTCAACTGCTCCTGATAAATCGGGTGCGTAACAAGTTCTCCCCTCACACATACATATTCTCCCTCGTTTAGAAATGGAACATTTCCGACACAGGTTTCCTCCACATCTTCATCGGGATTTTCCAATTCAAATACCGTGTACCCATTTTCCACGTTGCGGTAGACGATGTGTGACACATACCCTCTTCTTTCCTCCATGAGTGCCTCCTAAATATGTAAAAAGCCCTTGACTGTGTTTCTTTTCGTCAAAGGCTTATTCTTTCTTTGATTTTCGCATTATACTTTGTTGTTCACCATTGATTCGTAAAGTTTGTCTGCGATGCCAAGTCCCTGACCGCTGTTTACCATCTGGTCAGCGATGGCAGATAAATAATTGTCCTGAAACATATTAACGTAGTCATTGCTGTTATCCTCGTCATCATCCGAAAATACTTTTGCGGATTCTTCCATGGATTTAAACATCTGCTGCACCAGATACGATTCAAACTGTTTGCACGCATCTAGCATTTCTTCATCCGTCTCGGCATCCTGAATCTGGCTTGTCATTTTCTGTGACAACGCATCGTTTGCCTCAGTCGAATAATTTGTAAAATAAGTATCACCAATTGAAGATACTGCCATATGTCTCACCTCGCTTTACTTATCATGAACGTAAATTATTTGCCTGCTGAAGCATCTCATCCGATGCTGTGATTGCTTTTGAATTCATTTCATAAGCACGCTGGGCAATAATCATATTTACCATTTCATCGGCTGCCTGTACGTTTGAGCTCTCCAAGTAGCCGGATACAATTTTCGAATTTAATTCTGTTGCCGTATAAACCGTAGGTGCTCCTGACGCTTCCGACTGCAGATAATTCGAGTTTGATGTTTTCTCAAGCCCACCGGCATTCGGAAAATATGCCAGCCCAATCTGAATTCCGATATTCTGCTGGTTGTTATTCGCATCCGGATAAGTCAAATTACCAAACTGGTCAACGCCAATTTTACTGGAACGGTATGTATTCGGAACAGTAATTGCATTTCCGTTTACATCGAGTACCGGATTTCCCTCACTGTCTGTCAGGGCAATGCTGTCGCCCTGAATGGACATATTAAAATGACCATTTCTCGTATAAGCAATACTTCCGTCTGCTAACTGTACACGGAAAAATCCCTCGCCCTGAATGGCGTAATCAAATGCGCCATTTGAAGCATTTAAGGCTCCCTGTGTAAAATCAGAAGAAATTGAGCCAACACGGACACCAAGTCCAACCTGTGCTCCTACCGGCTTTGGTTCTCCGGTCGTTGTCGTTGACTTTGCCTGCAAATTCTGATAAATCAGTGATTTAAAATTTGCTTTCTGAGTCTTGTATCCGGTTGTATTAATATTTGATAAATTGTTTGCAATCACGTCAAGATTGCTCTGCTCGCCAATCATTCCACTGGCTGCAGTCCATAAAGAACGCATCATCGGCTGCCACCTCCAAATAAACTATTACTTAAGTGCTCCTACCTGATTAACCGATTTGTCTAACATCGAATCGTATGAACGAATCACTTTCTGACCCGCTTCATAGGCACGGGTTATAGTAATCATATCGACCATTTCGCGCACAACATTAACATTTGACTGTTCGGTATAACCTTGCAAAATTTCTCCTTCTGCATCTTTGGTCGTGGCTCCATCCACTGGTTCATACATAGTATCTCCGTATTTTTTCAAATAATCGTAGTCCTCAAAATCAACAATATTAAGAGTATCTACAAGTTCGCCGTCTGCCGTAATCTGTCCGGTCGCCGAAATTGATACGTTTTTCGACGAAGGGTCGATGGTAATATTTCCATTTTGTCCCTGGACGGCATTTCCATCAGCATCTACCAGCAGGCCGTCTTTCGTCAGATGAAACCTTCCGTCTCTTGTGTAACGCGTATGAACCTCTCCTGCCTTGTCCGTTACACTCACTGTAAAGAATCCACTGCCACTCAATGCCAAATCATATGTACCACCGGTCTGTCTGACCGAACCCTGCGAATAATCGGTATAAGTTTCTCCGATTTTTACGCCAAGGCTTAAACTTCCAATACACTCATTGTGATATGCCTGTGAGCCGTCTCGAATCTTAATTCCAAGCACCTGGTCAAATGCCTGACTGGCAACTTTTTCATCTTTATAGCCAACCGTATTCGAGTTCGCCATATTATTGGAAATAACATCCAGTCTTTTCTGTTCATTTGCCATACCGGTCCACGCTGTATAAAGACCTCGGAACATATCATACCTCCTGTTCTTTTTGTGACCTATAACCGGAAAACTTAATTAGCATCCCCTATAGTCACTTCTCCACTTAAAAATTCCACATAACGACCGGTACCAATTGCAACTGCTGTCATCGGATCTTCTGCCGTCATCGTTGTAATTCCTGTTTTGGATTCAATCAATTCTTCTAATCCATACAACAAACTTCCGCCACCAGTGAGTACGATTCCGCGGTCTGCGATATCGGCTGCCAATTCCGGCGGTGTTTTTTCCAGTACACTATGTACTGCTTCTACAATCTGTGAAGTTGTATCTTTTAATGCTTCTTCTGTTTCCTCAGAAGTAACGGTAATGGTCTTTGGCAGACCGGTCACCAAGTTACGTCCGCGGACATCTACTGTCACACTTTCCGGCCGCGGATAAGCAGAACCAATGCGAATCTTTATATCCTCAGCGGTTCTCTCACCAATCAGCAGGTTGTGTTTCTTTCTCATATAACGGACAATCGCATCATCGAAATCATCTCCGGCAATCTTAATCGAAGCACTGACAACAGTACCTCCCAAACTGATTACCGCAATATCCGATGTACCACCACCGATATCTACAATCATATTTCCACAAGGACGAGCAATATCAATACCGGCTCCAATTGCAGCTGCAATCGGCTCCTCAATGATCTTTACATCGCGTGCACCTGCCTGAAAAGCAGCATCTTCTACAGCTTTTCTCTCAACCTCTGTTACCTGGCTTGGCACACAGATACTAATAAGCGGTTTACGAAATCTCTGTTTACCAACCGCTTTCTGAATGAAATATTTTAACATCTTCTCCGTTACGGTGTAATCAGAAATAACACCCTGACGAAGAGGACGAACTGCTACAATGTTTCCCGGCGTACGTCCTAACATCAGACGCGCCTCTTCTCCAATTGCTTTAATCCGGTTTGTGTCACGGTCAAAAGCAACAACACTAGGCTCTTTTAATACAACGCCTTTTCCTTTTACATATACCAATATGCTGGCGGTACCCAAATCAATTCCAATATCAAAAGCCACTTTACTAATCTCCTTTCACTATCTCCTGTATACCTGTATAGCATTCCCATTATCTATACATATTATAAACGTATTTCCAAATATTTCAAAGTTTTTTTTGCAAAATTTCCATCTTTTTGAAACGACGAAGGCTATGCTGTCCTAATTTCCCTCATCATAGGCTTCTGCTGCCTTGAGCATAATCGCACATTCCACACGTTTGCGCTGCAATTCACAGCCGGTTTCATACGGTTTGTTAATGTCACCGTGGCAGTGATAAGCATTTGCCGCACAGCCACCGCTGCAATAGAATTTGGCAAAGCAGTTCCTACACTCCTCTTTTGCATATACATTACACAATTTAAATGTATCGCGCATATCCGTATTTACAACACCGTCATCTACATTTCCCAAGCAAAATTGTTCTTCACCCACGAACTGATGACAAGGATACAAATCGCCCCACGGTGTAACCGCTAAATATTCTGTTCCGGAACCACATCCGGACAAACGTTTGTAAACACATGGACCGCCGCTTAAGTCAATCATGTAATGGAAGAAATTAAATCCTTTTCCCTGCTTTTTGCGGGCAAGCATCTCTTTTGCAAGAATGTCATAGCCCTCACAGATTTGAGGAATATCTTCCGGCCGGATGGCATACGGTTCATTCGGGTCTGCTACAACCGGCTCAACCGAAATCTGTTCAAAGCCTTCATCTGCCAAATGCAGCACATCTTCTACAAAATCCAGATTATTATGGGTAAATGTTCCACGCACATAATATTTCTGCTGGTTTCTCGATTCTGCTACTTTTTTGAATTTATCAATAATAAAGTCATAACTTCCGGTTCCGTTTTTGAACGGACGCATGTGGTTATGCACTTCTCTACGCCCATCAATACTTAAGACGATGTTGTCCATTTCCTGATTTGCAAATTCAATGATGTCATCGTTTAACAAAACACCGTTTGTCGTTAAGGTGAAACGGAAATGCTTGTCTTTTTCTTTTTCAATTTTTCTGCCGTAAGCTACTAATTTTTTTACAACATCAAAGTTAAGAAGCGGCTCTCCGCCAAAGAAATCCACTTCAAGATTTCTTCTGCTGCCGGAATTGGCTACCAAAAAGTCCAATGCTTTTTTTCCTACTTCATAACTCATAAGAGAGCGGTCGCCCTGATATTCTCCTTCACCGGCAAAACAGTAACGGCATGCCAAGTTGCAGTCATGGGCAATATGCAGGCAGAGTGCTTTTACTACCGTCTGTCTCTTTTTGAAATCAATGACGCCTTCTTTGTAAACATCTTTTGTGAAAAGTGTTCCGTTCTCTTCTAATTCCTGTAAGTCGGAAAAGACGTCTTTTAAATCCTCTTTCGTAACTTCTTCTTTATAATCATTCTTCAAAATAACGTCGGCAATACGTGAAAATTCGGCTTCTCCATAGCGATCTGCATTTTCTTCATCCATCAGAGAAAGCACGTCATAAACAACGTCATCCACAACATGAATGGAACCGCTGTTTACATCTAACACAATATTATATCCATTATTCTTATACTGATGTATCATCCTTGACCTCTCATTCTATAACGGTGACGCTATAACGTGCAATGAGGACTAGACCGAAGTCTCCTTCGATCAGCCCTCCATTGCTCATAATCACCGTTTATTCAAACAGTTTCCTTACTTATTTGTTTTCGCAGCTCTGGTTTCCTACTGTACAGGATGTTTTACAAGCTGACTGGCAGGATGTCTGACATTCTCCGCATCCACCTTTTTTCAATGTTTCTTTTAAATTCTTTGTTGTCAAAGTTTTAATTCTTTTCATGATTGCCTCCATTTAAATCCATCGTTTCGTTTTCGTAACTCTTATTGTAGCATAGGTTTTTGTGTTGTGCAAGTAGGAATAATTGTTAGTTTGCGACAATTGTTCGCTGGCACTTTTTTGTTTTCCGTAATTCCGTAGAAAAATTTTGCGTCTCGTGGGCGTTTTCACTAATTGAGTGCGTAGCGGTATGGGCACTGAAACTACCAGTGCCACATACCGACGCACTCAAAACCCACTCGTCACAAAGGTTTCTACGGAATTACTGGAATCCAAGGAAACTGACAGCGAACATTTATTGCAAATCAACAATTATCCCGCTCTGCTTGCTCTGGATTTGTTCAAGTAACATGAAAAGCTTCTCAGACAACTCTTTTTCCATTATTTGTGGTAAAGAGTTGCATTTTTTGCTCGATTTAACGTTATCGCACGAAAAACCACGCTACACGTGCAACTCTTTTTGTCAGATTTTACGCAAAGCGTTGCTTTTGGAAGAAATAGCGAGGATTTTTCTCCAAAACATGCAACGCTTTTTTACATTCAAACCGATTTACGTTGCATTGAGACCACGTAACGCTCTAGTTCTGCAAGATTTACTTTCTTCCCGCCTGTGTCATGCCTCCTAACATGCCACCGAATGCACAGAGAAATAATGCAGGGAAAACGCCCGGGATTCTTGTGAATGCTTCCCGGTTCAGTATCATGGAAACGGCAACTAAAATGACATAGTACAAGATTCCTGCTAAGAGCCCCCACAAATATTTTTTTCCTTCCTGCTTTCCGCTCACTACCATGCCGCCAAGGAAACATGAAAACACATACGAGAAAATAATGCCACCCCGCAGCACGCCTTCCGGCAGTTCAAACTGAAACAATAAAAATGCCAGAATCAGCAGGCAGATACCAGATATCAGATAGGAAAAAACAACACCTTTTGTCAATGTCAACACACTCGATTTTTTCATAACCCCTCCGTTCCCGGCGAACCCCCGCCGGCATTACCGTGTACTCTCTTTTCTTACAATATGATACTTTTCAAAAAAATAGAACTGTGGTACACTGGACTTTGAAACCCGCCCGAACATGAGGAAGGAGCGATTTGCTGTGCAAATCTGCGGATTCCGAATGTTTGACCAAATTGCAGGAGCAGCTTGCTGCGAAGCAATTTGTTGACATCCATGTATGTCTTGAAAGGCGTTCCTTATGCGTCCACGCAGGAAAGGGCTGTCTTTCAAAACATACATGAACACTACATCAGGAGGCAATTATGAAATATATTGATTTACATGTTCACTCACTTTTTTCAGACGGCACCTGCACTCCGGAGGAGCTGGTAGACAAAGCATCTGCGCAGGGACTGGTTGCTTTTGCCTTAACCGACCACGATACAGTTGGCGGCGTTGACCGGGCATTGGCAGCTGCAAAAGATAAACATCTGCAGGTTATCCCGGGCGTCGAATTATCTTGTGAGTATCAGATTACACCGACACGTTCCAAAGAAATTCATATTCTTGGCTACAATATTGACTGGAAACAAAAAGAACTTCTTGATACATTAGAAGCTGTCGCAAAAGAGCGTGACGACCGCAATAAGAAAATGTGTGAAAATCTGCAAAAAGCCGGGTATCCGATTGATTATGATTCCTTAATCGAGCGATTTGGAGACACAATACTTACCCGTGCACATTTTGCCCGCTTTTTATTGGAAAAAGGAGCAATTCCAAGCATTGACTCAGCATTTAAAAAGATTCTTGCAGCCGATGGTCCTTATTTTGTAAAACGGCACTATCTGACACCCAAAAAGGGAATTGAATTAATTAAAAATGCAGGAGGACTTCCAGTTCTTGCTCATCCCCTGTTATATAAAATGTCCGTGACCGAACTTCATCATTTACTGGATGAGTTATGCGGTTACGGTCTTCGCGGAATCGAGGCAATGTATTCAAGAAACCGCGGAAATGACGAAGCCTTTGTGCGAAAATTGGCAAACGACTATGGTCTTTTCATCACCGGCGGCACCGATTACCATGGTGCAAACAAACCGGATTTGGACATCGGAACCGGCGAAGGAAATTTACGAGTGCCGGTTATGCTCCTCGAAAATTTGAAATAAGTTCTTCTGCTGCGGCCGTAATATCTTTTTGTCCGACAATGGCAGAGATAACGGCTGCACCGTCCACACCGGTTTCACGCAAAAGAGCAATATTATCTTCATTTACCCCGCCAATGGCAACAATTGGTATCGGTACGGACTCTTTAATTTCTTTTAATTCTTCTAATGTAATATGACGGGTATCCGCTTTTGTGGTCGTACCAAACACATCCCCAACGCCAAGATAATCGGCACCTTCACGCCATGCTTTTTGCGCAAGTTCCACGGTATTGGCTGTCGCCCCTACAATTTTATCAGCACCTAAGAGATTTCTGGCTGCATCAAGCGGCAAATCACTTTGTCCCAAATGAACGCCATCCGCGCCTACTGCCAAAGCAATATCTATGCGGTCATTAATCAAAAGCGGCACTTCATACGCATCGGTAATCGTCTTTACGGCCTTTGCCATCTCATAAAATTCTCTCGAAGAACACTCCTTTTCCCTCAGCTGGACAACACTCACGCCGCCCTTAATTGCCAGTTCCACCGATTCCTCGATGGTCTCCGTTGTCATAATATTTCGGTCGGTGCATAAATACAACGTATAATCAATATCCGGTTTCATGTTACATTCCTCCTAAAATTCGTTCCACTTCAACTGCATACTCCGGTTTCTTACTCCGGATTTTATCAATTTCATCCAGACACTGTTCCATAATGCTGGTGTTATAATCCATCTGTTCACGCAGTTTCTGTCTGCGCACATTCAAATCATGCCTTACCTCAACCATTTCCTTTGGCTCGACTAACGCTTCCACCTGACCTAACCAGATATCACAGTCCTTAACCTCTAACTTGCGAAGTTCCTGCAAAACCACCTGATTCGCCTCATGAATCCGGATACTGCTCTCACGCTGTCTTTCCCATTCTCTCTTGGCACGGATATACTGCGTGCGGACAAAAGAAAGCTCAGCCGCGTTGCGCACCTGATATTTATGATACATATAATCCAGTGTGCGGACATTATTTACATATTTAATTTTGACACGGTTCAAAAGAAAAATGGCACGGTTGCCTTTCTTCTCCGTAATCACCATATCAATCCGGTTTTTTCTGGCTTCATTCAAAATAATAGCCGCAAATACAAACGTCACAAAAACCGTCACGACAAACGCAACATTAATATCCACCTTAAAACATGCCATCAAAACCGCAAGCATTGCAAAGGTCGCAATCAACAGTGCTGTCAGGCATTTTCCAAGTACCTTTAACATCCCCTGCCTGTGAATGATATCCTGTTTATCCGCAAGCAAAAGATTTTTCTCTCCGGAAAGCTGACGCAAATCCTGTTTAATTTTCATCTGGTATTCTTCGTATTCCGTTAATTTTTTTATATCATCTTCCACCACGTCCTCATAATTATCCATGGCACGGCGCTGGGCTTCCGTAAATTTGTATTCCTGCTTCTGGCTCTTTTTGCGCTCTTTCGTCAACTCTACAATCTGCTTTGCCGCAGCCAGAAGTTTTTCCTGCTCCTCTTTTGGTGCGCGGTCAATAAGCTGAATGTCCTTTAAATATGATGTTACCTGTCCATATTCAAACTTAATATCTTCACACTGCTTTTTGGCCTCTTTAATGTTCTCGCAGAGGTGCTCCAAATAAGCAATGCGCTCCTTGTCATTGCGCAAATCCACTTTTTCTTTTTCAACACGAACCATTTCCTGTTCCAGTTCATTTAACAGTTCCTTCGTATCCTTTTTCTCCTTCACCATGTCACCTCCTGCCTAGTAAGCAAATGCCCTTCGCAGCTGCTCTTTGTAATCATCCATCATCGATTCCGTTTCTTCCGGCACATAAAAACCGGCAAGCACTTCCTGATACTTTAACCGTATCTGCTCAATTTCCGACGGTTTTAAGCCAAACGACAAACTCTCTTCCTCAAACGTTTTATCTTTTTCTTCCATCAGCAAAATCCACAAATAATGCTGCAGCGATTCTCTTTTATTGTTCCGGATATAGGCTTCGCGGAAATCCTCCCCCGCCTCCAAAAACGAAGACGTGTAAAAATGAGCAATTCCCTCATTATGTAAAATATCTCCATACTCTTCCGGTGTAAACGAAATCGCATCCGGTCCCTGCAAAAGTTTCCGGTAAGCCATCACTGCCTTTCCGTAATGTCCGGTGCGCACATAATTGTCCGCCTTAATCTTCTTTTTCTGATAAGACGGCAAATGGTCAATCTCATCTAATACCTTAACAATCCCGCGGATTTCTTCTTCGTTGTAGTAATCACAGCCGCAAAGTGTCGTAACAACCAAATCTTTCAGCCCATGCTCTCCCACAATCATTGCCTCTAATTTCTCTGCTAACTCTTTTACTCCCAGTTCTTCCTTCATCCATTTTGCCAGAGAGATCTGAAAAAATTCCTCGTTTATGCCGTAAATATTGTGGTAAATGACATAGCACAATTCTTCGATGGAATAAATATTTTGCCCTAAATACGATAATTCATATGGCTTTTTGGCTATTTTCCCTTTGGCAAGAATCATTTTTTCCTCTCCTTTCTCTTTTACAGTTCTACCTGTTTTTCCCAAATCCGGTTTGACGTTGGAAACAGCTCTCCGAATCCTTCATCCTTTATTGTCACAATGCATTGGCTCGGTGACTCAAAACGAATGCGTAACATCAGCCGGCAGTGCCTGTCAAGCCGTCCGGTAAGTGGGTCAAGTTCTATCATAAACTGCTTTTCTTTTTGGGTTAATACATTTATTGTCTGCAAAGCAAGCTCAGTCTCACCCGAAGGAATCAGTTCCAATTCTTCATCGACTAAATACCAGGGAACTCCTGCCTCTACAAGAACTACCTTCTGCTGCTTAGCCTCCGCATATAAGTTCACCGCAACCTGCGAAGTCACCATCTGCTCATCTAACAGAAGATAATCTCCTAACCGCTTTTCTTCTGCCATCTCACGCGCCATCAGACAGGCACCGCTCACATACAGATTTCTTCCTTTGAAAAGCCTTCTGCCCACACACAATTTACGGAACAGCGAATCTGCCCATCCGCCTTCAAAGCCCTCTCCGGCCATGTAAAGTGTTGACAAAAGTTTTTTGTGAATCGCACCATACACAACATTTTCAAAAACGGCCGCCTTGTGCTCTTTATTTTCCTCCGGTAGAGAAACCGCCCCCGAATAATCGCGTTCGGAAACACCAACCAAAATCGGACTTTTGCTTTTATCTACCTGCATCTGATAATATGTCAGCGTATTTCCCTCATAATCAAATAAGCCGACATCATTCATCCACAGTTCTTTCTTTTGGTTTAGCACATAATACGGAAATGCCTGCTTGTGGCTAATCACCATCGCACGCTCCCTGCCAATTCCAAGTTGTTCAAGTGCCGCATAAATGAGTTCCATATATTCTCTATCCGCATCCTTTACCGTAACAACGAGCTGCTTAATCGTTTCGCCAGGATAATCTTTTCTCGTAAGGGAAAGTGTTTTCCGAAAAAAGTAAGACAGCATATTCAGAGGTTTTGAAATTTTGCCGTCAACAACCACATCTTCCTGTCTGCGAATCCGCACAAGAAAATCCCGCAAAGGCTTTTCGCCCGAAAGTGCAATCTCGGTCGGAATCAGCCCTTCCGGATTTTCTTCCGTTTGTCCGATAAGCACCGGTATATTCTTTTCTCTGTCATAGACAGCCATCTGTGATTTTTCTTCGCCCAGGTCAAACCCAAGCAGCAGTGTTCGTTCACTCATGTGCTCTCTCCGTTTTCCTTCCCTTTTCTTTACTGAAGCGTAAATAATTTCTTAGCCGCAAAGCAGTCTTTTTCATAACGTCTGCGCAGACTGCCATACAACTCCATATCACCTGTATTCTTTGCTGCAATCATATCGTTGAGCATATGGAAAAATCCCAACGCGCCTTTCGCCTGCTCTGTGCGGCGGGCGCACATCACTTCCGTTCTCTCTCCCGTTGTCTGCTCCTCAATGTAACAATATTTTTCTTCGCCGTCAAACAACAGCATTTCATACACATAAACACCCGAAAAAACCTGCCGCATCGGCATTGTTTTTTTCACTTTGCCGTCACGGTCTGTCTCACAAAGGAGAATTTCTCCCGGTGCGCCGCTATAATACTGGATAATCACGGTATTTTCAATTTCAAACGGAACATTCACCTTGCCAATATAATCTTTCATAAAGGCGAAAACAGTTCCCTCGCTCGCAAATTTTTCCAGATTCATTTCCACAAATTCTTTTTGCTTGCTGGCAAAATGCTCCTCTAACCGGTAATGGCGCAAAGCAGCCAAAACCATAACCGCATCTTTTTCATACATCGCTTCTTTTTCAATTTTAACAAACATTGGTTCCGACAACTCCTGCCGCTCCACGACATAATCATAAGCGAGCTGCGACAAAAACGCCTTCACTAACATCCGGTTTTCACCCGATTCCATATATTCCAGATAAATCGGCTCATACGGCTCCTGACTGGCACCAACAAACAAAACCTGTGCCAAAAGACGCTCCGTAATATCTTCATCCGCCCCGACTTCCGGCATTTTCCGACACTTTTCGTAAAGAGAAGTAAAAGTAATTAAATCTCCGGTATAATAGCGGCGCAGATATTTCATTGCATCCTTTCCGGCACAGCCCTGATGATACAAGTAAAGCGCCCATTTCACGAGCATTGGCTCTGACTCGTCCTTATGTTCCTTCACAAGCGCCTCTACGAGCGTAGAAAATGCATCCTTATCACATTCCGGCACACCATAGCGCAGCAGCATAACCTGTGCTTTTTCGTATTTTCCCTGTGCAATGCAGTCCGCCGCCACATCCGCAATCCGTTCCCTCTTAAGTGTAATCGGATTAAACTGCTCAATCAGCGAAAACAATGGCTCTGCCATGCCCTCGCGGTGATAATAATCATATAAACAAAGCAAAATTTTCTCCCGCATTTTCCGCCGTAAACAATCCATTTGCAGTGCATTCTGTAACACCACCGCCTGCATATCCGTCATTTTTGCAGAACGCTCTGCCTTATATGCCAAGTGCGTAATCAACTTCGGATTTCTTGCACCCAGTTCATAGCACACCGGCGCTAACTTTTCCATCGAAAGCATTTTTTCCATCCGGTAATCAACCGTACCCGAATAATAAAGCCCTCTCTCATCCACGAAAAACAGCTGTGTGTTCGGAGTATAAAGCGAAACTACCGCTTGTCCATTTTCAAAGGAATAATAGGTCTGCTCCTTCGTCTCACGGTGCACAACCACCACACCGTCCATCCGGTCATTGCCGCAGGTAATTCGATGTGAAAACATCACTTCCGAAAGGTCATCCGCCATTTCCTTTGTCAGAGTTTCTTCTGTTACACACGCTTCATAGAGCAACGCCAAATCCTCTGTAATCCGGTGGTGTGCAAGATTTCTCTCTACAAATTTATGAATCTGCTCGCCATAAGCCTCTAAAACTTCCGGTCTCTCACCGGCATGTTTTACCAGATAAGCGTACAGAAACGCTTTGCATCTGTCATTCAAATGGTTCTCATATTGAAAATACGATAAGACCGCATCCGGAAGCGTCCGAACTTTCTCCGTATCTATCGTATACATATAATATTCATACAAATCCGTCAGCCGCAAATGCTTGTTGACACCTTTTTCAAACCACGAGAAATATTTTGCATCGCGGATTTCATTTCGGATAAGCATTCCACAGATGCCATGGAGCGTATCGGTCATGACAAAGAACTCATACAGTTTTTGTAAAATGGAAAACACTCTGGCATCAAAGTGTGGCAGGCGTTCTCCAAGAAAACTAACGGCAAGAGATACTTCTTTCGTAGTTAAATCACGTTTTAACCCATAGTTTATTGTGTTAATTGTCACGTCGTCCAGCCTGGAAATCAGGGTGGCGTCCTCGCGGTAAGCAAGCATCATCGCCGAATACAAAAGCGGGCTGTTGCTGCCACTCTCCAACTGCGCGCGCAAATCTTTCTCTAACAAATGCCCAAAGCGGTAACGCTCGTCCACCTGCGTTAAAAGGTAAGTCAGTAAATCACTCTGATATCCGTTTTCCGCATACGAAGAAATCAGATTTGCCAGTCCGATGCGGTCCTCTTTGCGCTCAGAATCCATAATTTTAATAAATTGAATCAGAATATAATTTTCTACCTCTTCCAGTGATTCCCCTAGCGGCGGCATTTTTAAATTTTCCGTCTCCTGGAAAAAGGAGAGGATATTTTCCTTCTCGCGCAGAATCACGGCAATATATCCGCGCACCGCCTGCTCATATGTGCCACTGATTTTTTCGAGAATTTCGCGGTTCTTTTTGAGGAACTTTCCGAATGCCTCTCTCGTAACCCGCTTCTCCTGATATGATAAAAACATACGAATTGCCATGGCAATCGCTTTTTTTCTGGCTCTTTGAATCTTTCGCTCTTTTTCGCCAATTCGGTTGTGCGCTGTAATATGTATTACTTTTTTCTCATACGGCGTCTGCAAAATCAAATCACCGTGGCGTCTGCCGGCCGGTACTTTATCTGCACAAATCGTAAATTCCAAAACGTCTCGTCCATCCACAAATTCATCCGTCCACAGAACATGCGTCTGCACTTCAATAAAATCTGCCGTTGTGCGGACATGAATCCCCGCATGTCCCCATGTATTCACACGAATCGAAATCGCGTCAGTTTGGTCTGTTCCATCTAATTCATATACTAGTTCTCTACCGGATGAATGCTCTGTTTCAAAGCGGATGGCTTTCTTTTTCTTCATCGCCACCAGAAATTCTTCCAGACTTTGAAGTTTTGTATTTTTCTTTAACAGACAGTCGTATAAAATGCGCCCGCTCTCATCCCGATATAAAAAGGCATCCCGAAACTCCGGTGCTAAAAATAAATCAACGCCATGTTCCGGATTTTTCTCAATCCGCTTCTTTAAGGTCGGATAATCCCGAATCTCTCCTTCTTCATCCCGAAGTACGGGAGACACAATCGTAATCTCATACGGCAGCTTTTCTTCGCCGCAATCAGTAATTAAATCTAGATTTCCTTTTAGTTTTTCCCCCGGATTTAATTCGCCGGCATCCACATCAACCGTCATTTCGTTCTTTGTCCCATCAAAAAAAGGCAGGAAATCAATGCACATCTCCTCGACAGTGCCAAATCCTTTCACTCTTGTGCCGAAAGAATTTTCCAAAAGAAAGCTTGCCGTCCCATGTGTTCCCGCTGTTACCTCAAACACCAATTTTTCAATTGATAAACAAAGTTTTGGCGTTTCATATATGAAATTTCCTTTTGCCAATGACAAAATCTTTTCTCTCATTGATAACCTCCTAACCTCAATTCTATAGTATACCATTTTTTATGCATTCTGTGAATAGTAAGAATCAATCTATTTTTGTATTGCTAAGTCCACGCAGTATGTCTATAATAAGGAGAGGACGAAAGAGAGGAGTGACTCAAATGGCATTAAAACCAAAAGAACATTTTCACGGAAGCGATTTAGAGAAAATCGAGGCCGTCTATGGAATAAAAAAAGAAGACATTATAAGTTTTTCTGCGAACGTAAATCCACTTGGTGTTTCGTTCCGGTTAAAAGAAACTTTAACGAATCACATTGACGCTATCACAACCTATCCGGACCGTGAATACACATCTCTGCGCAAATGTATTGCAGACTATGTACACACGGACTATGAAAATATTGTTGTCGGAAATGGTTCGACCGAATTAATTTCGCTCTTTATCCAGATTACACACCCGATGAAGGCACTGATTGTCGGCCCGACCTATTCCGAATACGAGCGGGAAGTCGCAATGGGCGGTGGACGCTCCCATTACTTCAGCCTCACGGAAGCCAGCGAATTCGAACTGGATACAAAGGCACTCACCGAGGAACTTTCCGCCAATGTCGATTTGCTGATTTTGTGTAATCCAAACAACCCAACGTCATCTGTCATCAAACGCCAGCAGATGCGTGAAATTCTGGATTACTGCAAACGCAAATCTATCACCGTGCTTGTCGATGAAACTTATGTGGAATTTGCCGAGGAACCAGATGAAGTAACCGCGATTCCACTTACCGAATACTACAATAACATTGTCATTTTGCGCGGTATTTCAAAATTCTTTGCGGCACCGGGACTTAGACTTGGTTATGCTATTTGCGGAAACCGTGATTTGCTCAATGAAATCAATCAGAAAAAGAATCCCTGGACGATTAACTCATTGGCTGCAATTGCCGGAGAAATCATGTTTCAGGATGAGGATTATATAAAAAAAACAAGGGAGTTAATCTCTTCGGAACGAGCACGAATCTGTGCACGCCTTGATGAGAGTCCAAACTTTAAGGTTTATCATGCACACGCTAATTTTGTACTCGTAAAAATTACGACCGATAACTTTACTTCGGAGGATGCATTTGACGCGTGCATACGCAAAAACCTGATGATACGGGACTGCTCTACATTTCCGTTCCTAAATAATAAATATATCAGACTTTGCTTTATGATGCCGGAGCAGAATGATGCGTTGCTTGATGTTTTGCTGGGATTATAAAAAGATTGTATTAACGGCTGGCTTGAACGTATTTTAGGTTCTACATTACGTTTTAATTCCTATGCGCTTCGTGTGCCGCTCCCGCTTAACAAATACGAAAATATCGATAGACAAAAGACGTCTATCTGATATTTTCGTATTTGTAGCACACTCACCACATAGGAATTAAAACGTAATGTTTGAGCCAAAAAAGTCAAGCACCCGTGATACAATCTTTTTCTTTTCCTCCCAGATGCAAAAAATCCAAGTAACTAGTAACTCTACTCCTGTACAATCCCTGCATTCATTGTGCAAGCAATTGTATTTTGTCAGAAATTTTGCTTCTAATCTTTTAGTTTTCCCGTAAATCAGAAGAAACCCTTTGTGACTCGTGGGTTTTGAGTACGTCAGAAGGGGCACTGGAACTACCAGTGCCCCTTCTGTTACGTACTCAACGAGCGAAAGCACCCACGAGACGCAAAGAGTTTCTTCTAATTTGCAGAACCAAAAAATTGGAGCAAATTTTTATCGATGAATAATCTCATGTCTTCCCGGTCCATTGGAAACCAATTTAACCGGAACACCCAATTCTTTTTCAATAAACTCGATGTACTTACGGCAGTTCTCCGGAAGTTTATCGTATTCCGTAATGCCGCGGATATCTGTCTTCCAGCCCGGAAGCACTTCATATACCGGTTTTGCTTTTTTCAAAGAAGCTGTTGTTGGGAAATCTTTTGTTACTTTACCATCGATTTCATAGCCAACACATACCGGAAGTTCATCCAGATAACCAAGTACGTCAAGCACGGTAAGCGCAACCTCTGTCGCACCCTGAATCCGGCATCCGTAACGGCTTGCTACCGCATCAAACCATCCCATACGTCTTGGGCGGCCTGTCGTAGCACCGTACTCACCGCCATCACCACCGCGGCGTCTTAATTCATCTGCCTCTTCTCCAAAAATTTCACTGACAAACTCTCCTGCTCCAACAGCACTTGAATATGCCTTAACAACTGTAACAATTCTCTTAATCTCATATGGTGGAAGTCCTGCTCCCACTGCACCATAACCTGCGAGTGTAGAAGACGATGTAACCATCGGGTAAATACCATGGTCAGGGTCTTTCAGGGAACCAAGCTGTCCTTCTAACAAAATTCTCTTGCCCTGCTCTCTTGCCTCATAAAGGAACGCAGACACATCACATACATATGGCTCAACCATCTTGCGGTACTCACGCAGCGTATCCATCAACTCGTCAACATTCAACGTCGGTTTGTGATATAAATGCTCCAAAATAACATTTTTCTGAACACAAATGCGCTCTAACTTCTCACGGAGAAGTTCTTCATCAAAAAGCTCGGAAACCTGAATTCCGACTTTTGCATATTTATCAGAATAGAATGGCGCAATCCCGGATTTTGTCGAACCAAATGATTTTCCAGCCAGACGCTCTTCCTCATACTGGTCAAACAAAATATGATATGGCATCACAATCTGAGCGCGGTCCGAAACTTTAATCTTCGGCATCGGTACACCACGGTCCACAATTCCCTGAATTTCCTTAAATAAATCCGGAATATTCAGCGCAACACCATTTCCGATAACACTTGTCGTATGGTTATAAAAAACGCCGGACGGCAGAATATGAAGGGCAAATTTACCATAATCATTTACGATAGTATGACCTGCATTACTTCCTCCTTGAAAGCGTACGATAATATCAGACTCTTCACCGAGCATATCCGTAATCTTTCCTTTTCCTTCGTCTCCCCAGTTTGCTCCTACAACGGCTGTTACCATAGCCATTCCTCCTTAATGTCCCGCTTTCGCGGCACCGATTATTTGCATCAAAAAGCACATGCGTTAATATTATACATGAAAACACGCCGCACTTCAACTTCTTTCGCAAAATTAATCCAATTTACAACTAAAAAACAAGGAACAATTTTAAATTTTATCAGTTATAACTGATAAAATCAGAAATCATCCCTTGTTTATTCGGTATATCTGTTATTTTTCAATCTCCGCCAGCCGTTTCTCCGGCCAATCCGTCGACGTATGAATATTCAATATACTCGGCGCTTCATGCATCGCATTGTAATACCACAGTGACGCCTCGGAATCATCGCCTCTCTCGTAGAAATACTCGCCCAGTTCAAAACACATTTCGGCGGAGCCTTCGGTGAGCATATCTTTCAATGCCATTTTCATCATAATGCCCGCGTCCTTCCGAATCCTTGCCGCACGACAGACCACGCACGCAGCTTCCTTCATCTCATCCGCACTCCGCTCCGGGTCCATCACAGACGCCGCAAAAAATTCCTCAGCCTCCAGAAAATCTTCATCATCCCCGGAAATATACAGCTCCATCGCATACATGTGATGCAGCCGTTTTGACAGCCGAAGCCCTTTGTGAATGTGTTTCCGGAAAGTTGCAAAATCACGCTTGCAGTGATTGCTCTCCGGATAGTGCCCGATGACAATATCCGAATCAAAAACGACCGGGTCTAGACGAACCATCTCGTGAATCGGTTCAATCCATGTAAATTCCCGAAGCCTTTTAAAAAGTTTCGGACGATACTCTTCATCAAAATTATATGCGGTTCCATGAGACAACTGGTTGCCATACTTCATCTGTACAATTTCAATTTCCGGCAAAAGCACTTCCTTTAATTCACGAAAGCGTTTTCTGTTTTCCTCATCAATTACCTCATCCGCATCCGCTGTGTAAATATAGTCTTTTTCTGCCTTAGAAAAAGCAAAATTTCTCGCTGCCGAAAAATCATCCACCCACGTAAAATCATATATTTTATCTGTATAATTTGCCGCAATTTTCTTTGTTGCATCCGTAGAGCCGGTGTCAACAATCACAATTTCATCCACCAAATCCGCCACACTATCCAGACAACGCGCAAGAATCTTTTCCTCATTTTTCACAATCATACATAAACTAATCTCAATCATATCCAGTCCTCCTATCGTGGAATCCGGCACCAGCCGGCGATTTGTATCTGTAACTCACGGCGTCCATTATATTCATTCACCGACGGATAATAGGTAAATGCAATGTCTAACAGATTTTCGCGCCCCTCGTACATCCGCTTTAACTCAGCTTCTCCCCACTCTGCAATGACAAACTGCTCAAACTCCTCCGTCCGCCGGAAACAGACCGCTCCAATGCGATTGCCAGCATCGTTTTGCACCTGCAGCTTTAACACTATCCCCTCAACGCCAAATTTGCGTCCCGACAAAATGCGAAAATGCTGTTCTGCAAAAATCGGCTTTGGATTTCCCACGCCAAACGGCTCCATTTGTTCAATTTCACTTAACAATGTTTCTGTTATGTAGCCAATCGGCATCGGTGCGTCAATTCTTACAACCGGGCGAAAATCCTCTTCTGTCAGCACACAATTTTCATTTAACCGCTTTTCCAACTCCGGCAAATCCTTCTTGTGAAGTGTCATGCCTGCCGCCATTTTGTGGCCGCCAAACCGCTCCATCAAATCTTTGCACGCCATCAGTTCATGAAACATGTCATACGCCTCAATCGAGCGCCCGGAGCCTTTCACAAGACCGTCTTCCGTTTCCGTGAAAACAATCGTTGGGCGGTTGTAACGTTCCTTCACCCGTCCGGCAATAATACCAACAAGACTCTCATGCGTATCCGGCAGTAATATAATTAAAACCTTTGGAAGCTTATTTTCAGCCTCTTTCTCTGCAAGTTTTAAGTACGCTTCTTCCGCACCATCTTCTGTCATTTGCTTACGGGATTCATTAATTTCTTTCAACCTCTCTGCTTTCTCTAACGCCTTTTCTTCATCCTCTTCCATCAAGAGAGAAAAGGATTCTGCCACGGTCGCTATACGCCCTGCCGCATTAAAGCAAGGCCCCAGAATAAACCCAATATGCCCTGCCGTAATCTCTTTATCATCCAATCCCTGTACTTTAAGCAATGCGCGAAGTCCTATATTTTTCGTATGCAAAAGTGCTTTCAAACCATATTTTACCAAAATCCGGTTTTCCCCCTGCAGTTCCATTACATCAGCCACAGTCGCAATCCCGGCATATTCTAACAATTCATCCTTAGCTTCCGCCGGAACCTGCTGCGCATCATACAGTGCACAAATCAGCTTAAACGCCACACCGGCACCACACAACCCGCGAAACGGATAAGTTTCATCATCCCGCTTTGGGTCTAATATAGCATCCGCATTCGGCATCTGCTCCTGCACCTCATGGTGGTCGGTAACAATTACCGTCATACCAAGTTTCTTTGCATAATCCACTTCCTCATTCGCCGCAATTCCATTGTCACAGGTAACAAGAAAATCCCGTCCGCCGGCGAGCGCCTCATCCACAATTCGCCGGTTCAGTCCGTATCCTTCTTTCACACGGTCCGGCGTAAAAATTTCAGAATCCAATCCAATCTTTTGAAATCCCTTCCACAAAATATAAGCGGAAAAAATTCCATCACAGTCAAAATCCGAGGCGATTGCCACCTTGCGCCCCTGCTCTTTCGCCTTTACAATCTCCTGTACCGCCTCATCCATTCCTTTCATCGAAAAGGGTTCATGCAAATCGTCAAGCGTCCCGTATAAGAACTCCCGCATCTCCTGCTCACTTTCGACACCGCGGTTCATAAGACACCGCACCGCCAGCGGCGAAACCTTTAACTTCGCCGATAAGCCATTAAAATCTCCCTTTTTTGTTTCCACAATCCACTTTTCGCGCACAACTTTTTCCTCACTTTGCTAATCTGCTTTCGTATATGTCAAGTATAGTTGATTCGCAGTGGATTTTCCAGTAGATTTTAAGGTTAAATTTGACTTTCCACCGGCTTCTCTTTATAATATCCAGTATACGACAAGAAAGGGGTACCCTCTATGAAATGGATACGTTTTACACTTGATACACATACAGACGCCGTGGACATGCTCAGCTATATGCTTGACGAAATCGGCGTGGAAGGAATTGAAATTGAAGACCATCTTCCATTAAGCGAAGAAGATAAGAAAAAAATGTTCGTCGATATTTTGCCGGATCCGGAAGATAATGATGGAACTGCAAAAGTTCACTTTTACATGGAACCGGAAAACTGTGACCCGGAAAAGGTCATGATTCAGGTACAGAATATTTTTCAGGAAATCAAGCCTTTCTGTGAAATCGGAAAAGGAACCATTTCTCTTTCGGAAACCGAAGACAAAGACTGGATTAATAACTGGAAAACATTTTTCAAACCGTTCCGTGCTGCCGACGATATCGTCATCAAGCCAACCTGGGAAGAATATAAAAAAGAAAAAGATTCCGATATTCTTATCGAAATCGACCCCGGCATTGCTTTCGGCACCGGTTCCCACGAGACAACGAAACTTTGTATTCAGGCACTTGATAAATATGTAAAAAACGGAGACTCCGTCCTTGATGTCGGATGTGGCAGCGGCATTCTCTCAATTGCCGCTTTGAAACTCGGCGCTAAGCACGCCACTGCAATTGACATTGACGAAGTCGCTGTAAAAGTTGCTGCTGAAAATATGGCAGTGAATCATATTCCGTCTTCTGACTACACCCTTTACGATGGTGATTTAATTTCCAACGCTTTTTTGAAGGTGAAAGCCGGAACTGGTCACGACATCGTGGTAGCAAATATTCTTGCCGACGTCATCATCCCGCTCACAGGCGTTGTAAAACCTCACCTTAAAAAAGGCGGTCTTTACATTACATCCGGCATCATTGATACGAAAGAAGCCGAAGTACGTGAAGCGTTACTTGAAAATGGATTTGAAATTCTTGATGTAACCTATATGAAAGAATGGTGCTGCTTTATTGCGACAATCTAGGCATGCAAAAATACCACCCGCCAAAATTATTTTGACCGGGTGGTATTTTTATTTTAAGAATCTCTTATTTACTTATAAGCATCCTTTGCGTTTGCTACTGCAAAGAAAGCAGATTTTGGTGAATACAAGCCATTGAACAAGCAAGGTGCACTGCTTGCACGCCATGAAACACCATCATACAAACTCCAGATAACAAGGGCACTAATCTTTGTTCCCTTTGCTTTACTCTGCAAAAGAGCACCCATAATCTGGTCATAGTAAGCAGCCTGGTCCTGATCGGTTACTACTTTATCTGCTGTCGATGTGTAACCGGCATCAATCTCTGTGATATGAATGTCCATATCCGGCATATTTGAGCGGAAGCACTCAAGTGCCTGTGCATACAAATCCGGGCTATGTGCTGCATTGCCAACCGTCAAGTGACTCTGCATACCAAGACCATCACAAATCTTTCCATCCTCGTTAATAAAGTCAATCAAAAGAACTTCATCTTCCGGACAAAGATAAGTATTAAAGTCATTGTACATCAATTTCACATCGTCGCGGTCATATTTTTTGCAAATTTCATCTGCCCACTGGAATGCTTCTTTGACAAACTTCGGACGAAGCGTTACTCCGGTACTTGACATATAACCGGCATTTTTCTCTTTATCCGTAATGCCATAAATCGTATTCCAGAATGTTCCCTTCGGATTTCCGCTGTGCATGTACTCATTTACTACGTCATACGCATAAAGAACGCATTTGTTCTTATCGCCGCCGGCAAGTTCCAAATCTTTCTTCAAAACATGTTCCATTACATTCTTTACAAAATACTCAAGACGCAAGTCCATGTTTTCTTCAGAAGTATTCTTGCTCTTGTTATTTACAACAGAGAATCCTTTCTGGAAGAAATAGGTAGGAGTCTGCTCATGCCACAGTAACGTATGTCCACGAAGCTTCAATCCTTTTGCGTGGCACTCGGTCAAAATCTGGTCGATTTTATCGAACTTCAACTTAGGAACAACGACACCTGTCTTTTTAACAATTGTGTCTTTTCCGTCTACAGTCTCTGTTACGTTATAAGTTGCAGAGTTATCTGCCTGTTTGTCATACCCTTCCGGAATATACAAACCTTGTGTTTTGGCATCTTCAAGTGGCACTGCATCAATTTTGTCAGAATCCATAACGGCATTCGGTTTCATCTCGTTACCAGGAGTAATGCCATTGTACTGTTCATTCAAGAACTTAGAAGCTGTATCTCCAAGAAGATCATTTGCCGATGCACCAACAGCTACCACACCAAAAGTATCACTGTAAATATCTTTCAGTTTCGGAATATCCGTTGCCTTGGATGGCTGTGCCGTTTTTACAATCTTCATGTTATCAACATACATATCACCGGTTGTACCATCATCACTCTGGAAATAGAATCCATAGAAGTACATGTCATCCGGCACAGTGATTTCGTAGTCGAAATCTTTCCACTGGCCTTTTGTTGTTTTCCAGCGGGTTTCCGTGATACGAGTCGGCATATAAGCATACGACTGATCGCCACCTTCAATCGGAATCACCTGTTCGTTAAAGTTCAATGAAGACACTTCACTGTAGGCAGTAAAGGAAACGCGGTAAGTAGCACCACCTTCTAATTTCTTTGACAGATTAATCATAGCTCCCTGCCAGCTCTTTGAATTTGCTTCACGGTGGCATTTGAGAACTTTCTTGCCAACTGCACTGTTGCCGGTTGGAAGTGTACTCGAATCAACAACCTCCAGATAATCTTTTCCGGTGTTGTTATCATCTGAGAACGAGCGAAGAATCCATCTTTGCAATCCTTCCGGATCCGGAGTATCCTCGTTTACGCAGTCCGTCGACTTTGTACCCGTTTCTACATCCTCAAAATCTTCATCATACACAGTTGCTGTTGCCGGGTCAATCTTTGCTTCCGGCACTGTTGTAGGGAATGTATCCGGGTCTTTTGCTTCCGGTGCCTTTGCCGTTTTGTAACCCTGGTCAAGTGCACGCAGTGTAGGAACTGCTGTCGGAGCAGCCGTCGGTGTAGCCGTAGCTTTTGCTCCCGGTGTATCAGTTACCTTTGCCGGTGCAGTCGGTGTTGCCACCGGTGCTTTTGTTACTGTTACTTTGCCTGCTTTTTTGACTGTAATCTTACAAGTCTTTTTGTAGGTCTTTTTCCCTACTTTGATTTTGGCAGTCAAAACTGTCTTTCCTGCCTTTTTACCTTTGATTGTTACGCTGTTTTTCTTTTTCTTAGAAAGCGTGACAACCTTCTTGCTTTTCACAGACCAAGTTGTCTTCTTAATCTGCTTTGTCTTAACACCTTTCACTGTAACTTTCTTTGTTTTACCTGCTTTTACAGAAACCTTTTTTACCAAAGATGGCTTCTTTGCAGCCTCTGCCTTTGGTGCGCTAAGCGCAGGAATAACAAGAGAAAGAGCTACAGCGGAAACAATGAGTTTCTTCATCTGTCTCTTCAATGTCTTGACCTCCTTTTTTATGTTTTTATAAAAAAAAGCACTACCCGATTCGAGTAGCGCTTTTTTATCTGTATAAGTACTCGTATACGTACTTATATTTTATCATTTTAATAATGAAATAGCAATCACTTTATAAGATTTATGGTATATATAAGCAACATTATATGTGTGTATCACCATATCTCTATATTAACTAATCCCAATACTGCTTTTTCGCATCAATTACAGCATAGAATGCAGCTTTTGGCATATACAAACCATTGAACAGACATGGGAATTTTGCCGGTCTCCACGATACACCATCATACATGCTCCAAATAATCAATGCTGTGATGTTGCCGCCATTTTTCTTGTTAGTCAAAATCGCATTCATAATCTGGTCATAGTATGCTGCCTGATCCTCATCCGTCAATGGCTTGTCCTCTGTGCTAACCATTGTTGCATCAAGTTCAGTAATCTGAATCTCCAAATCCAGGCAGTTCAGACGGAAGTACTCCAATGCCTTTGCATAGTTTGTTGCACTGTGGAACGAGTCCGTAATGTCCAAGTGTGACTGCATACCAATACCATCACATACTTTACCCTCACTATTAATGTAATCTACCAAGTGAATGATATTTTCCGGATTCTGATAGCAGTTATAATCGTTATAAATCAGTTTTACATCCAAACGGTCATATTTTACAAGCATTTCGTGTGCATATTTGAAAGCCTCCTTTACATAAGAAGGACGAAGTGTCACACCATGGTCTTTCACAGACTTATCATATGTGCCGTAAATCAATCCCCAATAAGTAATATTCTTGGAGTCTTTCTCCGCATTTGCACTGTGCAGATACTCATTTACTACATCGTAGGAGTATAAACAATCTGCATACTTACTGCTCAATACATGGTTCATAACTGTCTTAACATAGAACTCAAGACGCGTATCCATGCACTCTTTGGATGTGTTGTACTTCTGTCCTGTCGTAATTTTATAATTCTGCTGGAAGAAATACTTCGGTGTCTGCTGATGCCATACCAATGTATGTCCACGCAGTTTCACGCCATTCTCATGAGCAGCTTTCATAAGCTTATCTACATTATCAAAATTCAGTCTCGGCACGGCATACTCACCCGTAGCTGATTTGAAACGGTTGTCATCATAAGAAGTGTAGTTATCCGGAATAATATATCCCATGGATTTTGCATCCTCTACTGTGATGAAATCGGTCTTATCCGCAGAAACTTCATCGGTTGGTTTCACAAGTTTACCAATCGTAGAACCAAGAATTGCATCCGGTTTCATTTCGTTACCCGGTGTAACGGCATTGTACTGCTGAGAAATAAACTCGGAACCATTCTTACCAAGAATCGAAGCAATTCCTGCTCCAACGCCGACAATCGGGAATACATCTTTGTAAGTATCCTTCAAAGAAGCAATTGTTTTGTCCGGATTTGTCTGCAATGTCTTTGTCAAAGTAATGTTGTCAAGGTAAATGTCATCGTTACCATTTCCGTTATAAGACTCAAAATACAGTGCATAATAAAATTTATCATCCGGTACGGAAATCGTAAATGTTACTGTATTCCATTTTCCTTTCGGAATCTTTGTAATTGTTCCGGAAGTCGGACCAAAGTTACCATAACTTGGTGACAGTTCTTCCAGAGTCTGCTCCTGATAAGAACACATCAAATCGGTGTTCTGGCAGAATACATCTGCCTTAAGTTCATAGGTACATCCTTCATCCAGTTTATCGGTGATGTTCATCATCGGCCCCTGCCATGTTTTATCTTCACGGTGAAGGTGAAGTACATGTGTATTATTTCCTTCAACCGGAAGATCACTTCCGTCTACAACATCCAAATAGTCTTTTGATGTTCCAACGCCACCGTCATCAGCCTTTTTATGTCCACGAAGCACAACTCCTTTGATACCATCTCCGGTAATTGCATCTTCTGTTTTTGTTCCGATTGTAACATCTTCAAAATCTACGTTATAACCAACTTTGGTAGCCGGATCAATCGTAGCTTCCGGTTTCGTAGTTGCAAATGAGTCTGCACTCTTCTTTGGTACTTCTGTCATATTTGGTGTTGCCAACGGTCGGAATGTAGCCACCGATGTTGCCGTAGGTACCGCTGTTGCAGTGTTTTCCGGTACTGTTGTTGCCGGAGTCTTCGTTGCGCCCTGTATTGGTTTTGCAGTAATAACTGCAGTTTTCTTTACTACAGTAATTTTCGTTTTTAATTTGTAGGTCTTTTTGCCAACTTTAACTTTCGCAGTCAAAGTTGTTTTTCCTGCCTTTTTACCTTTTAATGTAACGCCGGTCTTTTTCTTTGCCGAAAGCGAAACGATTTTCTTACCTTTCTTTGGCAATGACCAAGTCGTCTTTTTAATTTTCTTTGCTTTAACTTTTTTAACAGTTACTTTTTTCGTTGCTCCTACTGTCACTTTAACGCTTTTTGCACTCAACTTTGGTTTTGCTGCAGCTTCTGCCTTTGGAGCTGAAACCGCCGGAACCAATAAAGATAAAGCCATAGCAGAAACAATCACTCGTTTCAAACTCTTATTCATGCTTTTCCCTCCAAATATAAATCCTTACATATATTTCCTATAACAATTGTGTTATAAAACACTTTTGCACTACACGTCCAAATTATAATATCTTTACATGAAAAGAAGCGCCGCTCTTACGAGCAGCGCCTCCCATGATTCAATTTTAGTCAGCCTTATCAGCAAGCAATTATTTTACAAGAGTAATGCTCTTAATAACAAAGTGCATATTTGCCGGAAGACTAGATACCTGAAGGTTAAATCCTGCTACTGTTGCAAGCTCTGTAGGATTTGTTTTAGCAATTGTCAACTGACATGTCTCACCAGCATATGGAGAAGTAAGCCATGCTTTATTTGCGGTTGTATCTCCTTCGCCTTCATAGTTTACATCGATACCATCGCCATAACCATTCAGATTGTCAACATTTGTATAAGCAATTTTACCATATGTTGGAGCACCTTCTGCGCCAGCATAATCTTCTACTTTTTTGCCTTCTGAATCCTGTACTTCCCAAACAACCTGTAATGCAGTGAAGTCTGCAAGATCAAGATTGTTATCTGCAAGATATTTAGAGAAGTCTACATATGCCATACCGCCACCATTTGAAAATTCAATGCCTGCTGCAGACTGTGTAGCTGCAAATACACCTGCTTTATCAAGGTTTGTTTTTGCTACGATGCCATCACTTGCTAAATCAACATAAACATTATTATCTTTGTAAAGAGTGATGTCTGTCAATACAAAGTGCATATTTGCCGGAAGACCAGATACCTGAAGGTTAAATCCACCAACTGTTGCAAGTTCTGTAGGATTTGTCTTAGCAATTGTCAATGTACATGTCTGACCTGTGTATGGAGAAGCAAGCCAAGCTTTATTTGCTGTTGTATCTCCTTCACCTTCATAATTTACATCAATACCATCACCATAACCATTCAAGTTATCAACATTTGTATAAGCAATTTTACCATATGTTGGAGCACCTTCTGCGCCGGCATAATCTGTTACTTTATTACCTTCTGAATCCTGTACTTCCCATGTTACATTCAACGCATCATAGTCAGCCAAATCAAGGTTTTTGCTTGCAAGATATGCAGAGAAATCTACATATGCCATGCCACCACCATTTGAAAATTCGATGCCTGTTGCAGACTGTGTAGCCGCAAACACACCTGCTTTATCAAGGTTTGTTTTTGCTACGATATCGGTACTTGTCAAATCAAATTTATGAGTTTCGATTACAGTAGGCTCTTCCGATGGCTCTTTAACTGTAATTTCGACAGAACCAGTTACTTTACTTCCATCGGTGGATGTTGCAGTAATTGTTACTTTTCCTTCTGCACCCTTCTTAGCTACTACAGTACCTGCGAAGTTTACAGTTGCTACATCTTCGTTGCTGGATGTCCATTTAACGATCTGACGTGTTGCATCAGCAGGTGTAACTGTAGCCGTTACAGTTGTAGTCTTACCAGGAGCAATCTCTGTCTTAGCAGCTTTTACATCAATACCTGTAACAAGTTTGTCATATTTAACTTTTACAAAGTCAATTCTGTGAATTGTTACTTCAGCACCAGAAGACTGTGGGCAGAATGCGATAGCTGTCAAAGTCTCTGGGTTCATTCCTTTACCCATAAGCATAGAAATAGGAATGAAGATTGTACGTGTCTTGTAAGCTGCTTTTGCTGTGTTACCAGCAGTGAAAGTAGATTCAGCTTCCCAAATCTCATCATCTGTGTGGATCCATCCGCCTTCGTATGTCTCAGAAGAAGAAGAACCTGGGAAACCAGCGGAACGAAGCTGTTCATTTCCGTTATAAGTACGGCAGTTCATCTCGTTCTCAGATGTTACTTTAACACGAACGTAGTCATAAGCGGACATGTCTTTTGTACCATTGTCATAACCCATGAATCCTTCACCACGTGTATCAGAGATATCAATGATGTCATCATCTTTTGTTGCCGGGTTGATGTAGTAAGATACACCGGAGTTGTAATCTTTTGTAGATGTGAATGTTACAGAACCATCTTTGTTGTACAAAGTACCATCTTTAACAGTCTCACCATCAGAGCGTTTAGCATCACAAGTAAATGTAGTCTCGTTAAGTTCTGTCAAAGGAACATTGTATGTAGCAGACTCATCTACCGTGTAAGTGCCAGCATCTGTTTTGATTACGCTTACAGGTGGTTCTGTAGGTTTTGGTGTAGCAGTTGCTGTGCTTCCACCATTGTTGTTATTGTTGTTTGCCGGTGTTGCTGTAGCTTTTGCTGCATCTGTCTTAGCAGGTACCGGTGTTACAGTAACTTTGCTTGCCTTTTTAACTGTGATTTTGCAAGTCTTTTTGTAGGTCTTCTTACCTACTTTGATTTTAGCAGTCAAAGTAGCTTTACCAGCTTTTTTACCTTTAACTACTACGCTTTTAGCTTTTTTCTTGCTAAGAGAAACAACTTTTTTGCCCTTCTTGTCGAGAGACCATGTTGTCTTCTTAACTTTTTTCTTAGATGTTACTTTAACTGTTTTTTTCTTACCAACAGTTACGGTTACTTTCTTCGTAAGCGTAGGCTTTTTAGCTGCTGCCTCAGAAGAAGTGTTTGGTGCGATTCCTGCAAGACTGAAAGCCATAACTACAGCCAGTGATTTTGCAAGAACGGATTTGATACTTTTCTTCAAAACTCTTACCTCCTATTTTATAGTATTGTTTTGGTTTTTATTTGTAAAGCATGCCTCCCGCTTTCGCAGGAAGCAGCTTTTACAACATGATTATTTGTACTGCGGATATTTTTCCGGGTTTGCTTTGATTTCCTTATCAGTAGGATTTGTATTTTCTTTCCAATCTTTACTGAATACCAAAGACTTCAATTCATATACATGTTCTGGTTTGTTAGCATCAAACTTGTTAGCTTTCAATACAACATAGCGAACATTTGTAAGATTTCCTTTCGGTGTTGTACCCTCTACTTTAACATTCTTGGAATCAACACCATCAATCCAGTTGCACCACCAGTTTTCTTCTACACCGGCTTCACCATAACTTGTTCCTTCATAAGAACGAATTGCATGAGAGCCTTCGAAGAATGGGTAAGTAGCAAACTGAATCTGTTTGGTCCAGTATTTATCCTGCTGGAAATCTGTTGTATCCGGATACAGCTCAATCGACATCTGCTCAGTTGCTTTACCACTTAATGCAACACCTTTGTAGTTTGACAAATCATATGTCTTACCAAGATCCAGTACATACATATCTTTGTTTGCCTGAGTAAACTCAAGACTTAATACTCCACCAGCCTGTTTAGCACCATCTACCGTTGAAAATACTTTTGTTGTCTTATCATCATCCGCTTTCTTAGGCATAATCTTCAATGTAGAAAGATCAATTGTAAGATCAGATGCTGCGGTAGTTCCTTCAACAACTTCTACGTCAAAGGATGTCTTAACACTAGGATTCTTTGTTACAGCTGCTGTCAAAGTAACCTTACCGGCACCAACTGCTTCCAGTACAGGATCTGTTTTTGAAGAATCAACCTTCAAAATCTTTTCATCACTGGATGTCCATGTCAACTGTGTCTGAGTTGTATTGTCCGGTGTGTAAGCAAAGTTATCAGCAGACATACTCAGTTTCATGCCCTTAACCATCTTAGTTGGAGCATTTTCAATCTTAACTGCTGTACAAGGTGTCTCACCTTCCAATACAGATACATTATCAATATAAAGTGTCAAACTTGCGTTAGTGCTTGGATATCTTCCTGTATAAGTACTTCCAAGTACCAAAGAAACATTCTTCTGGTTCAAAAGACCGGTCTCTGTGATGTTACCTTTAGTCAGGTTCATCTTATTTGGATGCCATCCTGCTTTGTACTTATCACTTTCGCTCTCTTTGAAACCAATGGTACGGTTTTCATTCTTCTTCTCTTTTGCCCAGTCATCATACATCATTGGCAGAGAGTGGTTATTGTATACCATACCCTCAAACTCATCGCCCTTATTCGGAACGGTGTAGTTCTCATCCTTACCGGATGCATGAGAAGAATCAACGGAGAATTTAATCAACTCTTCAGAGATTCCCTTCTTCTCAGCGTCTGCTTTCTTAAGAGATGTTGCAAAGTAATACTCCGGTGTGATTTTACCATATTTTGCAAAGTAAGCATATGCTGTCTTGTACTTCACATCACCGGTGTTGCTTGCTACCACGCGGGACTCAAACTTGATACCGGAATACTCATCGAGTTTTTTCTGCAGTTTCAAGTTGAAGATAGGTGCATAATCGTATGCCTGTGTATCACCGGTATACTCAATCTTCAAGCACTTGTTCTTGTCATTTTCAGGGTCTGTTACGACTGTCATCTTACCAACATTGCTGTTTGCATACTCTTTACCTTTTGTAGCTTTACCAGCGGTTCCCTGCTCTTCGTCGCTCTCCCAGTTATATCCTACCGGATAGCTCTCGAAGTCTTCTACAACAGTCTGAGTTCTTGTATCTGCCGGCTCATAGTTTGGAGTCGGAGTAGCTGTTGCAGGTTTTGCATTAATTTTAACATTAATCGTAACCTTTTTATTTGTACCGTCTTTGGTGTATCCGTAAATCTTAGTAGTACCAGCTTTAACCGGAGTAACTACACCGTATGGAGATACATAAACAATCTTAGAATTCTTTGCTTTCCATTTCATTCCTTTATAACCAACTTTTGTTGGGGAATATTTTACATAAAGCTGTGCTGTCTGCTGATTTGTAGTAGCAGCTGCTTTATCATCGTACTTAACTGTCATAGTAAGTACACTCTTCTTAGCAGAAACGAATTTTGTTGTTTTCTTCGTTTTCTTTGTACGCTTTGTTGCGTCAGCCTCTTTTGTGTTTGTTACACTTGTTGTAACTACAAATTTGCTAGGCTTAACGGATTTGATTGGTGTACCAATCTTAATCTTCAACGTAGCTTTCTTTTTCTTATTTGCTTTAGAAGCAATTGTAATCTTAGCAGTTTTGTTTTTCTTACCTACTGCCTTAACATAAACTTTTCCTTTAGATTTAACAATCTTAGCTACTTTTGGATTACTTGATTTGTATGTAACCTTTTTGCTAATCTTGCCGGATTTCGTAACTTTTACTTTAATCTGTTTTTTCTGGCCTTTTTTCAAAACCAGTTTACCGCCGTTTACAACGGGGCTTTTCACTTTGACAGACTTGATTTTTGCTTTTGCATCAGCTGTCGTTCCTGTGATTGACAAAGATGTCACAACCATAGCCAGGGAAAGCACGCCGGCCAATGTCTTTGTGACAATTTTGGATGTCTTGCTCATGATTATCCTCCTTTAATATATTTAGCATGTACAGACACTTGTACACATTGAATGTAGTCTCATTGTATCATCCTTTATGGGAAAATGCAACCAAAATAAATAAAATTTGTCCTTTTTTTTGGATAAGTTGCACATTATTTTTTCTCATTTCTTGACAAGAACTAGGAAACTGTTACAATGGGGACAGATACAAGCGGTCACACGCATTTTGACCGGTATGAGAGGAGAACGAATGGAACAATCACATCATTTATTAGACCTGATACACTCGTATTTTCCACATGAGTCTGCCGATATCCGGACGATATCGCCACTGAAGCTGGCTTATCTGGGAGATGCTGTCTACGAAATCATTATCCGCACACTAATTATGGAACAAACAGGCGGTCCTGTAAAAAATCTGCACAAAAGAACGAGTGAGCTTGTCAATGCCGGCTCACAGGCGAAGTTGATTTTGTGTCTGCAGGACGATTTATCTGAGGAAGAAAGCCGCATTTACCGTCACGGACGCAACGCGAAAACGTCTTCTGTGGCAAAGCACGCAGACATTCATGATTACCGCAACGCTACCGGTTTAGAAGCTTTGTTTGGCTATCTTTATCTGAGTGGCAGATTAGAGCGTGCCATTGAATTATGCAAAATCGGTTTTGACCGGCTGGATATTTTATTATAGAAAGAAGAGGATTTTAATCATGAAAGAAGAATATAGAGAAGAAAATACAACAAGTTCACGAATTGAGGGCCGTCACAGTGTCCTTGAGGCTTTGCGCGCAGGCAGCCTGATTGAGCGTCTTTTTGTACAGAAAGGCTGTCAGGACGGTCCGGTTCTTACCATTTTAAGGGAGGCAAAGAAGGCAGATGTCATGGTGGACTTTGTCCCAAAAGAACGTTTGGATTTTATGAGCGAGACAAAAAATCACCAAGGCGTGGTTGCCGTTTTGTCTGCTTTTGCTTATTCCACGATTGATGATATGTTTGCGCTCGCAGAGAAAAAAGACGAGGCACCGTTCTTTTTTTTACTGGATAGCATCGAAGACCCACACAATCTGGGTGCCATCATCCGTACCGCAAACCTTGCCGGTGCCCACGGCGTGATTCTTCCAAAGCGGCGTGCTGCCGGATTGACTGCTACGGTAGTCAAAGCGTCTGCCGGTGCCATTCATTACACACCGGTCGCTAAAGTTACTAATATTGTGTCCACGATTGAACAGTTAAAAGAAAAGGGAATGTGGTTTGTCTGCGCTGATATGGATGGCGAGCTGATGTACCGCCAGAATCTCACCGGACCAATTGGCCTTGTAATCGGCAACGAAGGAAAAGGCGTCAGCCGCTTAGTAAAAGAACACTGCGATTTCATTTCATCCATTCCAATGAAGGGCGATATCGACTCACTTAACGCATCTGTAGCCGCCGGCGTTCTTGCTTACGAAATTGTACGTCAGCGCATGAACCAATAATCGAGGAGGATTTTATGTTTGATTATCACGCAGCAAACGACGAAACAATCATCGCCCGCTCCCACGACGGTGATGATGCTGCCACAGATTTTTTACTGGAAAAGTACAAGCCCCTTGTCAAGAAGAAGGCTCGTACTCTTTTTCTGATTGGCGGCGACAATGACGACTTAATTCAGGAGGGAATGATTGCCCTCTATAAAGCCATCCGCGCTTTTAAGGCAGACCGCGAAAGTTCCTTCGTGCACTATGCCTCTCTTTGCATTGATAATCAGTTATACAATGTAATCAAGGGTGCAAACCGGCTCAAAAATTCGCCACTCAACACCTACGTTTCCCTTTACTCGCCGCTCAACTCCGATACAGAAAACAATTCCCGCGAGACACTTGCCGATACACTCCAGCCTTCCGAACTTATAAATCCGGAAGACATCGTAATCGACAAGGAAAATGTAACTGACATCGAGAGCCACATCGAAAAGCACTTGAGCAAGTTTGAAAAAGAAGTGGTAACTCTCTACCTTGACGGCAACGATTACCAGCAGATTGCTGTAGTCCTTGGGAAGTCTCCAAAATCCATTGATAATGCTCTGCAAAGAATCCGAGGAAAGCTGTCGAAGATTCGATAAGAAGATGAGAAGCGGGCTCGTTGGTTTTTGGCGGTTGCTTGCGCCGGTTGTTTTTACTGGTTGTTTGCTTCAGTTGCTTGCGCCGGTTGTTTTTAGGAGTTATTTTTAGGGGTGGGGCAGCATGCAAACAACTCTTTTACTCATCATTTGTCAATATGGTTGCATTTTCGGGTCGATTTACCCCATTCTTACGATAAAACGCAGTGAAAAGACAACTCTTTTTCCTATTTTCATGCATTTCGGTTGTTTTCATATCAAATAATTTCTTCAGCATGCAACGCTTTTATGATATAAAGCCCATTTAGGTTGCTTTTGATACGCCAAAAGTTTTATGGCAAAAAAATAAGACCTACCGGTCTTACACAAAACTTTTTGATTTCTATAAAAGCTGTTAACGGGACTCGAACCCGTGACCTCCGCCTTACCAAGGCGACGCTCTACCACCTGAGCTATAACAGCACCGTGGTCATAAAAGACCTTACGAATTGATATTCTACCAAAAGAATTGATTTGTGTCAACTATTTTTTGCTTGAACATATGTTCTTATTATGTTATACTATTCATGTGTAATCAAAAAGAAAGCAGGATGTGACTTTTCGATTGTTTGATGCCCTCTAGTTTACAAAGGAGGGTGATGCCCTATGAACACGCTTGAAGTTTTAACTCTTGTGCTAGTAATTTTCGCGGCTCTATCATACATAGATAATCACAATAACAAAAAGAAATAGCATCCCAACCTCCTAAAGTCTGGATGCTATCCTTTTAGTTTCCACTGAGGGCAAATCGGAGTCATATCCGATTCACTTTCTAAGTAGATTATACACTAGGGTACTTGAAAAAACAAGTACCCTTTTTTAATCAATTCATATTATATCTCCAAAATCATTAGAATCGGGTAGGAGGTAGATAATTATCTTATCTACCGACCTCCCACACCACCGTACGTACCGTTCGGTATACGGCGGTTCTTTAGTTTTCACA
>OKWJ01000397.1_pt1 | contig 55956 bp, 52 predicted proteins | sample 1607121 | NCBI WGS metagenome assembly OKWJ01 (sample SAMN04414080, study PRJEB24778) | human gut metagenome | material: faecal | host: Homo sapiens | reverse complement strand
TTGCTACTGACATAAGTTTACTTGTTGAACAAGTCAACTTTTTTAGGATAAGACAATATCATGAACATAGCATAAACATAGCAACTACATAACATGAACACTGACGCATGTATATGCTCCGTTCGTGTTATGTAGGAATTTGGTTGATGCCCACGAGCAGGGGTAGAGGAGGGATTAACAGGGACCAGCCTTCCCCTGTATAAGGGAAAGTTTATAAGAAGAACCGGCAAAGAAAACTTTCACCAATTCCCACTGTTAGGAGTAAGAAAGGGAACTTATATATCATTTGGAGACTTCACTCTTATAATTACTGTAAACTTGTATATAAATTCTTTTTCAATTATTTAGTCCGTCATGTATTGTTTCGAGCGATTTTCTTCCACTCGTTTGGGAGGCATGATCAAGATTAGTAGGGAACCTAGGATGATAATGCAGGCTAGGATATAATCTCTCGTGTCCAGATCCGGACGTAAGTCGATGGAGTAGACTGCAATCCATGCCTCCAGACCGAAGGTTAACATGGGCTGGAAGGCCCGGAAGGTCATGAAGGTTTCGGCAGTTGCCGTTTGCAGGGTGGCGTAGTACAGGTACGTGGAGAGTGAGGTGAGTAGGAAACCTGTCACGCAGGCGGCGATAATCGTCATCGGGTGGAATATCTCCGTGAGCTTAGGCAGGTAGAGCATTGAAAACGGAACGGCCATGAGTTCTTTGGCAAAATAGTGTTCCACGAGGGCGATTAAGGTCAAGAAAAGCATGACTGACGTGCCGCCCCAAAACATGGTGAACCCGGAGATCCCGCATTTTTGGCGTACGGAGGTATTGGGACTGGCGACAGTGGTTTTCTCGACTACGATGGCTCGTGTACAACTTGCCAGAACTGCCAGGGAGACGAGAATGGAGACCCGTAGCTGTATGGTTTCCGGGAGGGTACGGATAAACAGGATAATGCCTACCGTGATCACTAGCATCCCCACGATGTCGCTGCTGTGGGGTTTTCTCTTGAAAAAGATGTAGGCCAGTATTGCTGTTACTACAACTTCTATATTGATTAACAAGCTGGTTTCAGTACTGGTGATGTACAGGTAAACTGCGGCTAGAAAGAAATTCCGGAATATTTGCAGTAGCGTGTACAGCCATGAATAACCGACGCCTGCTTTCCAGCCTTCCGCAGTTACGGGTTTTCGGATAAGTAATAGTGCGACTCCCCCGGCGAAAATTTGCATGGAGGCGAACACGAGAATGTTGGCCTCGTAGTTTAACAGGCAAAAACGGGTGATGACACTGATGATCGACCATGTTATGACTGATAGTAAGGCATATAAAGCACCTATTTTCATATTTTGTTTTTTGTTTCTCTTCGGATATAACGATTCGATTAGGAAAAGGTTTTTTGTCAAAATAAAATATACCTTTGTTTTAGTATTTATAACAGCATGATACAGGAATGATTGAGATATGGTAGAATCGGAAATTAGAAAAGAGGAGTACACGATTCCTTTACGGGAGTTTTTTTACAAGGGAACGACAAGGGATGTTGATTGTAGGATAGGACGTTTGAAGGCGTTGAGGCGGGCTATTACCGGACAGATGGAAGAGATAAATGCGGCGTTGTGGCGTGATTTGAGAAAGTCGGGGGGAGAGTCTTACCTGACGGAGATCGGTATGGTGTTGGGAGAGATTGACTATCACGTGAAACATCTGAGACAGTGGGTGAAACCCCGACGACTGGCAACCCCGCTGGCTTTTTGGCCCTCGAAAAGCCGGATCATGTACGAGCCGTATGGCGTTGTGTTGATCATTGCCCCTTGGAATTACCCGTTTCAATTATTGTTGGAACCTTTAATTGGTGCCATCTCTGCTGGGAATTGTGCCGTGTTGAAACCATCTCCTTTTGCCCCGGCAACGGCAGAGGTTATAAAGAAGATTATTGCGGCGGTTTTTGAACCCGGTTATGTCTCTGTGTTTGATGGAGAAGGGGATGTGGTGGAGCAGTTGTTGAGAGAGCGTTTTGATTATATTTTTTTCACGGGAGGTTCCCGTTTCGGACAGCATGTTATGGAAATGGCGGCGAAACATTTAACCCCAGTAACTTTGGAGTTGGGAGGAAAAAGTCCTTGTATCGTGGGGCGTGGTGCGAACGTGAAGATAGCAGCTCGTCGTACGGCTTGGGGAAAGTTTATCAATGCTGGGCAGACGTGTGTTGCCCCCGATTACGTGTTTGTGCATGAAGATCAAAGGGCAGAGTTTGTTGAGGCCGTAAGACTGGCCGTGAAACGATTTTATGGGGATCGCCCGTATGAAAGTCCCGATTATCCGCGGATTATTCACCAGGAGGGAACAGAACGGTTAGTGCGCTTGATACATTCTTCCGGACAGGTGGTTGTCGGGGGGGAGGTGAACGTGGTGGAAAAGTATATTGCTCCTACGGTACTGATTGACGTGGAGGCTGATAGTCCGATCATGCGGGAAGAAATATTCGGTCCCATTCTGCCCGTGCTGACTTATCGGGAGATAGATGACGTGATTCGTTTCGTGAATAAGCGGGAGAAACCCTTGGCCCTATATTATTTCGGCCCCGAACAAGAGGCTCGTGAAGTTTTAAACCGAACCTCTTCGGGTGGGGCTTGTGTGAACGACACGATCGTGCATCTGGCAAATCCCCGTTTGCCTTTTGGGGGAGTGGGGATGAGTGGAGTCGGAAAGTATCACGGGAAAGCGAGTTTTGAACTTTTTAGTAATTTACGTTCCGTGGTAAAATCTTTTACATTTTTTGATAACCATTTTCGCTATGCCCCGTATAAACACTTGAATTTATTGAAAAAATTCATGTAATGTCTGGTGAGTTTATTATATTTGTTGAAAACTTTAAATAATGAAGACTATGAAAAAGTACATTTGCACAGTATGTAGTTATATCTATGATCCTGCAGTAGGTGATCCTGATGGAGGAATCGCACCTGGAACCGCATTTGAAGATATTCCGGAAGATTGGGTTTGCCCGCTTTGTGGCGTTGGTAAAGAAGATTTCGAACCGGTGGAGGAGTAAATGAAGTTAAAAGATAAAAACTAAAAGATAAAAGTTGAAAGCTGTAAAAAGTTCCATTTTTATCTTTTAGTTTTTAACTTTTATCTTAATAAAAAATAGAGGCGAATCGTGAGATTCGCCTCTATTTTTATTAGTGTGCCCATTCGGCAAAGAAGTCATTTCCCTTGTCATCCACGATGATGAATGCCGGGAAGTTTTCCACCCGTATTTTACGGATAGCTTCCATTCCCAATTCTTCAAAGGCTACGATTTCTACTGATTTAATGCTTTCCTTCGCCAAGATAGCTGCTGGTCCACCGATTGATCCTAAGTAGAAACCACCGTGTTTTTTACAAGCATCTGTAACAGCTTGTGAACGGTTTCCTTTGGCAACCATGATCATAGAGCCGCCATGATCTTGGAATAGGTCAACATAGGGATCCATACGTCCTGCCGTGGTAGGTCCGAAACTTCCGGAGGCCATTCCTTTCGGGGTTTTAGCCGGTCCTGCATAGTAAATCGGATGATTCTTAAAGTATTCCGGCATGGGCTTGCCTTCATCCAGCATGGCTTTGATGCGGGCGTGTGCGATATCACGGGCAACGATAAGTGTTCCGGACAAGTTCAGACGGGTTTTAACCGGATATTTTCTTAGTTCTTTTAAAACCTCTTCCATCGGTTGGTCGAGGTCGATGTTCACGGCGGGTGCTAATGCCGGGTTCTCTGCCGGTAAGAAACGAGCCGGGTTCTTTTCCAGTTGTTCCAGGAAGATACCGTCTTCCGTGATTTTAGCTTTGATGTTCCGATCGGCACTACAACTTACACCGATACCCACGGGGCAGGATGCCGCATGACGAGGCATACGGATGACACGCACGTCGTGTACCCAGTATTTACCCCCGAATTGGGCCCCGATACCCATGTCTTGACAAATTTTCTGAATTTTGGTTTCCCATTCCAGATCCCGGAATGCCTGACCGCCATCATTCCCTTCGGTTGGAAGATTATCATAATATCCCGCAGATGCTTTCTTTACGGTTGTCAGACAGGCCTCGGCAGAGGTTCCCCCAATAACTACTGCCAGATGGTAGGGAGGACAGGCTGATGTTCCCAGGTCTTTCACTTTGTCCTTGATGAATTTGGTCAGTGCTTCCTCGGTCAACAGAGCTTTGGTTTGTTGGTACAAGAACGTTTTGTTTGCAGAACCACCGCCTTTGGTGATGAACAGGAACTCGTATTTATTCCCTTGAGTGGCATACAGGTCGATTTGAGCCGGTAGGTTTGTACCACTGTTTTTCTCTTCGAACATGGTGTAGGGTACTACTTGAGAATAACGCAGGTTGCGATCCCGATAGGTTTCGAAAATTCCCTTACTGATGGCTTCTGCGTCATTACCGTCAGTCCATACGTTTTCTCCTTTCTTACCGATAGCGATAGCAGTACCCGTGTCTTGACAAGTGGGTAGTTCACCTTCAGCGGAAACCACTTGGTTCATCAACATGGTGTGAGCCACGAATTTATCATTGTCGCTGGCTTCTGGATCTTTCAGTATGTTGGCTAATTTCTGCAAGTGAGAGGCACGCAAGTAAAAAGAAACATCTGCATAGGCTTCACGGGCGAGTAATTCAAGCCCTTCTTTTTGAATTTTCAATATTTTACGTCCTTCAACTTCGATGGTTTTCACGTAGTCTTTTGTCAGTAAACGATATTCCGTACTGTCTTTTTGAATCGGAAATGGTTCTTGATACTTGAATTCTGCCATAATTCTTTATTGTTTTAGTGTTGTTAATATTTTTATTCCTATAACGGAAAAATTTCTTTAATATGTCGCAACGAAATTAGAATTAATAAATGAGAAGTCCAATAAAAAAGCCGGACAAATTTGGTCCGGCTTTTATGGATATTAGGCTAATGACTAGTCTTTGAATAACTTGTCAATAGTTATGATTTGGTAATCGTAGAATGCGCGGGTTGCAGCATTTCCGGTACCCCGTTTTTCTTTGTAAAGAGCTTGTACTTTTTTCAACAATGATAACATGGCAGGACGTCCTACTGATGCAGGAAGTGTTGCAGCATTCATTGTCATGCGGAAGTAGTCATATTCTCCCAGATTGCATGCAGCATGGCTACAAAGTTTATGTTGGTTATTTACGCTGTTTTCTAAAGTTGCCAATGCCTCGGTCGGATCGATAGAAGTAAGTCTTTTCGGTGCTGAGGCCGCAGGAGTAGCTTGAAGACCACTCATTTGGCTGGCAATGGTTACTAAAGCAGCTTGTAAGTTCATTTCTTCGTGAGAAAGTGAACGGGATGCAAGGGTCGGAGCCATAAGTAATTTATAAGCGTCATTTACATAGGAATCAAGCTTATAAGCATCTTTTTGGCCGGAACGTTCTCCCTCGTATATACTACCAAGAGTAGCTGCGTTGAAGATTTTACCTACCACAGCGTATTGTAATTGATCGTACATATTCGGGTTTAATTCCAATTTCTCTCTCAGGTCATTCGTGATCAACCATTTCGGGCATGTAGTTACTTCGTTTACTAACCATTTGATAGCTTCTTGCTGTTTGGTTCTCGGGATGTATTTTTTAGCTACACCGCCTTTACCGTCTTGTACTAGGTCCGTGAATTCAACACCACCGGGGTAAGCCAACACGTGGCTAAGCATTCTTTGGTACTGGCTCAGGATTCCATTGTAGTACATTTTTATGTCTTTATACGAGGCTCCCGGTTTGCTGCACCATTGTTCCAAGTTGTTCATGATGATCTTGAGGTTCTTGATACAAAGTGAATTGGCTTTCACGTGATCATCCCCTAAATCTTCTGTCTGGTCAGTCGGGTCAAGTGTCTGCGGGAATTGCTGCGCCCCGAAACGATACATCGGATCGTCAGATTTTTCTTCGATCCAGCTATTTAATGTTGCGACTTCGGCTTCCGGAGTATTAGCGTTCGGTATAATCCGGTACCCCCAGTTGATAGCGTAAATATCGTATACTCCTAATACGGGTGGAACGAGGTTTACACCGCGTTCGTAGTCTCCGGGTTGAGCCACGTAGTTGTTACGGGCGTAGTCCATGATACTCGGGGTAGTTCCGTATTTTTTCGTGAATGATGGGCTACGCAAAGAGTCCACGGGGAAAGAGTAACTTGCACCCATGTTGTGCATCAGACCTAACGTGTGTCCGATTTCGTGTGATGCCACGTAACGTAAAGATTCATTCATCACGTCGTCACTGAATACTTCCGTACGAACGCGAGGATCAACAGCTCCCGTCTGAACGAAACGCCAATCGTGTACAAGAGAAATCACGTTGTGATACCAGATCACGTCAGCCACGAGAATTTCACCGCTACGAGGGTCCACGTAACTTGGTCCCATGGCGTTAGCAGTAGGTGTTACGGCATAACGCACGCAGTTGTAACGAATATCGTCCGGGTCAAAGTTCGGATCGTCGGTCGGGTAATCTTTGGCGATAACTACATTTTTGAAACCTGCTTTCTCGAAAGCGATGTTCCAATCCTCAATACCTTGTTTAACGGCACCTCTCCATTTTTCAGGGAAAGCGTTATCCACGTAGAATACGATCGGTTTTACCGGCTCCACGAGTTCTCCGCGCAAGTAAGCAGCCATATCTTTTGGCTCGATTCTCCAACGGTGGATGAATTCGAAATCTTCCACGCGGTCTTTATCGCTCGTGTAGAAGTTCCGGGGAGTACTGAAATAACCGACACGTCTGTCTTTGTAACGTATGGGCATGGGATCTTTATCCAGTTCTACAATAGAACGACGAACAACAAGGGTCAGAGGACCACTTTGTCCGTTATAGTTCATTTGAGAGGATATTTCCATGTTGCGAGGGAAGTTCTTTACCTCTTTTACGCGAGATGCGGATGGGTCGAACATGGCGCTCGGTTTTTTACCCGTCATCGGGCTGGAGGCCATCGGGGTAATACATTTTTCATCCCGTCCGAAAAATGCAGTCACGTCGATCAATAACGTGTCACCCTTGGTGGCTTTCACTTCGAAAGTCTTCATGATCGGGTCATTGAAGTTCCTCTTGAAAGATGGAGCGATAGGATCACCTTCTCTTAACACGTCTTCGCAAAGCACGGAGTGCATATATACGTTCGTGGAATCCGTAGAGAAACGAATCATGAACGGATCGTCAATCATCTGGCCTGCCACGAAATCTGTCGGGGCGCTGGTTTCAGAAAGACGATTGGCAATCAAGTAGATCTTGTCCAAGTTACGAGCCTGGATTGCCCACATTAAGGTCCCTTTCGGGGTGTAGTAAGCATCAATAACTCCCGGTAAATGTTTAGCTCCTTTCACCTGCTTGTCGAAAGCAGATTCTTTAGGAGCAGGAGGTGTTGCGGTCTGTTCGGTTTTTGCTTTTTTCTTCTTTTTCTTGAAAGGGAAAGCTTGTGCCGTGGACCCTGCAAGTAGTGACAGGGCGACAACCGCGAGTAAAATTTTCCTCATAGTTCTCTTCGTTTAATCAATTAATTATATCTCATTTATTAGATTTGTGTACATACATTTATGTGTAATGTTTTCAATAGCGAGCGAAGGTATGTAAAAAAGAATCGAATTTATCTTACCGTTTTGTTAAAGTTTCATCTGAAAGACGATTATTATTGTACCTTTGCAGGCAATGAATCTTAAAAACAGATAAAATGAGTTCGGAAATCATATTTTTTATCATTGTTGTTTTCCTGTGCTTGGATTTCGTGTTGGAGAGAGTATTGGAGTCTTTGAATTCTAAACATATGTCTCCCGTGTTACCTGATAGTCTGAAGGGAATTTATGAAGAGAAGGAATACAGTCGTTTTCAATCCTACAAACGGGAAAACGGGAGGTTGGATAGCTGGAGTTCGGGGGTTGGCTTTGTCGTGATGATCGTGTTTCTTGTGGCAGGAGGTTTCGGGTGGTATAATAGTTGGGTGGTTTCTTTGACGGATAGTGTGGTCTGGCAGACTATCCTTTTCGTGGTGGGGCTTTCCGTGGTATCTTCCGTGTTGGATATACCTTTTGATTATTATGCGACTTTCCGGATAGAGGAGAAGTATGGTTTTAACAAGACTACGAGGCGGGTCTATTGGTTGGATACGGTGAAAGAGTTGTTCCTTTCGTTGGTGTTGGGAGGGGTTTTGTTGGCACTTGTGGTGTGGTTCTACACATGGGCGGGGACTTATTTTTGGTTGTACGCTTGGGGAGCCGTTACCCTGTTTTCCGTGTTTATGGCTATGTTTTACTCGCAACTGATCGTACCTTTGTTTAATAAGCAGACTCCTTTACAGGAAGGTTCGTTGAGGGATAAGATACAGGCTTTTGCGGGAAAAGTCGGGTTCAAATTGGATAATATATACGTGATTGACGGGTCGAAACGCTCCACGAAAGCAAATGCTTATTTCACGGGGCTGGGACCTAAAAAGCGGGTTGTCTTGTATGACACGTTGATTGACGAGTTAACGGAAGAGGAAATTGTGGCCGTGCTGGCTCATGAGGTTGGGCATTACAAGAAACGGCACACGTTGCGTTCAATGGTGGTTTCCGTGATACAGATGGGAGTGCTTTTCTGGTTGTTTTCCTTGTGCGTGAACAACGTGGCTTTGTCAGAGGCGTTGGGCGGGGACCGGGCATATTTCCAGATGGGATTAATCGCTTTTGCCATTTTGTATTCTCCCGTGAATTTGATTTTGGGGGTCGGTATGAACGTGTGGTCCCGGAATAACGAATACGAGGCAGATGCTTTCGCAGCTCGGTATTACGAGGGTGATTATCTGGTGTCCGGCTTGAAGAAAATATCGGTGAAGTCGTTAAGTAACTTGACTCCCCATCCCTTGTACGAGTATATCTATTATTCTCATCCGTCGTTATTGAAACGGATAGATGCTGTAAAACGTATTCACGAATAAAAATATAAACGAATGAAAGCTATTATTATTACTATCGGGGACGAGATTCTGTTAGGACAGATTCTGGACACGAATTCACAATATATTTCGAGGCAGTTGACCCGCTTGGGGGCTGAAGTGGCGGATATTTTGTCTATTGCTGATCAGAGGGAGGAAATTTGGCAGTGGGTGGATTATGCGATGAAACAGGCGGAACTGATCATTGTGACCGGGGGATTGGGACCAACAAAAGATGACGTGACGAAAAAGGTGCTGGCAGAATATTTCGATACTCGCTTGGTGATGAATGAAGACGTGTTGAGATGGATCGGGAAGTTGCTGGAGAACGGGGGAATGAGGATGAACGAGGGAAATCGTAGTCAGGCTATCTTACCGGAATCGGCCAAAATTCTTTACAATCGCAAAGGAACGGCTTCCGGGATGTGGTTTGAACGGGACGGAAAGGTATTGGTGTCTCTGCCGGGTGTTCCTTTCGAGATGGAGGATTTGATGATCCAGAGCGTGATCCCGGAATTGCAGCGCTTGTATCCACACTTACATCTGGATTACAGGATGTTGAAAGTGTATGACATCCCGGAATCGGAGTTGGCTCTTTTGTTGGAGAAATGGGAAGAACATTTGCCGGAAGGGTTCAGTCTGGCTTACCTGCCGTCGCCGGGATTTGTGAAGTTGCGTCTGACGGCTAAGGGGGATCAGGTTTTTAACTTGGATGCCCGTTACGATAGCTTGAAAGAGGCTCTTGAAGGACAGCGTTATACAGAAGGAGAGAATGGCGGGACAGAACGGGAACTTGGGGAATTACTGATGTTGAAGGGAAAAACGATTGCCACGGCAGAGAGTTGCACGGGTGGAAATATTGCGGCTCAGCTCACGTCGATAGCCGGTTCTTCTGCCTACTTTAGAGGGAGCATAGTGGCGTATGCCAATGACGTGAAGGAACGAGTGTTGGGAGTTCGTCCTGAAAGTTTGGAACAATTCGGAGCAGTCAGTGAACCCGTGGTACGGCAGATGGCAGAAGGAGCCCGCCGTTTGGTCGGGACGGATTATGCCGTTTCTACTTCCGGAATTGCCGGGCCGACTGGCGGTACGGCCGAGAAGCCGATTGGAACCGTGTGGATCGGGGTTGCCGGACCGGAAAGAACGATTGCCCGCAAGTTCGTGTTCTCGTTTACCCGTGAAAGAAATATTGGTAAGGCCACGATGAAGGCGATTGAAATGGTTATCGAAGAAGTGCGTAACGGGGCTGTAAATAAATGAATTGTTTATAAAGTGAATCCGTCGTGAATCATAGTAAAAAGGCGGGTCTCGGTAAACTTTTTTGTATTTCATGTTCCTATTTCGAAAATATAAATTACATTTGCACATCTCACTCAGAAAATAATACAACGTGTAGCGACGCTGAAGGTATTATAAAGCCTCCGGTGCGTGGCTATGCGTAGTGTTAAATTTTGGGTGAGATCTTAATTTACAGTCCGGAGGCTTTTATGTTTTGTATGTAATGTAAATAATACATATTGATATTGTTCGTAGGGTAACAATTTTAAAATTCTAATTTCACTAAAATAGCGGGGCCGTGATGGTTACCCGCTTTTCTTTTGCGCTTGGCAGGAATTTTGTTATATTTGAGAAATTAAATCTTTGCTATGAGAAAGTTTACATTGTTACTGTTTTTCGTTGTTCTTTGGTCGTTTTCTTACGCTCAGATGGGTGGAGAACAATATTTTGTTGATATACACGGTGATTTGCGTTATGAATCCCAGGATAGATTTCAAGCATCACTTTCCACGAATATTTTCGGGGATAAGGTTTACAAGGATAATCGGGGAAACGAGGTGAAGTATTCGAAGGCGATGTGGGAGAAGGTGTCTGGGAAGGATAGGCCTTATTTTGAAGATTTCTTGTTCTCTGAACTGATACATAAATATCGGGATCAGAGAAACGTGCATGAGGTGTATGAAATCGATATTTTTGGAGATGCTCGATACCGGAATAATCAAGGGCGGTCCATGACATTAAGGCGGAATATCATGGGGGAATTGGAATATTCGGGTAACAAGTTTCGAGCCACGTTAGGAAAAGATATTTTTGAAAATGTAATATACAAGGATAACCGGGGAAATAAGGTTACCTATTCAAAAGAGTTTCTTGGTAAGCTCCGAAAAGGAAGGCATAGAGGAGACAGGAATATTGAAGAGTTTTTGTTGTTAGGATTGGCCAAAGATGTCGGAAAAAAGAGAAATTACACGGAAGAGTACACCGTGGATATATTCGGAAATGTTGAATATAAGAATAGCGAGGGACGTCGGGTTTCGATAAAAAAAGATATGTTTGACAGTTTCGAGTACAAGGATAACCAGGGGGTAAGTCTTTCTATCCGGAAGGATATTTTTGACCATGTGCAGGTAAATGATGGCAGGGGAAATAAAGTGGATGTCGGAAGAGATATTTTCGGAGATCTCCAGGTGAAAGATAATAAGGGAAATAAATGGAGCGTGGAACGGGATATATTCGGAGATTTGAAGTTTCGTCATAATTATAAAGAGTGTGCAACTTTGAAGAAGAATATTTTTGATGAGAGAGAATATTCCGATAATAAGGGGAATAAAGTCAAGTATTCGAAGGAATCGTGGGATAAGATGATAAAGAGGTACGGGGATGACGAGAAGGTTTTTTCGATGTTGTTAAAAAAGTTTTTTGGGTCATTCTAGGTGTAGACGAGGTTGGAGATGAAAAGGCGGGATTGTCTTGTTGATTTCCCATCGACTTGTCCTCGGAGTGTCTTTACGCCTTTTTGGCATATGGTTTGGATTTTGTCATGTAAGTGACGATAATGATAGCGTGACATGACAATAAAGCAGGTACGTGTGTAGAGGTTTTGGTGTATAATTTTTTTTTTTTTTTGTATCCTTAGTTTTGGCTTTGTAGTTATGTTTTTGTTAATTTTTTGTCTTTAGTTAATAGAAAAGTACTATTATTGGCATAATATTTGTTAATGATTTTCTTATTTGAATTGGTATAAAGTTAATTAAAATTTTTAATGTGATTTTTTTCTATGGGAGTGTAACATTTTTAAACGAGACCCCGTATTTCGAATGTTATTTAAGATTAGCTTAGATATATAACAAGCAAACAATAGTTAACAAACAGATGATGAATATGAAAAAGACGTTTATTTTGTTATTTGTAGCGATTCTGCCATTATTGGCTAGCGCACAAAAAGAAGAAGTTAAGGTGACTGTGGTAGAAGAGGAATCTACAACTCCTTGGCGTGGTTTTGTTACCAATGGATTTTGGGATAACTGGTTTATTTCAATAGGTGCTGGCGGACAAGTTTATTTTGGCGAGTATGATAGTAAGGATGATTTCGGGCGTCGGATTACCCCGACATTTGATTTTTCCGTGGGAAAATGGTTGATGCCGACATTAGGAGTTCGGGCTCAAGTTGGTGGTTTCACGTTAAAAGGTTTGACGACTGATCCTGCTAATATTTACGCTAAGGGTCCTTCTCGTGTAGACGGATATTATAAACAAAAATGGCAACAGTTTAACGTGCATGTTGATGGGTTATTGAATCTTTCTAACTGGATTGGCGGTTACCGTACGGATCGTTTCTACGAGGCAGTTCCGTTTGCCGGTTTTGGTATGATTCATGGTTGTTCTTCCGTGGACAACACGAAGTTCATGTTCGTGGCAGGTTTGATCAATAAGATGCGTTTATCTAACGCTTTTGACTTTAACATTGAAATCAAAGGTAGTTTGGTTCCTCAGGCATTTGACGGTGATACCGGCGGAAGCAAGGGAGAAGGTATTTTGGGTGTAACAGCCGGATTTACTTATAAATTCAACCAGCGTAATTTTAGAAGAGAAAAACCGACGGAAATCATTTCTACCGGAGTTTCACCAGAAATGTTGAGTGCTGCCGAGGCTAAATTGGCAGAGCAAATTCGCCGGGCAGATCGTTTGCAGGATGAGTTGAATCAAGCTCGTAAGGCTCAACCGCAAGTTGTTAAAGAGGTAAAAGCAGCCCCGTTGGCTATTTTCTTCAATATCAACAAAGCAAACATTACCGCCAAGGAAATGATTAACTTGAAATACTACGCAGAGATTATCAAGAATAATCCGAATCAAGTTTATCGAGTTACCGGATATGCAGACAAGGCAACAGGTACTCCTGCTTACAATCAGAAGTTAAGCGAGAAACGTGCTCAGAACGTGGCAGACGCTTTAGTGAAGAAATTTGGTGTTAAGGCCAGTCAATTGCAAGTCGTTGGCAAGGGTGGGGTTGACAATCTTTACGAGGGTGGAGTTCAATTGAGCCGCGTGGTTATCGTTGAATGATATTAAGACTACATAACTACTAACCATTTATACATTTTAGAGGCCGGGGTAAAGGGTGATACTTTTATCCCGGTCCTATTTTATAGCTCTTGCGGTTTTATATAACTTTTAGCTTTTCGCTTTCAGCTTTTCGCTTAATTAGTTGTATCTTTGCCCGTGAATAATTAAAAAACAGAGAAATGATAACAAAGAATAAGTTTGTAACCGTGAGTTACGAGTTGAGAACGGCAGCGGATGCAGAACCCATTGAGATAGCTGACGAGAAAACCCCCTTGGAGTTTATTTGTGGTCAAGGGCAAACGCTGGAATATTTCGAAATGAACCTGTTGAATTTGAACACGGGAAATTCTTTCGATTTTCATATTCCGTCAGCTAACGCTTACGGTGAGGTGAACGAGGACATGATTGTAGAATTACCTAAAGATATATTTGCGGAAGTTGAGGCGGAAGAATTGATCCCCGGAAACGTGCTGCCAATGCAGGATAGTTTAGGACGTCACCTGAACGGGAGAATCGTTACCGTGGGCGACGATACGGTGACCATGGATTTTAATCACCCTATGGCCGGCAAAGATTTGTTTTTCAAAGGTAAGGTGTTGGCAGTAAGAGACGCTACTGATGAAGAACTGGAAAGCTTACATTCTCACAAATGTGGCGGTTGCCACGGTTGTGGGTCTGATGGCGGTTGTGGGTCAGAACACTCTTGTGGTGACGGTTGCTGCCACTAATCAATTGAAAATGGAAAGTTGAAAATGGAAAATTGGGATAATCAAGTCTTGATTTTCCATTTTTTATGCAGTCCCAAAGTTCAATCCATATTGATTTTTGAATATTAGAAGTGTTGTTCTCCTTCATTTTCATTTGTTATGAACACGATTGGTAAGTTATATACGTTAACCTCTTTTGGCGAATCACATGGGGAGGCGCTGGGGGGAGTGATTGACGGGTGTCCGGCGGGATTCCCCTTGTCGGTGGACGAGATTCAGTATGAGTTGGACCGAAGGAGACCAGGGCAGTCTTCCGTGACTACTTCGAGAACGGAAGAGGATCGTGTGGAAATACTTTCGGGTGTATTCGAAGGTGTGACGACAGGCACTCCTATTGGTTTTATTGTGCGGAATAAGGATCAACGGAGCCGGGATTATGACGAGATAAAAGATTTATTCCGTCCGTCTCACGCTGACTATACGATGCAAGAGAAATATGGCATCTGGGATTACCGGGGCGGGGGACGTTCGTCAGCCCGGGAACACGTGGTTCGTGTGGTGGGGGGAGCAGTGGCTCGTCAGGTTTTGAAAAGATTGGGTATTTTCATTCATGGTTACACGTCTCAGGTGGGGCCGATCGTGTTGAATAAAACTTATCACGAGCTAAATTTGGAGGAAACAGATGCCAATGTGGTACGTTGTCCCGATTCGGTGATAGCGAGGGAAATGGAATTGTTTATCCGAAAAGTACAGGAGGAACACGATAGTGTGGGGGGAGTGGTGAGCTGTGTTATTCGAGGTGTCCCTGTCGGGGTGGGAGAACCTGTGTTTGACCGTTTTCAGGCCCGATTGGGATATTACATGATGGGAATTAATGCAGCGAAAGGTTTTGAGTATGGCGAGGGATTCCATGCCGCAAGTATGCGGGGGAGCGAGCATAATGATGCTTTCGTAATGAGAAACGGGCAAGTGAGGACCTTGACAAATCATGCCGGGGGAATTCTGGGAGGAATCACTAGCGGGGAAGATATTTATTTCCGGGTTGCTTTTAAGCCTGTGGCAACGATCGGGCAGGAGCAACAAACCGTGAATCGTTTCGGGGAAGAGGTGACTTTCATTGCTCGGGGACGTCATGACCCATGCGTGGTGCCTCGTGCGGTTCCTGTGGTGGAGGCGATGGCTGGTATGTTGGTATTGGATATGATGCTGGAGGCTGGGAAAGTACCCTATCGAGTATGAAAGAAGTAAATATTTTTTTTGACAATAAGCTTGTTTAGGATGATATTCTTTATTAATTTTGTTGGAAATTAAATATCAGTGTTATGGCAAGTATTAGAAGATTGAAGAAAGATGTTGATTATTTGACTTTCGCGGTAATCGCCGATTGTATGAATTACAATTCTAGCGTGGGGAAGAGTGAGCCGGAAGTTGTTAACATCGTGAAAAAGATGGTTGAATATAGAAATGAAACGAGAAGTAAAATTTCTGCTCGTAAATCATTTAACGATAAGAAAGAAGCTAGATCTTATTATAAAGGAATATCTATCGATCTATTGAAAACAGTAGACGGAGAATTTACCCGTTTGAGCGAGTTGGTAAAACAGAACGCTTAAATGATGATTGCCCCCAAATGTTTGAGCTACCACGTTCTGTGGTAGCTCTTTTTGATGATGAACGACGAGATTGTATTACCGGGAATCGGTAAGATAAAGGTGAGACGGGGAAAGAATATCCGTTTCCTCTCGGTGCGAATTGCACCGGGTAGAGGCGTGTGGGTAAACGTGCCCTTCGGGGTAAGCGGACGGCAGGTAGAGGAATTCGTGCATACACAACGAGATTGGATAGAGCAGAATTTGGCGAAGATCAAAGTTTACGAGAAAGACACGGGGGTGGGGTTAGGTATGGATTCCGAGGTAAAGACGAAGTTTCATGTACTGAAAGTGCTTGCCTGTGATGAGCAGCGTCCATACTATAAGATCGAGGGGAAGGAAATCCGCTTATATATTCCTCGTGGTACGGCATACTCGAAAATTGCTCCCTACGTGGAGAATTTCTTGGTAGAGATTTATCGTATGGAGAGCAAGCGTTACTTGCCGGGACGAGTAAGGGAACTGGCAGTGCAGTTCGGTTTTCGTTATCGGGCATTGTCTTTTCGGAATAATATATCGAACTGGGGGAGTTGTTCGGTGGACGATAATATTAGCCTGAATGTGAAATTGATGAAATTGCCGGATGAGATTATTGATTACGTGATTCTGCACGAGTTATGTCATACGGTTGAAAAGAATCATTCCAGTAATTTTTGGGCGTTGATGGAAAAAGAGTGTCCCGGGTGTATGCAATTACGTCGTAGGTTGCGTCAGTATAATACCAGAGTTTGAACGGTATTTTTTCTTCACGGCTTGCTAGCCAGAACGTGAGAATGAACACGATTCCCAACATAAATAATAACATTTCGACTCTTTTCATGATACAAGTTTTAATATACGTTTTATGCTGAAATGTGGCCAAATGTTACGTTTTCGGGTGTTTTTTATTGGTATATTTGTAAATGTTGGGAAAAGAGGAATCCAGCTTGAGGTTTATTCGTTATATTTGGTAGTTATTTCTTAAATAAGTGAAGACAATGGAAGGACAATATTGTTATCAATACCCTCGTCCGGCGGTGACCACGGATTGCGTGATTTTCGGATTTGATGGGGAGGTGTTGAAGGTGTTATTGGTGGAACGGGGGGGAGAACCTTATAAAGGTTGCTGGGCATTTCCGGGTGGGTTCCTGAATATGGATGAGACAACAGATGAATGTGCCGTGCGGGAATTGGAAGAAGAAACGGGATTGAAAGATGTGTTTGTAGAGCAATTACAGGCTTTTTCCGATGTAGATCGGGATCCCCGGGGACGAACAATTACGGTGGCTTATTATGCTTTGGTGAATCCCGTGGGGATGAACGTGGCCGGATATGACGATGCAGCAGATGCTCGATGGTTCGCTTTGTCAGATATGCCTTCTTTGGCTTTTGATCATGAACACGTGTTGCAGGTTGCATTACATCGTTTGGCATTGAAAGTTTATTTACAATTGAACGGGATCGAGAAACTAGATGAACATTTCAAGGGATTTGACTTGAAGCGTTTGAAGGATCTGATTCTTGATAAATTATAGAATATATGGATAGATTGGAAATCGTTGAGGCAGATATTACCACGTTGGATGTGGATGCAATCGTGAACGCAGCGAATACTTCCTTGCTGGGAGGTGGAGGAGTTGACGGGGCTATTCACAGGGCTGCCGGGAAAGAGTTGTTGGCGGAATGTCGGACGTTGAACGGATGCCGAACCGGGGAGGCGAAAATTACAAAAGGATATAATCTGAAGGCTCGTCACGTGATTCACACGGTAGGACCGGTTTATTCTGACGGGCGACAGGGGGAACCGGAGTTGCTGGCGGCATGTTACCGGAATAGTCTTGCCTTGGTCGTGGAGAACGGTTTGAAAACCATCGCTTTTCCTCTGATCAGTACGGGTGTGTACGGTTATCCGTTGGAGGAGGCGACCCCGATTGCTTTGCGTGAGATCAAGGCCTTCTTGGAGACACATCCGGATTTCGAGCGGGTGATTGTTGCTTGTTTTAGTCGTAAGGCTTATGATTTGTATATGCAATTGACAATGGAATAATGACAATAATTTGTAACCTTTAAGCCTGTTGACCTTAACAAAACGAATGTTTGTTGGGAAATTAATTTATAAACAGTAATTTTGTCTGAAAGATTTATAAAAAACAGATATTATGCAAGAGATAGTAAAAGAGATACGTGACGTTTTGTCGGAAGTGAAATATCCCGGCACTTCGAAGAGTATCGTTGCGCTGGATATGGTGCAGAATATAAAGGCTGAGGACGGTAAGGTGGATTTCCGCTTGGTATTCCAAAAGTCCAATGACCCGTTCGTGGGAACGGTGAGAAAGAAATGTGAATCTCTGTTGAAAGAGAAATTAGGATATACAACCGTGGAGATTGAGACCGTGTTCGTACATGACTTGGAGAAACCTTTGGCCTTGGAGAAGGTGAAACATATTGTTGCCGTGTCTTCAGGTAAGGGGGGGGTCGGTAAATCAACGGTAGCTTCAAACTTGGCGGTTGCCTTGGCTAAATTGGGGTATAAAGTCGGGTTGGTGGATGCTGATATTTATGGACCTTCCATGCCGAAAATGTTCGGGTGTGAGGATGCCAGTCCTTATATGGTAGAAGTAGGAGGTAAGGAGTTGATCGAGCCGGTTGTGAAGTATGGAGTGAAATTGTTGTCGATTGGTTTCTTCGTGGACCCCGATTCTGCAACCGTGTGGAGAGGACCGATGGCTTCCAATGCTTTAAAACAGATGGTAGAAGGCGGTTTCTGGGATGAGCTGGACTTTATGCTGATTGACCTTCCTCCAGGAACAAGTGATATTCACTTGACTTTGGTACAAACCGTAGCTTTGAGTGGTGCAATCGTGGTTAGTACACCACAACAGGTGGCTTTGGCCGACGCCGTGAAGGGAATCAATATGTTTGAATCTCCGGGAATACAAGTTCCCGTGTTGGGATTGGTTGAGAATATGTCTTGGTTTACTCCTGCTGAGTTACCGGATAATAAATACTATATCTTCGGTAAAGAGGGAGCCAAGAAACTTGCTGACGAGAAGGGGTTGCGTCTTTTGGGACAAATTCCAATCGTGCAGAGTATTATGGAAGGAGGTGAGAATGGTAGCCCGGTTGCCTTGGATGAAGATAGTGTCACCGGACAGGCGTTTATAGAATTGGCTCGTAATGTAGCTCACGCTGTGGATGAAACAGGAGAGACCGCAAAACGAGTTCGGGTAACGAAATAATGGAGAAAGGGGCTTGAAAAAGCCCCTTTCAAATTCTTTTACACGTTGCATTTATACAAATCACGGCAAACGTGATAAATTCTGCCACGGCTACTGCTAGCCAGATCCCTTTGACTCCTAACCATAATGGCAGGAGGAAGAAACAGATTACGGGTAATATGATTCCTCTTAAAACGGTAAATATCGTTGATAGTCGTGACTTTTCGATACTCATGTAATACCCGATAGTGGTGATGTTGATTCCGAAGAAAACATAGCATATCGAGAAAAAGGGAATTCCATATACGGCATACTTCCAGGCATAGTTTGTGTGGTCCGCAATGAACAGGGATGCGATTTGTTCCCGTAGTAAAATCGTGAGGACCAAGAAAAACAAGCCTGTTGCAATTGTTGCAATCAATGCCAGCCGGAGTGCTTGTTGCGTACGTCCGTGTGCTGCATACCCGTGGTTGAAACTGATAATGGGTTGTGCCGATTGGATAATGGCATTGAAAACCATAAATATGATCGGGAAAAAGTAGCACATGATACTGAATGCTGCCACTCCGTTCGTACCGAGATAACTCACGAACACATAGTTCCCGGTCAGCATCATCACACCGATGGCTGCCTCTCCCAGGAATGCCGAGAATCCCAGACGAATGATATATCCGCTATTACGTGCCGTGAGTTGTATACTCTTCCAGCTGAACTTTAATTTGCCGAGACGAACACGAGGTGAATAACGTAATAAATAGGCAACCATGAGAATACATCCCACGATTTCACCGATACCGGTAGCCACGGCGGCTCCCGTCAATCCCCATTTATACACGAATATAAATAGATAGTCGAGTATGATATTAATTACCGTGGAGATTGTCATACACCACATGGCTATTTTAGGTCCGTCAATACGGGTGAAGAAAGTAAGCACGCAGAGTGCCGTTTGGAACATGGCAAAAGCGGCATAAGCAATCAGGTATTCCCGTGCCAGCTCGATAATATCTTCGGGTGCTCCGAGGATTCGAGCGACAGATGTCGGGAAAGCCATGACAAGGATAGATACTAACGTCATGCCGATAAAAGAAACAAGCGTTGCTTGCGTGGCATTGATGTTGGCCACACGTTCTTTCCCCCGGGCCAGGTTGATTGATGCCACGATTGCCCCGCCCATACCAAACATTAATCCCATTCCGGCAGCGAACACGAATAATGGGGCGGCAATATTTACCGCGGCTAAAGCGTCGCTACCAATTCCACGACCGACGAAAACCCCGTCGGTGATCACGAATAAAGCCGAGAAAACCATACCCAGCAAGGTCGGGAATAGTTGTTTACAGAACAACTGTCCGACTTTCATTGAACCAAAATCTATACTGTCTCGTTGCATGTATATATAATTTTTTTAGCTCGGCAAAGGTAGGTCGAATAAAACGGAGAAAAATTAACATATGATAATTACGGATTATTTTGTGTACTTTTGTCGTAAAATAATGAATAAAGGGAGATTTTAGAATGTTGAAAAGTGCAAATGGAGTGCAGATGTTTGGAGACGTGGCACGGCGTAAACGCTATTTTTATGCTCTGTTGATGATTTTGCTGATGATTGGAGCTGCTGAATTGTTGATGGAAAGAGAGATTATTTTCCCGGAGATGGCAGCTTTGACAATTGGGATGTGGATCGTGGATAAGCGAGTGTGGAGAGTGAGCCGGATCGGTATGGTCGTACTCATGACCCTGGGTGCCATTGCGGGGGTATGTATTGTGCGTTATTCTCCTTTCCCGTTACTTGCTAACCTGATGTTTGCGTTTGCTTTTGCTGCAATCTGCCTCACGTTATCCCGTGCGACTCTGGTACCGCAGATTTCAGCTTGTATGTTACCCGTGTTATTGGAAACGGAGAGTTGGGTCTATCCGGTAGCCGTGTTTATTATGTCGGTTATTGTTGTTGGAGGACAATGGGGTATGGAGAGAATGGGGTTACGGGAGAAGATTACTTACACGTCTGTGAGTGTAAATTGGAGGGAGGCTTTGGTACGGTGGGCGTTTTTATTGATGACGGTGGCAGTGGTTGTATTACTAGCTGTTTACACGGAGAATTTGTATTTTATTCTTCCCCCGTTAATCGTGACTTACGTGGAGTTTGCCAATTCAAAAGCCGGATTTCGTAATCGTCCCGTGCAAGTTTTATTGGTATTGTTTACGGCCGCCGTTGTCGGAGTGTTCTTTCAGGTCGTGGGACATGGGTACCTGCATTTACCTGAAGTTGTGGTCGTGTTTCCGATTTTTATTTGTATGTTCTTTTTGTTTGAATTCCTGGAAAAGTTTTTTGCCCCGGCGGGAGCTGTTGCCTTGATTCCGATGATTGTTCCCGAAGGGGGTTTATTTTGGCTGCCTTTGCAGGTGCTTGTGGGTGCTACGTTGTTTATCGGCTTGGCAATGATCTGTTTTCAGCGTTGTCTGCACTGGCCTCGGGCGCAGCTAATCGTGTGTCTAGTTCCACCTTTTATAAGGGGTTTGAGGAAGAGGAGTTTGTAAGATTTATAAGGTTCGTAAAGGTTATAAAGTACCCCACTAGGGAGTCACAACTTTACAAACCTTATGAACCTTATAAACTTTATGAACGAAAAGGGCTTTTCGCCCTTTATTTAATGTCTTGCTCTCGCTTTGATGATTTCGAAGAAATCTGCTGCTTTCAGGGATGCACCACCGATAAGTCCACCATCCACGTCCGGATTAGAGAAAATAGCGTCGGCATTTCCAGCATTACAGCTTCCTCCGTAAAGGATTGAAGTTTCGTCAGCTACGGCTTGTCCGTATTTCTCTGCTACAACAGAACGGATGAAGGCGTGCATTTCTTGTGCCTGATCGGGAGTAGCGGTTTTACCAGTACCGATAGCCCAAACCGGTTCGTAAGCGATTACCACGTGAGCGAATTGTTCCGGGGTAAGATTGAAGAGTCCCTCAGTCAACTGTTGTTTCACAACTTCGAAATGTTTCTCGGTTTCTCTTTCTTCCAACACTTCACCCACGCAGAAGATGATTTCCAATTTGCTTTCTAGGGCTTGTGCAACCTTCTTCACGAGAATAGGGCTTGTTTCGCCATAGTAACTTCTTCTTTCGGAGTGTCCCAGTATCACGCATTTTGCCCCTGTAGAAGCGATCATGTCAGCTGAAACTTCACCCGTGTAGGCTCCGGCTTTTTCCGTTGCACAGTTTTGTGCGGCAACCATGATGGAAGATTCCGTAATGTTATGAGCCACTTTTGCCAAGTGGATAAAGGGAGTACCGAGAACAACGAGAACGCCTTCCCCGCCTTCTTTATATCTCACGTAATCATTCACTTCTCTAGCCAATTCAACTCCTTCAGCGAAGGTTTTGTTCATTTTCCAGTTACCTGCTACAATCTTTTTTCTCATATCTTTATGTTTTGAATTGTTTGTGCTTAATTGTTTCTTTTCCCTTTTCTACGTGGAATCAGTAAATATGCTACAAAGAAAAGAAGGATAATGGAGTAAACCAAATAAATTCGTTGCATTTGTTCCCTTGAATATACGCAATAAGCTGTCAAGTCGGTATCCTGTAATTCTTTCACGTCGGGAACATCTTTTCCGGCCCATTTGTCGAGAATTGTGCCTTCCCGGAGGATGATCACGCCGGGATTGGAGCGAATCATGGTTTTTAACTGAATCTCGTCAGCTGTACAAAATTCGTAGGGAACGTGATACCGCTTTTTATATGTTTCAATGTCTCGTTCCGAGGATGAGGTTAACCCATAGAAACGAATTCCTTTCTCTTGGGCATACTCTGCCAGTCGGTTGATGGCGGGTTGATATTGCACGTCACTCTGGGTAAGGTTGTATGCTACGGCGAGGATCGTGTGATTATCATCTTCTAGGATTTCTTCTGTGATATTACCAAGCGTGGGGTGTTCGATTACAAGATCATGAATCGGTGTGATATACCCTTTCTTTACCAGTCGCTCCGAGCTACTTTCGTATTCCCAGTTCAGTGTGTCTTGCCACGGATAGTTTTCTTCCGTGAAAGACTGGACCTCTCCGGTTTGCTTGTTTTTGTACTTTAACGTGACTTCGTATTGATCCGGTTCGGCTCCTTCGGGAAGTCTCATTCCTTCCGTGATGTTTTTGCCGACAGCGTAAGGACGGAAATCCAGTACGGGTAGGTGACGATAGCAATAAACGGAAAGACATAACATTCCGGCTCCTGCCAAGGCTAGAAACGAAAATTGTCCCACCAAGGGAAGCGATGATTTGTATTCTTTGCGGTACATGAAGATCATGATGGCCAATAGGAGCAAAATGATATTCTTCCAAAAGGTTTGCCAGTTTGTCAGGATCATGGCATCCCCGAAACAACCGCAGTCACTCACAGGATTCGTCAGTGCCAATACGAGGGTTAACGGGGTGAAAAAAGCCATAAATAATAGGGAACCCCATGCCATACGGGATACCCATAAATTGAACAACAGGGCGATTCCGATCAGAAATTCTACCAGCGAGAGGGCGAAAGAGAAAAACAACGTGGTTGCGTTCATCCAGCCCATACCGAAAGCGTTGAAGTAGTCAGTGAATTTGTAATCAGATCCTAACGGGTCAATTCCTTTCACGAATCCGGAATAGATGAATACTATCCCGACAATAATCCTGCACAGGTTTTTGACGAGTCTCATGTTTGTTTATTTTCCGGTTAGACCTTACTCTTGCTCCACGACAAGGCGAATCAACCCGAAAACGGCGTAATTTACCATGTCGAAGTAATTTGCATCGATACCTTCCGATATGATCGTGGTACCTTGGTGATCTTCTATCTGTTTTGTACGGTTGATCTTCATCAAAATCAAATCGGTGTACGAGCTGACCCGCATTTCCCGCCAGGCTTCATCGTAATCGTGATTCTTGGCAAGCATCAGTTCCTTTGCTTTGTGAAAATAATTCTGATACAGGCGAAGGACTTCATCTTGGGGGGTGTCGTTACCCGGTCCGAGTTGGAGTTGGATCAATCCCATAATGGAATAGTTGATGATTCCGATAAATTCGGGAACAATGCCTTCCCCGACTTTGGTGATCCCCTTTTCTTCAATACTGCGTATACGGTTTGCTTTGATATATATCTGGTCCGTGATGGAGGTGGGACGGAGTATTCTCCAAGCTGTCCCGTAATCCTGCATTTTCTTCACGAAGATATCCTGACATATATCTATCACTTTATCATATTCTTGTGCTGTATTTGGCATACTCTATTTATTTTTGATAATGAAATCTGAAAAATAAATTGTTAATTTGTCCTGTAAAAGTACGCAAATAATTGAATATTGGAAATCGAAAGTTGAAAATTATGACACATATAACGATCGGAGCAGAAAAGGTTAGCTTGGAGAAACCCGTGGTGATGGGAATCTTGAACGTGACACCGGATTCTTTTTATGACGGGGGAAAGTACACGAGTGAATTGAAGATCATGGAACGGGTGGATGAAATCGTGGAACAAGGTGCCGGGATTATTGATGTTGGGGCATATTCAACCCGCTCGGGGGCTGCGTTCGTGGATGCTCGGGAGGAGTTGTCACGATTGAGTTTTGCCGTGGAATTGATTCGTAAGTACCACCCGCATCTTCCGGTGTCGATCGACACGTTCCGGGCCGATGTGGCCAAAGAGATCAGTCATTGTCTCGGACCGATAATCATTAATGATATTTCCGGGGGAACGATGGATGACAAGATGTTTGAGATTGTGGCAGAATTAGGACTTCCTTATATCATGATGCATATTCAGGGAACACCTCAGGATATGCAGGTAAACCCTCATTATGATGACGTCGTGCGTGAGGTCCGGGAGTTTTTTACGGAACGGATTGCTCGTTTAAATGCTCTGGGATTTAATAATATAATATTGGATCAAGGATTTGGTTTTGGAAAGACCGTGGCCCATAATTATGAGTTGATGGATAAAATGGATTCCTTTCTGGATTTAGGGTATCCCTTGTTAGTCGGAATCTCCCGAAAATCAATGATTTGGCGTTTGCTGGAGATTACACCCCAAGAAGCATTAAATGGAACAACCGTACTGAATACGATCTCCCTGTTGAAGGGAGCGCATATTCTCCGGGTTCATGATGTGCGAGAAGCCGTGGAAGCCGTGAAAATCGTGGAGACAATGAAAATGAGTGTATAAACTTTACGACCTATTTCAGTTGTTTGTAGAATAGCGGGTGGATGACCTGCCATAGTACAATTCCGGCGGTGACGGATATGTTGAATGAATGTTTGGTTCCGAACTGGGGGATCTCGATACAGTCATCCGAAAGATCAACTACTTCCTGTTGCACGCCTTTTACCTCGTTTCCGAAGATGAAAGCATATTTTCGTCCGCTTTCGATGGAAAATTGTTCCAGAGAAATACTGTTCTCCACTTGTTCCACGGATAGAATCGTGTACCCCTCGTTTTTCAATGCCTGAACTGCATCGGTGGTTTCTTCGAAATACTCCCAGTCCACGCTTTCTTCTGCTCCGAGGGCCGTTTTGTGTATTTCCCGATGGGGTGGTGTTGCCGTGATACCACAAAGATATATCTTGGAAAGCCGGAAAGCGTCGGATGTGCGGAACACGGAACCGATGTTATTCAAGCTACGCACGTTGTCCAGTACAACCACGATCGAGAGTTTTTCAGCGTCTTTATACTCTTCCGTGGTGAGTCGGTTCAGTTCTTCATTGAGGAGTTTACGAGACATGATAATGACTGATTTTCAATTTTTAATTGCTTCACCAATGAGAGTTGCGGGGGTGCATTCCGTGACACAGACTTGAACGAGTTCACCAACTTTAGCTCCGTTATCTGGGAAGACGATCACCTTATTTTGGCTGCTGCGACCAAAAAGTTCATCCGATTTTTTCTTAGAAACACCTTCCACGAGTACCTCGAATACTTTACCCACGTCTTTCAAGTTGCTTTGGTGAGAAATCTCCACCTGCATATCAATTAATTCCTGTAAACGGCGTCCTTTTACTTCCTCGTCCACGTTATCCGGCAAGTTGCGAGAGGCCATGGTACCCGGACGTTCCGAGTATTTGAACATGAAGGCAGAGTCGAACATAACCTCTTTCATCAAGTCAAGGGTTTGTTGGTAATCTTCCTCGCTTTCGTTGTGGAATCCGACAAACACGTCCGTGGAAATTCCACAATCGGGGACAATTTCACGGATGGCACGAATCCGGTCAAGGTACCATTCACGGGTATATTTTCGGTTCATGTCTTTCAATACGGAATTACTCCCGGATTGGAAGGGTAAATGGATGTGTTTGCAAATGTTGGAATGGGTGGCAATCGCACGTAGAATGTCGTCATTCATATCTTTCGGGTGTGACGTGGCAAAACGGATACGCATATTGGGTACCGTTTGCGCTACCATGGCAAGCAGAGCCGGGAAGTTCACTTCCTGATTATCTCCTCGCCAGAGGTAGGAATTTACATTTTGACCGAGTAGCGTCACTTCCTTGTAACCTTTGGATTGAAGGTCCAGAACTTCATTGACAATACTTCTGGGACTTCGGCTACGCTCGCGGCCCCGGGTGTACGGAACGATACAATAGGTACAGAAATTATTACATCCCCGCATGATGGAAACAAATCCTGAAATGGCTGTTTCGTCAATTCGGGAAGGGCAGATATCCTTGTAGGTTTCCGTGGTGGAGAGTTCGATGTTGATGGCTTTCTCGCCTTTTTCGGCTTTCTCGATTAAAGAAGGGAGGTCCATGTATGCGTCGGGACCAACCACGATATTCACGTTTTTCTCCTGTTCAAAAAGAGCCTCTCCCAAACGTTCTGCCATACATCCCATGATGGCTACCAGCACGTGTGGATTCTTTTTCTTTACCTCGGAAAATCCTTGTACCCGTCCGCGAACCCGTTGTTCTGCGTTTTCACGCACGGAACAGGTGTTCACCAGAATCACGTCTGCCTCACTTTTTTCTTGCGTCCGTTGGTATCCTTTGTCTTCCAAGATGGCTGCAACTACTTCACTGTCGGCCACGTTCATCTGGCAACCGTAAGTTTCAATATAAAATTTCTTTACCTTCATTCCTAATTTTATTTGCAGGGAGCAAAGGTAATGAATTTTAATCTACGGGCTTTCTATTTTCTTTTAAAAATGCAAAACCGTACTATCGTTTGTCTTGGGGCTATATCTATCGTGTCATGTTGTCGTTATTTCTTCGTTATTCTTTCGTTCTATAGAGCGAGTGTTTATCGATAGTATATCGAGGAGATAACGAATAGGTGTAAGAGTTGGTGAAACTCAGGTGTTTATTAAGTTTTGAGGAAAAATGTATTTGAAAATTTGCATTGAAAATCTTTATGAACTACATTTGCCCCGTTCATTTGTCTAATATGGTCCTCTCTGTTTAAGAGGCGGACGTTTAGGAAAAGGGCGTCTTATTTAATTCTTCGGGCAAAGATCACTCCGTGGATGATCAGGAGGCGTAGCTTTGTCGTAGAGTGAATGAATAAAAATTATGTGATGCTTAAATTATCCGATAACGAGCTACATTGGTATGTTGCAAATACTTGTCGTCAGGAGAAAAAGATAAAACAGCGTTTGGATAGCATGGGGATTGAGAATTTCATTCCGTTCCAACAAATTGCACGAAAAATTCATGGTGTTGATAAATTAATAGAAGTACCGGTTATTCCTAATCTGGTATTTATTCATACAACCTTAAAAACTTGCATGTCATTGATTCAAGAATATGCTTTTGATATGCGTTATTTGAGGGATCGGGAAACGGGAAACTTCTTGATTGTTCCCGATAAACAGATGAATGATTTTATGTTCTTGCTTGACTTCTCCAAGGATATGGTGGAGGTGGTGAACGAGAATCTGAAAAAAGGCGATAAAGTACGTGTCATAAAAGGAGATTTTGCCGGGATCGAAGGAGAATTGATCCGGGTGAAAGGTCATAAAAGAGTGGTCGTAAGGCTGGAAGGGGTCGTGTCTTTAGCTACAGCGTATATTCCTGGTAGTTTTCTGGAAAAGATAGAATAGAAGAATGAAAAATGATTTTTTTCATGACTTGTACATGACCATTCGGGATGTGCGAGTAAGGGATTGTTCTGCAATGTCATTATCTCATTTGCTACATGGTTATTTGTCCGTGTACGCAATGGTTCGGGTTTCTCCCGCTTTAGAACGGGAGTATGGAACATTGCAGGAAATTCATGGGCGGTTGCGTGAAATAGCAAAGGAATTGTCTAAGACAATGAAAGATACCTCTATCGAGCTGGACGAACGGATAGGGTACGTGGCAGATTTGATGGATGCTTATCAGACATATTCAGATATGGATCTTTTGAATGAGGCTTTGGATGTGACTTATCGGATATTGACCGTGGATGAAAAAGGGGAGATCATGATACCGGGTAGAACTCCTAACGTGTGTCGATTGCTTTGTAATTGGTACTATTTTACGGGGGAGGAGTGGTGTTTGGAGATGGCGAAAGGGATTGTAGGAGATTACGATAATCTAGAAAAAAAGCAAGCGTGGCAATGGTTGCGAGCTGTGAGTTGTTTTAAGAATTTGTCAGAAGACATGATATTTTTGGAGAGATGGAAGCAAGAAGAGAAGGAGGTATTGAGTAATATCATTATTTCTATAGAAAATACCGGAATAACAGGTAGAGAAACTTTTTGTTTCGAGCTATTGGGGATGTGGGAATTGAAGGGCAAAGGGTTTGAATTATAATTGAAATCGTTAAATATATCATGAAGAATTTTGCTTTGATCGGGGTGGCCGGTTACATAGCTCCTCGTCATTTACGTGCCATAAAAGACACGGGTAATCGTTTGGTCGCAGCTTACGACAAGTTTGACAGCGTGGGAATCATGGATAGTTTCTTTCCCGAAGCGTCCTTTTTCACGGAGATGGAATTATTCGATCGTTATTGTTCCCGGATAAAGGGTGATGATAACCGGGTAGACATGGTTTCCGTCTGTACACCTAACTACTTGCATGACGCTCATATCCGTTACGGGTTACGCTTGGGTGCTGACGTGATCTGCGAGAAACCGCTGGTGTTGAACCCGTGGAATATCGATGCTTTGGCCGAGGTGGAACGGGAAACCGGGCACAAGGTGAACAACATCCTTCAACTTCGCTTGCATGACTCGATCAAGTCCTTGAAAAAACGAATAGACGAGGGTCCGAAAGATAAAGTTTACGACGTGGATTTGACTTATATCACCTCTCGCGGTAACTGGTATTACACGAGCTGGAAAGGTGACGAGCGCAAGAGTGGAGGCGTGGCAACGAATATCGGTGTCCATTTTTACGACATGTTGACATGGGTTTTCGGAGGGGTAAAGGAGAACATCGTTCACGTGAAGAGCCATGACCGTGTAGCCGGGTATCTTGAACTGGAACGTGCTCGTGTTCGTTATTTCTTGAGCATAAATGCCGATAACCTACCGGAGAATGCCGTGGAGGGAGAGAAACGCACCTATCGTTCCATCCGTATCGAGGGTGAGGAGTTCGAGTTTAGCAACGGTTTCACGGAGTTACACACGGAGAGTTACAAGCACGTTCTTTCCGGTGAAGGTTTCGGTTTGGACGAGGTTCGTAATTGTATAAATATCGTTCATCATATCCGTAACGCTGAACCGATAGGTTTGAAAGGTGATTATCACCCGCTGGCTAAATTGCCGTTGGTAAAACATCCTTTCGGTTGGACGAGATAATATTCTCTCGTTTTCAATTTTCAACTTTCCATTTTTAATTGTCATGTATAATAAACTAGTGAATAAAGAAGCCAGGCTGGCACTTGTCGGTTTAGGCTACGTGGGTTTGCCCATCGCGTTAGAGTTCGCCAAGAGAATTTCTGTTATCGGTTTTGATATCAACGAGGATCGTCTTGCCAAGATGCGACAGGGGATAGATCCTTGTAAAGAGCTGAATCATGCCGCTTTTGAAGAGGCTGATATAAAATTTACCTCCTCTATTGACGAGTTACGGGAGGCTTCATTCTTTATCGTGGCCGTACCGACCCCGATAGATCGACACAATCAACCGGACTTGACCCCGTTGTTAAGCGCGACCCGTTCCGTGGCTCACGCCTTGAAAAGAGGAGATTACGTGGTTTACGAGTCAACGGTTTACCCCGGTTGTACAGAGGAGGATTGCCTGCCGATCTTGGAAGAGATTTCTGGCTTGAAAGCGGGAGTTGATTTTAAAATTGGTTACTCACCGGAACGTATCAACCCGGGGGAGAAAGTACATACCCTGCCGAACACGATAAAGATCGTTTCAGGTTGTGATCCGGAGGCCCTCGATACCATTGCTAAAGTGTACGAACTGGTTGTGAAGCCGGGAGTCCACCGGGCTCCTAACATAAAAGTGGCGGAAGCGGCAAAGATTATCGAGAACACGCAACGGGACGTGAACATCGCCTTGATGAACGAGTTATCCATTATTTTCAGTCGAATCGGGATTAACACGTATGACGTGTTGGAAGCTGCCGGGACGAAATGGAACTTCTTGAAGTTTTACCCGGGACTGGTTGGTGGACATTGCATAGGAGTTGATCCTTATTACCTCGTGTACAAGGCGAGCGAGTTAAAATATCACACGCAGATTATCAGTGCTGGTCGTTTCATCAATGACACGATGGGCGGTTATATCGCCAAGAAACTGGTGAAGAAGTTGATAAACATGGGCAAAGGGATTCTTGGGGCTCGGGTGCTTGTTATGGGAATGACCTTCAAGGAAAACGTGGCTGATATTCGTAATTCGAAAGTGGTTGACATTATCAACGAGTTGAAAGATTTCGGTGTTGAGGTTGACGTGGTTGACGCTTATGCTGATCCGGAAGAGGTCAAACAGATGTACGGTTTCGGGTTGATCGAGAAACCGAGAAATAATTATGACGCTGTGATCGTGGCTGTCTCTCATGATGCTTACAAGGATTTGGACGAGAAGTATTTCAAGTCGTTGACTTATGAGAATGCGGTGTTGGTGGATGTGAAGGGGATGTATAGAGGAAAGGTACAGGGGTTGAAGTATTGGAGTTTGTGATGGCATTAGGAAAAGAGTTTTTCAAAAATACATTTAAAATAGCAGGATCAGCAGCATTAGCACAAGGAATAGGTATATTAACAATACCTATTTTTGCTCGTCTTTTTACTCCAGAGATAGTAGGACAATATGCTTTATTTACTTCTTTAGTAGGTATTTTGGCTGTATTTGGTAGTGGGCGTTACGAACTAGCATTAATGTTACCTCAAGAGAAAAAACGTGCCATAGATATTATGTACGGTTCTATGTTTATAGCTCTACTCTGGTCTGTATTTCTATTTATAATTGTATTGTTAGGAAAAGATTTTCTTCTAGGAGTTGGGAATTATGGAAGTATTGAATCCTATGTGATATTTGTTCCTTTGGCTGTACTTTTTACTTGCTGGAATAGAATATTACTTTATTGGTTTAATAGAAATAAACAATTTGGGAAAAATGCTTTGTTGAATATATTTAATTCTGGAGGGACTAAAATCGTTAATGTTGGGGTTGGGGTTATGGGATTTATTTCTGTTGCGTCTTTAATATTTGTGAATCTGTTTATTTTATTTGGAGAATTTTTATGGCGTAGTATAATTTGTTTTAAAGATCGTAATGTTGATTATTGTAGTGTTTCTTACTATACGATAAAGAAGGAGTTGATTCGGTATAAAAAATTCCCTTTGATTGATACATGGAATGGTTTGTTAGATACAGGTTCTTTATTAATAGTTCCTATTTTATTATCAATTTATTTTTCTGATTCTGACGTCGGTCTATATAGTCAATCTTTGACGTTGGTGCAATTACCTTTAGCTTTGATTGCTTCTGCTTTTGGACAAGTTCTTTTCCAAAGATTAAGTGAGGCAAAGCATAATGGGGAGATAGGACAAGTGGTTTCGGATTCGTTTGTTTTATTATTACAGATAGGAGTTCCTGTATTTCTTGTCATTTTTTTATGGGGAAAGGAGTTGTTTGCCTTTTTTTTGGGAGATCGTTGGGCTATGTCTGGTAAATATGCGGAAATGTTAGCTCCTTGGTGTTGTTTAAAATTGTGTTTTAGTCCATTAAGTTTGATATTTAGCATTTTAGAGCGGCAAGGGTTGTCGTTATTTTTAACAATATTAATAATAATAACTAGAATTGTAGCAATTATTATAGGAGGAATTTATAGTGATATATACTTATCAATTCTTCTTTTTGGAATATCGGGTGTTTTAGTGAATGTTGTAGGAATTTTTTTTGTTATGACTTTATCTAAACAAAAATGGTCCAATCTATTGAATGCACTTAGAAAAAGTCCATTAGACATTGTTCGCGAATGATAAATCCTATTATAAATAAAATAAGAAAAAAAGAAGAAGATAATTCTGTTTCTATTGGAATTGTAGGAGATGTTTCTTTCCATAATATAGATATTCCTTCGATAGATTTTTTTACTCCTTTAATATCTGTCATGCAAAATACAGATATTGTTATTGCGAATATAGAAACAGTAGTTTCAAATAGAAACTTATTACCAACAAAGAAACAAGGAATTTTTTTAAAATCAGATCCGAATTTTTTGAAATTATTAAAAAAGATCGGAGTTGATATTGCTCTTTTGGCCAATAACCATATAGATGATTATGGATTAGATGGAATTCATGATTCTATTGAAGCTTTGAATAAAGAAGAGATACTTTCTTTTGGAGTAAAAGGATTGGAAGAGTTGAGTATTAATAAAAAAGGAATCTCTTTTCGTTTGAGGGGTGTAGTTACTCCTTATGAAAGTGATGAATTTTTAACATCCTATGGGAAGTCTTTAAATTCAATAGAAATGGTTGAGAGTTGTGATGCTTCTCATTTAATTTATTTCATTCATGGTTTTGATGAATTATATTCAATTCCATTTCCTTGGCGTGTTAAATTATTAAAACAAATTCGAGATAAAGTTTTGCCAGCGGCATTAATCTCAGGACATCAGCATATTTATCAGGGATATAGTTTAGGTGAGATCCCTATTTGTTGGAGTTATGGTAATGGTTTTATTTCTATTGATTATCACTCGAAATCAAATATAGATGCAACAATAAGTTGTTACTCTGTCTTACATTTTGATAAGAAAGGATGTTATCAGATTGATGAATATTATTATCGTTTTTCTCAAGAAGGAATTTCTATTTTATCTGAACATGAGTTAAAGAAAGTTTTGGATAGAGTTAGGAAAGGTTCAGAGTGTACAAAAATTTATGAGCAAAATGAATGCCTCTGGGAAGAAGAATGTTATGAAAATTATAATACACATCGATTTAAACAAAATATCGTAATTAATTTTCTGTATGATATTTATAGATTTTATAGATTCCGTAAGCAAATTAAATATATTCATTATCGATATATGTTTTTAGGATATTTAAAGAGAAAATGGGGAATTAATCTATACAAATTATGGAAATATTACTAGATACTCATAATCGATCTTGGTATGTAGGGAATAATGTATATTCTATTGGTTATGCTTTTATTGGAGAGCAATTAATGAAGGAAGAAACTTTGTGTTTATATTTAAGTGAACAAATTAAACATGGAGATTTATCAAAATCGTTAGAAGAATTAAATGGTTCTTTTGCTGCTATAATACAAAATGGAAATGAATATTATTTGATTGTTGATCAAATAAGAAGTTATCCGTTGCTTTATGTGTGTGATGGTAAAAATTGTTGTATATCAGATAATGCATCTTTTTTAGAAAAATATTATGAAAATACTGATTTTAAGGATGTTGTTATAGCAGAGTTCTTAGCAATGGGGTATTTGTATGGGGATAAGACATTATATGAGAACATAAAAAGTGTCGAAGCTGGTTCGTATGTTTTATTGTCAAATAATAAAATATATGAAAAATGTGTTTATTATCGCCATATTTTCCCGAAAATACAAGGAAAGACAGACCAAGAATTAATTAATATTTCGTCGATAAAACTTGAAAAAGCTTTTTGTCGAATTTTACGGACAATAGGAGAAAGGCAAATTGTTATTCCTTTAAGTGGAGGGTATGATTCCCGTTTAATTGCTTGTCTTTGTAAGAAATATAATGTATCGGATATTATATGTTTTACTTATGGTGTTCCTGAAAGTGATGAAGTTAGAATATCTAAACAAGTTGCAGAGAATCTAGGTTTTATGTGGTATTTTGTAGAATACACTCAAGATTTGTGGATTGATTTATGTTGTTCAGAATTTTATACAGAATATCAAAAATTTGCGGGAAATTTAAATACAGTTCCTTGTATACAAGATTTTATTGCGATTAAAGAATTAGTAAAAAGAAAATTAATATCTGATAATGCAGTTGTATTGCCGGGACATTCAGCAGATCTGTTGGGGGGGAGTCATCTTGTTTTTAATAATAATTTATCTCTAGATCGTTTACTATATGAAAAGTATTGTAATTTAAATGTGTTGAAATGGACTTACCAAAAAAAAATACAGAGAAAAATAAAGCAATCAATAAAGATCAGATGCAGAGATATGGAAGAATATTGGAATCTGTTTAATGACTGGGGAATTAAAGTTCGTCAATCTCATTTTATTGTAAATAGTGTGCGTATATATGAATTTTTTGGGTTAGAATGGCGTCTTCTATTTTGGGATACAGAATTTTCTGAATTTTGGAACTCTATAGAATGGGAGAAAAAAAAAGGATCATATTTGTATCATACTTTTTTAATGGAAAAGTATTTTAAGGATTTTTCTGTTGATTTTCTAAAAATACAATCTTCATCTTCTTCGTTTTGCTCACAAGTAAAGAGGATATTTCCATTACAATTTTTTTTGATAATACGATATATAAAAAATATGTTGCGGGAAAGGAATGTAGAAAAAGATGAAAACTTATTTTATGTAGTTGTTAATTATTATAGAGGCAAGAATGAGTGGGCTTTAAATTATCTTTTAAATACACCATCTAATATAAATGCAGTATTAGCTTTAGAATACTGTAATTTAGTGAAATTGTATTAATCTAAGCAAATGATTAAATATATAACTCGTCCTTTGTTTTATGCTAAATTAGTTGGATATTTTTTGTTTGGTAAAATTTTTGCCCGTTTACTATTTCCATCCTTAGATTTGAATTCACGTTGGTTTTGTTCTCCAGGGGCAGATGGGTGGAAATGGATATGGTCTAGTTTTATTTGGCAAAAAATTGGAGGAATAAATCAAAAGACTCCTTGGCCTGTTTCACATCGAATTATTGTTGTTAAGAGTGAAAATATAAAATTTCACATGGATGACTTAAATAATTTTCAAATGATGGGTAATTATTTTCAAGGTTGTGGGAAGATTATTATAGGACAAGGATGTTATATTGCATCGAATGTTGGGATGATAACACAAAATCATGATCTTGATAATTTAGATCAAAGAAGTGAACCAAAGGATATTGTTTTAGGAAAGAATTGTTGGATTGGAATGAATTCTGTCATTTTGCCTGGTGTCGTTTTAGGTGAAAAAACAATTGTTGGTGCAGGGAGTGTGGTTACTAAAAGTTTTTTAGAAGGATATTGTGTTATTGCTGGAAATCCTGCTAAAAAGATTAAGGATTTGAATAAAAACATATAAAATGAAAATAGCGATAGTAGGAACGGGATATGTTGGTCTCGTTACGGGGGCTTGTTTTTCGGAAATGGGAATAGATGTTACGTGTGTAGATGTTGATAATGAAAAGATTGAAAAACTACAAGAAGGAATCATTCCTATTTATGAGCCTAATTTAGATTTATTGGTAAGTAGAAATGTAAAAGCAGGACGTTTACATTTTGAAATAGATTTGAGTAAAGTTGTAAATCAAGTTGATATATTATTTTGTGCTGTTGGTACACCTCCTGATGAGGATGGAAAAGCTGATTTGAAATATGTATTAAATGTTGCCCATGCTGTTGGGAAATATTTAAACAAATATCTTTTAGTTGTAACTAAAAGTACAGTGCCTGTTGGTACGGCAATGCGAGTAGAAAAGGCTATACAACAGGAACTTAATTCACGAAAAGTGGATATTGAATTTGATGCAGCTTCTAATCCTGAATTCTTGAAAGAAGGTTCTGCAATAGAAGATTTTATGAAACCTGATAGAGTTGTGATTGGAACAAAAACAGAAAGAGCTAGGGAATTAATGAGCTTTTTATATCGACCATTGATGTTAAATAATTTCCGTGTTATTTTTATGGATATTCCTTCGGCAGAAATGACAAAATATGCAGCTAATTCTATGTTAGCAACTCGAATTTCCTTCATGAATGATATTGCAAATTTGTGCGAATTAGTAGGTGCTGATGTGAATATGGTTCGTCAAGGTATAGGGTCGGATTTACGGATTGGAAATAAATTTTTATATCCGGGGTGTGGATATGGAGGATCTTGTTTCCCCAAAGATGTTAAAGCCCTTATTCAAACAGCTTCTGACTATCAATATAAAATGCGAGTACTTGAGGCTGTTGAAGAAGTAAATGGGCTTCAAAAGAGAGTTCTTTTTAGAAAACTTTCAAGTTTTTATCATGGAGATTTGAATGGTAAAAAAATTGTGATATGGGGATTAGCGTTTAAGCCTGATACTGATGATATGAGAGAAGCTCCTTCATTAGTGATTGTTGATCTTCTTTTGACGGCAGGATGTGAAGTGGCAGTTTATGATCCAATTGCTTTGCCTGAAGCAAAAAAACGTTTAGGTAAGAGAGTTTCCTATGCTGAAAATATGTATGATAAATTGATTGGAGCAGATGCTTTGTTGCTGCTAACTGAATGGAAAGAATTTAGAATTCCAGATTGGAATATTGTGAAAAAGTCGATGAATACACCAGTGATTTTAGATGGTCGAAATATATATAATCGAAGAGAGATGCTGGAAAATGGTTTTATATACGAATGTATAGGATAAATAAAAGAATATGGTAATATTGGTGACGGGGAGCGCTGGTTTTATTGGTTTTTCTTTAATCCAAAAACTAGTTCAAGTTAAAGAGTATTTGATTATAGGTATTGATAATATTAATTCTTACTATAATCCTGTTTTGAAATTAAATCGTTTGAAAGAATGTGGAATTGAGAATATACAAGATAGGCAGATTATTACCTCTAGTAAATTTGATAATTATAAATTTGTAAAAGGGGATATTGCAGATCAAGTATTGATAAATAGCCTCTTTGAAAAATATCATTTTAATTTGGTTGTTAATTTAGCAGCACAAGCTGGAGTTCGTTATAGTTTAGAGAATCCTCATGCTTATATTCATTCAAATATAACAGGATTCTTGAATATTTTGGAAGCATGTAAATCCTACCAATGTAAAAAAGTTGTTTATGCATCTTCTTCTTCTGTGTATGGTGATGCTACAAATTTTCCTTTATTAGAAAATCAGTTAGTTGATGCCCCTGTTAGTATTTATGCTGTGACTAAAAGAAGTAATGAATTAATGGCTGCGGTATATTCTCATTTGTATCAAATAAATACCATCGGGTTACGTTTTTTTACTGTATATGGTCCATGGGGAAGACCTGATATGGCTCCAATGTTATTTGCTAAAGCAATAAAAGAAGGTGGGGTAATTCAAATTTTTAATAAAGGAGAATTAGCTCGAGATTTTACCTATATCGATGATATCGTTTATGGTATATATTTGGTAATGCGAGGTCATAGTTTACATTTAAATGATGTCTATAATATCGGGAGAGGAAAAGCAGAGAATCTGCTCCAATTTATAGAATTGTTGGAAAATTCTTTTGGAAAAAAAGTAAAAAAGATATTCGTTGGAATGCAACCTGGAGATGTTGTTAAAACGTGGGCAGATACAAATAAACTCGAGCAAGACTTTAATTATAAGCCTCAAGTTGATTTATCAGATGGTATTAATTCTTTTGTTACTTGGTATAAAGAATATTTTAAATAATGGATACTTCTACTGTTATTGGTGTATTGTTACCTGTTTATAATGGAGATAAATTAGAGTATTTACGATTAGCAATAGATAGTATTTTTAAGCAGACATATTCTAATTACATCCTTTTGATAGGGGTAGATGGGATAATTACTAAGGAAGTTCATGATTATTTAAATCATTTGGATTCATTTGAAAATGTAAATGTTTCTTTTTTTAAATCTAATAGGGGGTTGGCATGTGTTTTAAATGATTTAATTTCAGTAGCTAAAAAATTGGGAATAACTTATTATGCACGAATGGATGCAGATGATGTTGCAGAAGAAAAACGTTTTGAATATCAAATAAAGTTTTTGCAAAATAATCTTGAAATAGATGTGGTCGGTGGTGCCATCGAAGAAATTGATGAGAATACTCAATTAAGAAATAAGAGAATTATGTATCCGTTATCACATCATGATTGTTTTAGATTTTTTAGATATAGGGATCCTTTAGCCCATCCTGCGGTTATGTTTAGGTCAACCTATTTCGATAAAGTGTGCGGTTATCGTGATAAATATCGGAAAAATCAAGATACAATGTTATGGTTAGATGGCTTTTTGAATGGGTGTCATTTTGCTAATATTCCTAATACTGTACTTTATTTTAGAATTACGGAAGATTTTTTTCTCAAGAGAAGGAATGGATTAAAAAGAGCTTGGAGTATGCTTAAAGATCGTTTTATGATTAATAAAAAATTGCATTATGGTTTTTTTTCATATGTTTTTGCTATAGTAATGTTTATTATAACAATAACTCCTGCTAAAATAAAAGCGATGATTTATAAATTAAGATAGTAGTTTTATGCAATTAAGTATAATCGTTCCAGTATATAATGTAGAAAATACTTTGTCTAGATGCTTAGATTCTATTTTGCGACAAACTTTTAAGGATTATGAATTATTACTAATTGATGACGGTTCCACAGATAAATCTGGTTTGATATGTGATGAGTACGCAGATAAAGATAAAAGAATAAGAGTTTTTCATAAAATTAATGGGGGTGCATCTTCTGCGAGAAATGTTGGTCTAGATAATGCACAAGGTAAATATATAGGTTTTGTTGATAGTGATGATTGGGTTGTTGCTGATATGTATGAATATTTAATTGCGAGATTAGAATCAACTAAAAGCGATGTCGTACGTGCTAAAAGAATAGAGACTAATGGGAATATTTATTTTGTACAGGGGAAAATAACAGAAAAGGTATTTGAAGGTGAAGATATCTTGTTAGAATATATGTATCGAGGAACAAAAGAGGGTATATATGGAGTTTGTGATTTTGTTTATAAAAAAAGCTTGTTTGACAATTTGAGGTTTCCTATAGGTATAATATATGAAGATATTAATACAAACTTTCAGTTACTACAAATGGCTCAAAAAATGATAGTTGTGAATAAGGTTGTATACTATTATTATCAGGGCAATGAAAGTGTTACACGGGGACAATTGAAATTGAAAGATTTAGATTTGTTAGAAGTAACATCTAGATTAATGGAATTGTGTAATAAAACTAAAAATAAGCGTCTTATATTTCTTGCAAAAGTAAAAAAAGCTCGATCTTATTTTTCTTTTTTAAGTAAAATTGCATATTATGGAATTTCAAGTGAAATTGTGAATAAGGAAAAGATTATTAATCAATTCACGCGTGAATTGCGAAAGAATATCTTTTTACTTTTATTTTCTCCAATATCATTTTGTCGTAAAGTGTTAGCTATTTCTTTCTGTCTTAATTATTCTATTGCTGAAAAATTGATTTGTTTATATAAAATAACACATAAATGAAGAGAATTTTGATCTATGGGATGTCAAATAAATTAGGTGGAGTTGAAATGATTATAAAATCTATTATTCAGCGTTTGAATAAAGATTTGTTTTGTGTGGATATAATATTACCTTTAGGTGAATGTCTTTATGAAAATCAATTGGACTCTTTTTGTGTTTATAGGCTACCTTTGTGGGGTAATAAACCAATTCGTTTTAGAAATGAGTTAAAGAAATTATTGAAACAGAATTCTTATGATTATATTTGGATTAATTTGAGTGTATTTGCTAATATTACTATTCTAAATGTTATAAAGAAATACTCAAATTCTAAAATAATTTTGCATTCTCATGGTAGTAGCTTTGAGTGTTCTAATAAATTTAAGCGACTTGTTTTGATTATAATGCATGCTTGCTATCGAAGATTTTATTTAAAGCATGCTGATTTATTTTTTGCTTGTTCTAAAAATGCTGCAAATTGGTTATATGGGAAAAAATTTACTGCTCAGCAAAACGTAATGATAATAAATAATGGAATAGATATAAGTAAATTTTCTTTTGATATAAGAATTAGAGAACTATATCGGAAACAAATGGGAATAGAGAATAAACATGTTTTATTACATGTTGGTCGTTTTTCTGAGGTTAAGAATCATATTTTTTTACTCAACTTGATGATGAAATTTATGAATAGACATATGGACTTTATTTTATTTTTCGTTGGGGAGGGTGAATTAATAAATTCTATTAAACAGAAGGTTTATTCAATGGGGTTAAGTGATTGTGTATATTTTTTAGGACAAAGAAAGGATATTTCAGCATTAATGCAAATGGCAGATATATTTTTATTACCTTCTTTTCATGAAGGCTTTCCTGTAACGATAGTTGAAGCACAGGCTGCTAGTTTACCGTGTGTAGTGTCTGATTCTATTACGAAAGAGGTTAAAATTACTGATTTAGTTCATTTTGTTTCATTGCGTGAACCAGAAGAGGTTTGGATAGATACAATTGTGGAGTGTACAAAATGCAGTAAACAAAGAGGAAAAGAGCTTGGGGGTGAACTGGAAAAGTTTTCAATTGTTAATGTTGTGATTGATTTAGAAAAGCAATTATTATGAGTTAATTATGGAATTTGGCGTTCAGTCTAATTTAGTTAAAAATACTTCTTATCAGTTACAATATTTTTTTAAAAATATTTTAGTCTCCTTTTCAGCTTTTTTTGCGACATGGGGGGAGGGAATGCAACATTTATCAATAAATGTGTCTAAGTTTTTTTTATTTGCAGCTTTAGCATTAATAATATACTATGTTCTTTTGGTAAAAGAGCGGAAAAGCTATTTACCTAAAAGTTTTAAATATCTAATTTGTTTTATATCATTTCATACTCTCATTTATATATTTGTATTTAATCCAGATGTATTGAATTTTGGAATACAAAGTTCTGTTAGATTGCAAAATGATTTTTCGAGAGAGATTGAAGCGGGAGGAAATACGATTCTGCGTTTTTTTATTTTTTGTGCATATAGTTGTGTCTTGACATATTTTCTGTTGAAAGATAAAAAACTATTCTTTATTTATATCTTTTTTTATAGTTTAGGTTTTGTGGTAACACTATTAATTGGAGGTCGAACCTTTATTGCCGAAAATACAATAAGAGTTTCAGGGGGCGTCATGGATCCTAATGCAATGGCATTTTCGGCTATAATAAGTTTTTTTGGCGGACTTTATTGTTATTATAAGTGTAAAAAGATCCTTTTTAGAGTCTTGACAATAGGTGTTATGTTAATATCATTTGTCGGAGTTATTGTATCAATGTCTCGTGGTGGAATATTAGCTTTTGTATTAGCTGGCTTTTATTACTTGATTCATAAATATAAATTTTTCCATTTATTAGGAATCTTTCTTTTGTGTGTTGTGATGTTAGGTTGGTTTTATACAAGGTTACCTGTTGAAATGAAGACAGCTATAGAATTGAGATTTTCGATAGATAAAGCTAAAGAAGATAGGGGAGCTGGGAGGTTAGATGTTTGGGGAGATTATTTATCTAATATCGATAAATATTTTGTATCAGGAATGGGGATGGCTAATGAAAGAGCTGCTATAAAAGATAATTATACCCATAGACTAAATATAACACATAATCAATATTTACAATATTTTGTTGAATATGGAATAATTGGAGTGTTATTATTTTTTTATTACATAGTTTCCTTGATAAATGGAATTATGAAAGGAAATAATTTGATTTTATCTTCTATTTTTATTGCAATGCTTGTTGTTATGTTCACTTTAGATATTGATAAAACACGGGATTATTGGATTGTTTTAGCATGGATGAACACTGAATATTTTTTTTATTTAAAAAATAGAATCAATTTTAATGAAAATACTATTGTGCACTAGATTATTTGCTCCAGAAAATCTGATTGGTGCAATAAGGCCGACTAATTTTGCAGATAACTTATACCATTTAGGACATGATATAACTGTTTTGACGAGCGGGGAATCTAGTAATAACACGAAAGATGCTAGGAATGGGTATGTTGTTTATCGAATAAGTAAAAATAATTTTTTAGAACGTTTAAAACGGAAAAGAATTACAAATGTAACATTAAGGAGTAATACTAAAAATCAGAAAACAAAGAGTTCTATTATTGCTTTCAGACGACATTCATTTGCTTTGCTTCAGGATATTTTTTGGTTTTGGAATGCTTATAAAGCTTTGCCTAAAATCTGTAAATCAAAGGATTTTGACATTGTTATTTCCTCTTATGGACCTTTAAGTTCTTTTTTATTAGGATTTTGTGTAAAAAGAAAACGATATGCGACTTATTGGATCAGTGATATGCGAGATATGATTGTTTCGACGATTACACCTAAAGTGTATAAAGGAATATATACAATGATTCAAAATAAAATGTTGAAAGATTCAGATGCAATAACAGTCGTATCTGAAGGGCAAAAAGCCATATTATTGAAACAATTAAGTCATAAATGTAAGAATGTTGATGTACAGGTACTTTATAATGGTTTTAATAAAATGCCCCAGCTACAAAATTCATTGGCATCAAAAAGTTGTAAATTAATTATTACATATACGGGTGGTTTATATTCAGGATTGAGAGATTTATCTATGTTATTTCGAGCGTTACTTGAATTGTATCGTGAAAATAAAATAGATATGAGAAATGTTGAGTTTCACTACGCAGGAGATGATTTTGAAGAATTACTTTTACAAGTAGAAGATGATAGTTTGTATAAATTTGTACAAAATCATGGTTTTATTGACCGTCAAAAATCTTTGGAATTACAGGTGTGTTCGGATATTTTAGTTGTTTTGAGTTGGAATACGGAGCAAGAGCAAGGAATTTTAACTGGTAAATTTTTAGAGTATTTGCATGCTCGGAAACCTATTATAGGTTTAGTAACTGGAGATAAACCAAATGCGGAATTAACATTTTTGATAAACATGCTGAATGTTGGCATATCATGTGAATATGTGGGAAAACGAAGTGCTTTAGATGATTTAAAAAGGTATATCTTGTCTCAATACATAAATAAAATGAATACAGGATCTGTTTCTTACAATGCGAAGGAGGAAGAAATAAACAGATTTGATTATTGTAATATATGTCGAGAATTGGAAAAAATTTGTAGTAATTTATTTATAGTAGACTGATCGTGAAATTTGTAACAATTATTGGAGCTCGTCCGCAGTTTATAAAAGCTGCGGTAGTTAGTCGAGCGTTTACACAATCTCAGCATGTTGAAGAAATAATAGTGCATACTGGGCAGCATTTCGATTCTAACATGAGTGATGTGTTTTTTGAAGAAATGTGTATACCGAAACCACATTATAATTTAAATATAAATGGGTTGGGGCATGGAGCCATGACGGGACAAATGTTGGAAAAGATTGAAAAAGTATTGTTAGAAGAGAAGCCTGATTGGGTTCTTGTGTATGGGGATACTAATTCCACCCTTGCAGGTGCATTGGCTGCAAAAAAGTTGCACATAAAAGTTGCACATGTGGAGGCGGGGTTACGCTCGTTTAATATGACTATGCCGGAAGAAATTAATAGGATATTAACAGATCGAATTAGTGATGTGTTGTTTTGTCCGACAGACAAAGCAATTGAAAATTTGAAGTTAGAGAGATATGATAATATTGATTGTCATGTCGTGAAAAATGGTGATGTTATGCAGGATGCTGCTTTATTTTATTTAAATAGAGCAAGAATGCCTCAAGATATTATCCCATCAAAATTTGTATTGTGTACTGTACATCGAGCAGAAAATACAGATGATGAGGTTCGGTTGAAAAATATATTTTATGCCCTAGAAACGATTTCTGAGCAATGTCCTGTTGTATTGCCTTTACACCCAAGAACAAAGGGAAAGTTATTGGCGATTAACTATGATTTTGCTAAAAGTAAGATTTGTTTTATCGATCCTGTTGGCTATTTGGAAATGGTTTGGCTGTTGAAAAACTGTGAGTTAGTGATGACTGATAGTGGGGGATTACAGAAAGAGGCATATTTTTTTGAAAAATATTGTGTGACAATGCGAGATGAAACTGAGTGGGTTGAATTAGTCGAGAAAGGTTTTAATGTACTTGCTGGAAGTGAACCTACTAGGATTATCAGTAGTGTTAATGTTATGATCTCTAAAAATAAAGAGGGTTTTGAAAATCGGCTTTATGGTAATGGAGATGCAGGAGAGAAGATATTGGATACATTATTGAGTGTTTAGGATTTAAAAGTTTAATTATGATACCATTTTCACCACCAAGAATTGACCAGAAGGTCATTGATGAGGTTGTTGATACCTTGAAGTCCGGTTGGATCACGACGGGACCGAAGACGAAGGAGTTTGAACGGAGGTTGACAGCGTATTGTGGAAACAAGGCGACGTTGGCTGTGAACTCGAATACCGTGGGGCTTGAAGTTGTGCTACGGTGGTTTGGCGTGCAGGAGGGGGATGAGGTGATTGTGCCTGCGTACACGTATTGTGCCACGGCGAATGTGATCGTGCATTGTGGGGCGAAACCGGTGATGGTGGATGTGAATGCGGATGATTTTGACGTGTGTTTGGAGAATGTGAGGAGGGCGATCACGGATAAGACAAAGGTGATTATGCCTGTTGATTTGGGAGGTATGCCGTGTGCGTATGATGAGTTGTTTGAATTGGTGGAGACAGAGGAAGTGAAAACGTTGTTTCAAGCGAAGACGGAAGAACAGAGGAAGTTGGGAAGGATTTTGATTTTGTCGGATTCGGCTCATTCGATTGGGGCGGAATACAAGGGGAGGAAAGCGGGATGCTTGGCTGATGTTTCGGTATTCTCTTTTCATGCGGTGAAGAACCTGACCACGGCGGAAGGTGGTGCGATCATGTTGAATTTGCCGGAGCCGTTTGATAACGAGGAAGTGTATCGGTATTTATGCACGTATACTTTGCATGGACAAAATAAAGATGCATTGGCCAAGACGAAAAAGGGAGCATGGCGTTATGATGTGTTAGTTTCCGGTTTTAAGGGGAATATGACGGATATTATGGCTTCTATCGGTTTGGTGGAGTTGTCTCGTTACGAGGACGATACTTTGCACTATCGGAAGTGTATATACGATCAATATACCGATGCTTTTTCCCGGTACGGGTGGGCGGAATTGCCGATTTACGAGACGGAAGACCGGAAGAGTTCTTATCACGTGTACTGTTTGCGGGTGAAGGGAATCACGGAACAACAACGGGACGAGATTATTCAGCGAATTTTTGACAAGGACGTTTCGGTGAACGTGCATTTTCAACCCTTGCCTTTGTTAAGTGCATTTAAGAATAAGGGGTATAAGATTGAAGATTATCCGGTTGCTTACGATAATTATTGTCGGGAAATTTCTTTGCCTGTGTGGTATGGGTTGAGTGAGGAGATGGTGAAAACGGTTATTGATGCTGTTATTTGTTCTGTAGAAGAGGTTTTGGCGTGATTCGCTTTTGTGATGTTTTCTTTTCTTTATTGGGCTTGATAGTTCTATCACCCATTTTTGTGATCATAGCTTTATGTATCGTGTTGGATAGTCGGGGAGGTGTGTTTTATCGGCAGGTGCGAGTGGGGCGGGATGGTAAGGATTTCCGATTGTTTAAGTTTCGGTCCATGGCGAGTGGGGCGGATAAGAAGGGATTGATAACCGTGGGGGCAAAGGATTCACGGGTAACACGGGTCGGGTATTTCCTGAGAAAGTATAAACTGGACGAGTTACCGCAGTTGCTGAACGTGGTACGAGGGGAGATGAGTTTGGTGGGACCAAGGCCGGAGGTAAGAAAGTACGTGGATATGTATACTGTTGAACAGCGTAAAGTGTTGGCTGTTGCTCCGGGTATAACGGATTATGCTTCTATCGAGTATGCGGATGAAAATACTATTTTGGGACAGGCACGTGATCCGGACCGGGCTTACGTGGAGCAGATCATGCCGGATAAGATACGATATAACATGAAGTATATAGATAATCGATGTTTGAAAGAGTATTTTAAGATTATATTTTTGACGTTGATGAAGATCGTGAAATAGCGTGCTGAATGGATGATTTATGACGAAGTTTTTCATGGAGGAGAAGATAGTACCTCGGATAAATGTCCGGGGTATTTTGTTTTGAGTAAATTTTGTTTTTGTATGATTGTTCTCTATATTTGTAAAAATGTTTATGTTATGAATACAAAAGCAACAATAGAAGTTGATTTAAGTCTTTTTGAGCAATTGAAAAGGTATGCCAAATCTAAAGGGAGAACGATTACGGAAGTTGTTGAAAAAGAGTTGAAAAATCTACTTGGTACTGAGGTGAAAAGTAAACCGGTTTCTTCTAAATTAAGAGGAATTGTTAATCTTCCGGAAGATTTTGATTATAAGAAGGAGTTGGAAAATAGATCTTTGGAGAAATGAAACATTATTATATAGATACAAATGTCATTATTGATATGTTGGCAGATCGAGGTGAATTTGCTGAAGCAGCTTCAAATCTTTTTGATGCTGCGGGACGTGGTGAGATTTGTGTTTATATATCGTCTTTGTCATATTCAAATATTTATTATATAATTCGGCGATATTTAGGGCATGAGAAAACAATAGAGAGTTTGAAAGAATTATCTAGATATGTAGGAATTCTTCCAGTTAACGGAAAAATAATACGTTCATCTCTTGATTCGGGATTTGGTGATTTTGAAGATGCGATTCAATATTTTTCAGCTTTGCAAAATAGAAAGATTGAAGCGATCGTGACTCGGAATGTGAAAGATTTTAAATTATCGACGCTTCCTGTATTACAACCAACAGAATTGTGATTGAATAATTATTTGTTGAAAAGATAGTACCTCGGATAAATGTCCGGGGTATTTTGTTTTTGTGAATGTTCGTTTGGGGTGTAATATTGAATACTGTGGGAGAAATGGCGAAATTGTAAAGAGTAATACTGCCAATTCGGCAGGTAATAGGGTTTGGCATAACTATTGTCATTTAGTTGTCGTAAAATTTGAAGTATAATTAAATTAAAAATATAGAGTTATGTCAACAGGAAAGATTGGAGTTTCAACAGGGAATTTGTTCCCGATAATCAAGAAATTTTTATACTCGGATCACGAGATCTTTTTGAGAGAGATTGTTTCGAATGCGGTGGATGCTTCACAGAAAATGAAAGTGTTGGCTTCGAACGGGGAGTTTAAAGGTGAACTTGGTGAGTTGAAGGTAAGGGTGAAGGCTGACAAAGCGGCAGGGACGCTGACGGTATCGGATAATGGTATCGGTATGACGGAGGAGGAAGTGGAGAAGTATATCAACCAGATCGCTTTTTCCGGAGCGGAGGAGTTTATGAACAAATACAAGGATAATGCCGCTGCCATTATCGGGCATTTCGGATTGGGTTTCTATTCTTCGTTCATGGTAAGTGATCGGGTAGAGATCGTGACTAAATCTTATAAAGAGGGGGCGAAGGCTGTAAAATGGTCATGTGAGGGAAATCCGGAATACACTTTGGAGGAGACGGAAAAGGCCGAGAGAGGTACGGATATTATCATGTATATCAGCGAGGAAGAGAAAGATTTCTTGGAAGATTCTAAGGTGAACGAGTTGCTGACCAAATATTGCAAGTTTTTGCCGATAGAGATTATTTCCGGAAAGAAAAAAGAGTGGAAGGACGGGGAATACAAGGATACGACGGAAGATAACGTGATCAATGACACAAATCCGGCGTGGACTCGTAAACCGATCGATCTGACGGAGGAGGATTACGAGAAATTCTATCGTGAGTTGTACCCAATGGCTCAGGATCCGTTGTTCCATATTCATTTGAACGTGGATTATCCTTTTAACTTGACGGGTATATTGTATTTCCCGAAGATCGATAATAAGTTCGAGATTCAGAAGAACAAGATTCAATTATATAGCAATCAGGTGTACGTGACGGATTCCGTGGAAGGAATCGTGCCGGAATACTTGACGTTGTTGCATGGAGTGATCGATTCTCCGGATATTCCGCTGAACGTGTCTCGTTCTTATTTACAGAGCGATCGTAACGTGAAGAAGATTTCAAGTCATATCACGAAGAAAGTGGCTGACAGTTTGAGTGATATTTTCACGAATAAACGGGAAGATTACGAGAAGAAGTGGGATGATTTGAAGATTTTCATCCAGTATGGTATGTTGACGGATGAAAAATTTGCCGAGAGAGCCAAGAGCATCTTCTTATTCAAGAATACGGAAGGAAAATATTTCACGTATGAAGAGTACGAGAACTTGATTAAAGCCAACCAAACGGATAAAGATAATAAGGTGGTGTTCCTGTATGCTACGGATGTGAAAGAGCAGTACACGTATATCGAGACGGCCAAGGGCAAGGGATATGATGTGCTGTTGATGGATGGACAGTTGGATACACATTTTATCAACCATTTGGAACAAAAGAATTCCGATCATCGGTTTGTTCGGGTGGATTCGGATGTTATTGACAAGTTGATCCCGAAGGAAGAGACGAAAGAGGTTGCCTTGAGTCACGAGGAACAAGAGGAATTGCGTGCCGTATTTACTTCCCAGTTGCCGAAGGAAGAAGGGATGTTTATGGTTAATTTTGAGGCGATGGGAGAGAATGGTGATCCGGTGATCGTGACGCGTTCTGAGTTCATGCGTCGTATGAAAGAGATGGCAGCTATGAATCCGGGTATGGGATTTTACGGGGCAATGGGCGATCAGTATACTTTGGTGGTGAACACGGATCATAAGTTGGTGAATACGATCTTGGAGAACGAGAAAAAAGAGATGAGTGCCCGGTTGGAGCCGATTAATTTCGAGATCAAGGAGACTGAAAAGAAACAGGCAGAGCTGGACGAGTTAAATAAGGGTAAGAAAGACGAGGAAATTCCTCAGGTGGATAAAGATCGGAAGAGTGAGTACAGTAAGACGATTGCCGATCTGAACAAGCAGAAGAACTCGTTGCTGGAGGAGTACGGAAAAGGTAACAAGGTTGTTGGTCAGCTGATTGACTTAGCATTGTTAGCGAATGGGCTACTGAAAGGTGAGGCTTTGAATAGGTTTGTGAAGCGAAGTGTTGAACTGATTAAATAAAAAATTAAGCCGGACAAGTAGTCCGGCTTAATTTTTTCAAAAATAATCACTACTTTCGTTGACGAATTTCGTATGAATTTAAAAAATAGAAGTTATGCAGATTATTTATACTTCCGGAAATTACAAAAGGACCGTCGTAAAATCGATCGTAGCGATTGTTTTAGGTCTTGTGCTCGTACTGTGGCCGACAGAAGTGTTGAATTACACGGTAAAGATTATCGGTGCCGTATTTTGTGTTACCGGGATTATTTCTTTTCTGGTATCCATGCGGGATCAAGATGAACGTTCTGCTAGGGGATTGACCTCTTTTAACGGGATTGGAAGTATTATCTTGGGTATTCTGTTGTGGTCGATGGCTGATTTCTTTACCAATATGTTGATGTACCTGTTAGGGTTTATTTTGATCGTTGCAGGTATCGGTCAGTTGGTGATGTTAACTTCTGCTAGAAAATTCGGGCATATTGCTTCTTTGAGTTACGTGTACCCGGTTATCATTTTGTTGGCCGGATTAGTTGTTTTTGCAAATCCTTTTGAGGCAAAGACTAGTATTATTCAGTTTTTCGGTGCTGTTACAATATTTTATGGAATAACGGATTTGATTAATCATTATAAAGTTAATCAGTTGCGTAAGGAGACACAAGAGGCGGAACAACAACAGAAGATGGGAGGCGGAGAGATTGAGGATGCGGAGTATGAGGAAATAGAATAAAAAGAGATTTACTAATTTTAGATTTTAAATTTTAGATTTAAGATTGGGATAAGTGCGTGTGATAGGAAAGGTTTAAGAAAAGAATAGATTAAATGGTACATATTATTAATAAGGAGGATTCGGTTTATAATCGTTTTTTAGCAGAACTTAGAGATAAAGAAATTCAGAAAGATCCGTTACGTTTTCGCCGGAATCTGGAGCGAGTGGGAGAGGTGATGGCTTACGAGATCAGCAAGACGTTTCGTTATTCAACGCGACAAGTACAGACCCCGATAAACGTGGCTGATGTCAGATTGGCAGACGAGGAGGTTGTGGTGGCATCTGTGTTGCGAGCGGGATTACCTTTTCATCAAGGCTTTTTAAACTATTTTGATCGTTCCGGGAGTGCTTTTATTTCGGCAAGAAGAAAATACAAGGAAAATCATATCGATTTTGAAATTCGTTTCGACTCGATTTATACACCAAGTTTGGAGGGGAAACAGTTATTACTGGTGGATCCGATGTTGGCCACGGGTGCCTCTATCGTGGTGGCTTATCATGAGTTGTTGAAACAGGGAGGAAGACCTGCGCACACGCATATTGCAGCTATTGTTTCCAGCCGTCAAGGTATTGAAAGGCTTACGGAGGCTTTGAAAGATGAACCTGTAACGGTTTGGACGGGGGCATTGGATGAGCATCTGACAGAAAGTTGCTATATCGATCCGGGAATTGGTGATGCCGGAGATTTGGCTTTCGGGGAAAAACTGTAAGAGTAAGATTTTGTGATTGGCGATTGAATGATTTTGTGATTACAAAGAGTATTGGATGGTAGGAGGGAATCATGGAATCTAAAAAGATAAAAACTAAAAGATAAAAACTGAAAGTTAGGAGAAAAGCATTATCTTTGGCGGTATGGAAATGAACAAATATTTGATAGCAGCCTTGTATGTTGTCGCCGGATGCGTGGCAACCCTGCCGATAAATGTGCGTGGGGGGAATGTATCCGTTAGGACAGATTGCTATCGTTTGTTAGTTTCTTCTACCGAAAAGGTGATTACGGTTTCTACCGAGAAAAGGTCCACGGAGGATTTCGATTATGGTGATTTCTACAAGCAGAGTCATGTGGAAACCGTGGATGCAGTAAAAGTTTATACAACTTATTCGTCTGTTGTTTTACCGGGTTGGAAAGTACCGGAAATTGCAGCAAATCCCATCCGGGCTCCCGGGAAAATGGAATGATTTCGGATTTATGATTTTAGATATACGATCCTACTAATTTCTTGATTTATGATTTTAGATTAGGTGATTTTCACCTGCTAGCCAATGTTTTTCTGAATCGTAAATCGTAATTCATAAATTGTAAATTAATTTGTTTTCATTTTTCAATTATATAAAACTATGGGATTTAACGATATATTAAAAAGTCTTTTTGGTAACAAGGCTGACCGTGATTTGAAAGAATTATTGCCGATAGCATCCAAAGTAAATGCAGAGTGGGAAAAGATCAAGGGGGTAAGTCATGATGAGTTGAGAAAAATTTCGGCTGATCTGAAAGCAAAGATTCATGCCCACGTGAAGGTAGAAGAGGATGAAATTGCCTCTTTGAAAGCAAAAGTAGAGAATGAAAAACCTTCGATCGAAGAAAGAGAGGAGATTTATAATCGGATTGATAAGCTGGAAGAACAGATTAACACGAAGCTGGAAGATGTTTTAAACGAGATATTACCTTTAGCTTTTGCCGTGATGAAAGATACGGCGAGACGTTTCAAGGAGAACAACGAGATTGTCGTGAAAGCTAACGATTTTGATCGTGATTTGGCTGTAACGAAAGATTTCGTGGAGATTGACGGTGAGGATGCCGTTTATTTCAACTCTTGGGTAGCCGGAGGAAACGAGGTTACTTGGGATATGGTTCACTATGATGTGCAGCTGATCGGAGGTTCCGTGTTACACCAAGGTAAGATTGCCGAGATGGCTACCGGTGAAGGTAAAACGTTAGTGGCCACCTTACCTGTATTCTTGAATGCCTTGACAGGTCGCGGGGTGCATGTGGTTACGGTCAATGATTATCTGGCAAAACGTGACTCCGAGTGGATGGGACCTCTTTACATGTTTCACGGGTTGTCCGTTGATTGTATTGACAAGACGGAGCCGAACTCCCCGGAGAGACGGAAGGCTTATCAAGCAGATATTACTTTCGGAACGAATAATGAATTCGGTTTCGACTATTTGAGGGATAACATGGCGATTCACCCGGAAGATTTGGTACAACGCAAGCATCATTACGCGATTGTCGATGAGGTTGACTCCGTGTTGATTGACGATGCCCGTACCCCGTTGATTATTTCCGGTCCGGTTCCGAAGGGAGATATTCAAATGTTTGACGAATACAAACCCCGTGTGGAGAAGTTGGTGCGTATGCAGCGCGAGTTAGTTGCCCGGATTTTCACGGAGGCTAAAGCGTTGTTGGCTAGCGGTGATCGGAAACAAGAGGAACAGGGAGCTATATTGTTGTTGAGAGCATATAAAGGATTACCTAAATATAAGCCATTGATCAAGTTCTTGAGTGAACAAGGAAACAAGGCAACCTTGGTGAAAACCGAAAATGTTTATATGCAGGAGAATAACCGTCGTATGCCGGAGATTACGGATGAACTTTATTTCGTGATCGATGAGAAACAGAACTCTATCGATTTGACGGATAAGGGACATGATACGATTACGGCTGCGGGAGAAGATCCGAATTTCTTTATATTGCCGGATGTGGGTTCTGAATTGGCAGAGATCGATAAGATGAACCTGACAGAAGAGGAAAAATTAGAGAAAAAGGATCAGATGGTGCAAAATTATGCCGCCAAATCTGAGCGTGTACATACGGTGAACCAGTTGTTGAAGGCATATACGTTGTTCGAATTGGATGTTGAATACGTGGTTATCGATAACAAGGTGAAGATTGTGGACGAGCAGACGGGACGTATCATGGAAGGACGTCGTTATTCAGACGGTTTGCACCAAGCTATCGAGGCGAAGGAAAACGTGAAAGTTGAGGCTGCCACGCAGACATTTGCCACGATTACCTTACAAAATTATTTCCGTATGTACCATAAGCTAGCCGGTATGACCGGTACGGCAGAAACGGAAGCGGGAGAGTTCTGGGATATTTACAAGTTAGACGTTGTGGTTATCCCGACAAACAAGCCGGTGATCCGAAAGGATGCTAATGACTACGTGTACAAGACGAAACGTGAGAAATATAACGCGGTGATCGAGGAGATTACCCGATTGGTTGGAGAAGGTCGCCCGGTATTGGTGGGTACGACTTCTGTCGAGGTATCCGAGTTGTTGAGCCGTATGTTGAAATTGCGGGGTATCAAGCATAACGTGTTGAATGCGAAGTTGCATCAACGGGAGGCTGATATTGTTGCAGAGGCCGGTAAATCGCAGGTGGTTACGATTGCTACGAACATGGCCGGTCGTGGTACCGATATCAAGTTAAGTCCGGAGGTACGTGCTGCGGGTGGTTTGGCCATTATCGGTACGGAACGTCATGATTCTCGTCGTGTTGACCGTCAGTTGAGAGGTCGTGCCGGACGTCAGGGTGACCCGGGTTCTTCACAGTTCTTCGTGTCATTGGAGGATGATTTGATGCGTTTGTTCAGTTCCGAGAGAATCATTCGGGTGATGGACCGTTTGGGACACGAAGAAGGTGACGTTATTCAACATTCCATGATTACCAAATCTATCGAACGTGCGCAACGTAAGGTGGAGGAAAATAACTTCGGTATTCGTAAGCGTTTGTTGGAATATGACGACGTGATGAACTCTCAACGTGAGGTGATCTACAAGAAAAGACGTCATGCATTGTTGGGAGAGAGAATCGGCGTCGATATTGCCAACAATATGTATGATGTATGCGAGGCGTTGGTGGAAGAACACAAGGAGGCTAATGATTTGGAAGGCTTCCGTATGGATGTGTTGAAATATTTTGCCGTTGATTTTGATATAAAAGAAGAGGATTTCCAAAAGACTTCTGCCAACAACTTGACAGAGAGATTGTACAAGGAAGTTCGGGATACATTCAGTCGTAAGACGGAAACTATCGCTAAACAGGCTTTCCCGGTGATCAAGAATGTTTTCGAGCAGAGAGGGGAAATGTTCAAGAATATCGTGGTGCCGTTTACCGATGGAAAACGGGCTTATAATGTTGTGGCGAATCTTGAGAAGACTTACAAATCTGAAGGTGAGGAATTGATCCGGGCTTATGAGAAGTCGATCATGTTGGCTCATATTGATGATGCCTGGAAAGAGCATTTGCGTGAAATGGATGATTTGAAACAATCCGTGCAGAATGCCACTTACGAGCAGAAAGACCCGCTGTTGATCTATAAGTTCGAGTCGTTCAACTTATTCAAGAGTATGGTGGACAAGATTAATAAAAATGTCGTGTCTACTTTGATGAAGGGACAAATTCCTTTTGAGGCTCCTGAAGAAGTGAAACAGGCAGAAGAGAAACGAACCGATTTAAGTAAGATGCGTACGGGACGTAGTGATGCTCCTGCCGCTCAGACCAATCAAGCTCCCCGTAAGACTGAACCCGTGAAAGTGGGTCCCAAGGTTGGACGTAATGATCCCTGTCCTTGCGGAAGTGGTAAGAAATACAAGAATTGCCACGGGAAGGGGGAAGAATAGAATAATTTTAGATTTTAGATTTTAAATTTTAGATTGGGTTTTACAAGATAAAATTTGACTTCAAAATCTAAAGTAATTAATAATTGTAGGTTTTGGATTATTGCATGATAATTTAAAATCTACAATTTAAAATTTAAAATTATGACATTGGTTTCATTATTTATCAATTGGGATGTTAGTCCTGAATTAATTAGTTTAGGTGGTTTTTCGATTCGTTATTACGGGTTGTTATTCGCCTTGGCTTTCGTGTGCGGGTATAAGGTCGAGGAGAAGATGTTCAAGTCGGAAGGGTTAAGCCAACAATGGTTGGACAAGTTGTGGATATACGTGGCAGTTGCCACGGTGATCGGGGCCCGGTTGGGACATTGTTTCTTTTATGATTGGGCGTATTATAGTGCTCATCCGTTTGAAATTATTCTGCCGGTTCGGTTTCAACCGGAATTCCGTTTTACCGGATACCAAGGGTTGGCCAGCCACGGGGCTGCAATCGGTATTATTGCCGGGTTGTGGTACTATTCCAAGAAGGTAAGTAGGAAATCAATATTTTGGATTTTGGATCGTGCCGTAATTCCAATTGCATTGGCTGGTTTCTTTATCCGGATGGGAAATCTGATGAACTCGGAGATTGTCGGTTTACCGACAGAGCTACCTTGGGGATTCCGTTTTGTACATTCTGGGATGCCTGATCCGATGACTCCCCGTCATCCGGCACAGTTGTACGAGGCTATCTGTTATTTGATCAGTTTTGCTGTTTTAATGCATTTGTATTGGAAGACGAAAGCGAAAGATCGCCAAGGGTTTCTTTTCGGGATGTTTTTAGTACTGATCTTTACCGCTCGTTTTGTGATCGAATTCGTGAAAGAGAACCAGGAAGCGTTTGAAGACGCCATGACCTTGAATATGGGACAATGGTTGAGTATTCCCTTTGTGGGGATCGGGATTTACATGATTTGGAGAAGCGGGAGAAAGATAAAAGTTAAAAACTAAAAGCTAAAAGATGAAAGAATCTGTAACTAGTAACCAATCAACCTGTAACTCGCCAAAGGCGAACTCTTATAATCCGGAGTTTATGAAGGAGGCGATTCGTATTGCCGTGGAGAACGTGGAGAATGGGACAGGGGGGCCATTTGGGGCGGTAGTTGTGCGGGATGGTAAGATTATTGCAACTTCCGGGAATACGGTTGTTCCGGATAATGATCCCACGGCTCATGCGGAAGTGAATGCTATTCGCAAGGCTTGTAAGCAACTTGATTCTTTCCAGTTGAAAGGTTGTGAGATTTATTCCAGTTGTGAACCTTGTCCCATGTGTTTAGGGGCGATTTACTGGGCGAGACCGGAACGGGTGTATTATGCTTGTA
>OKWJ01000387.1_pt1 | contig 57109 bp, 68 predicted proteins | sample 1607121 | NCBI WGS metagenome assembly OKWJ01 (sample SAMN04414080, study PRJEB24778) | human gut metagenome | material: faecal | host: Homo sapiens | reverse complement strand
TACCACCCAGAAACTTGAATTGTTGGGCAAGTATGCCCAACCGACTTTGTTTTATTTCCGACTAATAGGTCATTAAAACATAAATAAAAAAGAAGATGCCTAAACATCTTCTTTTTGCAAATACAGTCGCTCGTTGATGTGTTTAGGAACTATTTACTGGAGAATGTAGTTTGAGTTTGAGAGGGTATAACGTCGTTTTGAGAATGCGCATTGCGCACAGGTGCAAGAATGGAAAATTTAAGCTTTGGGGGTTAGTATATGTTTTTTGTTTTTAATATAATGATTTTATGACGAAAAAGACTTTAAGATTTAATGTTTATTTAATCATCTTAATTCTATCAATAATTTTGGTAGGCTACGTTTTTCTTGCTTTCAAACACCCTATTATTTTTGACAAATTAGTTAAACTTCTTCCTTTGCTGCTTTCTTTGCCTGCAACATATCTTGCATATTGTTTTCAACAACGGCTAAGCCATGTTAAGGATTTAAGAAAATTAGCATACAATATCCTAAATGCTGTAAAAAATGCACAAAAATATACATACATAGAAAAACCAATCGGAAATGAACATATAGAACTTCTAACTGAATTAAGTAGAGTAATTGATGAGTGTAGAATGTTTTATAAAAATATAGGGCAAACAAAAAATGACATTGGACTTTACCCTTTTGAACCTATTAAAGAAATTTTTGAGATTGTTAAAAATCTTGGTACTGCTTCAAGTCCCGAGCAAAGACAACAATCGAGAATTAATATCACTCAAAAATGGAAAGAATTATGGAAAGATGAGTTTTTATATGAATTTGAAAGGCTAGAACCTAGTAAACCTGTGAGCAAATACCTTGACTTAATCAAAAAATGAAACAAATTAATTCATAGGGGTATACCCTATCATTCTAAGACACCTACGAGGCGCAAGGACATGTTTTTGTTTTTCCACATATCAACTGCCAAAATAAATTTTACACATGCTAAATCGCCTCACATATGCCTGTAATTTAATTCTAAAATCAAACAAGCAGGTAGGTTGGGCATACTTGCCCAACAACTAAAATTTTTCAGATAGGACATGACGAGTGTTTAGTATTTAATTGCAAAATTGAATTTTTAATAGATTTTTTGTTTATCATTGACCGTCAAAAGACCGTTTTGACCATTTTAAAAATTAATGATTTTGAGTATTTCCGACCGGCTAAAAGCTGGATTGCTTCGAGCTATCCGCCCTCGCAATGACGAAAATACTTCCGACCAAACTACTCAAAAAAATACAATAGCTAAACTTTTTCTTACCACCCAAAAACTTGATTTGTTGGGCAAGTATGCCCAACCGACTTTGTTTTATTTCCGACTAAATAGGTCATTAAAACATAAATAAAAAAAGAAGATGTCTAAACATCTTCTTTTTGAAATACTGGGGCGGAAGGATTCGAACCTCCGGATGGCTGGACCAAAACCAGCTGCCTTACCACTTGGCGACGCCCCAATGTCGTCTTTTATTATCTTATGAAAACCGAAGAACATTGTCAAGGCTTATTTTTTACCTTTTATTAAGTTTTGTTATCCATGATTTTATATTTTTAGCAATTTTTGTGAGTATATATTTTTTATATAAATATAAGAGATTTCATGCAAAACTAAACTAAGAGGAGAGATATTATGACAGAAGCTATCGGCGCAATTACATCGGGCGTTACATCAAATTTTCAGCAAAAAAGCGGAGCTGAGCTGGAAAAAATTCAACAACTGAAAGCAAATAATTCATTTGATAAATTCGACAAAGATGGTGACGGAAAAATCTCCGGCACTGAACTTTCTGCACTAAAAGTTGTGCTTGCAGGCATTGATTTTGATGTTGATGCTGAGGGCGCAATTGACGAATCTGCTTTTAACGCAGGCTTTACTAACGCCGAATATGAGGCAAAATAATAAAAACCGGTTTTATCCAATAAAAACAAGCTTAAAACAGTCCGAGCTGATTACCCTCGGACTGTTTTTTGTATATTTCATAATCAAAACAGCCGATTTCGTTGATTGCGTGGAGATTGTTGCCGATATTTTGTATTCTGCCCCTGCCAACGTCGCAGGCCTTAATATACTTGCAAAAACAGCAAATTTTCCATCTTTCGTCGACCTTTTTCAATTCACCCTCCTTAAAATTTAGAAGAATTTGAAAAATACAAACATCGCTGCGCCGACAACCCAGCAGTAATATGAAAAAACTTTCATTGAGTGCTTTGATAAAAATTTCAGAAAATATTTAATGCAAAAATATCCGGAAATGAACGAAACAACGAACCCTGCGGCAATGGAAACCCAGTTGTAAGCAAGGATTTCGTGAAAATCGAGCTCAAGAACCGGATAAAATATTGACGCTCCGACAATTATCGGTATGCTCAATAAAAATGAGTATCTGGCGCAGGTTACACGGTCAAGCCCGAGGAAAATCCCCGTTGAAATTGTCGAACCCGAGCGCGAAATCCCCGGCAGCGCCGCAAGCCCCTGCGCAATCCCGATTAAAATTGCTTTTTTCCAGTCCATTTTGTCGTTTTTGTCTTTTGCGTGCTCTGAAACATACTCCCCTGCCCAGAGAATCCATCCTGTGATAAACAGAAAAATCCCCACAACCCACGGCAAATTTATAAGCTTTTCAGAAATCCCTTTTAACGGGAATGCCACAAAAACCGTAAAAAATGTTCCGCCGAGAATGTAAAGCGACAATTTTGCCTCGGGTTCCGAGAAATCACGGGTTTTGAGGGCGTTAAAAAACGCTTTTATGAGCTTGATTATGTCCTCTTTGAAGAATAAAAACACTGCAAGCAGCGTTCCCACGTGAAGAACAATGTCAAAAAACACTTCTTCAGAGCTGTTTACCAGAAATTCGTTGTTTGTGAAGAATTTATATAAACTTGAGGACAAAACCAGATGTCCGGAGCTCGAAACCGGCAAAAATTCGGTCAAACCCTGCACCAATCCCATAAATAACGCCTGTATAAGATTCATAGCCTACTCCCACTCCTCATAATACATAGAACAGGAGTTTTCGTTCTCCCAAACTCCGACTTTTGACACCTGCGGAAACTCTTTTCGCATTTCATTGTAAATATACTGCGAAAGTATCTCGCTGCTGGGGCTTACGCCTTTAAATTCGGGGAGTTCGTTGATGTCTTTGTGGTCAAGGTAATCAATAACTCGTTTTAACTCGCGTTTTAGCACCTTAAAATCAATGAGGATGTTGGATTTGTCCAGAACATCGCCTTTTGCGTAAACTTCAACTTTCCAGTTATGTCCGTGCTGGTTTTCGCATTCCCCCTCGTAGTTTAAAAGATGATGAGCCGCGGAAAACGAGCTTATTACTTTTACTTCGTACATTTATTAAACTCCTTTGATTTTTTTGTATAATTTTTTTGCTTCGGGCTGGTCAGGGAAGATTTTCACTATTTTTTCAAGATATTCTTCCGCCTTTTGTGCATCCGTAAGCTCTATGGCAATTTTCGCCGCCAGAAGAAGCACATTGACATTGTCCGGATAGTCTTTCAAGAGTTTGTTTACGATATTTTTTGCATTTTCGTATTCTTTAACCTCAAAAAACGTCAGCGCAAGAAGATTTGCGGTTTCCGCACCCTGATAAATGCTGTATGCGTCGAGCAGAAACTGTTTTGCGTTCTCAAATTCGCCTTTTCGGTAGAAAATCAGCCCCAGATTGTAGAAAACCGTGTCGTTGTGCGCGCCGTTTTCAAGGGCTTTGCTCAATAATTTCTGCGCTTCGTCATTTTTGTTCATAGAAACGAGATTTAAACCGGCAAATGTCAAAATATCCGGATTTTCGGGCTGTTTTGCAAGCGCTTTTGCATACATTTCTTCAGCTTTTGCATAATTGTTTGTGTTGTGATAAAAATTAGCAAATTCAAAGATTATTGACGTGCTTTCGGGTGAAATCTCAAGCGCTGTCTTGAATTCATCCTCAGCCTCGTCAAAAAGCCTGTGCGCCAGATAAACTATGCCCAAATCCTTATGCGCAAAGGCATTATTCGGCTCAAGCTGGATAACTTTTTTGAAAATTGTTTCTGCCTTGTCAATATCACCGGATTTCATGCAAAGAATCGCGTATCTGTAATAAATATCCGCCGGAACTTTGCCGAGCCTGATAATATTCGCCAGAACAGCCTGCGCAGAAGCAACATCGCCCGCCGCCTGATAGCAGTCTGCCAATTTTAAAGCCATTTGTACTGATTTCGGATTCATCGTGACAAGAGTTTTAAGAATCATTATCGCGTCTTGATATTTTCCTGTTTGAATGTAGGCATTAGCAAGGTTGTACTGGAAATTCTGCTTTTCCGGTTGGAGAGTAACGAGTTTTTGATACAAACTAATAGCTTTTTCCCAATTTTGCGCATACATCGCGCCGAGAGCCGCCGCAGAAAGGTAAAACGGCGTAGGTTCAAGCTCGTATGCTGTATAATAATGCTCAAGTGCCTCTTCGTAGCGGTTTTTCAGCTGCAAAACCGACGCAAGATTGTAATGGGAGGTGGGATTTTCCGGCGTAAGCTCAATCGCCTTTTTAAATGCGCTTTCCGCCATATCGAGCCTGTTCAATCCCAGATAACATGAGCCGAGGTTGTTATACATCAGCGCATTTTCCGGATTCAGCCCGATTCCTTTGTTAAGTGCGTCAATCGCCTCTTCATATTTTTTCAGCGCAATCAATGCCGTGGCCAGAAGATGAAAACTCTGATAGTTTTCCGGATCGATTTCAATAGCTTTTTTTGCAGCGGCTTCTGCGTTTTCGTTTTCTTTTAATTTTAAGTAAATCACGCACAAATTTTTGTACGCGTCCTGATAATTTTCTCGCAGGGTTATAACTTTTTCATAAGCGGATTTTGAACGCTGCAAATCGTTTTGGGTTTCATAAATTATGCCTAAATAATAGTACGATGTTGCGTCCTCTGGATTTCGGGCAATTACGTTTTCAAAATTCGCTTTTGCCTCGTCCATAAGATTCAGATTTACGTTCGCAAGCCCCAGATTTTTGGAGATTTCCGCGTCATTTTCGTATTTTCCGGAAAGCTCCTCCAAAATAGCCTTTGCTCCGCCAAAATCCTTTTGCGCAATCAAATTATTTGCTTTTTCAAGTTGTTCGTTTCTATCCACGATTCACCTCTCTGACTACATTTTACAATAAATACACAAATTTTAACAAAAGAGGCAATTTTTTTATCGGTTTTGTTTTTCTCAAGGAGTGAAAGTCTGAAAGGAAAGCAGGTAAGTTGATGAATGTGAGTTTTGCTAAAGTTTCAATCCCCCAGAAAGCAGTAGAAATAAAGCTTCATAAGGCTGCGGAGGCTTATTCAAAATATATGGAAAAGCTAAACGGCGCTCCGGCGGAAAAGCTTACATTTCTTCAAAAAAGAGAACTGGGAAACTTTAGAACTGCAAAAGCAATGCTTGAGTGCAGCGCTTCTTCGCCTGTTTTGAACGTGAAAGTATAAAATTGTATAAAAAAGACGGCTTTTTGCCGCCTTTTATTTTCTCAAATCTTCCGGAATGTACTTTTGCCAGTCATGTTCCAGATTTTTTATGAAATTGTGCGCGTCGATTACGTCATCTGCTGAAATCGGCGCAGGCCCCTCCTGAATTTCAAGGGTCAAATCCTCCTCTTTCAGATTTTTCTTATTTAGCGAGCAGTGCCCGAAAAATGCGGTTCCGAAAGATTTTCCGCAGTGCCTGCACGTCACCTGCACCACAAACAGGTCATTTTCCTGCCTCATTACGCGAAAACTTTCCTGCGTAAAGTCATTTTTGCATTCGGAACAGCACATTCCTGAAAACAGTTGTTCTATAAGCTCTTTGTTCATATTTTTGTTCATCCTCACTATTATATTTTAAAAATTTCTACTCTATTTGGTTGATTTTTGTAAAGAATTGTTAACATGAGACCTTGAAAGTGTTAGAAATGAAAAAAAATGGGCATTATATACATGTAGAGATAGATAAGCAGAAAGTAGAAGGTGCATCATGGAAATTCTGAGTTTAGTCGCATTTGGTTTGTTAATGTACTTGGCCTTCATTGCAATTCCGACATTTATGGAAAACAAAGCTGCACAACACTAAGCACATTAAAAAACAAGTTTTTGAAAGGCTCCTCATTGAGGGGCTTTTCTTCTTCTCAACCTTTTTCATGCCTTTTAAGACGCAAAGCGGGTTAAATTTGTTCCTGCTTGATTGTTTTTAATGCATCGGGCAGCTGGTTAATATCATGGAGAACAAATTGTGCGCCGAAAACGTACAACAGGTCTTTTTGCCCGTCGGATTTGTCTTTCGGGGCAAGCACTCCGATGGGAGTAACCCCGGCTTTCTTTGCGCATTTCATATCTTCGGGCGTATCGCCCAAATAGTAAACATTTTTGGCAAAAATCCTGCTTTTTATCTGCAAAATTGCGCTCATTTCCGGATTTTTTGAATCAGAATCAGGGTCATTAGCCGCAACTATGCCTGAAAACGCATCTTTCAAGCCGTATTTTTCCAGAAGCCGTCCTGTTTTTTCACGCGTAAGCCCTGAATAAAGCACTTTTTCGCCGTTCAGCCGGCTCAAAGTTTCGGGAAAAACCAGAAGTTCCTCCTCGCGTCCGTTCTGGGCGCGGCAGTTGTCTGCGATTACGCCCTCAAGGTCAAAAATGAACAGATTTTCGGGCGAGAGCACATTTACAAGGTTTTTGGCCGCATTTAAAGAGGGAATTGTTATTCTGAGGTGATTTTTGAGCTTGCCTTTGGCGTATTTTTTTACGCGGATACCCTTTTGTGCAAGCTTTTGATAGACATTTTCCGCATTTTCTTTGAAATCAACCAGCAAAAAGTTTGTATATGACGGGTAAACAACCCCGCCAATGCGCGTAAACTCCTCTTTTAAAAAGTTTTTTGCTTTTTCGTTTTCCTCTTTGAGAAATTGCAGGTATTTTTCGTCGCAAATCGCCTCTTTTGCAGCGATTACAGCTGCACTGTTGACTGTATAAGGGCAAAGAACCTTTTTTATCGCAGAAATATTTGCTCTGCCGGAAATTATGCAGCCGATTCGCAGGCCGGCGAGCCCGTAATCTTTTGAAAACGAACGCACAACGGCAATATTATCATATCTTGTAAAAATCTCCGCATAGCTCTGCCCTGCATAAACAGCAAAGGATTCTACGATGACGATGAGCTTTTCCGGATGGAGTTTTGCGGTTTTTTCAATAAATTCAGCAGGCACAATCCCGCCGGTCGGGTCGTTCGGGGTTGTAAAAAGGATTATTTTAACTTTTTCATCAATTGCCTGCAAAAATTCTTCCTGCGGGAATTCCCATTTTTTTGAGTATTCAATTTCCCTGTATTCTGCGCCGGCTGCGGCTGTGTAGATTCGCGGCATGTTGATTGTGGGCGAAACTGTTATTAATGCTTCCTCAGAAGACAAAAATGTGCGGATAATCGCGTCAAGAGCCTCATCTGCGCCGTTTGTAAGAAGCAGATTCTGCGGCAAAACATCAAATTTTGCAGCAAGCACGCTGATAAGCTCGCCATAGCGGGGATACTGGGCAATTTCCCTGACGCTGATGTTTTCAAGCCGTTTCATTACTCTGGGCGAGGGGCCGAGGTAGTTTTCGTTTGCGTCCAATTTCATTACACAGGGCTGAGCATAAGGCTCAACCCCGTATGGTTCAATATTTTTCAGTGTTTCTCTCGGCTCAATCATACTATTTTACATAGAACTGTGCGTGAACATTTGCTTGAATTTTTACTTTTCCGGGTTCAACGGGAGTTGAGCCTCCGGCGGCTGAATTTGATTTTGCAGCGTACATGCGGGGCGAAATTTCATCATACGAAGGGCCCCAGTTTACATTTATGGTTTTTAGCCCTGCAACTTTTTGTCCGAGCGATTCTGCGGTGAGTTTTGAGATGATTTTTGCGTTTGCTGTTGCTTCTTGAACCAATCTTCCGACATAATCGCTTTCATTTTCCACATAAAATTTCAATTCGCTTACATTTGTGGCTTTATTTGCAACTGCTGTATCAATGAGTTTTGGCACTGCGTCAAGTTTCTTTGTTTTGACCGTTATTGTGTTGACCATTGTATAGCCTGTGAGCGTTTTTTTGTTTTTGTCATAGCTGTAATCAGGACGCAGGTTCAAATTGCTGGTCTGGATTGTATCTTTTTTGTCAATTTCGATGAGTGGCTTAAGGGCTCCGATGAGTTTGTTTGTAATCTCTTTATTTTGGTCGGAAGCGGCTTTTGAGGTTTTTGCCGTTGTTTCTACCGAAAAAGAAACCCTTGCTGTGTCAGGCGACATTTCTTTTGACGCAGAAGTGTTTACAGAAATGTATCCCATCTCTTTTTCCGTGATTGTGAGGGCTTTTGCGGGTGCAGAAAAGGAGCCCAGCATGAGCAAAGCCATCAAAAGTGCCAATTTTTTCATAATTCCTCCTAAAATAACGCTTATTTGACTAATTTATCTTTTTCTTCAGGTTCTTTGTCCTGCAGCAGAAGTTCTTTTGACTCCTGTGCAATTATTCTTCTGATTCTTTCTTCTGTGGGCGATACGGAGCCGAAAGAAATGCCCAAATCGTTTTTGTTAAGCGCATAAAAGCTCAAAGCCGCAATGCACCAGAGCAAAATACCGTGCAAAATCTCCATTTTGGGCAGCTGGTAAAAGAAAGAGCCGGCAAAATTCCATAAATTCATACAAACCCAGCCCGGAAACACGAGAAATCCCGTAACCAGCGAGCCGATAAGAAATAATAATAGCAAAACGCCTTTAAATCCTGACAATTTGATTATGTTATATTTTCTTTTCATTAATTTATTTCCATTCCTCCCGCAAGGCGGTTAAAATCGTCTTCATTTATAATTTTAACACCTAAAGCCCTTGCTTTGTCAACTTTTGAACCCGGATTTTCTCCGACAAGCACATAATTTGTCTTTTTGCTTACCGCAGAAAGGAGCTTTCCGCCGTTGTTTTTGATAATTGTTTCAAATTTGTCGCGTGTATCGCTCAAAGTTCCGGTTATAACAAAAGAAATCCCGTCAAAAATCGCCTGTGAAGCGTCAAAAACCTCTTCCTGCGGCTCTACTCCGAGTTTTTCCAGCTCTTTTAGCATTTTCTGGTTGTGCTCGTTTGCAAAAAAGTCCATTATCCCTGATGAAATCTTTTTGCCTACGCCCCCGACCTCCTGAATCGTTTCTTCGTCGGCGGTTTTGAGGTTTTTGAAGTTTCTGAATTTTCTTGCAATCACTTCTGAGGTTTCTTTTCCGACATGCCTGATACCCAGAGCGTTTAAAAACCTTGCAAATGTCGGATTTTTTGACCCCTGAATCGCTTCGTAAAGGCTGTTTGCCGATTTTTCCGCAATCAAATCCAGAGAAAGCAAGTCCTCCAGCGTCAATTTGTACAAATCAGCCGGAGTTTCGACCATTCCGCGCTCAACCAGCTGCGCAATAAGGTTTGTTCCGACGCCGTCAATGTCCATGCAGTCCTTTGAAACCCAGTATTCAAGTCGGCCTTTAATCTGTGCGGGGCAATAGAACGTATTCGGGCAGTATAAGTTGACTTCGCCCTCTGCTTCGACGAGTTTTGTGCCGCAAAACGGACAATTTTCCGGCGGTTTGAAATCAAGCGGTTTTCCTGCTGCATGTTCAAGCACTGTAATGACTTTGGGGATGATTTCTGCGGCTTTTTTGATTAAAACAGTATCACCGACGTTAATCATTAGCCGTTTTACTTCGTCAAAGTTGTGCAAAGTCGCTCTGGAGACGGTCGAACCCGAAACAAGCACCGGTTTTAGCACCGCAACCGGAGTTACAGCGCCGGTTCTGCCCACATTGACCTCTACATTTTCCACGGTTGTTGAAACCTCTTCAGGCGGGAATTTGAATGCCGTTGCCCACCTCGGCGCCCTTGAAGTGTAGCCCATTGCGTTTTCCAGAGCAAAACTGTTCACTTTTATAACAACTCCGTCGGTCGCGTAGTCGAGATTGTACCTTTCCGTATCCCAGAATTTGCAGTATTCAATGGCTTCTTCAATATTTTTGCAAATTTTATATTCAGGGTTTACGTTCAGCCCCTGTTTTTTCATAAATTCAAGCATTTCCGCGTGGGAATTGATTTTGTACGCCGAATCCTCAATTATTCCCGCATAAGTGAACATTGAAAGCTCTCTTTGCGCGGTAATTTCAGAATTTAGCTGGCGCAAAGAGCCTGAGGCGGCATTTCTGGGATTTGCAAAAATTTTTTCCCCCTGCGCTTTTTGTTTTTCGTTCAGCCGGTCAAAAGCGCTTTTTGGCATAAAAATTTCGCCACGAGCGTTGAATTCTTTGATTTTGTCCTTTAATTTGTGCGGAATTGTCTTGATTTGGCGAATATTCGGGGTAATATTCTCGCCGACAACGCCGTCACCGCGTGTTGCGCCGATTTTTAGCTCAGAATCGTTATAAGTCAATGAAACAGCAAGCCCGTCGATTTTCAGCTCGCAAACCAGCTCAATCGAGGAATGGTCACTGAACTGATTTTTGATTTTTTCGTACCATTTTTCCAAATCCTCGTAAGAATAGGTGTTATCAAGGCTGTAGAGCCTGTTTTTGTGCCTGTATTCGGTAAATCCCTTTGAAACACCCGAACCAACCTTGAGCGTAGGGGAATCAGGGCTTTTAAACAGCGGATATTGCTTCTCCAGCTCCTGAAGCTCCTTGAAAAGCTTGTCATATTCAACATCGGAAATCAAAAGCGCATTTTCCTCGTAATACGCTTTGTTGTATTTGTTTATAAGCTTTGTGAGTTCTTCTATTCTTTTTTGCACATCCGCGGCCTTTATGCCATAATCATTTATCAATCCACATTTTACAATAAAAAATTCAACGGAGCCATGTTTTAATATGAGCCTTCTGGAGCAAATAAAAAACTTTAAAAACAAGAAAAAATCCCTGCTTTTCACCACTCCGTCGCATGCTCAGGGCGGGTTTGTTGATTCGGATTCAATGGAGTTTCTTGGCAAAAAGGTTTTTGAATGCGATTTTTCGGAAATTGAGGGGTTTGATAACCTCAGGCACCCTGAAAATACCCTAAAAACGCTCCTCACCGAATTAACGAAAATTTACGGCTCAAAACAAACCTTTATTCTCACAAACGGCTCCAGCTCGGGCATTTTAGCGGCAATGCTTTCAGTTTTAAAGGACAATGAAAAGGTAATTATCGCAAGAAACTGCCATATAAGCGTCACAAACGGGCTTATTTTGACAGGTGCGGCTCCTGCGTGGATTTTGCCGGAATATGATAAAAAATGGGGCGTTTTTAATGCGATTAGTCCGGATTCGGTCAAAAAAGCCATCGAAAATAACCCTGACGCAAAAGCTGTAATCCTTACATCGCCGACTTATGAGGGGATTTTTTCTGATATTGAAAAAATTGCTAAAATCACGCACGAAGCGGGCATGAAATTGATTGTTGATGAAGCGCACGGCGCGCTTTTGCCGTTCGGAAGCTACAAAACCCGTCCGGCAATCGAATCAGGAGCGGATATTTCCGTTCAATCGCTGCACAAAACAGCCGGAGCGCTTACTCCTGCAGCTGTTTTGCATATAGGGGAAAACAGTGCAATTTCACCTGAAACCGTTCAAAATGCGCTAAATCTAATAAATACAACCTCTCCACCCTATCCGATAATGCTTTCTGTTGAAAATACCGTAAAATATCTCGCCTCAAATGAGGGTAAAAAGGCAATAAACGACCTGCAAAACAGTATTTTTGAGCTGACTAAAGGGCTTTCTGATGATTTTGAGGTTTTTTGCGGAAATAATGACCCGACGAAAATACTTTTCCGTGCTAAACACGCAAATGCTGCCCGAATTGCCGAATATTTGAACAACGAATGCGCTATTGAGGAAGAATTTACAAATGGCAGGGCTTTGCTGTTCATTACGGGCATTGGAACAACTTCTGAAAAATTGGAAGCCTTATTCGGGGTTTTGAACCGCTTAAAACCCTCGCAAAATGAAGATAAAGAAGATTTTTATGCAAATTACAGGCTTCCTGAATACGTTATGCGCCCTAAAGACGCTTTTTACGCGAAAAAAGAACGGATTTGCACTGCAAACGCCTCAGGAAAGGTCGCTGCGGAACCGATTTTGAATTATCCGCCCGGAATTCCTGTTCTTGTGCCGGGGGAGCGGATTTGCGGGCAGATTTCTGAATTTGCACGGGAAATAAGTGCAGTTGTGTAAAAATTTGTTTATTTTTTTTGCTAATTTTGACAATTTTTTACTTTCAGCTGCATTAAAGCAACAGGAAACCATGATAAAACAGATAAATTACACAAATCCATATAATTTTGCGCCAATGCAGGCTTTTGATACCCGTCAATTCTATTTTCCGGAGTATTATGAGCCCGTGCGCGCGCCGCAAAAGGAAGAAAACCCCGTAAAAACGCTGGGAATGGCCGCTTTGCTGCAGGGGATTGCTGTTTTTTTGAATAAAGCCTCAAAATGGTGTTCTTATAAATTGCAGCAGGGAAAAGAATTTACAACAGCTGAAAATGTTCAAAAAATTGCCAAAGAAATGGTCAAAAAGAACAATCTCGACGTGAATGTCGGGTTTGTAACGCCGAAAAATGCTGCTGCTTACGCTGCGCAATACGGCGGAGCAGCTGAATTTGAGGCAGTTGCAAAAGGTCAAAATGCGTTCTTTTCAGCAGGACATAAACTCGCTGTTGCCCCGAAATCCAAGCCATCATTGATTCTTCACGAGCTCGGGCATGCTGTTAATGCAACAAAAGGTAAATTTATGCGCTTTTTGCAGAATTCACGCGGTTATGCAATGGCTGCGCCTACGGCGTTGCTGCTTTTGAGCTCAATGTTCCCTAAAAAAGAGGGCGAAAATCAGAATTTTATTCAGAAAAATGCCGGAATCCTCGGTTTTGCCGCATATCTGCCCACAATTATTGAGGAGGGAATTGCCTCCCTGCGCGGCGTGAAAGCTGCAAGAAAAGTTCTCGGCAAAACTGCAAATCTTGCGCCTTTGAAACGGAATTATCTGTTTGCGCTCTGCACTTATATCCTCGCGGGCGTCGGCCTTGGCGTTGCAGCAAAGGAAACGATAATACGCGAGTCTTAAAAAGCCTTAATATCCGCGATTTAAACCCCGCTTGCATGCTATAATTTAAGCGGAGGTACGGATGCTGATTTTTGGCACATCAAAAAGCAAAAAAACTGATTTGCTTGTTGAAAAATATTCAGAGCTAATCGCGCAGGGCGTAAGGGCTTGCGATATTCTTGTGCTGGTTCAAAATTCGTACAAAAAATCCCGTTTTTTGGACGCCGTTCTTGCGGATAAAAGGGTTGATTTTCTGGAAAACCCTAAAATATACACGTTTTTCGGGCTTGCGTATGCTGCTGTTCCCGAGAATTGGGCATTTGTGGAGGAAAATTTGAAAAACGGCCCGCCGGTTCTTTTGCCTAACCAGTGCGGGCTTGAGGTTTCGGAGCTTTTTATGAAATCGGCGATAAAAGAAACCGGATTTGCGGATTACAACTCCAAAATCAACCTGCTCCATCAGCTTTTTCGCCGGAATTCCCTGATAGTACAAAATGCGCTGACCCATCAGGAGGTTGCCGAACGTTCAGAGGTGCTGGAAGAGGCTTTCGGGGTGGATGCGGGCAGGGCGCTTGAGCTTTTTAAGAAAAAATCCGCGCAGTACAGGGCTTTTGACTACCTCGGGCAGCTGAATATCTTCAATTTTATCTACAAAAACACGGATTATTTTAAAAATATAAAATACGTGTTTCTTGATGACGGCGATGAGATTACGAATGCGGAATTTGAGTTTTTAAAGCACATAAAACCGCAAATAACCGAGTTTTTCATTGCTCTTGACCCGGACGGCGTTTCTCGTGCCGGATTTTTGAACGGAGATTTCACAATGCCGCAAAAATTGGAGGCGCTTGCCGGTGAAAATCCTTTGATTCTGGATAAAATCGGGTTCAATCCGGTTGATTCTGAGATTTCTTCTTATACAATGCGGCTTGAAATGATAAATTCTGCGGTGCAAAAGGCCTCTGAGCTCTTGAAAAGCGGCGTGAAACCTTCCGAAATCGTTTTTGTTGCACCGGTGATTGATACATCATTGAAGTTCGTTTTAAAAGAAAATTTTGGCGAAAATTCCCTGCAATTCATCTCAGGCAGCGAAAAACTTGTCGATAATCCGCTTGTTGCTTCAATAATAACGCTTTTGAAAATTGCCTGCTGTGATTATGCGCCGGACGCAAGGGAACTGACCGCTTTAATCCGGATTCTGCTGCAAATTCCGGTAAAATATTGCCTGCCGATTGTTGAGGACTACAAAAACAGCGGGAAAATTTCCTTTGAACGCTTCAAAAAGCTGGAAATTGCGGACTTTTATAAAGAAAAAATCAACAATTTTGAAAAACTTCTAAAAAAAATCGACGGCGCGGGCGGTTCTTTGCATGAAAAAGCCGTTATTGCTTTTAATGCCCTTTTTGACAAGCGTTTTGAGGCTTCGCTGGAGAAAATCAACTTTTTTGTAAAGCAGCTGGCTGATTTTGAGGCTGTTTTCGGGGAACTCGCTCCGGCGATGAAAAAAGTTGTGCTCACACAGCTGGAAAACTCGATTATTTCTGAAAATCCGCCTAATTCTCTCGAGGTCGAGGAGGAAAAAATCATTGTTTCTACAGCACAAAAAATTATTGACCTCGGAATCACCCGAAAACATGCGTTCTGGCTTGATGTAACCTCAGGCGAGTGGGTGCGCGAGGATACGGGCACGATTTATAATGCTTGGGTTTTTCAAAAATCGCGAAAAGCAGAACCTTTTACCTACGAAGAAAGCCTGAAACTCTCACAGGAAAAGACAAAACGCCAGATTCGCAAACTGGGGCTGCTTTTTGAAAATATTTATGCCTATGCGAGCCTTTTTGACCGCGAAAGCCTTGAAAACACCGGCGGAATCGAAGAATATTTCGTAAATCGTGCAAAATCAGGGGAAATTACGTTTGAATTTACGCCCAGAGAAGACCAGAAGCCCGTTCTTGATTACAAAAAGGGGAAAATGGCGATTTCTGCGGTTCCGGGTGCGGGAAAAACTACAATTTTGCTTGCTCTTGTAATAAAACTGCTCCAAAACGGCGTAAAACCTGAAAATATCTTTGTTTTGACCTATATGGATTCGGCTGCAAGGAATTTTAAGGAGAGAATCAAAAAAATCTGCCCCAATCTCAATGCAATGCCCAATATTTCAACAATTCACGGGCTTGCGCTCAGGATTTTGAAAGAGAATTCAAATTCTGTGAAAATCGGGCTGGAAACGGATTTTGAGGTATGTGATGATGACAAAAGAGCGCAAATTCTTCATCGTCTTTTTGCAAAATATAATATCGAAAACTCCGAATTTGACCGCTATGACAGGGCGATTTCAGCTTTGAAGCTTTCCTGCTTTGATAAGCTTAAAAAGCCCGCTACCCGTGAAGCTGCTGCATTTTTGAAGTTTTATAAGCTCTACAATTCGGCTTTGAGGGCGAAAAATCTGATTGATTACGACGATATGCTCGTTTATTCGGTCAAAATCCTCGAAAATAACCCCGAAATTGCTGCTTTTTACGCTGATTTGTGCGGTTATATAATTGAAGATGAGGCGCAGGATTCCTCGTTTATCCAGCAAAAATTGATAAACCTGCTTGCGCAAAAGCACCGGAATATAATCCGCTGCGGCGATTTGAACCAGTCAATCACCTCAACTTTCACAAATGCTGACCGTGAGGGATTTGAAAAATTTATAAACGAATCAAAAAGCGTCAAAATGTCCTCGTCACAGCGCTGCAATAACGCGATTTTCGGGCTTGCAAACAGGCTTATCGACTACGCAAAGAACGATTCTGACCTGAAAAATGCATTTTTTGACATAAAAATGCAGGAGGTTAAAGGCGCCAACCCGAAAAGTGAAAAACCGCTCAATGTAAGGATTTATGAGGATTACAAAGAGGAGCGCGAGGCGATTATTTCAGCGCTGAGGGCGATTTTCGCTGAAAATAAGGACGCAAAAACCGCGATTCTCGTCCGAAACAACTTTCAAATAGGCGAATACGAGCAATTCCTTGCCGGATACGGATTTACCGTGATTACACGCAGCGATTATCTCGGACGGCAGCCGGTTTTCAACCTTTTGCTTGCGCTTTTGGGTTTTTGCGAGCACCCCTGGCGCAATGATACGGTTCTTGAGTTTATGAAGGCCCTTTCTTTTCAAAAACTCTCGATTTTTACCGAAAACGATTTTGAGTACGTTGAAAACCTTAAAAATCCCTTTATTCTTGCGCAATCTGATGATTTGCCCTCAAAAAAACTCGCACAGCTGCTCTGGGATTTGAATTATTGGCTTGAAAATTCGTTTTTGAATGTCGGGGATTTTGCGATTAAGGCGGGAAATTACTATTATTCAACGCAGGTTGAGCTGTCCAATCTGCACATCATTGCCTCGTATTTTAAGCGTTTGAGCCTTGAATATAAAACGAATCTTTATGAAAAACTTGTCGAACTGGCGAAAAAACCGGCTGCGTGCAAGCTTTTTGCCGAAGATTCCGCGCAAAATGCGCAAGGGCAGGTCAGTATCATGACTTTTCACAAATCAAAGGGCGATGAGTTCGATTTTGTGTTTATTCCCGGGCTTTGCGAGGAAACTTTGCCGCTTGTCAGGGAAAATTACAGGGTTAACGGTGATTTGCGCTTTATTGAGCACATAAAAGCGCTAAATCCCGCCTACACGCCCAAAGACGAAAACGAATTGCAAATCAGGCAGATTGAGGAGAATTTCAGGTTAATGTATGTGGCGCTGACAAGGGCCAAAAAGGGGCTATATATCAGCTGTGCAAGGAAATACAAGAAATATTCAAAGGTCAAAAATGTTTCTGTTTCGACGTTGTTTGGTGATTTTCTGGGAGGCGGGAAATGAACGAAATTTTTACCATAAACATGCTAAAAACCGCCTCAAAATGCCTGAAAAAGTACGATTTTCTCTATAATCAAAAAATCAGGCTGCCGGAGCACAACACATCCGTCAACACAGGAAGCAGAATTCATACGCTTATCAACTATTATTTCAAAAATCAGAATGTTGAAAAGCTTCTTTCGACGCTGGATTCGTCAGAAATGACACTGTGGGCTAATTTTTTGGATTTAAAGCTGAAAAAACCTCTGGAAAGCGAGTTTTCGTTTCTTGTGCGTTTTGAGGATGTCTGGCTTTCGGGCAGGATGGACGCTTTGTTCTTTGAAAACGGCAAAATCACAATTGCTGACTGGAAAACAGGCAATTTTAGCCACAACGAAGACGAAATGTTTCAAACAATGTTCTATCTTTACGCGGCTTCCGTGATTTTTATGAAAAACGGCATGGTCAGGGATTTTTCGGGGATTTCAATGGTTTATTATCTTTTAAAGGACAAAAAAGAGATAAAAATCGACTTTAGCGCGGATTTGTTTGCGGATTTCGGAAATAAATTCAAAAAAATTCTTGAAAAAATAAAATACGGGCGTTATAATAGGGGTTCTGAAATGCACTGCGAAGCATGTGAATACAGAAATATCTGTGATAGAAATCTACTATAAGAATAGTAAATATTTTTTAAAAATAATGACATTTTAAAATAATGTGCTATAATGGTAGTAGAAAAATTATCCGCAGATGAAAACCGCAGGACAGGTACAAAATGAAGTATATGAGCTTGATTTTGACAGTATGTATAGGCACCTTGATGTTATCAGGATGTTCAAACCTGAAAGCTGCGGTCGTGGACATGAGCAAGGCGCTGCCGGTACAACAGGAAATATCGCAGCCAAAAGTCAGTGTCCAGGGACGTACCATAAAACTGGGCGGTGAAGTCGATGACAACTTCGGTCCCAGCTTTGATTTCGACAAATTACAATAACATTAATTAACTAAAATACATTTTTTTATAAAAAATATTTTGTTTATTAAGGCACAAGGTGTTGTTGTCTTCTGTCGGCGCCCTCTCCATCGTATTACAAACTACACACAAAGGAGTTCTAATGAATTACACCCACGGAAGTCTTGAAAACGAAATATTAAAAACAGTTTGGAATATTGAAGATAATGAAGAACGGGATGTGTCCGTTACCGAAGTTCAGGAAACCATCAACAGGAATTCTAAAAATGACCGCGCTTACACTACCGTAAAAACTGTTATGGACAGGCTCGTGGAGAAAAATATGCTTGTTAGATACAAACAGGGCAAAAAATTTCTGTACAAATCTGTTTCCAGCCGTGATGAAATGGCTCAAAAAGCTATAAAACGCCTTGTCGGGCAGTATTTTAACAATGATGTAACATCTTTGATGAAAGTCTTGGAAAAGGAATATCAGCTCGTATAAATGTCACAAATTATCGACAATCTGCTTTTGTGGCTTCATAATTACAAGCCGCAGAAAAAAGAGGAGCCGCCGGTTGACTATACAAAACAAAGAAAGCTTGCGGGGGAGATAATTATCGGCGTTTTAACCGAACATTTATGCGTTCGGGAGGGGCTTTTGCGCTTTCCGAAAGACGCGGTTGCCGATCCGTCGATTCAGGCGGCATGGCACGCTTTATGCCATTATGAGGCTGATGAAGATTTGCGGCGCAGGGATATCGGGTATGCAAATGAGCAGCAGGAATTGCTCGAATTGATTGCTTTTACATTCAAAGACGGAAAAGAGCTCCCCGAAAACATCGTAAACAGCTACAAAAAGTACCATCCGGAGGTTTTAATCGCCCCGCAAAAGGGTTTAAAGGCGATATTAAGAAAATTAACTAGATTTATCAATATTTAATACAAAAAAGCTCGCAAATTTTACAAAATGCGAGCTTTAAGTTGTTATTTAATTCAATTAACCTTTTTGCTGGTTCAAAACGTGCTGGATTTTGTTCATGATTTCATCGCCTTTGCTTTGCATATCAGAAACAATGTCCTCTGCGCGATTTTGGATTTCTTTTACGGTTTTGTCAGCTTTGTCATAGATGTCTTTTGAGCCTTTTGCGAGCATTTCTCTTGTTTCTTCACCTGATTGGGGTGCAAGAAGCAAACCGATAACGCCGCCTACAACGCCGCCTACTATGAAACCTGCTAAAAATTTTCCTGTTGACATAATATTCTCCTTCTTGACTTTACCGCGGGTGCGGTAATTGTGTAATTATTTTCTTGCGAATGTTTTGAAGCCTTGAACCAGCCCTTTGAAGAATCCGCCTGACATTTTTCCCATACCGCCGACAAAAAGCCCGCCGATTCCGAAAACTGTTGTTAAAATTTTTCTTATTGTGTTGAATTTATCGTCTGCGGATTTTGCAACAGAATTGATATTTGTCAGAGTTGTTTTGAGTTCTTCTAATAACGGTTCGATTTCTTTTTTTACCATACATGTTGTGTCGTTTAAATTATTCGCGAGTTTATTCAGGTCGATAATCAGCTTGACCAGATAAATTCCAATAACTATTAAAAATAGCATTGCAACGAATATTAAAAGTAACAAACCCAGTTGTAATGTTGTCGTCATTTTATTCCCCCGTCAGATTAATGTAATTCGTAAGCCATATCTTCTTTTTCTCTGGCTTTTGCCATTTGTTTTGCTTTGATATGGTCGTTTATTTTGTTGTATTGTTTTTCGAGCTTGTATTTCATCATATCGAGGGATTCAAGCGCCTGTTTTTTTGCTTCTTTTATTTCCGGAATCGCGTTTTGCGCAAATTCGTTGATTGCTTCTTTAAGCTCTGCTCTGGTTTCTTCGCCTGATTTTGGCGCAAGCAGTATTCCGGCCGCAACGCCGCCCAGAATACCGGCTAAAAGCCCTATACCAAATATAACATCATCCTCTTTTGACATAGTCGTTCTCCTGATTGTCTTAACTTGTTTTAGTATATCATTTTTTTCAAAATTTTACACCACTTATCGGGCTAAATAGCAAAAAAATAAATTCAGGGGTTTAATTTAACTATGAATATTTCGCCTTTTGTCTGTCATATCCCCGAAACAACAGGATTTTCGCCCTCTTTTAAAAGTGTGGAGCGTTCTTATGCAGCTATGGGCGCTGACGGGAAGTACAGCAAAGTTATGAACAATTCCTGGGCTGTTCGCGGCGAACTCGACTGGAAAGCGAATGCAAAGTTTTTCGGGAGCCATTTTAAGGACAAAGAAAAGGTTAATGTTTATTCACTGGCCTCCTCTGACGGTTCTGAGGCTTATATGCTTGCGATTTCTCTCATTGAAACGCTCGGGGAAAAGGAAGCTCAAAAATTTTTCCCCATAAAAGCGTTTGATAAGGACGAATATATTGCGGGGGTCGCAAAAAGCGGCAAATGGAACTTGATGGCAGCGGATTTGCGCAATATTCTGGATTTGTTTCCGAATGCAGGCAAATATCTGAAAAAATCAGAAGTACCGATGAAAATAAATAATGACAGTTTGTCAGAACGAACAGCAACATACGAGGTTTCGGACATTTTGAAGCGTGCTGTAAGGTTTGAAAAAGGTGATTTGTTGGAGGAAATAAAAAATATTGACGATGAGGATGGGAGCTCTCTTGTATTTTGCAGAAATGTCCTGCCATATCTTGAATCGTTGAAAACCGCCACCGCGCAGCAAGTTTCGAGCCTTCTGGGTTTGTATATGGAAGAAGGAAGCGTTTTTGTGACCGGAGGGTATGATTTGGAGCTTACGGATTTGAACAGGAATCTTTATTTACGCGATTTTAAGCACGTAAACAGGGAAAAATCGTCTTTTGTTTATATAAAAACCGACCCCTGGGCAGATTGTTAATAAATTCACTTGTCATAATATTTTTTTTATTATATTATTCGGTTACAGTTGAATTATGGCGGGTGTCGCCAAGCGGTTAAGGCCTCGGATTGTGGTTCCGATATTCGTGGGTTCGATCCCCATCACCCGCCCCATTTACAAATAGAGCTTCTGTATGAGGCTCTTTTTTAATATTTATAGGTGTTTCCGGGGTTCTAAGATGAGCATTTTCAGGGCTTTTCTCTACACACTTCTTAACATTTTGAAGAGCTTTGAATGTGTCTTTTAAATTGACAATTAAATTCTCACCATCAAATTTTACTGACTTTGTCATGTGAGTGATAATAAGTTTCTTTTCTTCGGCTGTTCCGTTCAAAAAGATTTCAGGTAAATGTTCAGAGAATTGCAAAATTTTTTCAATTTTTTTATATACAAATTTTGAGCTTATATTTGCTTCATTCAATCTGATAATTAAACGGTCTTTTTCCTCTTGCCATTCTTTGTGTAGTGAATTGAATTCATCTTCACTCATTCCTGCCGGTAAACCGTTTTCAAGTTTGTCGATGTAAGAATTTTTTATGCGTTTAGTAATTACATCAATTCTTTGTTTTATATCATTTACAACCTTTTCTTCATAATCGGTAAATTCTTTCAGATAATCAGCAGCTAACACTTTTAAACGTTCAGTATGTTCTTTTTCAAGATGGATTGAATCAATGATGTTTGCGAAAGTATTGTCAAATTTTTCTTCCCGATGGCATTTCAACGACTTATGCGCTCCTTTAGAATTGGCGCAATGATAATAAATATAATGACCTTTTTTGTTTTTGCCACGTTTGAATTCAGCTGTGAGATAACAACCGCACTCGGCACATTTTATCAAGCCAGTGTATGCAAATTTTACATTATGTTTCTTCGTTCTATCAAATTCAGAAAATCTGGATTGCACTCGATAAAATAATTCTTTGGAAATTATGGGGGTATGTGTTCCCTCATAACATTCACCGCTCCATTCAAAGCGACCAATATAAAATGGGTTGTGCAACAACCAGTCTATTTTTCTCGGGGGAAATTTTTCGCCGGTTTTGGGGTGCTTAAATCCCTCAAGGTAGAGCTGTTCTGCTAAAGATTTAAATGAATACATTCCGCTTGAATACAACTCAAATGCCCGTTTAATAAATGGTGCGGTCGCTTTATCCGGAACTATTTTTTTGTTTTTGTTTTCGTCTTCGATGTTTAAATATCCAATAGGTGCTTTTGCAGGTCTACGTCCACCTTTGGCAATAGTTCGCATATTTTCCTTTGTTCTGAAACGAATTAGGCTTAGTTCATATTCAGCATTGCACATCATTATATTACGCATATACTCGCCCTCAATAGTATCTGCGTTAAACTCTGTGGCGGAAAGAAGTTTGATGTTGTGATTTATTAAAATCGGTCTTATTGTGCCGTGATAATCAACGTTAAATCTTGAAAGACGATCAAGCCTCCAGATAATAATAGCGTTAATTTTATTTTTGCTGTCGTCGCAGTATTTTAACAGTTTTTGTGCTTCCGGACGGTTTAAATCTTTTGCGCTTAATCCCTCTTCAATAAAGATTCTTTTGACTGAATAGCCTTGATTCTGTGCAAAATCTAAACAGGTATTCGTTTGGGTTTCTACACTAAAGCCGTGTTTTGCCTGTTCCTCTGTCGATACACGGATATATATTACTGCTGTTTTCATAAAGAAATACTATGTCAAAAATTAAGAATTTTCAAATTAGAATTTTTTTCCTGTAGTTTTCTTTGGTAAATCTTCATAAAGTACAATCCGAAAAATAACAAATCGTAATCGTCAATTTCCGGAATAGTTATATTTTCTTCTTCATAAACAATATTAAAACAAGGTTTTGTCATTCGAAGACCTCATCTGCAATTTCTTTAGACGGTCGCCTGGTTCCTTTTGCGATATTAGTATCTATTTGATAACCTGTTTCAAAAACAGTCTCTACAGGAACAATAATTGCAAATCTATCTGTTTCTAACACTGCTCTAAGCTTAAATCTGTCTTGCATTTTACTCTCTTTAATATTTAATCTTTCTGGTTCTTTCTTTGTAGCAATCACAATATAAGGGTTGTACATCATATTTTCGATTGCTGTAATTGTCGCTTTGTAAAATCAAATATCTGGAAAATTTGCAAAATCCGTAAACAAATCCGCCATCAAAAGAAAATACAGGCTTAACACAGTTTTTGCAATATTTTTGCTCACATCTTATCATTTTATTGTCCTTTCACTTTGCCGTATTTTATGGATTCCTGCGGTGGCGGGAGGTGCAGGCGGCGTCCCAAAATTTTTCTCTGAAAAATTCTCTACTTTCGTTTAACTCTATTCCTGCTGAAAATAATCTTGTGTTTTCTTCTTCTGCTTTTAAAAGGTATTACATTTGATTCTTTTGATGTGAATAAAAACGCGTCAGTCATGTTAATTACACCCAACCTTATTTACTGCACAATAAATAGCAAACAAAGGAAGAGCTGCTAACACCATATAAACTAACGAAAATTTCGCTAAATCGTAATAATAGGTTTTATTATATTCTTGTTTAAATTTTTTTGCCGTCTTTGCTGCTTCCAGTAACGAATTAAAATCAAAAGAATATTTTCTAATATGCCCAAAGAAGCTTCCAGTTGCTTGATTTACCATAAAATCTTTAGGGATTAACCACAAACTAAGGATAGGTATCAAGCAAATAACATAAGTACAAATAAATTCTTTATTGTTCATTTTTATACTCCCCATATTCTTTCGTATTCACTTTTACTAAGATTGGATATTTGATTTCTGGTCGCTAGTTCTGTATCAACTGATTGTTTTAACTCATTTAATTGCTCATTAGACATACTTTTTAGTAATGATTCTTCAATAAATTTGTTACGTTGATACATGTATCTTTCTACTGCTCCGGGTATTCGGCTTCCTATAACACAGCTTTCTATTAGTACATATCCATTGTCTAATTTGTATGATTTATGATTTATTTGCATATTTCGCCGCCTGTAATTTTCTAAGTCTTTCTTCATTTTATTGTCCTTTCACTTTGCCGTATTTTATGGATTCCTGCGTTGGCGGGAGGTGCAGGTTGCGTCCTGTCCAAAATTTCCCCTTTGGCTCTTCTCTTGATTCGGCCATATACATTCTCTTGCTTGATCTGTCTCTGATTAATGAGGCGAGTGCAAGAACGTACAGAAGCGCAGTAATAGGGATGGAAAGCATAATAATCAGACAGATTGCTGTATATTCATCAACCATGATTGTCGGCTCCTTTCGCATTACAGATTGAATCAAAAATATACCTGCCTATTTCAGGATTCACGCAATTGCGCAGGACTTTACGCTTGTTATAGGGGTTAAACTTCTTTAAAATATCTAAGTCAAATCCATACAATTTCGCCATTTCTTTCGGTTTATCCCTGATGTCTGTAAAAGTGCAATCAAAACCCGGTGCCATCAGAAAATCACCGGACCAAAAATAATGCCGGTTTATTTTAAAGGTCGGGGGTATAAGGGGGGTGTAATACGGCTTTACATTCTCAATTACATATTTCCCTTTGAAAAAATGTTTTAAAAGTATTATTTCCTGATAAAGCCTCATATCCGGATAAACACTTGCCCATCCGTTATGTTCAAATGTTAATCTCAACACACTATGTGTCTGACAGGGCGGGCTGCTCCAGATGAAATCAAACTCCCGAAAATGTTTTAACAAATACTCATGTGCGTCGCCTACAATAACAGTGTCTTTTGGATATAACTCTTTATACACAGCGGCTATTTCAGGGTCAAGCTCAACTGCCGTGACTTTAATATTTCCATCCCACAGCTTTCTGTTTCCGCCTAATCCGGCGTACGAATTCAGTATATTAAGTGTTCTCAACGTTGGCTCCTTTCGCCTCGCTGATGATGTCGAGGATAATCTTCTTTACCTTTACAGGTTCCACAAATATAACAGTTCATAGTTAGTTGTCATTTACTCCCCTTTCACCTTACTTCGCTTTCTGTAACTCTTAATTTAATTGCCCATACAGGTTTATCAATTTTTAAATCTGTATTTTTACCCGTCTTGAGTAAGTCAATTTCAATAACTTCTGCGCATAGCATTCTTGAATTATCCATATATTGAGGATAACCACAAGCAAGAACCACAAAATCGCCAACTTTTAATTTTGCAATTCTTTTGTTCCAATATGGTTTAAATTCCCTGTATTCAAAAGTTTTAGTCCCATTTTTAAACTGCTCAAACCACTCTTTTTTAAGATTAAAATTCATTCTTCCTCTCTTTCTTGTTCTAGCCATTGTTTAATAATTTCGTCATTAATTTCAGTTTTCATATAGTCTTGGTTCATTACTTCGCAAAGCTTTTCTATAAAACAGCTTTTGCAAAGTAGAAATTTATCTGTTGTATCTGTACAGAAACAACATTTAATAAAATAAATCATTTCCTCAAGCGTCATAGCCTTTATTCGTTCGTAGTTAGTTGTCATAGTTTACCTCCTTTATTTCAACTCTTGGATCAAGGAAATAATATCCTCTGCCACTATTTACAAATTTGTTTATAAAGCACCAAATGACAGCTTGGATTTCAAAAGGATAGCGTTTTACTAAACTTTTTGAATCCCCGCTTGATGATGTCAACCATATCTCGTAATTCTTCATTACAACTCGCTTTCCAACCATTGTTTAAAACATTCATAAAATGTACAGCCTTTTACTATGTATTTAGTCATTCCTCCAGAATCCTCCTTACTTCTGCTTTGTCTAGTTCGTTCTTTTTTAACATGCGCAGAACAAGCCCTGCTAGTGCTGTTTCAAAATTTTGACTTGAAAATTTTATAACTTCGCTAAAGCCTGTGGAGTTTGTCAAACATAGCAGTGAATGGCTTCTTTTTTTCTTCGCATAGTAAAAACAAGCTGCTTCATTTGCTTTTGCTATCAGCTTAATAAGTTCCAGCTGCTTTGCAGGGGTGAATTGGGGATATTTCTTTATTTGTGCTGAGCATTCTTCACAGGAATAGTCACAATCACAATTTTGAAGAAATTCATCACCGTGCTTGCATTGTGAAATAAAGCCTACCCCCGCCGTTTTCATCATCTGTTCTATGTGGTTAGTCATTGCCTGCCTCCCTAAAACGGTATTTCCGAATCAAACCTGTTCACAATCTGCAAAATTTCAACATCTTCAAGCCTGTCAAGCTTCTCATAAATCCGCTCTGCCTCCTGCCGTGCTGATTTGTAGCTGTAATGCACAAATCTGGGCTTGTTCCTGCCCGGGACATACACGTAATATTCTTCGTGAAACTGCGTATCCCTCAAAAAATTCGCTATGTATGCGAAAATATTTGAAAGTTTTGTGAAAAATTCGATTAAATTTTTAATCATTGCCTGCCTCAATTCCTGTAATTTCCTTAAACATCGCCGCGTCAAATTCAGGCAAGGACGCAACATATTCGATTGCTTCTTTCGGCATATCTTTCCACGCCTCCTCTTTGCTTATTTCCGCCGCCTCCGGTATTGGCACAAGTTTCCAATCATTTCCGAACTTCCGGTAAAGCCCGCGCAAGTTGTTAAATGTCGGCGTCCAGCCATTCAACGCCCTTTGTAATCGGCCATATACCTCATTAAACCGCTCCTCTGTGACTTCTTTTCCGAAAATAGAAAATGTGCGGGGCTTGTTCGCCAAAAACAACGCATTATCTACGCCGTAACAGTTTAGTACGCCATAAGAGTGGTTCACACCATCAGAGCAGCTCACGCCATTAGCCCTGTTCACACCATCAGAGCAGCTCACGCCATCAGACCTGTTCACGCCATCAGACCAGTTCACGCCATCAGACCAGCTCACGCCATGAGAGCAGCTCACGCCATAAGACCAGTTCACGCCATAAGAGCGGTTCACGCCATTAGACCAGTTCACACCATAAGAGCAGTTCACGCCGTCAGAGCGGTTCACGCCATAAGAGCAGTTCACGCCATTAGACCAGTTCACACCATCAGAGCGGTTCACACCATAAGAGCAGTTCACGCCATTTTTTACCAAATCTGCTATATCTGAAAAAGGAATTTCTTTTACTATTTTTATCTTATTTGTGGCACATTTGCTGTCGTCTTCGCTCTCGTCGATATCTCCGGAGGCCTCCACCAGTGCGATTTTATTCCACGTTACGCACTCGTGAAATTTAAAACAATCTTCAAGCTTTTTGCAAAAATGGAAGCCGCTGCTGCAGCATTCCGGCGCTTCATTTGTTTTGTAGGTTTTGCCTACTTCGTAATAAAACCGCTCATCTCCTCCGTCACAATACCATTTGCCGTCTGTGTCTACTTTGAACATTTTGTATCCGGTGATTTTTTTCTTTTTTGTCATTGGTTTGCCTCATCTTTCATAATTTCTTCCAACAATTCCAGCTTTAAGTGAAGCCTTTTTGCTTTCTCAACCTCAACACCGGAAACGGCTTTGCCCTCAATTGCGCACAGACCGATGTCAGCTGCTGCAAAATGCAGTTCGGTTTTGTATTTTTCCCGGTATTTATCCAGGACAGCGGAATCGGGCGGGGCTGGAACGCAGCGGAACGCCCCCTGCGGAGGGCTCACGCTCAGGGAGCCCGTAGCGTCCGATTTCAAGACAGCGGAATCGGACGGGGCCGGCGCGTTGCCCGCGGGTGCTTTTTGTGCCTGATTTAGTGCTGCGTTTAGTGCTTCAATCTTCCGTTTATATTCCAGATGAAGCAGCTGGGGAAGCGAGTTCACCAATTTTTTGCCGAAAATCGCATTTATATATGTTTTGGTAGTTGAAAGTGCCAACGAAAGTTCTGCGGCGACTTCTTTGTAGTCTTTGCCATCCATCAGCAAGTCCAGAACTTTTTGCTCCTTAGGTGTGAGAGCTATTTCAGTAACTGCAATGTCGGAATCGGGCGGCGTGTGACCTGCCTGCGGGGTGTCCACGCCTCTGAAATACGCTGCAAGTTGCTCTTTTTTGGGTGTGTCTTCGTTGTAATCAATAAATGATTCGCTTTTCATTATGATTTTTGAAATATAGACGTAAAGCGATGTCTTTTTTAAGTCGAGCTGCTCACAAATTTGGTCACAAGCACAGCCGGCAGCAAGCATTTTTATTATTTCCTGCTCTGTGGGTTGAAATTTTTCGAGTATTTCTTTTTTATTCATTTTGGTCTTTCCGGATAAATAATCGTTTTGTAAATTCAAGGAAAAGGGCGGGGGAACAAGTAGTGAATCAGGGTTAAGACCCCCACCCGAAGATAGCGGGATAAAGCGGAATCGGACGGGGCTTTGCCCCTTGCGGAGCGGGTTGCCCCTTGCGCCGATTAAATACTATTAAAAATCACTCAGGACAAGCAAATTTGCATATTCTTTAGTTTCTGTTTTTACAAATTCTGCTTCGTCAATAATTGCTTTTTCTTCAATATTCTCAAACAGCGGACAAAGAACTTCTATTCTTAATTCATCATCCTCGTTTCTAAAGAAAAGAAGGTCAATAGGAATGTTATAAAGTTCTGTGCCTGCTTTTGCGAAAGGTACTGTTAGAGCGAAGCCTGTTGGAAAATGTTCCTCACCATCACAACCATCTTCAAGTCTGTATGTACAGGTATATCCTTCTGCTTGTCCTTCGCTTGTAATAATTGGGTTAGATGTTAATACTGATTTTCCTACAAGTCTTAATAATGAAAATCTTTTGAAAAGTTCTTGAAAATCATTGATACTTGGGGCAAGAGCTTGCAAGAATTGCAAAAATCCTTTATGGTCATAAACTCTATTAATCCCATTTTTAATCAAATTCCATTGTTGAGAATTTAATCTTTTAAATGAAATTGTTTCCTCTCCAAAATTATCATCAGGTATAAAGTAACCGCCATTCAAATTAATTTTAACGGTTGAATAATTGCCTGATTCATTTTCTTGTCTTCTCAACTCTTCTCTGATTATTTCAACGAACGCTTTTACGCTTCTAACCTCTTTTTCCCCGGGTTTTGAAGTATGTATTTCGTATTCTTGTGCGGAATCATTGTATAGAAAAGTTTGTTTCTTTGCTGAATATCTGCCGTAAACTGTTACATCAATCAATTCAGGTCTTTTTTTATCTTTTAATGCTTCTATTGCTTCTTTTATTAGTGTTGCTTCCATTTTTTATTTTCCTCCTTATACTTAATTAGTCATTTTGTGCTGCTGCGTCTTTTCCTGAAAGCTCCCGGATTTTTTGTTTTTCAGAATCAAAAAGCCTTAATTGGTCAGGATCATCAAGATACATTCCGCCGGTTCTGGAATCTCTATAGAATGCGTTTGCCTGACAACCTTTAGGAATAGTCTTTTTAACTTCTGCAAAGACATTGACCGCATTTTTGTTTTTTTTGTCACATTGGAATTTGATTTGGATGGTCAACGAACCATCACGACCATATTCAGCTACTTTCTTTGACACGTCGGAGAAAACCCGCTCAATACAATCTTCAAATTTTCTCACCCGGTCATCGTCATCTATCACTCTCATGACAGATAGCATGTCCATAAATTTGAGTTTTTCGTTTGACATTTTTATCTTTTTCCTTTCTCCAGTTCTACTGGTTTGAATATTTCTTCTGTTCTATCTAGTTTTTCGATTTTATAAATCAAGCCTTTATTCATTGTTTTGAGTAAGCCTCTTGCACTGAACCCACATCTTGAACAATCGAAGCGATTGTTTGTCATATATCCACAGTAGCTGCAAACATACATTCTACTTGGGTATTTATTGAAAAATTCTCTATAGCTGTTGAATATTTCCATCTGAATTTACGCCTGATTTCTGTACCTCTCTTTTTTGGTTTTGTGTCGTGTTCAATGTATCTGCGGTTGTTTTGGATTCATCTGCACGTTGCAAAATTAAAATACTCTGCACAAGAAAAACTCCACCGTTGATTCTTCCTTTGAGCTGGATTTCGTCACCTGTGCATAGGTTTGTGCCGCACCAGCAAACGCACATTCTCGGTTCACCTGTTTCGGATTCACAATAGAATACTGTTTTATACAGGTAGCTACCTTTTTTTGCGTTGAAATATTCTTTGTTTTGAAGTTCTATTTTCAGTACTTTTGTGCTGGAAATAATCATCAGTTCATCTGCATATTTTGAAACAAATTTCTTTTTCCTACGCATTTTTGCTACCCTCAAATATTACAAGTGCAAGTGCATTTTTATAAACGCCCATACTATTTTTGGTATCCGGGTTAATGAAGCGCAAGCCTTTTCTCAAAAATTTGACTTTGATATTTTTTCTGTTAGTCCCTCCATCTTCATCAAGAATAAAATCGTGCCAGTATTTTGTTTCCGGTCGTGCAGGGACAAGCATATAAGTAGTGTTGCCGTTTTTCATTTCTCTATAGGCTTTTTCTACCCATAAACCTGCTGTCTTGAACGGAGGGTTGCACCAGTTAAGTTGGTACCAGTCACCTGTTAGGCCATTTTCATTAGATTTCTTTTGCCCATCAAGGTTATATAAACCGTCTTTTTTGAAATGCCAAATTGCAGGGATATTGAATACAGAACAGCACACATCGCAATCAAAAATTATTATGTCTTCTTTTTCCATAAGTTCATATAAGAACTTATCAGGAGTAAGATAATCATCTCTTTTAGCAGTGTAGTTATACTTTGCAGAATTAAACACTGTGCACCCCACAATCATCAACAAAAATATGTTCTATACCGAGGCCTAATATCTTCGTATAATCATTATCAATTTCATCAAAACAAGACAAATCATTATTGGATAATCTTTCATCTTCGGTTTTTTTTGTAAATAACTCAGCAGTTCTGGGCAATTTTGAATTAATGTCAAATAAAATAATATCCGGATTGATTTTATAAGTTTTTTCAAAATTTTCTTTACTCAATCTGTATTCAGGATTTTCAAGGTGTTGGTGCATAATTTTGCGTATTAAAATTAGCGCATTATTTTCTTTTGTTTGAACATCTTTGGTATTTAGTTCCCAATCTGTGAAAGGCACTACATGATGTAATTCAAAGATGGAGTGGTCATAGTCCTTTGTTGAGTTAATCCATGCTGCAGGTTTTATTGCAGGAGTAAGAATATTTTCGTATCTGTCTTTTCTTTCTTCCAGATAAAATATTTTTCCCCTGTATTTTTCTATCTCTTTTTGCATATTTTTCCTACGCATTTTCTAACTCTTTTCTCTTTAAAACTTCAATTTCTTGTTTGTTGATTTCAAATTTTTTGAGCAGCGGAAAAACATCAGGGTTTATTTTTAATGTATTCATGTTGTCAAGCCAGATAGAGTGTTTTAGCAGTAAATCAACTGCATCAATGCGGTTAGATATGGTTTCAATTTCAATTCTTTCGCTCTCGTGTAGCTTTTGTTTCTGACTTTTTTCCTTAGCTTCTCTTCTTTCTTTTTCAGCTGCCCAATTTTTGAGTTTGCCATACTCACCGTTAATGAGCTTTGTCATATGGTTCCCCTCTAGCAGCCAGTCAATATTAGGGTTGAATTTCGGATTGTTTTCAAACTTTAGGCCCTGCAACGTATAAAGAATATCCGCAATTTTATTTTTAAAATCCGGAATTGTTTCGGTATATTTCATATAGGTGTCAATCCCTACATTGCTTAATGCCGGCGCGCTTCCGAATATTTCGGTGTAAATTGATTTAAGTTTGGAAAGAGCCCATCTGGTTTTTGCCGCCTTTGATTTTGAATCCGCTTTTTCTTGCATTTTGTTGAGGTTTTCTAAAATGCGGTCTGAGATATAGTGTTCTTTGTCTTTTTTAAACAATTCAAAATCCTCAAGAACCATTTTTACAAACTTTTCCGGAACTCTGAATTCATCGGCAATAACATCTAAATCTGTTGTATATAAAGTGTTGCGGTGCATATATTCAACTATTAACCAAAAAAGGCCATATGAGCCTAAAACCGCCAATGCTTCAAGTTCTTTGCGTTCGATTGTATTAACCTGTTTTCTAAATGCATAAAACATTTTCATAATTTTTTCGTCACCTCTTGCGGCGATATCGTGCGAAAAATATGGTTCTGTTATTTCAGAAACCTTTGACATCTTTTTGCCTCTTTATGTGAATCTGTAGAAATCATCAAGAATGCCGTTTGCAATATCAGCCAGCAGCATTGCTTTTGCTCTTGGTGCAGCTTGTTCCGGCCCTACAAGATAGTTTTCTTCTTTTAAAATTGCAGAAATCGCTTTGGGTAGGTAATATACCTCCCATACAATTTTCGAGTTTGTTTCCCGGACTTTCCTCAACGCTGCAACAAAATCGTCTGTGATAAAACCATTTTCTATCTGGTTGAGCTGAGAATTTCTTCTCAGTAATTTTTTTATTGATTCTATAATGATTTCAGATTTTGGTTTAGTAAACATTCTTTCAGCCTTTTTATTTTGAATATTCAGTGAGTTTTTTATTTAAATAAGCATTTACCGCAATCCGGACATGTTCTGCAATGCTGACATGTTCTTTTTCTTGCAGTTTTTCCAGTTTGTCCAGTTGATTTATGGTAAAAGTAATTGAACGCTGGACTTTTCGCTCTTTTGTCATTTTCAAATCTCCTTTTTATGTGCACAGTAAAGCAACACAAAATAACGAGCAATTTTTGTCGTTTTCGTGTTTTTATGCTATTAAATAGTTAAGTTATTAAACCAACTAATAAAAAAATTGTATAGTCATACTAACATTGTGTCAAGTGTAGCTATACATTGTTTACAAAAATTTATATTTTCGGTGTAATTAATGGCAACACAAGGCACTAGATTAAAAAAAATTAGACAAAATTTAAATCTTTCTCAGGAAGCTTTTGCAGAAAGCCTCGCTCTCTCTCGTGCCGGTATTGCGGCCGTTGAAGCTGATAAAAACAAATTTTCGCAAGATGTGCTATACAAATTAGCAAACAATTTTAATGTTAATCTAAATTACCTTGTTAGTGGTACTGGTCAAATGTTCTTTAATAACTGTGAAAATACTCATGTTTTTATTAAAAATGAACAGTCAATATTACAATTTAAAAATTGGGGCAAACGTTTAAGTCAAGTGTTGGTAGAAAATGACGAAACGCCGTATGCTTTTTCTAAACGCACTGGAATTAAAGAATCTCGTCTTGAAAAATTTTTACTGGATTCTGTTGAGCCGACAGTTTCTGAATTAAATGCAATAAAAAATAATGTTGATATTAGTGTTGACTGGCTTTTGTATGGCGAAACTGTAGAAAAAAATGCTCAAACAGGTGATATAAGTTTGAGCAAAGATGAAATTCTAAAATTGAAAAAGCTTCTTAATTCCTAGTGTTTTAGTTCCCCATTTAAGGTATTTATTTTTACATCAAAAAGTTCTTCAATAGTTGTAGTTGTATTGAAATACCTGTGGTCTATCTTCTTTTTAAGTTTTGTGAATGAATACGCATTAAAAGCCAGAATCAATATCAGTAATGTGATGACGATATTGATTTTTTCTCGAAACAAATTTTTTAACCCTACACTTAATTCCAGCATAAATTTTGTCATGATTTTACCTTTCTGTTTTAGACTATTGACCGAATTCGTCATAATAAATTGTAGTTTACATTTGTTGTGAAAAAAGACATTTGCTGGATATTGTTGTAGAATTGTAGAAAAAATTATTGAAAAGGAAAGTGTATGAAGAAAATAGTAATTTTATTTTTATTACCTATGATATTTATTTTAACTGGTTGCACTTCTTTTATGGAAAAAACGTTAAATTCGTGGATTGATTATTCAATTGATGATGTAATAAAGCAATGGGGACTACCTACTGCTGAAAAAATTGTAAGAAATCAAAAAATATATATATGGGCGGAACCATCAGTCTGTTTGAATTATAACAGTGGTTATTGTTGTATCAGAACATTGTATGTGGACGGTAAGGATATTGTTAAATCTTGGAGATATGAGGGCAATAACTGCCCTTTTGCCGGTACTAAACGTCACAAGTGGATAAATCCGGGCAGTTTAACAATGCAAAAGTATGACGAAATATTTGATGAGGCTGCAGTTAATACCGCACTAAAATATTACAATCAAAACAAATTGACAAACAAAGAGAAAGAACTTTTAAAACAGCTGAGAGGGTAAGCTCCTGTTTACCACTTTCGCAATAGACTAGTTAAGAGAAATGGCTGGAAAGGTTGTGGAAATTGAAAGCGGAATCGGACGGATCTGTAACGCAGAAGAGCGCCTCTATCTCAAGGGATTCTGTATATAAGAAAGAGTACTATGACTTATTTTGACAATAATCATAGCACTCATGTTAACTAAATGGGGAGTTAATGTTAGAATATAACAGGTAATACATGGATTCAAAAATAAACTCAGCAGCTTTAAGCTTTATATTTGCGTTTTGTACAGTAATGTTTATTATAAAGACTTTTGCGCCAATTAAAAATAACTTTGTAGCAGTTATAGTATTTTTTATCATAATCGTATGTTCTATTTTCTTCACCTGTGCTTATTACAAATTTTTTATGGCTATTGTTAAAACATATTCAAGATTAAACTTTAAGTGTAAAAACTTTTGTTCAAAACTTATCAAGTTTATAATTAATGCAATAGCAGTGCTTATTGCATTAGTTTTATACACTCTATAAAATTTGCACCTGCAATGCAAATGTAATGCACTGCATATGCAGTGCATATAAAAAAATCATGCAGTGCATATGCACTGCATTAAAAAAAAATATGCAGTGCAATGCAATAAAATAAAATAAAATAAAAGAAAATAAAATAAAAGAAATATATAAATATATTTCTTTATTTATAATCAAAAAAAATTTTTTTTAATTTTTTTTTATTTCTCGCAGGTTGCTCGGGCGCGTTTCAGTTAGGAATCGGAATCGGACGCCCGCTCCCCGCATAGCGGGGCGGCGGAGCGTCCGGATTTCAAGAGCAGCATATTTCATTTTAAAACATTGTTTGTTGTCTTTATAACAAAAAAGGATAATATTTCTTGCCGCGGGATGTTAAGAAATGTAAACAAGAGTTTTTGAACTGGCGCTTGTATTTGGGCAAGATTGCTGTGTAGTTGGTTAGTTGGTTAACGTAGAAAATAATTTTAAATCGGGCTTAAAATGCAAATAAGAAAAGCAATGAATCCTGAATGTTTTCAGGCGTTCATTGCGCGAGACGCCGGCGCTTGACCGGCTATCGTGTAGATAAGTGACATAGGCGTATTGCGGTTGAGCTGTCATCACTCCTTATCGGTTTAGACAGGAGTACTCTGCCCAATGTCAAGATGGAGAGGTTGTGGATTTAAGATGTAGTTGCGGCAATAGTATCAATAAAGCCGAATTGTGGATTCTCAAGGATACAGAAGATTTTGAGGCGCGAAAGCTTTTTATCGGGTTTTGTAATAAATGCCACAGGCCGGTTGTAACACTTGTTGAAAGTAGAATTTCTGATGGAAGAAAGTTTGTCAATGAAAATTATACCGGTAATAAAGCGGTTCGGGTTATAAAACGAGAATCAAAAAGATTTTTGAAAAAGCACTACAAAATTGAAACTTCCCGATTGTATGGATGGATTTACGGCGTTAATACAGAAATCAAAAACAAAAGGGGAGAAGTAACGCAAATTAGGCAATATTCATCTGATTATTACGGTCAAAAGAGCCTGACAAAAACAATAAAAAATGAGTAATGGAAATGAGAATTATATTGAAGAAAATCCTGTTGAGCTTCCAAAATTAAGTGAACAACAGAATTTGTTTGTCCGCTATTACGGTATTGAGAATATGAGCGGGACTGAGGCGTATAGACTTGCTTATAACTCAACGGGAAGCGCACGAACCTGTTGTATTGAAGCGTCACGATTATTGAAAAACCCTAACATTACCCTGTGGTTAGACTTTATACAAGAAACTAAAAAAGAGCATATTGCAAATGAAATCGAATATTCGATTAACGACGCATTTAAAGAATTTGATGACCTGAAAATGATTGCTCTGGAAAGTGTTGACCAGTATGGAAGACCGAATATTGCCGCAGCAAATAAAGCTGTTGAGATGAAATGCAGGTTAAAAGGGTTAATGAACGATGAGGCACAGGTGAATAATTCGGTTGTAGTTGAGATGGGCGCTGTCGAAGTTCAGGGCAAAGAAATTAAGTTTGATGTAGGTGCAGACGTTGATGAAAGTTCCGGAAATACTTAATATTCCGCCTAAACTTTTTCCTGTAATTACTGATTTTAACAATTATTCAAGAATTTTATTGGAGGGCGGCCGTGGGTCCGCTAAAACTCAATCTATTGCAAGAGTACTTTTATATATTGGCGAAAAAAGAAAAGTGCGAATTTGCTGCGGGCGAGTAATCAAAGATTCGATTGAACAGTCTGTAAAGGCGGTATTTAAAGGGCTGATTGATGAATTCAAACTCAATTATACAGTTTCGGAAAAGGAAATAAGGCATAATAAATCAGGCACAACACTTTTTTTTAAGGGGTTTCGTGAAAACGAAATTGTCAATGTAAAAGGTCTTGAGGGTGTTGATATTCTCTGGATTGATGAAGCCGAGACCGTCACTAAAAGAGCTGTTGATGTCATTGTACCCACAATCAGAAAGCCGAATTCTAAAATTATTTTTACTATGAACAGGTTTGTTCGTAATGACCCTGTTTATGTGTATTGTGCAGGCCGGCCTGATTGTTTGCACATCTCGATTAATTATTTTGAAAATCCATATTGTCCTAAAGAACTAATAAAAGAAGCTGAAATATGTAAAGCAAAAAGCGAAAAAGATTATAACCATATATGGTTAGGTCATCCTTTAGACCAGGCCAACGATTTTCTTATCGCTGCTTCAAAGATTGAATTTGCAAAGACCCTTAAGTTCAACAACGAAGTTATCAAAAAGCATTCTGTTATGGCGGTGGACTTAGCGGGTTCCGGCGGTGATTTAAATGTAGTGAAATTGCTAACTCAGCAATCTGCAAATGGCTGGCTTGAGGAGATTACAGAAAAATGGTCTGAGCCTGATACAGATATAACAATTGGTAAAATAATAACTTTTTATGCTCTTTATAAGCCGGACATTTTGATAATTGATGCGGACGGTGTTGGTTATTCAATGGTTAATTCTATTAAAAAATCAATACCCGGAACAATTGCTTTCAGGGGAGCCGGTAAGGTTAAGAACATTAATAGTAATGCTAAAAATGCAAGAGCTGAGGGGTATTTAACCCTAAAAGAATTTTTACAAAATGGCTGGTTGAAACTTACATGTGAAAATTCTTGCAGGCAGCTGGAGTATTTAAAGGTCATTTATAAACCCGGATATGTTCTCATTCAAAGCAAAGATGAAATAAGAAAAGAACAGGGTGAATCACCGGACTTTGCTGACGCATTAATGATGGCGGTTTATGCAATAGACAAGTATTCTTATATGTTTCATCAAGATGAGGAGCAAAGTTTTGGCAGGGTTATAACTGATTTTAACCCATTCGAGTAGCGAAATCGGACGGGGCTGGAGCTCAGCGGAACGCCTCCTGCGGAGGGCTCACGCTCAGGGAGCCCGTAGCGTCCGATTTCAAGAGGGCGAAATCGGACGGGGCTGGAGCTCAGCGGAACGCCCCCTGCGGAGCCGGACGCCCGCTCCCGCTACGGCTGTGTGAACCGGTTTTTTCTTTGCAAGTGAATTTAGAGAAAGGAAAACGAAAATGTGCTCAACACCTAAAATGCCTGAAACATCAAATAATACGGAAGTTATTGCCACACCTACTGCAGCTGACGCGAGTGTAACAAAGGCTAAAACTGCACAAAGAAATAAAACTGCTGCAAATTCAGGACGTGATATTAGAACTTCTGCCCGTGGGATTTCGGAAGAAGCAACAACAAATAAAAAGAAATTGCTAGGCGAGTAGCGAAATCGGACGGGGCTTTGCTCCTTGCGGAGCCGGATGTTACTCCGGCGGAGCGTCCGATTTCAAGAGAGCGAAATCGGACGGGGCTGGAGCATAGCGGAACGCCCCTTGCGAGCGGAAACCGCGCTTTTCGCGAGCGTCCGTATTCCAAGAGAGCGAAATCGGATGGGGCTTTGCCCCCTGCGGAGGGCTCACGCTCAGGGAGCCCGCAGCGTCCGATTTCAAGAGAGCGGATTTTATTGGTGCTAAATAATGAAACAAGAATTGACTAAAAAGTTTTTTGAGCAAAGGCGTGCAGAATTAGATTCGCCGTTTAACGAGATAAAAGCAGATTTGCAAGAGCTTGCAGATTACTTTTATCCTCGTTCTGTTCGTTTTTTAGCTAAAAATGTTAATAAAACCAACAAAAGACGCAACAAAAAAATCCTTGATTCTACACCTATTACCGCGGTAAGAAATTTTTCCAGCGGAATGATGAGCGGCGCCACATCGCCAGCTCAGAACTGGTTCAGATTCAAAATCAGAAATTATAACATGGAAAATGACCATGAGGTCAAAAGCTGGTGTGCACAGGTTGAAAAACTAATGCGTGACGCTTTTAATGCCTCAAAAATCTATACAAAGCTGCCTATTATTTATAAACAACTCGGTGTTTTTGGGTTTGCTGCATTATCTTTAGAATCTGATTATGATGATATTTTTGTCTGTAAAGTTTTACCGATTGGCTCTTATCGATATGCAAAAAATTACAAAGGGCAGGTTGACACTTTCGTAAGAGAATATTCCGAAACTGCAAAAAATATTGTAGAGCAGTTTGGGGAAGAGAATGTTTCTGATTCTGTAAAAAATGCCAATAGGGAGAATCCTCACGCGTATTTTGAGCTTATTCATTTTGTTATGCCTAATCCGAATTTTGATACGACAAAAGTGTGGGCTAAAAACAAAAAATATATTTCTGTTTATTACGAAAAAAATTCTACTGAAAACAAATTTTTGTCCGAAAGCGGTTTTGATAAATTCCCTTATGTTGTATTTGAAGCAGAAACAAACGGTGAAGATGTTTATCCGTCCGACTGTCCGGGGATTAATGCTTTACCTGATGTAAAACAGCTCTTTGAAATGATTAAAGAGTATGCAAAGGCAATAAAAAAGATTGTATCACCGCCATTAAAAGGCCCCGCAAAATATAAAGATAAAACAATATCAATTTTACCCGAAACTTATACACCGGATGGTGACGACGGTGGTGAGGGTGTAAGACCGGTTCATGAAGTAAATCCGAGAATACTTGAACTTTCCCAGCAGATTGAAACAATGAAAAATACGGTCAAGGAGCATTTTTATAATGACCTGTTTGCAATGATTTTGAATACTGCTGAGCGGGGGCGCACTGCTACAGAGGTTAATGAACTTAAAGAAGAAAAAATGGTGCTGGTATCGCCATTATTAGAGCAAATTCATACAGGTTTAGACCTTATTCATTGCTGGTGTTTTGAAGAATTTTTGCGTGTAGATATCTTGCCAGAACCTCCCGAACAAATACAGGGCGCTGAATTAGAGATTGAATTTGTTTCAACGCTTGCGCAAGCTCAAAAAGTTCAGAAGATAGCAGCAATGGAAAGATTTTCAACTTTCACAATTAATCTGGCAAATACTCTTGACCCTATGCTCAGAGGAAAAATCAACGGCAGCAAAATGGTTGATGATTATGCTGATTTTTCAAATATTGACCCATCACAAATAAATCCTACCGAATATGTTGAGCAAATGAGAATAGTTCAAGAACAAAAACAGCAACAGCAGGAACAACTTGCTGCTATACAGCAGGGTACAGAGATGATTAAGAATATGGGCGGAGTTGACGCTATTGGTGCAGAATTGGCCGCACGGGTTGGCATGTGATGGACGCAGATGAATTAAAGCTGGTTGTTAATAATGTTCTTTTGACCGAGGACGGCTACAAATTTGTAAAACATTTAATTGAGGAATCCGGGTGCCTTGATAAGACTATTAATTTTGACACCCTTAAAGAGTATTACATACGCGGCAAAAAAGATTTCGGTCATTATCTGTTGGAGCTCTTGAGGATAAATAGTTTTGAAAAATTTATAAAAATCCATGAAGAGAGAAAGGAATGAAAAGATGTCAGAAGAAGTAAACACAGAAATTGATAGCAGCGCACCGCAGCAGAGTGCGCAGCGCCTCCACGCAGGTGGAGGGGCGGAGGCACGTTTAATGCGAGGAGCAAGCAACGCACCGCAGCAGAGTGCGCAGCCCGCCGGACTTTCTAAGGCGGACAAGGATGAGCCTCAGAGTAATAATCCTGATGAAAAAGCTGTACAAAATGCCGGCAGTGACGCCGGAGAAATTAAGGAAGATGTCGAAGATTCGGCTCCTGAAGCATACGATTTCAAAGATGTAGAGTTGCCTGAGGGTATGGAGCTCGATGCGGAACTTACGCAGGAATTTTCTTCTATTGCAAAAGAGATGAATTTATCTCAAGCAAAGGCTGATAAGTTTATGGGAATGGGGGTTAAGTTATCTCAAAAAATTCAGCAGAATTTTGAAAATGCAATTAAAGAAGCTCAGGTAAACAGAATCAAGGAAATCAAAACAATGTTAAACACAGACCCTGAGATAGGCGGGGCAAATTTAAAATCTACATTGCTTGAAGCTAACGAAGCATATAAAACCTTTGTTTCTGATGAGGCGGCAAACGTTTTAGCGGAAACCGGTCTTAATAATCACCCTGCAATAGTAAAAATGTTTAGAGATATTGGCAGACAAATAAAGGGCGATACCGTCAAGGGTTCAGGAAGTCCGCAACACCAAAGAACCGCCGAGGATTGGTATCCATCAATGAAAAAAGACCGCTAAGTCGGAAAGGCTTTGCCCCTTGCGAGCGGAAACCGCGCTTTTCGCGAACGTCCGAATTTCAAGACTCAAGACAAATAATTAGCAGCCAAGCTCCTTTTTCAAGGGCGATAGATTAAATAAGAAAGGGAAATAAGAGATGACAGTTCTTGCAACAAACTATTTAACGATGGTTGATGTTATGAAGCAGACAGTCGGGGATTCTATTGAAACTGATATTGCAGAAATATTATCAGAATCAAACGACTTGCTGGCGGATTTACATGTGATGGAATGTAATGACGGCACTTCACATAAAGCCGTTATCAGACACGGTCTGCCTAAAGGTACATTCAGAAAACTTTACGGCTATGTGCCGACAGAAAAGTCAACTACTGAACAGGTCGTTGATGTAACAGGCGAGTTAGAGGCTTATTCAACTCCTGATATTGATTTGATTGACCATTCAAAAAATCCGGCGCAGACAAGGTTAAACGAAGCCCGTGCTTTTATTGAGGGTATGGGGCAAACAGCACAAGAAACAATAATTTATGGTTCCCGTGCTGAAAATGACGCAAAATTTGACGGACTTGCGGTCAGATATTCAAAAATTTCAAAAGACAAAAAGAATATCGGATATAACGTTATTGACGCCGGAGGTACAGGCACTAATAATACTTCAATATGGTTTATTACCACAGGCGAAAACGATGTTGCGCTTCTTTATCCGAAAGGCTCAAAAGCAGGTTTGCAACACTTTGACGATGGTATTCAAACCGAAACTAATGAAAGCGGCGGCAAAAGAAAAGTCTATCAAGACCACTTTAAGCATAGTATTGGTTTGACAGTAAAAGATTACCGCTCAACTTGCCGTATTGCCAATATTGATGTTGACAAACTTCTTAAAGGTGAAGTGGATTTGCTGGCTCTATTAAGAAAAGGTTATTTCAGAATTAAAAAACGCATTAAAAAGAATAAAAATGCAGACCAGCAGGTGAGCAAAAGAACTTTTATTTATTGCAATTCCACAGTTGCTGAAATGCTTGACGCGGCTGCTACTGATAAAGCAAATGTCAATTTGAATATAAAAGAATATTGCGGTGCTGATGTTGCTCACTACAAAAATATTCCAATTCGTGAAATTGACCAGATTCTGGAAACAGAAGAAAGAGTTCTTAGCGAATAAGCCGCATATAGCGGCTAATTTTGGGGGATTTCTTAAATGCCCCTATTTTTGCACAAAACAAAATAGGAGAAAACAAAATGCTAGATGAATTATTAAAGTTTTCAGAGAATCAGGCAATTACAGCAACTGCGAATTCTGAAAATATTATTGACTTAGGCAAAGATAGAGAAATTGCGGCGGGCAATCCTGTTCCTTTACTTGTTACAGTAAAGGAGGATTTCAATAATTTAACAAGTTTAAAAGTTGCTGTTGAAACATCTGCCTCCTCAGCGATGACGGACGCGGTTGAACTTGCTTCCAGTACGGTTTTGCTCGCAAATCTCAAAAAAGGGAAAATGATTCCTATTTCGTTTATGCCGGTTGGTAATAAAGGTTTTGTAAGACTGAAATATACAGTAACCGGAACAGCCCCGACTACTGGTAAAGTTTCAGCTTACTTAACTGATGTTTTGCCGATTTCTCATCACAATATATAAGCCTCCTCTCTGCTTATAAATCAAAAGAGCAGGTTTGACCTGCTCTTTTTCCTGTTAATGACAAGAATGAAAGGTCAAAATATGAAAATAATAGTAACAGAAAAAGCGTGGTATAAAAAATCTCTTGTTGAAGAGGGTAGTGTTATTGATTTTGATGGAGACACGGTTCCTGTCTGGGGTACTTTGGCGGACGGAAAAAATTTCTCTGAGATTCAATCAGAAAAGCAAAAAGAAGAAACTCAACAAAACAATGTAACTCAGGATGAAACTGCTCAAAAGATAAATAATCCAGAATATCAGCCAGAAGAACAAGCCGTCAAAGAACTGGAAGCCCTTAAAGATTTGGCTGTAGAAAACAATGTTTGGGTTGAGATTGACGAAGAAAAAATGACCATACCTGAACAAATTGAAAAATTTAAAGCTGCTTTAGGGGTGTAGTTTGATGGCGTTTTCAAGGGAAATGATTTACAACATAACGCTTAATAATCTGGGTGTATCTGCAGTAATTCAGAACACAACAGAAATAAATCCCCGTACTGCTGTTCTTAATAACCAGTATGAACTTGCCAAAGAGCAGGTAATGAAAGACTTTGACTGGAATTTTCTGAACAGGATAAGAGAGTTGACGCCGTCAACAGAGGAAAGCCCGGACCCGAAATTCCGGTATGCTTATGATTATCCAAATGATTGTATTGCAGCGCGTTATCTTATTGACCCGTATGGAGGTCAATATAAAAAGTTTGAGGTAACAACTGATTCAAGTGGCAGCAAAATTATTGTTTGCAATATAAAGCCGGCAAAGCTTTCTTACACCAGAGATATTGCTTCGGCGGTGCCCGAGGCATATTTTACATCAGAGTTTGTGTCGGCTTTATGTTTTTATCTTGCTTTTTTATGTGCTGAAACAATTACGGGGGCGACCGACAAAAAACAAAGTAATTATCAAGCGTACCAATATGCCCTTTCTAAAGCAAAAGCGATGAACGCCAATGAATCAACAGAAAAAGACGAAGATGAAACAACTTATCTTGATTCAAGGAATTGATAAATGAGAGTAACGCAAAATAGTTTCACCGGTGGAGAATTGTCAACGCCTTTAAATGCACGAAACGATTTAGCAAAATATTCAAATGGTTTGAAAAAATTAAAGAATGGTTTTGTGCAGCAGGAGGGGGCTGTATCTAATCGTGCGGGGCTTGAATTCGTCGGCGAGGTAAAAGATTCCTCTCAGAAAGCCAGATTGATACCATTTTCATTTAATACCGAACAAACCTATGTTATAGAAGCCGGCAGCAAGTATTTTCGTTTTATTAAGGACGGCGGTTATATCATTTATCCTGAAGATTACGGTGTTACCTACGAGGGAGGGTATTCTCTCGTTGAACAGTCCGAAAACTTATTTACTTATAAATTCGGTGAACAATCTGTTTATACTAAGGCCGCTATTGCTGTTGGCACAATTTGTTATGAAGATGAAGATTTAACGATTGAATATGGTAAGGTTACATCAATAGACACTGACGCCGGACAGTTAAGTATAGATAAAGATGATGAAAAAATAGCCAAGAGAGGGCAGATTGTTGAAATAGAAACGCCGTATACTACAGATGAGCTCTCTATTTTAAAATATGCACAAAACGCAGATGTTTTAACTATCTGCCACCCCAATCATCCTCAAATAGAATTATCACGGTATTCTCATTACGACTGGAATATAAAAACAATAGATTTTAGTCCGAAAGTAAGCCCGCCGGAAAATGTACAGGCTGTCTGGACAGGAAAATCCGAAAATCCAAGAACTTATACATATCTTGTTACGGCCGTGGATGATAACGATGAGGAAAGTAACAGGTCGGCAGAGGTTGAGGTGCAGGGCCGTATTGAAAGCAACTGGGCGGTAGGGGAATACATGACAATCACGTGGAATGCTGTTCCCGACGCTGTTGAGTACAATGTTTATCGTGCTGTAAACGGGATTTTTGCCTATGTTGGCACTGCAACAAAATGTACTTTTACCGATGATAAAATAGAGCCGGATTTGTCTTCAACCGCGCCTATAGCCAAAAATCCTTTTGAAAATAATTATCCATCTGTAGTTAATTATTTTCAACAAAGAAAAATCTATGCAAATACAAAGAAAAATCCGCAGACTATTTATTCATCTCAAACCGGTACATCTGACAATTTCAATGTTTCAAGGCCGCTTGTTGCTTCTGACGCTGTTACAATAACTCTTTCAGAAAGAGAAGTTAATGAAATCAGACATATTGTTGCGATGAATGATTTGGTTGTATTAACTTCATCAGCGGAATGGAAAGTCAACGGCACCGATGGGGCTTTCTCTGCAAGTCCGCCGCCGGTGGCAAAACCTCAGAGTTATTATGGCTGTTCACATGTTATGCCTGTGGTTTCAGGTAATATGATTTTATTTGTTCAGGCCGGAGGTTCGGTATTAAGAGATTTGGGCTATACCTATGTTTCTGACAGCTATGATGGTGATGAACTAACTATTTTCGCAAACCACTTATTTAAAGGCCGGCAAATAGTTGATATGGCTTATGCCAAAGAACCGTTCCGTATTGTGTGGTGTGTATTATCCGATGGAAAATTAGCGGGATTAACATACAATAGAAAACAGGAGATATCCGGCTGGCACAGACATGAAACTGATGGAGAGTTTGAATCAGTCGTATGTATTCGTGAGGGGTATGAAGATACTGCCTATTTTATCATTAAAAGAAATATCAGCGGGCAGGAAAAGAGATATGTAGAGCGCATGGCTACACGAATTATAAATAAGTCCACAGATTCTGTTTTTCTTGATTCTGCATTGAAATACGAGGGGGAGCCGGTTGATTTGTTGACAGGTTTAGAGCACCTTGAGGGGAAAACGGTATATGTTAATGCAGACGGCGGGATTGAAGAGCATATTGTTGAAAATGGCAGTATAACACTTAATAATGAGGCTTCTGTTATTTCAGTAGGTTTACCTTATGAATTTGAACTTGAAACTCTCAATATTGAGGGGGAAAATACTCACGGGCTAAAGAAAAATATAAATAGAATCAATGTAAAAATTAACGAATCAAGAGAGGATTTTTATATAGTCGGTACAGATGGCACAGAGTTTCAGAATGAACGTTCTATAGAAAGTACAAATGGCAGCGCTGATTCTGCGGCAAAATTGTTTTCCAAAGATGTTGATATAACCACATTTGCTCATTGGACACAGGAGGCTACCGTACATATAAAACAAAAATTGCCATTACCGTTATCAATTTTGAGCATTTCGGCAGTAGTACAACTTGAGGATGTTGCTTAATGTATAGAGCTGAAAAAAACTTACGTGATTTTAAATATATCCTGAACAGGTTGAGAAAAGAGGATAAAGAAGAAATAAAAGCCGTTTTTGGTAAGCATTGGAAAAAGAAATCCATTGAAAATCTTATACATACAGATTTTCAAATCTTGTTAGGCAAGACTAAAAACGGAAATATTCCGGTTTTGATGGGTGGAGCATGGGCTGTTGATAAAAATAATCCGGCTGTTGCGACAGTATGGATGTTATCAACTCCGGAGATTGAAAAACATCAGATTTCTTTTTTAAGAGAATTAAAAAAAGAAATGAAATATTATGATGAAAAGTTTGCGATTACTTTTAATCATATTTATAAATCAAATACTTTAGCAAAAAGGTGGTTGAAGTGGGTCGGATATAGATTCCCAAACGAGGAAAAGAGGCTTACTCATCTTGATAAAGCCTTTTTGTCAGTTAAAGTTCCGGACGGGTTTGAGATATTTTACAGAGAAAGACCGGTGAAAGGGTTGGGCGAATAATATGTGTGTATTATCCAGTATTACAATGGCAGGAGTAATGACTGCTTTGAAAGTTGTGGGTTCAGTAATGGCAATCGCCGCTACTGCAATCAGCGTACCTGCCTCTATACAACAGGGTAAAAATGCACAGGCCATGTATAATTATCAGGCTAAAGTTGCAAGGAATAATGCGGAGATTGCTCAGCAGAATGCAGACCAAGAAAGGCAAGCGGGGTTGGAAGAAGCACGCTGGCAGAGAATAAAAACTTTGCAAAACATTGGCTCCCAACAGGTTTCAATGGCCGGTAACGGTATTGATATTACTTCAGGTACGGCACTTGACACAATTGAAGACACCGCTCAAATGGGTGAGTTGGATGCTTTAATGATTCAATATAATTCTGAGCGTGCTGCGCAAAATTATGAGCAGCAGGCTGCTAATTTTAATAATCAGGCTAATCTGGATGTCATTGCGGGTAAAAATGCAGCTAAAGCAGGGACTATGAATGCTATTGCCTATGGTCTAAAGGGATTGGGTCAGCTCAGCAGTGTTGCGGAAAAGTGGCTGCCGAAAGACACTGGTGAAAATCCAAAATCCCCCAAAACACCCAAAACCCCTAAAACTCCCAAAACGCCCAAATCACCGAAAGGTTTCACCGGAACTTTGCCGCAATTGAGCTTTTAAGAGAATTTTGTTATTTTGTTTTATTAGGTTTTGGCTCATCAAAATCTTTGCCAATTTGATTGAACTTATAATTGTAATATGTACCTACGCCTATAATGACAAACATAGCGATAATTGAAATTATATCACCTGTACTCATTTTGCATTCTCCTTATATTGTCACTAATTCTGTCATTTAAGCTTAAAACATTTTGCAAAAAGACAATATCAAAATAAATTCCGGGAATTAAAAGAACAACGATATCAGTTAAAGAAAAACTTCTTGAAAGAATTAATCCTGCAATACCGCCGGTTAATACAATAATAACTGCAATAATACTTGTTCGCAGGGCTATTAGATTTTTATTTGCTTCTTTTAAATATTCCATAAAGTTAATTATATTTTATTCTGATTTTTTGTCAATTTGGTAAAGGAAAAATATTATGCCGCAGGTTCCAATATATAATCAGCCCGCAGTTAGAAATCAAAGAACACCGCAGGGTTATAATCAAGTTAGCGTAAATGGCGATATGGTCGGGGAAAATATTGCGCGTGCAAATTATGTTCTGGGGCGGATGAGTGAAAATATCAGCAACAATATAGAAAAACAGCTTGACCAACTTGCAAAAACAAAAATTGTTGAAGTTACAAACAAGCTTGATACTTATGCTCAACAGAGCTTATATGATAAGGATAACGGATATTTTTATAAAACCGGTAAAAGTGCCGCCGGGCAGGCACCCGCTGTAATGCAAAGTTATGACGAATATGCTCAACAGGTGCTGGAGGAATCAGGGCTTACAGGTACCTACAAATCAATGGCGATTAATGCTATTGCTGCGAAAAAAAATACTATTTTTGCTTCTGTTAATAAACATGACGCAGATGAAACAAAGAATTGGCAAAATAGTGTTTATGCAGAAAAAGAAAATAATCTTTTAAATCAGGCTATACTTGACAGAAATGACGATTCTTTATTAGCTAAAAATCTGCAGCAGGGATATATCGCTATTGATTTGCAAGCGCAGTTGCAAAATTGGGATGAGGATAAAACAAAACTTGCAAAAATCGGGTTTGCTTCAAAATTTCATGAGAGTGTAATTGGTTCTTTATTGTCTGATGGCAGTTTACGGGCTAAAGAATATTATGAAGCCCATAAATCAGAAATAGCTCCGGATAAGCATAATTCAATATTAAATGCCGTTAATACCAATGACAAACGATATCAGGCAAGAAGTATTGTTGAGGGATTGATTGCAAAAGGTTATTCTCTTGAACAGGCTTATGATGAGATTGGTAAAATAGAAAATATTGATTTGCAAGCTGATGTTCGTTCTCAATACGAAAGTAAAATGCGGGAAAATGACAGAGTTCAAGCTGAGCGGGACAGGGCCAAAAGCCAAGCAAGCTGGGATAAAGTTATATCTGCATTACAGTCCGACCCTGATTCTGCTTATCAAGCAATAGACGTTACCCAGGCACCTGACGCAATTAAGGCACAAATGTCTTATATTGAACAAATGCGTAAGTTTGGAGAAATCAAAACAGGTCATCAGGTTTATTTAGATTTACAGGAAAAAATGACTTATGACGCTGAGGGATTCAAGAATACTGATTTAAACCAATACAGGCCGTACCTGTCCGAAAGCGATTTTAAAAGCTTTAAAGAAGCACAGGACAAAATCGGGAGTATGGAATATACAATTATTCAGGAAGATAACAAAGTTATTGATTCAGCTCTCAAAGAAATCGGCGGTCATGATAAAACTGAAAAAGTTATCTATTCAGAGGTTCAATCTCTTGTTAATGAATTTGAGAAAAGACATGGCCGCAAGATTAATGATAGTGAATTAAAGTCTATTGTTGACAGTCTGGGATATAAAGGTGAAGACGGCGTAAAGACTTATAAAAATATTGAAAAGGGGATGGCTGAGCAGGTAGGGTTTATCAAAACTATTACAAATGATTTTGCGTATTTTGAAAAAATACACAAGAGGCAGCCGGATTCAAAAGAGCGCTCGCAGATTATTCATGATAGAGCCAATAAAGTAATGCGCCAAAAAAGAGAGGACTTGCAAAGCAAAATAGACGCTACTTATGCAAAACCGCATGAAACAAAAGAATTAACTTATTATGCGGACAGCTATATCCCAAAATTAGGTAAAGAACTGGGCGCAAATTTTACTATTGTTCAGGGCGGGCGTTATCGGCCGGCTAACGGAAGATATACATCCTATCATTCAACAGGTGAAGCTGTTGACGTTTCTATGTCGGAACATTCTAATCTTATAAAAGAGAAGTTTTTTGCTGCTCAGATAAAGAATCCTCAAGTTAGGAAAATCGGTACGTCAGACCCTTACATACTTGCTAAGTTCGGGTCTAATCCAAAAATTAAAGATGAAAGGGCATTTGACAAGCAATACGGTACAAACCACGTTAATCATGCTCATATTACTTTAAATACAAATAAAAGCAGAATAAATAATAACAATATTTATAAAGTCGGTAACTATACAGTTAGAGTTAAAGGGTAGATATAATGCCAGTTTTTGAAATCACATCACCGGATGGACGGGTTTTGGAAATTGAGGGAGATAAGGCTCCGTCAGAGAGTGAATTGGATAATATTTTCAAATCAATACCCGTGGAATCAAATAAAGGTTCAATAAATCAATCGGCATTATCAAATGTCAAATCAACTGATGATGAGCCTGAAATAGGTATGTCTATTGCTGAACGATTTAACAAATTAAGACAGGATTCTGTCCAATATGCTGCAAATATTCCGCAAAAAGAAGCGGGTATGTCGTGGGTGGAATATGCAAAGTTAAGAAAAAAATATGATGAAGATTGGGGGCTAAATACTCCTGATTTGAACCCGCTAAAATCAATATGGAAAATGAGTATTTTGGGCTCTATCAACGAAAAGCTTTACCGCGGACAGAAAGAAAAAAGAGCCGGAAAATATATAGATAATACAGAAGTTTTAACAGAAGTACCTGCACAAGCTCTGGCAGATTGGGAGAAAAAGGGGCAGATAAAAGCAGGTGAAGCATTTATTCGTTCGGACTGGTCGAGAACGATTCCTTTTTTGGGTAGTGGTACTGCTATAGATGAAGCGACTGACATCAAAAAAATTATTGATAAAAAAAATAAAGGCGAAGAATTATCAAAAAAAGAAATCACTCAGCTTAATGCCTATATTTTAGACGTTGCTGAACAAAATTACAGAGGGGTATCTTTTGGCGGCAAGCTTATACAGGGCGCTTTAGAGTTACCGTCTTTTGCAGGTGAATTTATGGCAACAGGCGGTTTAGCTTCAATAGGAAAAAATGCCATTCAAAAGACTATAACCAGAGGTTTGCAGGAGGCAACAAAAAAGGAGGTTGGCAAAAGGCTAACAAAGGGACTGCTTGAAGGAGCGGCAGGCGCGGTAACGAGAACATCTTTAGGTATGCCTCAGAGAGTTGCTGAGAATTACGGTATGAGAAAATTACATGAAAGTTTGGGGATAACTGACAAGGGTCAGGTTGTTCTTGAGACTGCTGATACTTCTCCCGCACTTACCTTTTTAAAGGCTTGGGGTGATACTGTAATTGAAAACTGGTCGGAAGAAATGGGTGCAGGTTTGGGGGAGGCTGCCGGTTTGTCTTTTAAAAGCTTAAATAAATTAGCCAGTCCTCTTGAAAAAAAATTGTTTTCTCGTGATACAAGGGCAGCTTTTATAAAAGCTATGAGAACGCTTAGGCCCAATGCTACTGTCAAAGATATTATGACAAGAGCAGGCTTCAACGGCATTCTTGAAGAAATGGGCGAAGAACGCGCAGGTAGTGTATTGCGTGTCATTTTTGGTATTGATGATAGACAAGATGTTTCTACTTTTGAGAAATTGTGTGAAGCTATCAATCCGGGAGCAGAAGAATTATTGCTTGAATTAGGCTTATTTTCAATTCCCGGCTCAATGAGCTTTGCTGCTTCACAAGTTGCAAGGCATTTAAGAAACCAAAATGTTGATGAGCAAACAATTTCTGATTATATGAAATTAACATCAGAACTTGAAAAAGAAAAATTCTTAGGAGATATTGCTGATAATAAAGATTTAACAAATGCTATTAATTTTGAAAATGATGTTAGAGATTTAAAAAACAGATATTTTACTCAGAATCTTAATGCCGGTCTTGAAAAAGAAGAAGCTCTGGCCGCTGCTGATATTCAATCAAATGCGGTTTCTTCTCTTGCTAAAAATATCGGTATGGATATAAATGAGCTGAACAGAGAGTTTGCTATTAATACACAAAGTTTGACGGCAGAACAGGCAAAAGCAGAACAGCAAGCTGATTCGTTGGTTTTGCGAGGCGGGGTTGAGATGAATGTAGCTAATGATACAAAACCTCAATTTCAATCTGCTATGTATAAATCTCCCAAAAAGGATTTTGAGGAATTTTATAATCAAGTATTTGAAAAAGAATCAGAGATTAAAGAAAGTAAATCAAAACAGAAAAAAAGTTATTTTGATTATACAAATGAGAATATATCTGTAAGAATACCTCACGATACAGTCGTTCACGATGAAAACAGACATCGTTTGAGTGCAGAAGAGTGGCACAATGTTTTGAGCAACCTTGATACTCCTGCTGATGTTGCCTATAGCAATAAACCGAGATTTGACGGGCAGCCTTTGTTGTTAAAGATTATAGGGAATAACAATGAAACCTACGGGGTCGTGGTTGAAACTTTTGAAAAGAAACAGCCAATAATCACAACAGTATTTATAGATAGTGAAGAAAATATTGACAAATGGCTCAATAAAAATAGGGCTGCTCAAGCGAAGAATACATCTTCCGTTACCACAAAGGGAATGCTCTTGAGTCAGAACCCTAATTCTATTATAACAGAAGTAAGGAAAAAGCTCAAGCCTGTAAGAACTCAAGGAAGTTTTGACAATTCAAATTCTAACATTTATTATCAAGCTGAAAACAATAATATTGTTGATTTAACGGATGATTTTGAAAAATCGCCGACAATTCAAGAAGTTAAAAATTATATTAATAAAATTATTGAAGAGGGAATAAAATTCGCTACTGCTAACCCTGATTTTGTGGTTGATATAAAGGGCGGCAACAGAGTTAAGAAAAAAATATTAAATGCAAGTAATTATAAAAAATTGGATAAAATGAGCAGAAAAAGACATAACAAATATATTATGTCTTTAGAAAAATTACTTGCTAATGCAGAATATTCCGGTGCAAAAGAAAATACCAAAAAAGACAAAAAGCCTAATATTGAAAAATATCATTACTTTGCGACAAACGTGAAAGTCGGCAGTAAAGTTTATAAAATAGTGTTTGATACCGAAGAATATAGAAATGAAAATCAGCTTCGGTCGGACTACGCTAAACGTAGCTTCAAAGAAACCGAAGCTGATACTAACAGTATAACAGATAATGCAGCCGGTTTCAATCCAAAAACCGTACATCTTTACAACATAACGGAAATAAAGAAACCTGAAACTTATTATCATTCGGGAAATGATTATAACCCCATAGATGACGCACGAGGATTCACATATCAACGTTTTAATTTTGACGGAACAACAAAAGATAATTTGATTGTTCTATTAAAAAACAAATCTGATAAATCTACTCTGCTACACGAGTTTGCGCACGTTTATTTAACAACCTTGAATAATCTTGCCTTGCGTAATGTCAGAGCAAAAGAATTATTGAATACCGTAAACAAATGGCTTAATTACAACGGTGTTGAATATACAACAAAGCAGCACGAAAAATTTGCGAATGGTTTTGTTGCTTATGTAAAAAGCGGTAAAGCACCTACATACGGCTTGAAACGTGCATTTGAAAATTTCAAAAGATGGCTTAATGATTTATATACAAATCTTTCTATGAGTGAAGAAATAGAACTCGATGACAAAGCAAAGACAGTATTTGATGAATTGCTCGGCGATAATACGATTGAGGCAAAAGATAAAAAAGTTGCGGAATTAATTGATAAAGCGAAACAAAATGCCTTGCTGCGTTTGAACTATGAATATGCAGAAAAAAGAAAAATAACGCCTCTACACTTAACAGAAAGACAAAGGCGGTTTAGAGATACTGCTTATGATATTTTATTTACTGCTGCAATTCATACAAAAGATTCTGACGGAAATCCTCTTGTAAAAAATAAGCAAGAACTCTATATGCTTTTTGGTAACAATTCTAATTACCAGAAGAAAAATAAAGGAATAAAGCTACGCAAAGAAAAAATAGAACAATATTTGCTCGAAGTTGATGACCCTTTTTCCGGCGGAGATGGTTTTCAGCGTAATTGGGCTGAATTTTTCTATGACCCCGGGGTAAGTTATGAAAATATGACGGCGGGTGCTGATTCGGAGCTGGTTAAGCAAGCTTTGGATGTTATCAATGAAAAGCGCTATTTGTATGATTCAAATAACCTAAATAACAAAAATGAATTTAGCGAAGAAGATATAAAAAAAGCTCAATATGAATTGGAATATCTTATTGATGATTACAAAAATACTAAAAATAAAGATATTACTATGGCTGCTTTTTTTGATTGGGCGGATAGTGTACATCCTTATATTCAAGAGGACATTATTACACAATGGGAAAACAGAACTAATGAAATAGATAGATATGATAATTTGACAGAGTTTCAGAAAGCAAAAGAAGATTTGAAAATTTATGCTGCTACTCTTGAGGGATACGGGGACTATTCTTCTCAATTTGCTGAGTATGCTCGTAAAATAATCAAACGTCTTGATTTTATGACAGAACATGACAAGATGAAAATCTTTGATAAACTCAAAGATTACAGCTCTTTCAGAGAAATAGAAAGAAATCTTGACAGCGTGATGGACTATGCGGAAACACTCAACGATGTTTCGTTAAGAAAGAATCTTGCTGATACAATCATAAATGAGATTAAAAGAACTACACCTGAAATTGTCAAAGGGACTAAGAAAACAAGATACGATTATCAGACAAATAAATTATTTGAGCGTCTGAGAGAAATTAATCGTATGAAACAGGAGCAGGTAAAGGATTTATATGACGCTTATGTAAATGGTGAACTTGAAAGACGTGCGGCACAATTTGAAGAAAACGGCACTATAACAGGTAAGACAGAGGATTATTTTGAAGATATAGAAAATTCTTTTATTCAATTTAAGGCAAACGGAATATATTACAACTCAACTGAATCACTGCTAACATTACTGGATAAAATTCAGAATGCGAAATTCACGGGTAAAGTTGCCCGTGATGAGATTGATTTTCAACAAAGAATGAATCAGCAAAATTGGATAAATAATTGTGCACAGGCAGTTGAAGCTCATAAAAATAAAGTTGGCCGACTTGAAGAATTATATTCAATGGAAGCAAATTTTGATTCACTGCTTTCAATGATTTTTGATGACAAAATAAAAAATAAATTCAGTCTTGACCTTTTGTATGCTCAAGTTGACGGGAAAGTCGGCAAGGATAGAGAAGAAGTTCTTAATAAAATTGCTGATATTTTTGGTTACAAAGGAATATTAAAAGGTACTATGCTCAATAATAAATTTATTGAGATGGCGAATGATAAACACACAATAAAACAAAGATATGCCAATAAATATGAAACAGATAATCTGGGAGTGTGGGATTGGGAAACTATTACGCTTTCCAAAATGGAAATTCTATATTACTATATTCAAGCTAAAAACCCGACATCTTACGAAATGCTGACAGACATGGGGGACGAAACAAGGGCGCCTAAAGGTCAATTTGACAGAGGTGAGTTTGAGGAATTATTATCTAATCTTACACCCCAAGAAAAACTTATGGGTGACGTTCTGCAAATGGCTGCAGAGAAATATTATCCTGAATTAAATAAATATCATATTAAAAAACACCATATTGATATGGGGAAAGTGACCTGTTATTTTCCCCGCAAATCTGAACTTAAAGAAGTAAATGAGCTGGATTTGTTTAATCAATACACTGAAAAATCGACGAATCCGAAGTTTGTAAAAATGCGTTCAGCAGGGCCGTCAATAAGAATTACTCCGGCAAACCCTGTAAATGTTCTTTTTAATCATATTCAGAAAGCTAACACCATTATTATAATGGGTGAACAGTTAGATTTAATGAACAAAGTTTTTAGGGATAATGATTTAAGAGTTAAAATTCAATCTGTGTTCGACGATAAAGTATATACGGAATTTATGCAGCATGTTACTGCTAATCTCTATGATGGACAGGTAACGACACTTTCTAATGCCGAGGGGATTATTTCAAGGCTCATGTCAAATATTATTGCTGCCCCTATGTTTATAAAACCTCAAATTGGAATCAAACAGGTTTTAGGTTTAATCAATTACGGGCTGGGTAATGAATATGTCGGCTCAATAGAATGGTTAAAAGCATTCATAAAAACAATGAAACATCCTCGTGAAGCTATCGACTTTATGATGAATGATGAATATTTAAAAGACCGTTTGACAAGGGCAAATCTGAATGAAGCAATGAAAAATCAGGTTGATAATAAATTATTTTCGAGAGTTAGCTTGCTTAATGACTATTTCAGCTTGAATATGCGGTTTGGGGATTTGTTAAATTTATGCTGGGGTGGTAAGGCTTATATTGATGTTTTGATGAAAAAAGGCTTTACTAAAGAGCAGGCTTTTGAACTATTCAGGCAGAAAACCATAAGCGATCAACAATCGAGTATAAATTCAACTTTATCAAATCTACAGAGGAACAGTAAAAACAATCCTTTTGCCCGGTTATTGTTCGCATATCAGAATACTCCTCATCAATATTTCAGAATATGCGCAAACGCTGTTATTCAGGCTAAACAAGGTAAAATCTCTAAAAGACAAGCGGTTAAAACAATATTTCTCTACTGGTATGTTTTGCCTTTGATTTTTAATATGGCAAGCAGTTTATCTCCAATAATGTTTTTGACAACCGGTGACCCTGATGAATTATATGCGGATATGCTTATATCCTGTTTGGGTAGTATTACCTGTATTCCGTTTTTTGGTGAAGCTGCCCGTGCTTTATGGTCAGGTATAACAGGAGAAGAATATTTTGGGAATAGAGATTGGTTCACCCGTTTCAATAATGCTATTGTCACTCCAATAAATAAATTCAAAAAAGATGAACTCTCTTTTGAAGATATTTTGAAATCTCTCGAAATATTTGCTCAGGGCGCAGGAATACCGCTGGAGGCAATCGATACACAAATTGAAGCAGTTGGGGATTATGCGCAGGGCGATATTGCTAAAGGTTTCTTAAAAACGCTTGGTTTCTCAAGATACAGAGCTAAAAAAGTTACAGGAGAAGATTAAAAAGAAAGGGAAAATAATAATGATTCCTGATAAAGAGCCAGTAAACACCTGGAGTGGTAACTCATCGAATATGACATTTGATTTTGATTTTTTGATTAACTCAGAAGACGAGTTACTTGTATTGCATACAAATAAAGCAGGTGTACAAACTGCATTAAAATTAAATATTGATTATACTATTCATCAAACAGGTAATGCAGACGGAAGTTATATTATATTTCCAATTCTCGGGAGTTCTTATAAAACTTTGGGTGAGGGTGAAAAGATAACATTAATGTTGGATATTCCTATCGCTCAAAATTCACCTTATGGTACATCTGATAAATTAAATTTGAAATCTTTGGAGTTTTCTCTTGACTATATAGTCAGACTAATCCAAATGGTAAATCGTAAAGCAGAGCGTTCAGTAAAAGTACAAGAGGGTTCAAGTGTGACGCCTGATGATTTAATAGAAAGTTTGAATCAGGCACAAATCAATGCAAATAATTCAGCGCAACAGGCTGCGGCTTCTGCGTCCTCTGCAGCGCAAAAAACGGCAGAAATTTCCGAAATAGCAGAAGAGCTGGAAGCTTTGGACTTTGCCGACCCTGACCTGTCAAACATAACCGACGCCGGCAAGCAGGTAATAAGGCTGAACGGCGGCTCTTTCGTCCCTTTCTGCGTAAACTCCGGAGCAATAACCGACGGAACGGAATCACTCTTGAGCGAAGCAAACAACACAATCACCGCTCAAGCCCCGTTCACCATTACAAGCGCCTCGGGAATTACTAAAAAAATCACGGAAAACCTCTCCCTTGACGTTTCCACATGCGAGCCCGGGCAATACGAGGTTATGTTTGACTTTGACACATCTTCGCTTTTCCTTTTCTCCGGTACCATTCACACCGGCAAAAAATTCCCTGAAAATGCCCAAACCGGAGATATTTTGTTCGATATCTCCTGTGCTCCGTATTCTACCCGGAAATTATTAGATGATGGCACCGTGAAAATCGAATGTGCCCGAATCGGGCTCTATGACTGTGTTTCGGGGGGGGGGG